>Ga0265296_1003784_pt1 | contig 13700 bp, 11 predicted proteins | sample MunlanPumphouse1_FD_189073 | JGI IMG/M metagenome (GOLD analysis project Ga0265296, IMG submission 189073) | Groundwater microbial communities from a municipal landfill in Southern Ontario, Canada - Pumphouse #1 | ecosystem: Environmental > Aquatic > Deep subsurface > Groundwater | place... | reverse complement strand
GGGATCACCTTATCGGCGTTCTTGCGGAGATTCTCGATATCGATCTCGACATTGAAGTGGCCGGCGTTTGCGAGGATTGCACCGTTCTTCAAGAGTTTGAAGTGTTTTGCAGCAATGACCCCCAGGTTACCGGTCGTGGTAACAAAGATGTCGCCTATCTTTGCTGCATCTTCCATGGTCATGACCATGAACCCGTCCATGTGCGCTTCAAGGGCACGCCGCGGGTCGATCTCGGTGACCACAACTTTTGCGCCAAGTCCGTGAGCCTTTCGTGCAAGACCCCGACCGCAGTACCCGTACCCGGCCACAACGAAATATTTCCCGGCAATCAGGGTGTTGGTCGTGATCATGATCGACGAGAGGACACTCTCCCCGGTGCCATGGACATTGTCGAAGAAGTGCTTCATGGGAGTATCGTTCACGGCAACTACGGGGAACTCCAGCTTGCCCTCGGCAGCCATGGCCCGGAGGCGGTGGATACCGGTGGTGGTCTCTTCGCACCCGCCGATCACCTTCTTGATGAGGTCGCGGCGCTTTGTGTGGATGTAATGGATGAGATCCATCCCGTCATCGATGGTGATGACCGGCTTTGCATCCAGCACCTGATCGATTGCCGCATAGTACTCATCGGTTGTACAGGCCCGCTTGGCATAGCAGTGCACATTCCTGACCTTCCCCAGTGCTTCGGCTACATCGTCCTGCGTGGAGAGCGGGTTGCATCCGGTGATATGCACCTCGGCGCCGCCGGCTGCAAGGGTCTGGACAAGATTTGCGGTCTTGGCCTCGACATGGAGCGCCATGCCAATCGTCATGCCTTCAAACGGCTTCTCCTTCGCGAACTGTTTCTTGATCGCTGCAAGTGCAGGCATGTACTGCCCGGCCCATTCAATCTTCAGTTTTCCGGTATTATTCATGGGATATCCTCTGCACCCGGGTGGATGGAGCATGACTGCCCAACGCCGCCCGGATGTCTGACTACCTTATCAGTACGCACGGCAAGTTAGATAAAAACTACGGGATGACCGGACCCGGTTGGAAATGTAGATAGTATCCGCCGCGAAAGAGTGTATTGAATGGTGCTGACGCGACGGATCATCCCCTGCCTTGACTTAAAGGACGGCAGAGTAGTGAAAGGAACCAACTTCCTCGGGCTCCGGGATGCCGGGGATCCCGTGGAGCTCGCGAGCCGGTACAACGACCAGGGTGCCGATGAAGTGGTCTTCCTCGATATCACTGCCTCAAAAGAGAAGCGGGGCATCATCATCGATGTGATCCAGCGGGCAGCCGACCAGCTCTTCCTCCCCTTAACCGTCGGAGGCGGCCTCAAATCTCCCGAGGATATCCAGCAGATCCTCCGGGCCGGCGCCGACAAGGTGAGCCTGAACACAAGCGCTGTCCATGACCCGTCGCTCATCACCCGGGGTGCGGAGGCCTTCGGTACGCAGTGCATCGTCTGTGCTATGGATGTGCGCCGGAATTTTACCCCGAACGAGAAGGCTAACCCCGTAACGCTCGCGGACGGGCGAACCTGCTGGTACGAGATCGTGATCTACGGCGGGAGCAAGCCCACCGGCATCGACGCAATCGCATGGGCAAAGGAGGCCGAGGAGCGGGGCGCCGGGGAGATTCTCTTAACAAGCATGGAGACCGACGGTACCAAGAACGGGTTTGACCTTGCCATCACGTCCGCCATCTCGGATGCTGCAGGAATCCCCGTCATCGCAAGCGGGGGGGTCGGCACCCTCGAACATTTTTATGACGGTTTTACCAAAGGAAAAGCGGATGCCTGCCTTGCCGCAAGCGTCTTCCACTACGGTGAGTTCACCGTAAAAGACGTAAAAGAGTATCTCAGAGGCCGGGATATCCCGGTACGGCTCTGAGATCGAACTCGAACGCAGCCACGGGGTGCTCGAGCTCGAAAGCTGTCAGGACGGCGGGGTGGACCTCGCCAAAGACCCCTATCGTCTTCCCGCCCGCGATGATATCCGCACGCCGCCCGTCAATAAACGCCGGGTCGGCTGACTCTTTCACCGTATAGGTAATGGACAGTTCGTGCAGCACGGCATCGGCAAGTGCATAGGCTTCCGAGAAGTCCGCATCCGGGTGGGTGCTGACGCCCGCTGCCTGCTGGTGGGTTTTACAGTCCCGCACCACGTCGCCGACCGAGAAGAGGCGCTGCGGCAGTTCCCGGTGCCGGTTTAAGGTGAGGAACTCCAGCATCAGCGGTAGGAGATTGGTCCGTACAACGGTGTTGTCGATGCTGATCGGGTGCATCACGTGCAGGACACCCGGGGATTCGGTGCGCTGCATCTTTGTATACAGCACATCCTCACTCGTGAGCGTGAACGGCATCACTTCAAGGTAGCCAAGACCTGTAAAACATTCGCGGGTGACCTCAGCAAAGACCTGCACGGGACTCGGCTTTCCCACGGTGAACGTTGCCGGGGGTTTGGACTCAAGGTTCTCATACCCGTACGCGATCGCGACATCCTCGAAGATATCCCAGTCATGCATGATGTCGGCCCGGTAGCAGGGCACCTGCACCCGGACCTTGTCGGCACCTTCCGGCACGGCCCCGTAACGCATCTTTTCGAGGAGCACTGCCATCGACTGCGGGGTCAGGCTGATGCCAAGGATCTTTGCACACTCCGACACGCTGACGATCCGCTCCACCGGGGCGAGCGTGGGAGTCTGGACACCGCCGATCTCCACGCTCTCAATCCGGGCTCCCGCCTCTGCCATCGCCGTGCAGATGATGTTCACGGCAACGCTGACCGCCCGCTTATCGGTGCCGGTGGTATCTAAGAGGATGTTCTTCGTGTCGATGGTGACGCGGGTCCGCTCGCCGTTGATGATCGGCGGGAACGAGAGGACATGATCGTCATCATCCACGATCAGCGGGTAGAGAGAGAAGTCCTTGACGAGTTTCGCATAGTCCCGGCCTTTCGGGTGCTTTTCGAGGATCTCGTCCATCGTCATCTTCTCGGTAAAGTCGAGCGGGATGAAGCCCCGGCTCGGCCGCGAAGCGATGTAATGGAACGGCGGCTTCACCGTGTCCATATCATGGATGCCGATCGCGACCTTGCTCCTGCCACGGCCCACCGCCCAGTGCAGGGACTCCTGCAGGGACATGATGCTCTGGATCGATTCGTCATCGAACGAGACGCCCCGGATAACTGCCGCTCCCAGAACGGGGCGGATCTCCGCAAGAGCCGGGTCGACCGTGAATCTGATACCGGACGGTTTTACCGGGTAGGCCGGCAGGCCGGTCTCGATCCCAAGGAATCCCCGCATGGCCCGGGCTACACCTTCGGGGCTGAAGAGGTCGGGACGGTCGGGGAAGAACTCCACATCCGCGTGGTCCTCCTCGATCCGCTCCACGTCCGATCCGATCAGGGGAACCTTGTCAAGGATCGTCTTCTTATCCATGCGGGTGAGCCGTTCAAGATATTTGTAGGGCAGCGTGATGACGGCCATATTATACACCTCCCCGTGACTTCCGGTATGAAGGCGTTTCGCGGAGGAACGCGACATCGCTCTTGTGCAGCAGCCGCAGGTCCTTGAGGCCCAGCCGGAGCATCGCGATCCGGCTCACGCCCAGACCCCAGGCAAGGACCGGGTATTTGACACCGAACGGGGCCGTAACCTCCTCACGGAAGACGCCCGCCCCGCCCATCTCGATCCATCCGATGCCGTCCACGTAGACTTCGGCATCAAGGCTTGGCTCGGTGTACGGGTAGTACGACGGTTTGAACCGCACGCTTTCAAAGCCCATGCGGTTGTAGAACTCGCGGAGGATCCCGAGCAGGTTGCCGAAGTTGACATCCTTGTCCATCACGATTCCCTCGAGCTGCTCGAATTCCGCAAGGTGGGTGGTATCGATCGTCTCACGCCGGTATACCCTGCCGACAGCGAATGCCTTGACGGGCGGGTTCGGGTTCTGGGCAAGGTACTGGATGGAGAGGCTCGTGGTGTGGGTGCGGAGCACGCACTGCTCGGCCTTCTCCTCCTTCCACGATCCACCCCAGCCGGTGGATGATGTGTCCCCACCGGAGATATGCATGGCCTTGACCTTCTCGTAGCCTTGCGGGAGCGGGAGGGACTCTTTTAAGTAGAAGGTGTCCTGCATCTCGCGGGCCGGGTGGTCCTGCGGCTGGAAGAGGGCGTCGAAGTTCCAGTAGGACTGCTGGATGATGCTGCCGTAGAGTTCGGTGAATCCCATGTCGAGCAGGATCTCCCGCATCTCGCCGATGATCCGCTGGTAGGGGTGGACCTTGCCGGGGTATGCCTTCTTCGGGAGCTTGGTGATATCGTACCTGCGGAGGTTGGCGGTCTTCCATGAACCGGAGAGGATCTGATCCCGGGTCAGGGTGCCGGTCTCTTCCCGCAGGTCGAGACCCTGTTTTACAAGGGCGAGCCCCGAGGCGGTGATGGCGATCACGTTCCGGACCGTCTCACATTCCTGCAGAATTCCGCGCTTGATCAGTTCCTTTGTCTTCGGGTCAGCAGCGGTCGGATTCCGGAGTGCGGCTTCATCCGCATCGGTCGAGGTTCCCGCAACTTTTGTAACAGAGGTCCCCTCGACTTTGACGAGACCCTTCTTCCGGAGTTGCCCGAACCCAATCTTGAACGCCGCGTGTTTCTGGAGATCGGCAAGCTGCGTTCCCGGCAGGATGAACCGGAGCAGCTGCGTCTCGGGAAGACCATCCTTTGCATACGCCTTCCCCTCGTCTGTATATGCCAGTTCCGTTGTTGCTATCCGTTCAACGGACACGAGCCCCTTATCCTGTGCAAGATGTGCCCACTGCACCACGGCTTCCGGGGTCGCACCCATGACTGCCGCGATATGCGGGGCATCCGCCTTCTTCTCTTTCTCCAGCGTTGCGAGCAACCGTTTCTCGTTCTGGGTCAGATCTGCCATCGTCACACCTGTATCCTGTCTGCTGCAGCGTCCATCTTTTCCCGGAAATCCTTGAGGAACGCAACCACCCGCTCAGCGGTATCCTTCTTGCACTGCCCGCAGGTGACTTCCCCGGCCATGCACTTCCTCCGGATCTCTGCGAGTTCCGCATCGTCCGTCACCATGTGGAAGAGATTGAGGAGATAGAGCGAGCACTTGCCCGGCTCGCCACCAAGGCGTTTCTGCTCGTCTAAGGTCATCCTCCCGCCGGTGATCCCGCTCATCACCTTCTTTCGCACAACGGCTTCGGATTCATAGAAGGAGATGAAACTCTCGGGAATACTGCTCGACATCTTGCCGCCGGTGAGCCCGGGCATGAAGATGTGATACGTGGATGAGGGTGTGAAGAACGCGTACCCCCCGTGGGCCCGCTCGATCTCCCGGACTTTTCCCTTTACATCAGCGCACTGTGCATCCTTGATATCGATGTGCCCCTCGTATTTCTTCGCGTGCGGGAATGCCTTCTTCACCGCTTCCATCGCCACCTCGGGAGCGTTCTTGGACCGGACGCTGATGAGCCCCTCGCGTTCCTCCACCGTGAACATCCGCATCTTGTGGGCGATCCCACGGGTGAGCCGGATATGCGGATCCTGGTCCACCCCGACCGGCACCACCGTCGGCGCCGGTTCCCGGTCGATCTGCGGGTACAGGATATCGGCCACCTGCGTGATCACAGAATCTGCGTGGGCAAGGTCGGTGTCCGCACCAAAACCGTAGATCGCCGAAAGTTCCGAGAAGTTCACCTTGGTTGCCGCTTCAAAGGCGAGATCCTTGAGCCGGTTGTTCCGGCTCTGGAAATACGTCTCGCCCGTAAAGCCGAGCGCGTAGAGACAGGAGAGATATTCGCGCCCGTACTCGTTGCACTTCTCCCACGAGAGCCCCCGGACCGCATGGGCTTCCCGGTCTGCGATCGTGATGTAGCCGTTGCCGCCCTGTTGCACGTGCCAGACCACCTCCTTCATCACCATCAGGTGGCCGAGGTGCGGGTGGCCGCTCGGCATAAACCCGGTAAGGATATGGAACGGCGATTTTGTGGCAATGGCATGGGCGATCTGGCCGTAATCGCGGTGACCGACCACGATGCCCCGGCGCATGAAGTACGGGACATTCGGAAGTTCTGAGATCGCCGGTTCGATTTTGTCGATCCCGAATTCAGCAAAGGTCTTGTCAATGTCAAGCGACGGCGTGCTTGACCAGGGATTGATCTGCGGTTCCGGCATGATGATACTCACAGTTTGATTCGCGCAAACTCCACGAACTGAATTCCGGAGGAGTGTACGGCGCCAAACAACATCTTCTTTTTGACGCTGTGTGCCATCCGGACCGAGCGCGAGATCACGCTCATGGGAATGGCGGCCTCCTTCTCGACTGCATGGACGAGGAGATCAGAGTGGACGTTTGTTCCGCAGTACACGCGGAAGTGGTGGCCAAACTTGTAGCCGGTGCGGGGCGTGTACCCGTGGCTGCGGAGTTCGGTGTACACAGTCAGTTTAAGGGAGAGTTCCGCATCGGGATCGCTCCCGAGGGCGAGGTATTCCTCCGTTCCCACCAAGGTGTCTCCCTTGTGCAGCCGGAGCAGGTTCTGCCCCATGAGATAGAGGAGTTCCACCGGAGAGAGCATCAGCCGCTCAGGATCGAGCCGCTTCCCATACCCGGACTGTTCAAGGGGGGAACCGTCCTTCACCCCGACCAGGGCGGATTTCCCGGTCAGCATCGCATCGCAGGGAGGAATTACCTTGACTTCGCAGGCAGCATCAGTGAGTTTCTGGAGCTTGATCTCGTAGTACGTGAGCTCTTCCTCGTCGTCAACGACCGCAAGCACATACTGTTTTCTCATGTTCTTTGAGGCCACGACCTCCTCGATCAGTTTCCCAAAATCGATCGGGTCACGCTCGGAGAGGACCCGCACAAGATAGAGCGACTCGCCGCTACCGGGCTTCTCACCGCGCCGGAATACACGGAAGTCGTGCGGCCCGGTCTGGACCACGTAGCCCCGTTCCCGCAGGTCGCGGTACACGAGGAAGCTGCGCATAAAATTTTTCTGGTCGGCAAATTCCGAGAAGAGCTGGTCGAACGTGTATCCCCCGACCTCGATCTTCTGGCGGTGGAGGAGGTAGAGGGCCTCCTGCGAGGAGAGCCGGAGCCCGTCACCCTCAGGCCTGCCGTACCCGCTCTGCTCGTACAGGGACCGGCCATCCTTTCCCACACGGATCGCCGTGCCGTCAAATGTCGCCAACACTACCGGATCTATTGTCGCCGTATGATAATAAGGGCGCGGGAGTTATTTTAGCAGAAGTTCTCAGTCACATAGATCTTCTCGTCGGTCGAGAAGGCGACCCCAATGCCTTCCTGCGTGAAATGTGTGTCCACGATATTCCTGCGGTGGCCCTCGCTGTTCATCCAGCCGTTGACGGCCTGCTCGGCCACCTGTTCGAGCGAGTTCCACTCGTACTTCACGATCGTCCCGTTCGGTGCGGTCCAGTAATTATTGTACCGGTATCCCTGGTACAGGTTCTCGGAGAGCCCCTCGGTGTAGTAGGTCCCGTAATCTTTTTTGCAGGGGTATCCGGCCGCTTCGCCCCGGGCCCGGGCATTCAGGCCATCGGGGTTCTCATGCTCGAAGAAGTTCCGGACCACCATGTCCCAGCTGTGCCCGCGTGCAATGGACGCAAGGAACGAATCGTACGCGAGCGTGGAGAGGCCGTTCTGGTTCCGCTGGACATTGATCAGCTCGTGAATCCGCGCTTCGAGAGCGGATGGCTCGATGACCGGCGCCTCGGGATTGGAACTGAGGTACGAACCTGAGGGGGGCTGCGTTGGAATCTGTGTGGAGGCGAGCGTAATCTGCGAGCTGCCCGTTGACGCAACCGCCAGTTCGGTCAGCGTGGGATTCACATCAAGAGAGACAGTCACCTTGGGGGTGACAGATACCCGCGTTCTTTGGAGTGTCACCGGAACCGTTGTTATTGGCACCGTGGTGGCAGTTGTTGTTACCGTGGCAGGTTCCCGTTGTGCAGGTACGGGGGTCTCGGGCGGCAACGTTGTGGCGAGCGGGGTTGCAAGGGTAGACCCGGTTCCTGCCGGGGTCTGCCCGGTTGCTGCAGAACCGGCTGGTGATGCGGAGAGCATCCCCAGCGGTATTACCAGAATCAGCACAAGAGCGATAACAAGGATGACCCCAATCCCGATACCTGCAACGAGCCATTTCAGGGAGGTTACATGCCCCGCAACCGGGGTCATAGCCAGCGTATGGGGAAGCGCAGCGCCGCAGTTTGTGCAGAATCCCTGGGATGGATCAAGAGAGACCGTGCCGCATTTCGGACAGAAAACTGGTGCCATGCTGTAAAGAGAGAATTGGACCTGATGATGAAAAATATATTGCGGAGATTATCCGGCCAGTTCCCGGACCTTTGCGAGGTTGCCCCGGTCATCGCGCCGGTCGTCCACGGGCGTCTCACAGACAAGTGAGAGCGATGAGAAGACCTTGTTATGGAGAATATGACGAAAGCCGTCCTCGCCGATGAACCCGAGACCGATATGTTCGTGCCGGTCCAGGCCGCTGCCCCGGTCGCCTTTCGTATCGTTGAGGTGGATGAGGCGGAGGTTTGTGAGGCCCACCGATTCATCAAGCTGCTGAAGGGTATCAGCAAGACCATCCGGAGTCCGGAGCTCGTAGCCGGCGGCAAAAGCGTGACAGGTGTCGAAGCATATGCCAATCCTTTTTTTATCTTCGATCCCGTCCATGATCCCCCGTATGTGCTCGAAACTGCTGCCCACGCTGTTCTTCTCACCCGCGGTATTTTCAAGAAGGAGCATCGTGGGGCTCCTGGATGCGGCAAGCGCCGTATTGATCGCCGCGATCACCCGGGCCCGGCCGCCCGCGATACCGTCGCCGAGATGGTGGCCGAGATGGGTGACGAGATACGGGATGCCGAGCGTACCGCACCGGTCGAGCTCGACCGTGAGAGCCGGAACCGACTTCTCGTAGATCTCCGGCTTGGGCGAGGCGAGGTTGGGCAGGTAGGGCATGTGATCCACGGGGATGAGCCCGGTGGTCCGGATCTTCTTTTTAAATGCGTCAGCCACATCCGCACTCACCGGCTGGTACGCCCATCCCCGGGGATTGCGCGAGAACATCTGGAAGACATCGCACCCGGCATCAGACGCCCGATCCACCGCGAGATCGAGCGACCCGGCGATCGAGACATGCACGCCGACTTTTACCATACAACACCCTCAATCATCTGATCAGGGATCGGACGCCAGAGGTATTTGGGAATTGTGATCAGGGCAGGTAAAAAAAGATGACTGCTTAAGCATGCCCGATGGCCCGGGAACAGTCCTGCGGGCCGGCCGTTGCCGGGGGCCGGATCTGCCGGCAGAGGTAACCTGCAACCGTGGTCGGGATCTCGTACGCGGTCAGCCGGCCGGATCTTCGGGAGAGGACAATACGATCCTCCTCAAGCCGTTTCATGTGCCACGAGACAGATGGCCCCGAGATGCCAACCGCGTCCGCGATATCCTGCCGGGTTGCCATGGGCCGTTCGAGCAGCACCGCGAGGATCTTCTTCGTTGTCTCGTTCCTTAAGTGTTTTAAGATATGTTGCTCCCCGGTCGAGTATGTGCCGCTGTTCTCATAGAACCGGACCGATGCAGTGTCGCTGCTGACCGTGATCTTGTGGGTGTGCTGCAACACCGAGAGGTGGTAGCGCATGGTCCCGAGTTTTACCTGCATCTCAGAAGAAAGTCCCCGCAGGTGGATACCCGGGTTCTGCCGGATATATTCGTAGATCTTCGCCCGTACCTCCTGGTCGAGCACGTTGCCACCAGAGACACGCCGGATTCCCATGTATGCCCAGAGTTTGATCGCAACAAGAATCTCGGGCGGGACCAGCACCAGTTGGGCGAGCATCAGCCAGAGGGGCAGCGACCAGAACGGGACAGGCACCGGGACCCGGGCTTCGGCCCCGGCCGGCACCGGGCTGTCGTAGCCGGAGGTCACGGTATATTCCTGTGCCACCGCACTGCTCACAGCACCAAGGCAGGAGAGCACCACCAGAACAAACAGGAATCGGGCGTATTTCATACAGGGCCTCAGGCAGAGTAGGTGTTAAGGAGATAATTCACGGGATCCGGGTATTCATTCTGGACCCGGAAGAACCAGTGGCCGGCAGTCACATTCAGCTGGCTTGCGATATCAAGGAAGATCCGGCCATCCTTCTTCCCGTCATCGTTATCGGAGTACGGGCCGAGGGTGGCATCCGGGGTATAGATCATCAGTTTCAGGTCTTTTGCCGGGTTTTTCCAGTCAAGGTCCACCCACTCGTGCTGCTTTCCTTTTGGAACAACATCATTGTAATAATTGGCAACTGCGGAGGGGGCGACAAAGGAATAATTATTGACCAGCATGGCCGGGCTTCCCTCCATCACCGTGACGCTATTGATCGCATAGGTGCTTCCCCCGGTGGGGGACTCACTGAGGGTGAATTCATGAGGGGCGCCTCCTTCCATTGACCGGATCACAACTATGCCGGACATGTTTTCCGATACATCCGTACTTGTGATCTCGCTGACCTCCCCTACCACGTAGGAGACTTCAACCGGCCCGGTCGTATCCGTACTATTGGTACTGGCGATCGTGACCCAGGCGGTACCGGTTTTAGTCGTAGCGGTGATATCTCCCACCACCGGCAGGGCAGCTGACGCGGGCAGCAGGATAAGGACTGACAGGAGTAGTCCCATCCCCAGAATGACCCGGATATTCATAGATATTTATCCGGCCCGGGCGGTAAATAAGATATCTGGCACAAGTGTCTACCAATCGCAGTGCGGCGGTGAGGCCGGGCACGGGAAAAACGCAATACCCGGCCGGGCGCGGGCCGGAACATGTATTTGAATGATACGGCACACGCCTTTTCCGGTTGCCGGACCAGTAGAGAACTGTGCGACAACTCCTTTTTAAGCGGGCATTGATTTCACGTGCATCATCCAATGGCCGGGCCCGCAATGGTCCGGCCCGGAGCAGACCATGATACAACTCGAACACCTTACAAAGGAATACAATGGCGTCCGTGCGGTCGATGACCTGACCGCCTCGATACCGGACGGGGAGATCTTCGGACTCCTCGGCCCGAACGGCGCCGGGAAGAGTACCACCATCCTGATGCTGGTGGGCCTCATCGAACCAACAGAGGGCCGCTGCCTGATCAACGGGCTGGACGTGGCCCGCGACCCGATCACGGTCAGGAAACAGATCGGGTACATGCCCGAAGATGTCGGGTTCTACCCGACCCTCACCGCAGCTGAAAACCTCACGTACTTTGGCCGGCTCTATGGCATGGACTCTCAAATCCTCACAGGAAAAATTGCCGGCCTGCTCGAGCGTGTAGGACTCGATGGCGTGACCAAACAGGTTGGCGGGTACTCAAAAGGCATGCGCCAGCGCCTTGGCCTGGCAAAGGCGCTCTTGAACGACCCGTCCGTGATCATCCTCGACGAACCGACCGCAAACCTCGACCCGCAGGGAGTCGCCGATTACCGCCGGATCATCCGCGAAGTGGCCGGACACGGCACCACAGTGGTGGTCTCCTCGCATATCCTTGAAGAGATCAGTAAGGTCAGCACCTCGGTCGGGATCCTCTCGGCCGGCCGGCTCGTGGCGCAGGGCTCGTGGCAGGATCTTGCCGGCGGGCTTGCAGATCAGTCCGCAGCGCAGATTACGATCCGCGTGGAGACGCTCAACCCGATGCCAGCGTTCTCGCATCCCGATCTTGTCAGCGTTGAGTATGAACGGGACCGGTGCGAAGCCGTGATCATTGCCCGTACCGATATCCGGGACGCCGTTGCCTCCACGCTCGCAGGGCAGGGCATCCGGCTCCGGGGCCTCTCCCGCGAAGGGCTCTCGCTTGAAGAGACATTCCTCTCGTATTACCAGGTGGCGGGGTGACCGAAAATGGCAGCATCACGACTCATAACCATTGCAAAAAAAGAGTTCTTCGATCATATCCGGAGCCGTAAGTTCCTCCTGATCTTCGGTATCCTGCTCGTTGTCGCTATCGTCGGCATGATCAGCGGAATTGCCGATTACAACAAAAATGTTGACGATTACAACAAGCACCAGTCCACGATCGATTCACCGCTCTCCAGTTACATGGCAGAAAAACCCTCCATCCTCTCGGTCTTTTCTGCGGTTGCCACCTATCTTGTCTTTGTCGGAGGCATCCTCGGGATCGCGATGGGCTTCGATCTCGTCTCCAAGGAGAAGGAGAGCAAGTCCCTCAAGATCCTGCTCTCGCACCCGGTGTACCGCGACGAGGTGATCAACGGCAAGGCACTGGGAGGGATTGCGGCAGTCGGCTGCGCGCTATTAGTGGTGCTCGTCATTGCGCTAGCCACCCTGCTCGTGTACGGGATCGTGCCTGACGGCAACGAACTGGTCCTGATCATGATCTTCGGGTTCGTCTCATTCCTTCTCATCTTCTCGTACTTCGCCGTCGCGCTCTTCCTTTCAACTGCGTTGGACGAGAGCGGGTCGGCCCTGATCTACACGATGATCATCTTCATCGCGCTCTCGGCACTCGTCCCGACGCTGGCAACCAACACCGTGGCCGAGTTCGTCATCGGCAGCCAGCCGGAACTTCCGCAGGAGCTCGTTGACCAGATGCAGCAATCGGCGAATTCAAGCGAAGTGGCGGGGGTCACGGTCACGTTCGCCAACAAGGGGAACAACGGGGCATGGGACGCGTTCAACGAAAAGATGCAGGCCTACTGGGAGAAGCGGCAGATGGTGCACGATACGCTGGCGCTCTTCTCGCCAACCATGAACTACGAGTCGGTCACTGCTGCAATTACCAAACAGTATAGCAGCAGTGGGATGGTGGTCGGGGCCAGCGGAAGTACCAGCATTGTCTCCTCGTTCACCGTTGATTCGAGAGTAGATGCCGGTATCGACGGGATCCTTGCCTCGATCACTGCGAACCTGATTGCCCTCCTGCTCTTCCCGGCAGTCTTCTTTGGGCTCGCGTACCTCTGGTTCATGCGGCTTGATGTGCGATGACCCGCTCATTCCAGCAAGGGAAGGAGGGGACGAATCCCCTTCTCATCCTCACGCTTCTCACCTGCGCCGCAGTCTTCATCCTCCTGCCGCAGCCGGCAGCCGCTGATCTGACGAAATCACCGGACACGTACGTTGTGATCAGCTGCGATCTGCCGGGCCAGATCATCGAGGCCGGGGAGACAGCGAAGTTCCAGCTGAACGTGGTCAACTACGGGCAGGATAACAACAAGAAACTCTGGTACGAATCGTTTGACTCCGCCAAGAACGACTGGGAAGTCCGGTTCATGGACGGGGAGACCGAGATCAACAAACTCAGTCTGCGCCCGAACGGATCGAAGGCGATCATCCTTGAAGTGGAGACGGACTCCGATACGCCGGCAGGCGAGTACTCGGTCCGGGTCCATATCGGCGACGGCTGGTACTGGGTGTACGTAACCATTTCAAAGACGCACAAGGGGGAGAAGGGCACCCTCCAGCTCAGTGTAGTCGACAAGGACGGCGAGAAGATCAAGGGAGCCACGGTTGCGCTCGTGCGGAACACCGACCGGGTCACATCTGACCAAGTGATGAGCACGGCCGACGGCAAGGTCTCGGCCGATATCGAGCCGGGGAAATACATGCTCCGGATCAGCCGCGACGGGTATAAGGAAGTGGAGAAAAAAGATATTCAAATCAAGGGCGGGA
>Ga0265296_1003783_pt1 | contig 13700 bp, 14 predicted proteins | sample MunlanPumphouse1_FD_189073 | JGI IMG/M metagenome (GOLD analysis project Ga0265296, IMG submission 189073) | Groundwater microbial communities from a municipal landfill in Southern Ontario, Canada - Pumphouse #1 | ecosystem: Environmental > Aquatic > Deep subsurface > Groundwater | place... | reverse complement strand
CATCAACCTGTTACATGGGGTGAGCGGGCGGGCAGGGCGGGCGTCTGGCGATCGCCCCGACTGTCCGGTCAACCGGGTGGACTGACGGCAGGTTGCCGATCCCCGCATATCCGGCGCCAAGGCGGCCATGTTCCGCAGTTTTTGCGGAGCAGGCCTTCCCCTCAAAAGGCCGGACGGCACCGGGAACGACACCGTCAGTGATGGTGTGCTAGCATCGGCACGGGCCGACGGCAACAGCGCCACGATAGAAAGATGGGACGCAGCCATGCGCCCGCAACCCCCGCGCCCTCGCCAAACATGCTGAATTGCCAGTTAACCTTGCCGGTTGACGGGGGTTTGACGGGGCATGGCTAATGCGGGGTTCACGACATTCTGCGGCTGGGGGCCACATGTTTTCGAATAAGCACTGGACCAGCGCGCGTGGGCGGCGGCATAAAAGCGGCATGAGCCTGCTGATCGTCCTGATCGCGATGATGATGAACCCCGCAGCGGCGCTGGCGGGACAGATTGGTGCGGTCGAAATCGGCGATTCGGACATCACGCTGCGCTTCGACGATCTTGTCAGCGGTGCATCGACCTTCCTTCTCGCCGGTCCCGACCGGATCGCGCTCGACATAACGGGCGCGCAGCCGGGTCGTTCTTCACCGGGGGCAGGGTTGGTACGCTCGGTGCGCCAGGGGCAAAAGGATCCCGGTACCGCGCGCATCGTGCTCGACCTTGCGCAGCCCGCAGTCGTGACCGGCGCGCGCTTCGCCGCCGACGGCCGCAGCCTGACCTTCCATCTGCGCCCGGTGTCTGCCGACGAGTTCGCGCGTGTGTCGCGCGGTCCGCGCACCGAATTGGCGCCGCCGGCGGGTTTCCGCGCCAAACCGCCCGAAAAACGCTACAGCGTCAGCGTTCCGATCGGCAAACCCAAGCCCAGCGTGGCGCTGCCGCGGATCGAGGGGCCAAACAATAGCCGCTTGCCGCTGGTCGTGATCGACGCGGGACATGGCGGCCACGATCCCGGCGCGATCAGCCCGCACAGCGGCAAGCGCGAAAAGGACATCACCCTCTCGCTCGCCCGCGCAATCCGCGACGATCTGCTTGCCTCGGGCCGCGTGCGTGTCGCGCTGACCCGCGGCGACGATCGCTATCTGGTGCTAGAGGAGCGTTTCGGCATTGCGCGGCGGCTGAAGGCCGACCTGTTCATTTCGATCCATGCCGACGCCGCCGAAAACCAGACCGCGAGCGGGGCGTCGATCTACACCTTGTCCGAAGTCGCCTCCGACCGCGAAGCCGCGCGGCTGGCGGCGCGCGAGAATAAGGCGAACGTCATCAACGGCGTCGATCTGGGCGCACACAGCGGCGATGTGTCATCGATCCTGCTCGACCTGACCCAGCGCGAGACGATGAACGTCGCTTCCGACTTCGCGCGCCTGCTCCAGCGCGAGGCGGGCGAAGCGGTCAAATTTCGCACCCACGCGCATCGCTTCGCCTCGTTCGTGGTGCTGAAGGCGCCCGACACGCCGTCGATCCTGTTCGAAACCGGCTTTATCTCGAACAAGGACGACGCCGAATTCCTCGCGTCGGCGGCGGGCCAGAAAAAGGTTGCGCGCGGGGTACGCGACGCGGTGCAGATCCATTTTGCTCGCCAGATCGCGGCGCGCTGATAAGTTAGTCTTGACTAACTTTTGCTCCCCCGCCAGCTTCACCTTGCTGGCGGCGGGAGAAGATCATGAGCTGGAGCAACTGGTCGGGTAGCGTCACCGCGACGGCCCAAATCGCCCGCCCGCACAGCGAGGACGAACTCGCGGCGCTGATCCGCAGTGCACACAAGCTGCGCGTCACTGGCGCGGGACACAGTTTCATGCCGCTCTGCGAATCGGACGAACTGATCGTCAATCTCGACGATCTGGCGGGCGAGATGCATGTCGCCGCCGACCGGCAGGCCGCGCGCATTCCCGCCGGGTGGAGCATCCGCCGCCTGACCGCGGCGCTGTGGGACGAGGGGCTGGCGCTCGCCAATCAGGGCGACGTCAATCCGCAATCGCTCGCGGGTGCGATGGCGACGGGGACGCATGGCACCGGCGCCGACCTGGGTTCGCTCGCGACTTTTGCCCGCGGTTTCCGGCTGATCGGGGCCGATGGTGAGGTGCATTGGTGCGATGCGACCACTAACGCCGATTTATATCAGGCGCAGCGTCTGTCGCTCGGGCTGTTCGGGATCGCGACCGAAATCGACGTCGCGGTCGTCCCCGCCTTTCACCTCGCCGAACGGATCGAGAAGCGCCGCTGGGCCGAAATCCGCGAGAGCTATGACGATCTGACGCGGCAGCACCGTCACGTCGAATTCTGGTTCTTTCCGCACAGCGACGATGTGATCCTGAAAACGCTCGACCCGTGCGATCCATGCGATCCGCCGCCGACCACCACCGATATGGAGGAGGCCAGTTTTCGCCGCATCCTCAACATTTCCGCCCGGCTGCCCTTCCTGACCCCGTCGCTCCAGCGGCTGATGATGAAAAGCGGCATTTCGGGGCGCCGCCGCGGTCCCGCACACAGCGTCTTTCCGTCCGACCGCACGATCCGGTTCGAAGAGATGGAATATGAAATGCCGCACGCCGCTGGGCTCGACACCCTCGCCGAGGTTGTCGGGTGGATTCGCAAGAAACGCCTGCCCGTCACCTTTCCGTTCGAATTTCGCACCGTCGCTGCCGACGACATCTGGATGAGCCCGATGAACGCCGGACCCGTCGCGGCGATTTCGATGCACCAATATGCCAAAATGCCGTGGCGAAACCTGTTCGCCGAAGCCGAGACCATCTTTCGCAGCCATGGCGGGCGGCCGCATTGGGCCAAGCGCCACACGCTCGGCCGCGCCGATGTCGCGGCGCTTTATCCGATGGCGGGACGCTACAATGCCGTCCGCCGCGCCGCCGACCCCGGCGGCAAATTCCTCAACCCGCATCTGGAAAGCCTGTTCGCATGACCACCGACCGCGACCTTCACGCCCATCTGATTGATCAGCAAGGCTCGCGCGCCGACCTCAACACCCCGGTGCTCGTGCTCGATGTCGACGCGCTCGACCGCAATATTCAGCGTATGGCGGCATTCGCCGCGCACGATCGCGTTGGTCTGCGCCCGCACGCCAAAACGCACAAGAGCGTCGATATCGCCAAGCGCCAGATCGAGGCGGGTGCGGTCGGCGTGTGCTGCGCCAAAATCGGCGAGGCCGAGGCGCTGAGCGAAGGCGGCGTGACCGGCATCCTGATCACCTCGCCGGTCGCGGCGCCGCGCGCGATTGACCGGCTCGCAACGCTGGCGGGCCGCGCCAAAGGCCTGATGGCGGTAGTCGATCATCCCGATGTCGCGGCGCGCATCGATGCCGCGCTGGCTGCCGCGGAGGCACGGCTCGACGTGATCATCGACATCGACCCCGGCATCGCGCGCACCGGCGTCGCGTCGGGGGAGGCCGCGGTCGCGCTCGCGGAGGTCATTTCGGCGTCGCCGAACCTCGCTTACCGCGGCGTGCAATTCTACTGCGGGTCGCAGCAGCATATCGAAAGCTATGCCGATCGCCGGGCGGCGATCGTCGAGCGCACCGCCTATCTGCAAAGCGTCATCGCCGCGCTGGCGGGCGCAGGCTTTGCGCCCGCAATCGTCACCGGATCGGGCACCGGCACCCATCGTATCGACCTCGACCTCGGCGTTTTCACCGAATTGCAGGCGGGCAGCTATGTCTTCATGGACAAGCAATATGGCGATTGCGACCTGACCGGCGACGGCGGCGAACCCCCGTTCGAGGTTTCGCTGGCGGTCGATGTCCGCGTCGTCAGCGCCAACCACGACAGCCTTGTCACCATCGATGCTGGCTATAAATCGCTGTCGACCGACGGCGGTGTCGCGGTGGTGCAGCGCGGCGCGCCTGAAACCGCCTTTTTCGCCTTCATGGGCGACGAGCATGCGGCACTGATTGCGCCCGGAATCGGAACGCAGCTGGCCCCGGGCGATCCGGTCAGTCTGACCGTGCCGCACTGCGACCCGACGGTGAATCTCTACGACAATTATCATGTGGTTCAGGGCGACACGTTGATCGATATCTGGCCGGTCAGCGCGCGCGGCCGGGCGCGATGATCGCGGTGGTGCGCCGGGCTGTGGCCAAGCGACCGCCGCAGCAGGACCGCGCGCACCTGACCCGCGGCCGCCTGCTCGATGTCGCGGGCGAATTGCTGGCCGAGGTCGGGATCGAACGGATTTCGACCAATATGATCGCGGCGCGCGCAGGGCTGACGCCGCCCGCGCTCTACCGCTACTTCGGCGACAAATATGCGGTTCTGGAGGCGCTGGGGCGGCGACTGATGGAGCGGCAGAACGCGGTGCTCGAGGATTGGCTCGCGCGGCACGCGCCCTCCGGGATCGCCGCGATGGCCGATCATATCGGCGAATTGCTGACCCAAAATGCCGCGGTGACGCGCGTCGAACCCGGCGCCGTGTGGATATTGCGCGCGCTCCACGCCTCGCCGCAGCTCGTTCATGTCCGGCTCGAATCGCACCGCCATGTGACCGACCGGCTGACCGACGCCTGCGCGCCATATCTGTCGGAGATGCACCGATCGGCTCTATGGTCTCGGCTGCGGCTCGCGGTCGAAATCGGCTTTGCCGCCGACGAAATGCTGTACGAAGAAGATCGTGTTCCGGCAGATGCGGTGCTGACGGATGTCGCCGCGGTGCTGCGCTTGATGCTGCTCGATCTGACCAGTCCTTTTTCTGCAAGCGGGCGGGGAGTAGAATAGCAACGCGCCGCAACCATGCTTCCCTTTCTGCCAAGCAGGCTTTAGAGGCTTGGCCCTATGGTCGCCGACAGCACGTCCCATTTCCGCCTGCGCCTTCGCCGCGATAGCAACGCCGTGATTACCTGGTTTCGCGACATGTGGACCAGGCGCTGGTTCCGCTGGCTCGGCTATCTTGCCCTGTCGGGCGTGCTGGGGCTGATCCTGATCTGGGCGATCTTTGCGCGCGACCTGCCGTCGGTCGACCAGCTGCGCGACTATGAACCGCCGCTGCCGACGATGGTCCGCGACGGGGAAGGCAAGCCGGTCCACAGCTACGCCCGCGAACGCCGCGTCCAGCTGGACTATAGCGAGTATCCACAGCTCCTCGTGCGCTCGTTCCTCGCCGCCGAGGACAAGACCTTTTTCAGCCACGGCGGCATCGACTATCCGGGCATCGCCTCGGCGATCGTCACCAATCTCACCAACAGCGGCCGCCCCGTCGGCGCCTCGACGATCACCCAGCAGGTTGCCAAGAACCTGCTGCTGACCAACGAGCTCAGCTATCGCCGCAAGGTGCGCGAGGCGATCCTGGCGATGCGCATCGAGGATGCGCTGAGCAAGGAACAGATTCTTGAGCTCTATCTCAACGAGATTCCGCTCGGTCGCCGTGCGTTCGGGGTGCAGGCGGCGAGCCGCGCCTATTTCGACAAGGACGTCGATCAGCTCCAGCTTCACGAGATGGCGTTTCTCGCGATCCTGCCCAAGGCGCCCGAAAAATATGGCCGCACGCGCAACGAGGCGGAGGCGCTGGCGCGGCGCAATTTCGTGCTCGGGTCGATGGAAAGCAACGGCTGGATCACCGCCGCACAGCGCGACGCCGCGCGCGCCATGCCGCTTGGCCTCACCAACAGCGGCAACACCGCGATCGCGCAGGTCGGCGGCTATTATATGGAAGAGGTGCGGCGCCAGCTGATCACTCAGTTCGGCGAAACCGCCGACGACGGCCCGCTCAGCGTCTATGCCGGCGGGCTGTGGGTCCGCACGCCTTATGATGGCAAGATGCAGACCGGCGCGACGATGGCGCTGCGCAAGGGGCTCCAGCGTTACGACGCCGGCAAAGGCTGGTCGGGGCCGATTGCGACGATCGAGGCGGACGACCAGTGGCAGAGCCGTCTGGCGTCGAGCTTCATCGGTATCGACTATGACAATTGGCGCGTCGCTGCGGTGCTGTCGAAATCGGCGGGGGCTGCGCAGATCGGCTTTTCAAACGGCGACACGGGGACGCTACCCGCCAGCGCCGCGACGCTTGGCTATCGCAAGACCGGCGGCAATGCCTTTTCGGCGATGCGCCCCGGCGACCTGATCGTCGTCAAATCGACCGGCGGCAGCAGCTATGCCTTGCGCAACATCCCCGAAGTGTCGGGCGGCATGGTCGTCGAAAGCCCGCATTCGGGGCGCATCTATGCAATGCAGGGCGGCTTTGACGTCCGCCTCTCGCCCTTCAACCGCGCGACGCAGGCGCAGCGCCAGCCGGGTTCGACGATCAAGCCTTTCGTGTACGCCGCGGCGCTCGACAATGGCATGACCCCCGCGACGATGATCGTCGACGGGCCGTTCTGCGTCTATCAGGGCGCGCGCTTCGGCAACAAATGCTTCCGCAACTTCGGCGGAGCGGGCGGATCGGGCGAACATACGATGCGCTGGGGGCTCGAACAGTCGCGCAACCTGATGACGGTCAAGGCGGCAAGCCAGGTCGGCATGGAGCCGATCGTCGAAACGATTGCAACGATGGGGATCGGCAAGCACGAACCTTATCTCTCGACCGCGCTCGGCGCCGGATCGACGACGGTGGAAAAGATCACCAACGCCTATGCGATGCTCGCCAACCATGGCCGAGAACTCAAACCGCGGGTGATCGACTATGCGCAGGACCGCCGCGGCAAGGTGATCTTTCCCGCCAATTGGAAACCCTGCGACGGCTGCAACAAAAAGGATTGGGACGGGCGCCCGATGCCGCGCTTTGCCAAATCGGGCAAGCAGCTGATGGACCCGATGACCGCCTATCAGGTCGTCCATATGCTGGAAGGTGTCGTGCAGCGCGGCACGGCGGTGCGGCTGCGCGACCTGAATGTGCCGCTGTTCGGCAAGACCGGCACGACCACGGGTCCGAACGATGTGTGGTTCGTCGGCGGCACCCCCGACGTGATTGCCGGCATGTACATCGGTTTCGACCAGCCGCGCAGCATGGGCGGCTATGCCCAAGGCGGCAGTTATGCCGCGCCGATCTTCAAGGATTTCGCGCTCGCGGCGCTCGCCGACCGGCAACCGATTCCTTTTGCAGCGCCAAAGGGTGTACGGATGGTCCGCATCGACCGTCAGTCGGGCCGCCGCGTCTATGGCAGCTGGCCGGGGACCGACCCCAAGGCGTCGATCATCTGGGAAGCGTTCAAGCCCGAAAGCGAACCGCGCCGGACGATTCGCGAAGAAGAAATCAAGCCGGTGAAGACGCCCAAGCGGCAGGACGCGCCGGTGCGGCAAGGCCCGGCAGGGCGCAGCGACAACGACTTCCTCGACGACCGCGGCGGCATCATCTGACCGCTTGTCTCTGACGGCTGAGCCTCTATGGCCGGTCTCCATTAGTTTCAGGAGCAAGGACATGCGCGCCGAAGCGCAGGATCATATCGACAAGATTGGCGCCGCGCTGGCGCTGCTGCGGCGCTTCCTCGACTGGGATCGCGCGGTGCGGCGGCTCGACGAGCTCAATGCCAAGGTCGAGGACCCGACCCTGTGGGACAGTCCCAAGGCGGCACAGGAAGTGATGCGCGAGCGGCAGCGGCTCGATGCGGCGATCGCGGCGACGCGCGCGATCGAAAGCGAATGCGCCGACACTGCCGAACTGATCGAACTCGCCGAAATGGAAGGCGACGAGGCAATGGTCGACGAGGCGGTGGCCTCGCTGGCGACGCTCGCGGCGCGCGCGGAGGAAGACAAGATTCGGGCGCTGCTCGCGGGCGAAGCCGATGCCAACGACGCCTATATCGAAGTCCACGCCGGTGCCGGCGGCACCGAAAGCCAGGACTGGGCCGAAATGCTCCAGCGCATGTACAGCCGCTGGGCCGAAAAGCGTGGGTTCAAGGTCGAATTGGTCGAATATCAGGCGGGCGAGCAGGCGGGGATCAAATCGGCGACGATGCTGGTCAAGGGCGAGAATGCCTATGGCTATTCGAAGACCGAAAGCGGCGTCCACCGCCTCGTCCGTATCTCGCCCTACGACAGCTCGGCGCGGCGCCACACCAGCTTTTCGTCGGTCTGGGTGTATCCGGTGATCGACGACAATATCGACATCGAGATCAACGAAGGCGACCTCAAGATCGACACCTATCGCGCTTCGGGCGCGGGCGGGCAGCACGTCAACACCACCGATTCGGCGGTGCGTATCACCCACATCCCGACCGGGATCGTCGTCGCCAGCCAGAACGACCGCTCGCAGCACAAGAACCGCGCGACCGCGATGGGGATGCTGAAGGCGCGGATGTACGAGGCCGAGCTGCAAAAGCGCGAAGCCGCGGCATCGGGCGAATATCAGGCGAAGACCGAAATCGGCTGGGGCCATCAGATCCGCTCCTACGTCCTCCAGCCCTATCAGCTGGTGAAGGATCTGCGCACCGGGGTGACCTCGACCGCGCCCGGCGACGTGCTCGATGGCGCGCTCGACCCCTTCATGGCCGCGGCGCTATCGCAGAAGGTGACGGGCGAAAAGGTCGAGGTCGAGGACATCGATTGATGAAGCGATCCGCCGCCGCCCTGCTCGCGTTGATGCCGCTGCTCGGCAGCTGCGACGCGCCGTGGAGCGAGGATAGCGACCGCACGATGACGGCGCGCGAATTCCCGCCCGCCGACCGCCCGGTGGCACCGACCGTCTCGACCAAATGGTCGACCGAAGAAGCGCGCGACCGCGTCAATGAAGCCGAGGACGTGATGGACTCCGCCGATGTCCGCCCGGGCATGACCGTCGCCGACATCGGCGCGGGCGACGGCTATTACACCGTGCGCCTCGCGCAGCGGGTCGGCGCCGGCGGGCGCGTGCTGGCGCAGGACATCATGCCCGAAGTGATCGAGCGACTCGCCGACCGCGTCGCGCGCGAACGGCTCGACAATGTCTCGCTGAAACTCGGCGCGGTCGACGATCCGCGCCTGCCCGCCGCGAGTTTCGACCGGGTGTTCATGGTCCATATGTATCATGAAATCGGCGAGCCTTACGCCTTTCTGTGGCGGCTGCGCCCGGCGTTACGCGCGGGCGGGCAGGTGATCGTCGTCGACGGCGACCGCCCGATCGCCGACCATGGTACCCCGTTCCGCCTGCTGGTCTGCGAGTTTCAGGCGGTGGGGTACAAGCTGGTGTCCTACGATGACAAACAGCATGCCGGGGGGTATCTGGCGCGGTTCGTGCCGAGCGGGAAACGCCCGGAACCCGATGCGATTTCGGTGTGCGATAATCCGTGAACTAGTCGTCGCCCCCGCGCAGGCGGGGGCCGCTATCGGTCTTTCCGAACGAGGCGGCGTAAAACGACCTCGGCCCCCGCCATCGCGGGGGCGACGGCGCTTTCAATACACCACCAACCGATCGGCATCGCCCATCTCGGCCATGAAGCTCACCAGCCCGCCGCTGCGCACCTGCGGCACCAGTTCGCTCGCCGTCATGCCGGTCAGCGCCATGCCCGACTGGCAGACGACCAGCTTTACATCCATCGCCATCGCCTCGGCGATCAGCGACACCAGATCGGGCTGCCCCACCGCGCGCCGCGCCGCATCGCCGCCAAAGGCGACGGGGGTGCGCAGCAGCGCCGCTGCTGGTCCTTGCAGGAAAATGCGCGCCGCGCGCCCGAGCGCCGCCGCCGCCGCCGCCGTCTCGAGCGCGGCGTAGAGGCGCTCGCCATCGGCCGTTGCAACGATGATATTCAGCCCCGGCATATTGGACACTCCGGATCCTTGGCGACCGCGACCTCGCGCCAACGCCGGTCGAGCATGTCGACGATCGCCAGCCGCCCGGCCAGGGGCGAACCCCAGCCAGTCAGCGCGCGCACCGCTTCCAGCGCCGCCATCGTCCCGATCATCCCGGCAAGCGCGCCCATCACCCCGGTCTCGGCGCAATTGAGCCCCTCCTGGTTCGGATCGTCGCCGACCAGGCAGGCGTAACAGGGGCTGCCGTCGCGCCAACCCTCGTACAGCGCCACCTGCCCCTCGAACGCCCCGATCGCGGCGCTGAGCAGCGGAATCTGCAAGGCAACCGCAGCACGGTTGACCGTCAGCCGCGTACCGAAATTGTCGCAGCCGTCGAGGATCAGATCGGCGCCCTTAAGCAGGGTCGTGGCGTTGCCGTCGTCCAGTCGCGAGGCCACCGCAATCGCCTCGACATGCGGGTTGATCCGCCGCGCCGTATCCGCCGCCACGACGGCCTTTGCAGCGCCGATGTCGGGATCGGTGAACAGCGGCTGGCGCTGCAGGTTCGACAGTTCGACGACATCATCGTCGATGATCGTCAGCTTGCCCACCCCCGCCGCGGCCAGATAAGTGATCGCCGGACACCCGATACCGCCCGCGCCAACGATCGCGACATGCGCGGCCTTCAGCTTCGCCTGTCCGGCACCGCCAAACGCCGGCAGGATGATCTGGCGCGCGTAACGGTCGAGTTCGGCGTCGGTCAGCAATTACTCGCTCGATCGCCGGGTCTTGATCCCCGACAGCGACGCCAGCCCTTCGGCGTCGGCGGTTTCGTCAACGGGTTCACTCTCGACCCCGGTCGACCCGAAGCCGCCCGTCCCGCGCGCGGTCTCGTCGAGCGTCACGACCTCGGCAAAGCTCGCGCGCTGGACCGGAGCGGGGACAAGCTGCGCGATGCGGTCGCCGCGCTTCACCTCGAAATTATCCTCGCCCAGATTGGCCAGAATCACCTTCACCTCACCGCGATAATCGCTGTCGATCGTTCCCGGGGTGTTGAGGCAGGTGATGCCATGTTTGAGCGCGAGGCCCGAGCGCGGGCGCACCTGCACCTCATAGCCGGGCGGGATCGCCATCGCGAAGCCGGTCGCCACCGCATGACGCGTGCCGGGGCGGATCGTCAGCGATTCCGCCGCGACCACATCCATTCCCGCCGCGCCATCGCTGGCATAGGCGGGCAGGGGCAGCCCGCCGCCATTGGGCAGGCGCTGGATGCGGATTTCAATCGGACTGGCGGGGGCTACGCGCATCGAGCTCATCGGCGATCTTTTCCATCAATTTGCGGGCGACGGCCGTTTTCGGCTGTCGGTCCCAGCTGTCTATCCCGTCTTTGCTAACGATATGCACGCGGTTGCTCTCGCCGCCCATCGGGTCAGCCGCGACGTCGTTGGCGACGATCCAGTCGCACCCCTTGCGCGCCAGCTTCGCCTGGGCATGGGCGATGACGTCGTTGGTTTCGGCGGCAAAGCCGATCAGCAGCGTGGGGCGCTCGGCGCTCTTGGCGACCCCTGCAAGAATATCGGGATTTTCGGTGAGCGCGAGCGGCGGGACCGCGCCGCTGCCGTCTTTCTTGATCTTCTGGCCCGCGGGGTCGGCGGCGCGCCAGTCGGCGACTGCGGCGACCATGATCGCGGCATCGACTGGCAGGCCTTGCCGGACTTCGTCGGCCATTTCGACCGCGGTCTCGACGTCGACGCGGATTACGCCGGGCGGGGTGGGGAGCGGTACCGGCCCGGCGATCAGCAGCACCTCGGCCCCCGCCGCAGCAGCGGCCTCGGCGATCGCAAAGCCCTGTTTGCCGCTCGACCGGTTGGCGATGTAGCGCACCGGGTCGATCGGCTCGTGAGTCGGTCCGGCGGTGATCAGGATGCGGCGGCCATAAAGCGGGCGGTGATTGGCGGGCGCAAAATCGGGCTGGCCGACCATTGCGGTGACCGCGGGTGCAGCGGCCAGCGCGGCATCGATCGCGTCCTTGATCGCCGCCGGTTCGGGCAGGCGTCCCGGTCCAAATTCGCCGCATGCCATCTCGCCCTCGTCGGGCGCCATCACCGTTACCCCGTCGCCGCGCAAGGTCGCGACATTGCGCTGCGTCGCGGCGTGCAGCCACATCCGCACATTCATCGCGGGCGCGGCGAGCACCGGCTTGTCGGTCGCGAGCAGCAGAGTGGTGGCAAGGTCGTCGGCGATGCCTGCCGCCATCTTCGCCAGCAAATCGGCGGTTGCAGGCGCGACAACGACAAGGTCGGCCTCACGGCTCAACTGGATATGCCCCATCTCGACCTCGTCCTTCAGGTCGAAGAGATTGGTATAAACCTTGTTCTCGCTGAGCGCCGCCAGCGTCAGGGGCGTGACAAACTGCTCGCCCGCGCGGGTGATGACACAGCGCACGACATAACCCGCCTTGCGGAGCAGGCGGACAAGCTCGATCGATTTATACGCGGCGATGCCGCCGCCGATAATGAGCAGGATGCGGGGGTTGGTCATGGCGTCAATAACCGGTGAGAAGCATGTCGAGGGCGTTCAGGATTTCGTAGCGCTGGTCAGCGAGCGACGCGATTTTAGGTCCAAGATCGTCGATTCCGACGGCGGATGCCAACGGGGTTGCGAGCAAATGCTGCTTACCAGAAATAGCGAAAACGGGATGTAGCCGGTCCATTTTTGGTTTGCCCTCCGAAGGCAAGAGCGGAATGACAACACGGGTGCCGAAATGCCTGAACAGGTCAGCTTGGCAATCAAGCAATAATGCACCATCGTGTGGACTGCGGTGGACGTCGAATTGTGCCATCAAAACTGCCGGTATTTCGCAAGCGGTAGGCCGTTTTCGCGGACATAATCGTTCCACCATTCGATCGCCGCGCGATTCTCTTCCTGCCATTCGGCTTCGCGCGCCTTCTTGACCCCGGCGGCGAGGCCCGATTGGCAGGCTTCACTGACATTGATACCAAGTCGCTTGGCTTCTTCGACCAAGTCAACGCTGAGCGATACATTGGTGGGCTTCTTCGGGATCGCTTTTTTCACCGCTTCAAATCGCGCCGGACGGTTCATCGCCATTCTCCTTGCGCATAAAATATGCGCATAGTTATGAAAGGTCAATCGGCCCGCCGATGGGTTGCGTGCGGCGTGTGAGTCGCAAGAAGATCAACGATGCAAAGACGCCGCATGCGCCGCCAAATAGCAGCATGCCAAGCAAATCTTCGGCATGGTAGCGGTCGGGGTTGGTCACCAAATCCTGCAATGCGCCGCTTGCCAGCGCCACGCTCAAAGCGCCCGCTACGGCACCAATTCCTGCCCACAGAGTGCGGCGGCGCATCATCGGCCAGCGCACTGCACCGCGCGCGCAAAGCCAGCCGGTGATCGCAATCGGAATCCAGCCGATCACGACCGCCAGCAAAATGGCAAAAAACGATCCTGTCACCAGCAGCGTGATCAGGGTGGCGATGGCCTCGCCCGGATCGGCGACGAGCTCTGTCGGATCATCGGCGACCATCACCGCGATCAGCAACAACATGCCAAACAATCCCATCGCTATGGCCGTCAGGAAGCCGAAGCCGATGGCGCCCATCATCGTCAGACGATGCCGTTCGCCCTCGTCGCCCTGCGCTGCCACGCTATCCCCACCATGCCATCCCTAGCGCCCCGGCAGCGCCCGCCGCCAGTGCGGTCAGTGCATAGCGCCACCAGCGCCGCTTTTCGCCCTTCTCCCACATCAGCGGAATCTCAGGCAGCGGCGGCGCGGGCGGGGCAGCACCTTTGCGCGGCAATTGCGCATCAAGGCGGCGGATGATGTCGGGGATCAGCGCCAACGTCTTGCCCTGTTCGCGGATTCCGTCGGCAAGCGCGGCTTCGGGGCCGAGTTCGTCGCGGATCCATTCCTTCACGAACGGCCCCGACACGTCCCACATGTTGATCTTGGGGTTCAGCATCGTTGCGACCCCCTCGACCATCACC
>Ga0265296_1003782_pt1 | contig 13701 bp, 15 predicted proteins | sample MunlanPumphouse1_FD_189073 | JGI IMG/M metagenome (GOLD analysis project Ga0265296, IMG submission 189073) | Groundwater microbial communities from a municipal landfill in Southern Ontario, Canada - Pumphouse #1 | ecosystem: Environmental > Aquatic > Deep subsurface > Groundwater | place... | reverse complement strand
ACCACAGGATCAACCTTAATTGCGGGCGCGTCCTCTCTTTTTTCTGCCGGGGCTAAGGATGTCCGCTGTTTTGCCTTGTCGCGCAAAATTTAGGTTGAAGTTCCTATTCTCCTCGCTCGTTCTAGCTTGGTGGGTGTCAGTACTTTTTAAAGCATTCCCAAACATACGGGTACGAATACTGTGTTTTATGTGTAGCTAGAATGCTGTTTATTATTTTTTCCCGTCGTGACACGTGGTCTAAGACGTTTTGATGAAATTGTATTTGCAAAGTGCCAATTCTATCTATAATACTTCTATCGATAATAGCTTCCAGAAGCTCGTATTCAGCACCTTCAATGTTCATTGAGCATAGATCGATATTAGAAAGTCCGTATTTTGTTAAGATTTCCGAAATATCCATAAGTTCTATTTCTTCTACTTTACTATCCTGTTGATTTCCTCGGATATACAAACTGGAGGACTCGCCGCTTTTTTGAATGTCTTTTTTCATCGTTTTGGTCCACACACCGCTTTTTAGAACCGTTACCTTGTTATTATCGTTGTATTTTTTCTCCAAAAGGTTTGCATATTCTTTGATGGGCTCGAATATGTAAATGTAGGGATTATACTTTTGTACTATCGCGTCTGAAAAAACACCTGTATATCCACCGATATCAACCACAACGCTTTTTTCGGAAATCTCGTGGTCTGTAAGGAGTTTATTTTCGCCATTGTAGATATACCAGCGTGATACTTGTTTTTTTTGAAAGTCTTTTGTGACGAATTTGTTCCAACAATAATACGGCAAAGCCAGAAAGCGTTTTAACATTGTTTTTACAGCGTGTTTCATCAGTTTATTCGTATTATATCCTAAGGATTGCGTTTGATATATAATTCTTGAAATTGCTGAATTATGTGCATAGTGACTGGTCTAAAAAAACATTTATATTCTTGTAAAACCCTGTTTTTGATCAGGTGCTGGTTTGTTGGTTACTACAGATATCTGGAGCTTTTATTATGGAAGATTTCTGGTCGTTATTCTAGTCCGCCCCTACTTTACAAAAGATCTGTTATTGAAAGCTACACAAAGGTTTATAACACGGGGGTTCTGGTAGAAACTGGTACTTACTACGGTGATATGGTCAAAGCCTTAAAGAACAAATTCGATAAAGTATATAGTATAGAACTTGATGCTGGCTTGAACTCCAGAGCAAAATGGCGGTTTTTGACTGACTCGGGCGTTCATCTTGTTAAAGGCGACAGCGGGGAATCGTTATTTAGTATTATCGGTGACTTGAAAGAACCCTGTATATTTTGGCTAGATGCTCATTATAGCGGGGGTCTTACAGCAAGAGGCGTCACGGATTCTCCAGTCTTAAAAGAGCTGGGACAAATCTCAAAATCAAAGTTTAAGAATGTAATATTGATAGACGATGCGAGACATTTTGGTTTTCTTCCTTCCTATCCGGATCTCGATGAATTAAAGAACTTTGTTTCCAAACACATGGAGTTTTCCGAATTTTCTGTTAAGGACGACATTATAAGGATCTTGCCGTGAGAGGATTGGTATCGGTAGTAATCCCTGTATATAACGCCTCTCATTTCTTAGAGGATGCTTTCGACAGCGTTATTAACCAAACATATAGAAATATTGAAATAATTGCCGTGGACGATTGTTCCTACGATGGGTCGGAATCTATTCTTAAGGAATATGTAAAAAAAGGAAAGATTAAGCTCATCGTAAACAAATCTAATCTTGGCGATGCTGCATCCCGTAACCGCGGTTTATTAGAAATTACCGGGGAGTACTATGCCCCTATGGATGCTGATGACATCTGTTTACCGGGCAGGATACTAAAGGAAGTTGAATTTCTACAGAACCATAAAGAGTGCGTTCTAGTGGGCGGACAAGCAGTTTACATAGACGAACATTCAAAATACCTGGGTACATCTAATTACCCCACAAAAATAAGCAACATAGCCACGCATGTTTGGAGGAGAAATCCCGTTGCTCACTCATCGGTACTTACACGAAGCGATTTAGTTAAAAGAGTTGGTACGTATAGCGGCGAGCTTAGAACATGTTCGGATTACGATTTATGGTTAAGATTAATAAAATACGGCTATTTGGCTAACCTCGGGGAAGTAGTAATTAAATATCGACTTCACCCCAATCAAATGTCCCAGTATGATTACAGCCATCTTTTAAGAACAACAACGTTACTTCAAAATAAATACAAGCATCTGTATAACCACAAAGCGAACTTAGTCGATAAAATTTACTCAACCATTTATTGGATTTTGTTAAAGATTCCCAGTAAAACATCTAACCGAATTGTAAATTATTTTAGAAGCCTTTCCAGATTTATTGGCGGTTTAGGTAAAGGTACACATGATTAAAGTAATTTTAAAAGGTGGTTTGGGAAATCAGATGTTTCAATACGCTTGTGGTAAAAGTTTGTCTCTTGCAACCGAACAAGAGCTGATTCTTGATACCACCTTTTTAAAGAGTCGACTTCCATTATCGGGTTTTACTTATAGAGACTACGAGCTGAATATCTTTAATGTGCACGAACGCATGGCCAGTTTTTCTAAAAGCGTCTTTGTTAGTAAGTATTTAAGCTACCCTGCATTTAGGTTAATAAAGAAACTTTGGGGATCTGGCTATGTGCTAGAGTCTTTTGAAAAGCAATATATTTATTTTCCCGAACTTTTTAGTATCAGTAGGGACAATTTGATTATAGAGGGATATTGGACTAGCTATAAATATTTTAAGGTGCACGAAAAAGAGGTAAGGGAAATATTTGACACCGCGAAACTGTACGACGAAAAATATTCCGATATTGAGGGTGAAATAGCAGGTTCTAATGCAGTATCCATAAATATTAGAAGGGGGGACTATTTAAATAAAGTTAATGCCAATTTTTTTACATATCTGGGTGAAGCGTACTATAAATCTGCCATCGACATTATTAGAAAGAAGGTGGAGAATCCAAAGTTTTTCGTTTTTTCTTACGACGACCCTGAATGGATTAAGAATGTTTTGGAATTTAAAAATGACGAATTAACAATCGTTGATAACAAATATATTGGTGAGAGGTTCAAAACATACTTGAGATTAATGTCGTTGTGTAAACATAATATAATAAGCAACAGCACCTTTGCCTTCTGGGGAGCTTGGTTAAATAATAACCTTAATAAATGTGTGGTTTGTCCTACAAGTTGGGTTAAGGGAAAAACGTTCGATGTTCCGCGAGGTTGGGATTCCATAAGAAATGAATAAAAATAGCAAAATTTTGATTATTATACCGGCCCATAATGAGCAGGAAAATATTGCGGGGGTTGTTGATGAGTTAAAAAGGGCGGGGTTTGAGGAGATTTTAGTAGTTGATGACGGAAGCGGCGATGGGACGAGGGATGTGGCCTCGAGAATGGGGGTTAAAGTAATCACACATTCTGTAAACATGGGGTTAGGAACAGGGCTAAGATCGGGATTTGAGTTTGCAATTGCACAGAATTGTGAATATGCAATAACTTTTGACGGCGATGGGCAAATGCGGGCGGAAGATGCGATAAAAGTATTTGAGGAGGCTCAAAAAGGTTACGATTTCGTTTACGGACGCAGAAACTTTACTGTTCGGGGAGTTCCAAAAATAAGAAAATATACAAACCTATTGGCGGATACTCTAACAGCATTTTTATCCGGCAAGTTTGTTTGGGATACGCAGTCTGGGCTACGATGTATAAAAGTGGACTTATTAAGAAAATTTAACCTAAAATCCCGTGGATATTCGGTTTCTTCAGAGCTTGTCATAGAGTCGATAAAAAACGGCGTTATACCAAAATCTGTTAAAATAGACGCCATATACACTATAGAGTCGCTCAAAAAAGGCCAAAAAATTTCTAATTCTTTTAGAGTAGTAAAGGAGCTTCTGGGTTGATATGTCGTTGTTTCAAATAATTACACTTCCAGTACTTTTGTGGTTTGGTTACAGGCAGTTTGCCAAGTTTAAAGGCGCGCCAGCGATAAAAGTGCTATATCAATTGCGCTGGTTTTTTATAACCCTTCTGGCCGTGCTTTTTGTGGGCGCGCCGGAGATTTCTTCAGCAGTGGCGCAGAAGTTGGGAATCGGTCGCGGTGTTGATGTGGTAATATATTTTGCGTTAATATGGCTGTTGTACCAAAATTACAGCCAGTCGCAGGAAATAGAAAAGTTGTACGACAAATTAGATAAGCTGGTACGCCAAATTGCCCTTAAAGGATTAAATGAAGAAAAAGCTAACGGAGATAGTCAACAGCATAAAAAGCAACCGTAAACAGTGCGTTTTTCTAACCGCGCTTTTAATTTTTTATCTTATCTATTTCTGTAGCCGTACTTTACAGGTTCCAGATTTTATTATAGGCTGGTTTGGCGGACTTTACTTTGGTTTTTGCGCACTCTTTCACCCTGCTTTTTCTGCTTTCTTGAGAAAAAACGTCAAAAAAATCATCATTGCTACTGCAGCCATGTATTTGATTTACTCCTTTTTTTATTACCGCACCAATTCCTGGGATGGAGGTGCTTTGTACTACAGAAGTGCTTATTTGGTTAAGGAAAAGCTACACTCCGATGTTTTACAGGGCGCGCTCAATCCGTATCTTAGTGAATTAATTTTGGGAATAGTAGGGAGATTCTTGGGCGACAACTTTATGTTTTTTATGTTTGGTTTGACGTCGCTTTCCGTTCTTTATATCGCTTATTTACTTTACAAGCGACTTGGGTTTAACAGTTTTGTTACCAAATGCTCGCTTTTAATTTTAGCTTCTTCGTCAACCTATATTATGCTTTCGATCCACGAATTTAAGGTGGAACTCTTTTTGCTCTTCTTTAGCAATTTATTCTTGCTAACGCTCATCAAGATTATTGAGAAACCCTGCTACCGATGGTTTATCCTGCTAGGGCTTTTTGCTTCGCTTAGTTTTTTGGTAAAAATTTCCGTTTTGCCCCTTATCTTATTTGCCCCTGTTTTAGTTTTGTCGGCGCTAGTTTTACGCAAGGAATTGCATTTGGGTCACGCCGTTAAATATTTTGGACTGTTTATTCTATCGCTCTTACTGCCCATCTTTATGTGGACTTTATATACACCAACCCAACTCCCAATTATTGGTAATGTGGATTTGCTGAATAGAAAAAGTCATACAAATTTTGTTGACTTGGAAAGAAAACCGCAACTACTCGCGGAATGTAGCAACCAAAGCACGCAACGGGATCAATCCGGCTGGATCTATTTTAAAAACGAACTTTGGATTTTGATCCAGCCTTTTCAATTTCTTTTTCTTGTAGGGTTAAATAAGACGCAATTTGTTTTTCATACGGGAAACCCGGGTCCGTACATTTATTTTGGAATTTGGCTTTTGCCTTTTGTGTCGCTCATTTTTTACAGGAACAAAGACCTTAAAAAGTTTTTGGTTTATGCCTCCACAATTCCGTTTATTATTATAATTTATTACATGTCAAAAAGCGTTTTTTGGTACTTTTTCCCCGTCTACCCCCTGCTCGCCACGGTTATTCCTGTTTTGGCGGAGCGATATATTAAAACGGGATACGCCACGAGTGTTTTTAAGGTTACACTTTTATCTTTAGTTTTTACCCACGCTCTTTGGGGTTTTGGAACCATGGCGACTCTTGCCAATACTGTTCAAAACTTGAGAGATAGTAATCCGGTAATTTACGATTTAAGTAAACAGGCGCAGAACCTGCCTGGCGACTCGTATATTTTAGACGCGGCGCAACATCAGTTTATTGTGTTTCTACCTTTTATGAGTAATTACGACACGAGAATTGTGCGAAGCGATTTTTATTTTGCCGGTTCAGGAAAAAGTATTGACGAAATGAGGCAAGAACTACTCGACAAAAACATTAGATATATTATTGCCAGAAAACGCACCCTGTTTGATAGCTGGTACGCGGGTTGTCCGTTACGAAATAACGAAATTTTGTTCCAATTTTTAGAAAAACACACTAAGCAAATTTACGACTCTGTTTATGTAGGAGAGATCTACGAGATAATTTGACCCCGTCATTCCGTAGTAGAATTACGCACAGAAGTAAATAAAGTATTCCGTAATAGTTTGATATTTTGGCCGACTCGGTACCTATTCCTAAGAGAAGTAGTCCAACGAGCCCCCAAGTTGCTAGCAGTTTTTTCTCCAAGGCGTACCTGTTTATTAATATCGCAATCCCGATAGCCATAAGACTCAAGTCCTGGGAAAGTGTGTGGTAAGCGGAGAGGACGGTGATGATTATAACAACAGGAAACAGCTCAAGCGCGGTTTTTTTGGAGTTGACTAGTTTGTGAATTTTAAAAAGTCCCCAAAGGTAAAAGATTGCGCCAACAATAAGAGGCGGAATTTTGCTGTCGACCAAAAATCTAGAGAATCCGTAGGTAATTTGCTGAACGGAATACATTTCAAACCAGCGATTTCCATAACTTGGATTGTCGGTGATATCAAGAAACTTTGGGTAGTCTACGAAAAGTGTATGGGGTCCAGTGATCGACACATTTACAATTAAAAGCAGAAGGATCGATGCAAGAAAAGCTTTAAAAAAAGTGACGCTTTTTTCTGTCAAGAGAAAAATGAAAGGGGTAATAATTAAATATTGCGGTTTTATTATATAAAAAGCGCACAACACCCCAGCCAGAGCGTAATTCTTTTTGGTGAGCGACACATAAAGAAGCGAAGTCACAAGAAAAAGTAGGGCGGTGGGTTGAATTTGCCAAACGCATACCCATACAAACCACGAGGAGAAAACGGCAAGAAACGCCAGTTTCTTGTTTTGAATGGCTTTTCCGATCACTAAAATGCCAGTTAATATCAGAAGAAAATTTATCAATGTAGCAACAGGCGCCCGAATGCTATGTGGGAGCAGGAGGTATGGTATGTAAATTAATGCAGTGGTTGGAGGAGCAAGAAATGGTGCAATATACTCGTTTTCGCGTTGTGGATATCTATCTTTTAGAAACATGTCGACATAAGTAGTTTGTAGCCTCAAGTCGTATAGATTTTGACCTTGTCCGTCCAAAACCATTTTTGCCCCAAAGGAGTAGGCTATGAAATCTCCAGAATTAAAAAACCTTGTATCTGTTGCAATTTTAAATGACGCCAAAATGTTTGCTGCTACAAAGATTCCCAGTACAATATAAATTCGTTTGGGTGCGAAGAGCTTTGAAATAAAAGGCGACATATAAGGTATAATATCAGAGTCCCGCCCGGAGAGATGCGCCAACATAGCTCAGTGGTTAGAGCGGGCGTTTCATAAGCGCTAGGTCGCAGGTCCAATTCCTGCTGTTGGCACCAAAGTCAAAAAAGTTAAAGATATGGACGACAAAAAGAAAACTACAAAATTAGTGTTACCACAGATTGCCAAGCTTCCAAAAGTTGCTCCTAAGGCACCACAAAGCCTTTTTACCAACATTTTCTTTTGGATGCTACTGGCTCTTGGTTTTTATTTGGTAGCAAATTCATTTATGGCTACTAATCAGGAAAAGCCAGAAAAGCCTATCACAGAGGTCTTAAAATTAGTGGGGGAGGAAAAAATCCAAGATGTTTCAGTGTCGGGTGATAAACTAGAGATTTTGCTTAAAGACGGCACGCAGTTTGTGTCAAAAAAAGAAACCGGTTTGAGTTTTGACGAGCTTCTAAAAAATAACGGACTTTCCGTGTCAAAAATTGCCGGAAAAGTCATGGTGGTAACTCCGATTTCCTGGGAACAAATTTTAAGTACCGGAATTTCCGTGCTTTTTCCCATAATTTTGCTGGTGTTTTTGTTTAGACAATTTAGGACGGCAGGGGGCGGTGATATGCTTTCTTTTGGACGCGCACGCGCAAAACTTTTTAATAAAGAAACTTCTGTGAAAACTACTTTTAGTGATGTAGCGGGCAACAAAGAGGCCAAGCAGGAACTGGTGGAGATTGTGGACTTTTTAAAAAATCCCGACAAATATTACAAGTTGGGTGCCAGAATTCCCAAAGGGGTTTTGTTGGTTGGACCTTCTGGAGTGGGAAAAACCTTATTGGCAAAGGCGGTGGCGGGTGAGGCGGATGTGCCGTTTTTTAGTGCGTCGGGGAGCGAGTTTATGGAGATGTTAGTTGGCGTTGGTTCCGCCCGTGTGCGCGATCTTTTTGCTAGGGCGCGTGCTTCTCAACCATCGTTAATTTTTATTGACGAAATTGATGCCATAGGACGACAAAGGGGGATGGGTTTTTCGGGAGGACATGATGAACGCGAGCAAACTTTAAATCAAATTTTGGCGGAGATGGACGGATTTGATCCCCGCACGAACGTTTTAGTACTGGGAGCTACAAATCGGGGCGACATGTTGGATCCGGCTTTAATACGCGCCGGAAGATTTGACAGGCGCATTGTGGTTCCGTTGCCGGATTTAGCCGACAGGAAAGAAATTATAAATTTGTATACCAAAAACAAACCCATGGTTCCCGATTTTAACGCGGAAAAACTGGCCAAAAAAACTGTGGGTTTTAGCGGTGCCGACATTGAAAACATGATGAACGAAGCAGCAATTTTAGCGGCTAGAGCAGAAAAAACCGATATCAGCAATAAAGATTTGGATGAAGCGTCGCTTAAAGTAACCATGGGCTCAGAAAGAAAAACTATGCAAACGGAGACCGAACGCAAAACTACGGCTTTTCATGAGGCGGGTCACGCTTTGGTAGCAACTTTTAGCAAGGATATGGATCCGGTGCAGAGAATTTCTATTGTGGCGCGTGGCGCCTCTTTGGGTCACACCAGCTTGCCACCGGATAGAGATCGGTATGGGGAAACCAAAACGCGCCTTCTTTCCTTTATTGCTACTATGCTGGGAGGTCGTGCTGCGGAAGAAATTATGTTTGACGATGTTACCACCGGAGCGTCGGATGATCTTGATAAAGCCACAAAACTGGCTAGGGAAATGGTAACGCAGTATGGGATGAGTTCGCTTGGTTTGGTGTCGTATGGTGCAAAGTCCATGTTTGGAATTTGGAAAAATCCTTTTGAAGACGAGGCAAAATATAGTCAGGAAATAATGTCAAAAATTGATACGGAAGTTAAAAAAATTGTGGACGAATGTTTTGAGTTGTCTAAAAAAACCCTAAGCGCTCACAAAGAACAACTAGAGGCGGTGGCAAATAAACTTTTGGAAGTGGAAACTTTAGATGGCGACGAATTTAGAACGCTTTTATGAGGAAGTTTCTACTAATCGACCTTTTTAATTTGATGCACAGGGCGTACCATGCCCTACCCAAAGAATTTTCCGATAAAGACGGTAATCCCACGAATGCTATTTATGGTGTGTCGTCGATGTTGATAAATGTTTTGCAACAAGTGTCGCCCGATTACGTTTGCGCAGTTTTGGATACGGAAAAACCCACTTTTAGACACGTGGATTTTACGGGGTATAAGGCTCACCGTCGACCAACAGAAGATATGCTTTCCGTACAAATCCCCAAAATTAAGGAAATTGTGAAGACGTTTGGGGTAAAAATGGTTTCGTCTCCCGGATACGAGGCAGACGACTTGGTGGGGACGCTTGCTGTGAAAAATCAGGATTGTTGCCAAATAATTTTACTTTCTAACGATCGAGACCTTTGGCAGCTGGCGAGTCCAAACATTTTAATTATGCTTCCGTCTACCAGGGGCGATAAAATTGAATGGATCGGGGTAAAAGAAGTTATTGCACGACTTGGGGTAACGCCCGCGCAAGTCCCTGATTACAAAGGTCTTGTGGGTGATCCCAGCGATAACATTCCGGGCGTTTACGGGATTGGTGAAAAAGGGGCAGGAAATTTAATTAAAGAGTTCGGTGCGATAGAGGAGATTTACAAAAATATCGATAAGGTGTATCCGGAGTCATTGAGGAAAAAACTTATCGGCGGATACGAGCAGGCGATTATGAGTAAAAAGCTGGCTACTTTGGACTTAAATACCCCTGTAGAATTTTCCCGTGAGGATTCTCGTTACGAGAAAATGCCATTGGCAACCATCGTTCCGATTTTGCAGGCATACAATTTTAAATCCCTGCTTAAAAGGCTTGGGGTAGATGTTGGCGATAAGGTTAAAGAGTCAATCAAAAAGAAAAAGGAAACCAACGATTCACAGAAAGGCTTGTTTGACTAAAAAATCGGTCCCACAGCCTTCTCGTCACGGGTCCTGGATCTCACCGCCCGCTCCTCGAATTGCTGTGGGACCTCCTTTTCTTCCCATATCCATCGCCAAAAAACTAAAGGAGATGTACCCAAATCCCAAAACGGAGTTGGTATTTTCAAACGAGATGCAGTTGGTTGTAGCAGTTATGCTTTCCGCGCAAACCACGGATAAAAAGGTCAACCAGGTTACCCCAACACTTTTTAGAAGATATAAAACTTGGGGTGACTTTGCCGATGCGGATCTTAAAACGCTTCAAAAGGAGATTTACGGTGTGAATTTTCACCTAGGTAAAGCTGATCGACTTATAAAATCCGGCAGGTATATCATCGACAACTTTAATGGAAAAGTCCCGCAAAAACTTATTGACCTAGTAAAAATCCCCGGCGTTGCTAGAAAGTCTGCTAATGTAATTCTGCAAGAACTTTGGGATATTGCAGAGGGCATTGTAGTGGACACACATGTTACAAGGGTTTCTAATCGTTTAGGTTTAACCAAACAAACCGACGCGGTAAAGATTGAAAAAGAGTTAATGAATGTAATTCCTAAAGAATATTGGCGTAACTTTTCCGGTGCAGTAGTTTTATTGGGTCGTTATATCTGTGTAGCTAGCAAACCTAGATGTAGCGAATGTGGTTTAAATAAACTTTGCCCGAGCGCTTTTGTTTCCTAACCCTCTAGCCGCGCATCCATTTTAAGTTTGGATCCCATATCTCCAACTATACATCCTATAATGTACAATTTCTTTATTTTCGTTATAATATATTCACTTCAAGTCAAAAGAGGTGGGGCATGGGAAAGAAAACCGTAACGTGTTTTTTTGCTGAGTATTGTCCAGACCTAGTACCGTGCCTGAAGAAGACAGGCAATCTCTGGCCAAAGGTCAGAGACAATACGATTCCGAGTGCAGAATTGAGAAAGATTATTGCAGTAGACGCACAGCTTCATGGTCTCTACGGCAAGAATTCCGGCATGTATCGAGCTGCGACATTTCTACTTTTACTGAGAACGCTAAGGAAACTGCCAACCCCTAAGTAGTACAAGGAGTTCCTCCAGCCCAGCTGGAAGCCGGTTTATGTAGATTCATCGTCTATGTACACCGGCTTCGTTCATTATACATCCTATAGTTATGCAAAATTGACTTGTTGTTATACAATTTACAAACTAACTCAGAAGAGGAGGTACGTGATGAAGCGTGGAGATTCTGGTGTTATAACCAGGCAACTGACAGTAAGTGGCGGGAAAGGTCGAACAGTGGTTCTAGCTGTTGGCACGAGAGTTGTCTACAGCAGAGAACGACCATATGGTATGTGGGGATTCTTCGTTGTGCAGGAGGGACAGGAATACAACAGAAAGAACGAAATTCCCATTTATTCGTCGGACACGGTCAAGTTCGGGCAATAAAGTCCCGCCAAGTGAGTCGGCAGGTGCTCGAGAAGGGGCGCTCTAATGACAACACATACGTTGTTACGATGAGCGCCTTTCCCATACTAATCAAATCGGTCCAACTACTCCCATTTCAGTTAATGGTTCAAAAACTATCTCATGCGCTTTTACAGGTAGGGTGTTTTACGTTATAATGATGACAGTTTGAGTATTAGTCCAGTCCTCAAAGAAGGGAGACTGATATGTCAGGAAGAATCGGAAGTAGTGCTTCCCCCGTGGCGGGGGTCCCAGCGCTCGACATCGCCAAGGTGTTGAAAGATCTGGCCGAGCGAACCAGAGTCAAAGACAAGATTCGGTCGGCGCTTGATTCGCTGGAAATCGGAGACACAACGATTGTCCGGTTGGAGACACAGCTGGTGCCAAAGACATTTAGTGCAGACGTACGGGGCGAAGGCACCTTCACCTTCACCGTCAGTATGGAGGGAGTTGTCCGCATAACAAAGACACGGTGAGCGGCTAGAGAAGGCACTTCGGTAACGCAGCGATGCTTGCTGTGCGATTGGGGCGCCTTCTTTTTCTTAGTTGTCAAGAACTGTTTTCAAAAAAAGTGGCATAATGTATAAATGCCCCTTCCTTTTAAATCTTCCAATGAAACATCGAGTCAGCCCTTAATTGAACCAAGTGAAGAGGCCGGGAGTCAGGAACGCATAACATCTGCGGGTTTCTTTGTCTCACAATATCTAACAGAACAAGCAACCATCCCGGGGGTGAAGACGGCTGCAGAAAAACTTCACTCAAGTGAGAAAGAAGGTTTGGGACTAAAGGAATTGTACTTTGAAATGTATTTTGGTAGTGAAGCTGTTACGAGAACCGGCAAAACCGGAGCACTTGGGTTTCCAGAGGTCGACACAGAGGATCAACACATATATGTTTTGTTGCACGGGTGGACGGGGACAGGTGCCTTATTTAGTCAGGTACCTAGTCAATATGGGAACAGAAGCTTGGTGGCAGAAATTATTGCTAGAGATCCAAAAGCGGTGATTATTGTTCCCGATGGGGTTGGGTTTGGATACTCTGAATACAATCAAGATTTAGGAAAGAATCTGAAGGACAAATGTACTATTCGGGCTTATTCCGAACAAGTTGAGTTTATTTTAGGCGACTTGCTTGGTATTGATAAAGAACGTAGGAGTGATGTTCATGTTATGGGACACTCCATGGGAGGCGCAGCAACGCTAGATTTGACAGCTCGAGGTTGGGGTAAGCCCGAAACCAACGTGGCTGTAGCCCCAGCGCTGATGGCGTCTACCGAGGAACGTAGCTATGGACAAATAACAGCCACCTACGCTGCTCTTCAGAGTTTGCTGGGACGTGTGGAGGCTATAAGAAAATCAGTACCAGGCGAGAGTGCTCCAAAATTAATTTCAAAATTAACCGGACTTGTATTTAATAATGTTCTAGCTCGCCCTTTAATGGGCGAACAGACCAATGGTGACGTGGATAAGAAAGTATTTAAAGGGATAATGGATGTGTTGAAGCCCCTACATTTAGAACAACTACTTACAAAACTAGAACTTTCGTCGGTGGTGATGGGAAACTTACAGCAGGGAGTAAAACCCGATGAGTATACAGAGGGAGAGTTAGAAAGAATGGCAGGATGTAATAAAGTGTGTGGTGCAAAAGATAATTTAGGTGGGGGGCGCGAGCTTAGAATCTTCTTTCCATTACGTGGACAAATACGTGGGTCAGCGTCACCCGATTCGTATTGGGGAACACTGTACAGGCAGACTACAAAAATAATATCTAATGCAGGGCACTACGCGCCCCTTTTTTCTCCTGAGGCTTTAGATCCGCTTTTTGTTTGGTCAGAATCGCGTGAAAAAGTATCCAGTTTAGCAAGAGTCGCGGATTAAGACTCACCGCCCCCATCCACCGGTTGTTTTCTTATGACAAACACGTCTTGACATTCGGAATGGAGAGTGCTACGTTACAAATAGTCCTGTCGTAAAGGTGTCTAACTGTCTACAGATTCTTAGACGTTTTTACGACCGGATAATTCCTCGGGGAACTGGGTCCTTGGGGACTTGACTTGTGTAGAGCCGAAAGGCAATAAACACAAGTGACAGAGGTCGTAAACGCATAACATAGTATT
>Ga0265296_1003781_pt1 | contig 13705 bp, 12 predicted proteins | sample MunlanPumphouse1_FD_189073 | JGI IMG/M metagenome (GOLD analysis project Ga0265296, IMG submission 189073) | Groundwater microbial communities from a municipal landfill in Southern Ontario, Canada - Pumphouse #1 | ecosystem: Environmental > Aquatic > Deep subsurface > Groundwater | place... | reverse complement strand
AAAAGCAGAAATGGTTGTACTAGGCGCACAATTTCAACGTAAATCAAAATTGTTCTAGCACAACCATTTCTGCTGATTTACTTAATAATAATTGTGCGCAAAGGTAGTATACCACTTTTGAAAAAAAATAAAAATTCTTTTTGTATTTGTCCAAGGCAAATACTGAATCTGTATCGCACGGGATTTCGAACCTGCTTCTTGGCGAAAAATTAGTGCGCGCAAGCACGCCAAAAATTCTGAATTCGTTTGGGAAATTCGGCGGGAATCCTTGGGACGCGCTTCGCGCGTCCCGCATTTTGGCTTCTTCAAAACCTTTAAGTTCCATTCTGGTGTCTCTATTGTACCAAGCTCGAACCTATTTCCAAAATCGCTGATGTCTCGCACGCGCGGAGCGCGTGGTAACTCTAAACTAAATCATACGCTCTACGAAAGCCCCGCCACCGCCTCGCTTCACTCGGCAACCCCAAAAAGAAAAAATGTTCCTTGCTCTTTTGATTTTCGCGGTGGTGGATTTCTTCTAAAATGGAAAGGACATTTTTCTTTTTGGGGTTCTGCTCTCCAAGTATTCGGGCAGTGTGGCGGGGCTTCAATTCGGACTCGGTTTTGCCAAAACTATTTTCTGGGGGAAAGGATTTGGCAAAACCTCGGCTGATTTTTGTTTTTGCATTTTGTCCGCGCGGAGGAGGGGTCTGGGGAGGAATCCGCGCGGGCTCTTTGATTTTTTGTGGTCAGGAATTCAGAAATACAAAATCAGAACTTCTTTGTGTTGTGCCTCTGCCATCCTACTATTTTTGCGTCATGATCTAAAGGAGTCCATCCTCGGCATTCGCCTCGGACATTTCCGCTAGGGCTACTCGCGCCTAGATGTCTAGGTTTGGCGCATTTCCTCGCACTCCCGCTCTGCGGAGCGGGTGCTCGGGCGCCATGCTGTTTGGGGGAAGGAAGTAATCCTTCCCCCAGCTTCGCCTCGTCTCGGCAGGGCTCGACCAACCGGCTCAGCCAACCCCCTTTCTCGTTTTCAAGATAGCTTTCGTGGTGTCGCTTCCGCTTCGAATTTCTGCATTGCAAGATAACGGCGGCGCTCATCCTTTAGTCATGGACGCCCTAGCGGAAATGTCCGAGGCTCAAATGCAAATGCGCTTGACCCACCCTCCCGTTCGCGCGCAATATCCCCGCCGTAGGAGAAAAAGGAGACGGCGGGGATGCTCCCACTAAAATCTACAATCTTTATTAGACCTGTCGAGAAAGTCGTTCTCTGATTTTTTCTACCAAATCACTAATTGTCCAGTTTGATTTCACCAAATAGTAAGCTGGTTCATTATCAGTGATTGCCTGATTGATCTTGTCATCGTCCGCACTAAGATTGGTAAGCAGTATAATCGGAACATGTTTACCCCATTCATTTTCCTGTCGCAACTTTTTCATCATCGTTAGGCCATCCATTATAGGCATTGCGATATCAAGCAAAATCAAATCGGGATGTTCTCGCAAAGCGACACCTAATCCTTCCTCGCCATTTTTTGCTGTAAGCGTGGCAAAACCTTCTAGCGTAAGTTTCTTCACTAGCGCTTGAGACAGGGGTCGCTCATCTTCCACAATCAAAATTTTTTTATTGTTTTCCATATGCTTTATGATTAATAATATACCAAAAAAAACGCAAGTTGGCTACGCCAGCGCCTTGGTTCCCTCCTTCTTTTCCATTCCCGCAAGTGGCAGGGTAACATAAAATGTGGTTCCTTTGTTTTCCTGCGAACTAAACCAAATTTCTCCGCCAGAGTGATCAACAATTGCTTTGACAATATAAAGGCCGAGGCCAGTGCCGTCAGTGTCTTTTTCCCGCACATTGTCGGCGCGGAAAAGTTTGGTGAAAATCTTTTCTTGTTGCGCTTCGGGGATGCCATATCCGGTATCTGACACAGTGATCGCGATACCATCTTCTTTGACTTTTTTCCCGCCAACTTCATCCCCTTTTTTTGCCATCCACACATCAAAACCAATCTTGCCCTTATCCGGCGTGTATTTCACTGCATTGGACAAAAGATTTTGCATGACCATGCGCAGGAGTTTTGGATCAGCGTTGAACAGGGGCAAATCTTTGGCGTATTTTTCGCTCAACTTTAATTTTTTCTCTTCAATCTGCGGTTTTTGTTCATCCGCCACGCTTCGTGCCATGAGGGCGACATCGGTTGGTTCCGGCTCCACCACAAAAGTGCCGAGCTCCATGCGGGAAACATTCAAGAGCGCGTTGACCAACTCCACCATCCGTTTGTTGCCGGTATACACCTCTGACAAAAATTCCTTCTGCTTCTCATTTAAAACCCCGGCATCGCCCGATTGGAGCATCTCCACATACCAACCAATAGACGTGAGCGGCGTGCGCAATTGGTGCGAAGCGAGCGAGACGAATTCGGTTTTGGCTTTGTCAACATCGCGTTCATGCGTCACATCGCGGAACACCACCACGCAACCAATAAGATTACCTTGAGCATCTTTAATCGGCGCGGCGCTGTCCGCCACCGGAATTTTCCGACCGTCTTTGGCAATCAACAAGCTGTGGTTGGTCATATTTGTTTTTTTGCCGGTCTTGATGGCTTCGGCAATAAAATCCTCGCCCGGTTTCCCGTCGCTCTCTTTGATAAAGTGAAGGACTTGACTGTAATGGCTGCCGATAACTTCTTTGCTGGAAAAACCGGTCAGCGCTTGGGCTACGCCATTAAACAGCATCACCTGGCCGTCTTTGTCGCAGGCCATAACAGCGTCGCCGATGGAAGCAAGAATCGCTTCGTCTTTGGCTTTCTCCTCCTCCAGCTGATTTTTGGCGACTTCAAGATCTCCGAGGATATTGGTGACCGCCAGACGGCTGGTTTCATCTTCTTTGGCTTTCTGTTGTAAATCGGCAGTCCCTTTCTGGATGTTTTCCGCCATTTGGTTAAAGATCCTACTCAACTCGCCGAATTCGTCGCGGGTCATCAGTTTCGCCCGGGCGGTAAAATCACCTTTGCTGATTTTTTGGGCGACAGCGGAGAGCTCCTGAAGTGGTGTAATAATGCCGATGCTAAAAAGATACATTAAAATAAGAATGAGCAAAAAGGTGGCGGCGCCGGAAAGCAAATTTTGCTGTAAATAATCTCCCAACGATGCCAACACCTCGTCTTTATCAATTTCCACCAGCAGTGTCCAGCCGTTGGGAAAACACATAGAGGCGCCGAAGACAGGAATCTGGCGGTAATCAAGATACTCGCCGGCCATCTCCTCGGATTTTCCGCACAAACGAACGGGAACAGTATCTACTTTTTGTTTCATTGAGGCGTTGACAGTAAATCTTGACTCGCTCACCATTAGTTTGTCCTGATTAACGATATACATCTCCATGGTCTTTTTCTTGGTAAACCAAGTGGAAAGCGCGCCCAATTTCGTCTGGGCTTTGCCGGTCAAAATATCCGACAATCCCTGGGTTTTGAAAAACAACATGATAACTCCCAGATTCTCTTTTCTCTCCTGTTCATCTTCGTCTATTTGCTGACTTCTTTCCTGATCAATAATGGGGGCGGTGACTATAATCGTAACATTTTTCTCTCCGAAATGAGGGTCATCCATGATGTCAGACAAATAGGCTCCGGCGCGCGCGCCTTTGGCTTGCAAAAAAACTTCATAATCATGCGGGGACATATCTTTCATGCCGATCTCGCTCCCGCGACCGCTCGCCACGACCTTGCCGTTCATGTCCATGACATGAATACCGAAGATGGCCGGATCCAATGGCTGTTTATTTTCCAAAAGGTGGCGGCTCAAATCAGTAACCGCCTCCCGGTCGCCGTAGATAATTTTTTCCAAGCTCTCGCTGATAAAGCCATCCGAGGAAAAATTCTCGGTTCTGCTTTTGAGACTTTCCAGATAATTCAAAACCTGCCCTTCCTGCATGTCAGCCATTAATTCCAAATTATCCAAAGTTTGAACTTTAAGATGATTTTGCGACAGGCGAAAATCAATCAGGCCGTTGACCACAATAGCCACGAGCGTCAGTCCGATAATAAAGAAAAGCCGGGTGCGGATGGAAAAAGAGGAAAAAAGAATCTCGGAGATTTGTTTTTTCGCCCCTTCCGCGGCCCGTAGTAGTAGTAGTAGTAGTAGTAGTAGTAGTGCGCCGAGCTCTAGAATATGAAAATACCACCAGGTGATATTCCATTCACGATAAAAAAGCGGCGGAAGGGTGGCGGCTACCAAAAGAACCAACGCTTTGGGCAAAGAGGAAGTGAAAAAACTATCTTCCTTTTGTGTCAGCAATTTAATCAGTAGAAGGAAAAAGCTAATTCCAGTCAGTCCGATAAAGAAATTGGCCCAGGAAAATAACGCTTCGGCCAGAGGCGGCAGGAAAAAAAGCGAGGCAAAGCCAATCAATACAACCGCATTGAGGCCTAAAAATATCTTAGACCGCGCCTGATAGATTCTCTCTTTGATCTGCTCAGAAAAAGGAATAACCAGTCCCCACAAAAGAAGTGATGCCAAAAATAAACCGTAGTGCTCGGAAATATCAAACAGCGCTTCATTGCCCCAGCCAAACGCCGGCACCAATACCGCGTGGGCAAAAGCAAAGACACCGCGGACAAAAAAAGCTATGCTCAAAAAATACCAGCGCAAATCTTTGTCGCGGACAAAACGCTGATACGAAAAAAACCAAATAAAAAAGAGAACGACGGTAAAAGCCAGCAAGACAAAAGAATGAGCCAGTGGATTGTGGTATTCAATCCCGGCCAGGGGAGTTTTTAAGATTAACAAAAGCAGGCCGAACGAGGCGGCAAGGAGGAGGAAGGGAGCTACTAGCTTGTAGCTTGTAGCTGGTAGCTTTTTAGGGTCTATATTTAATTTGCTGTCTGACATATTCATTGTTATTCGTGCTAATAAGCTAAGAAGCTAATCAGCTAAAAAGCTACTTAATCAGCACTTTTTCCGGCGCCGCTTTTCTCAAGGCATCCACGGAAATATAATCAACATAATTTGGAACGGCGGTTTTGTCGGTCAATTTATTTTGGATGGCCCATTGCGCTTCATCCTCAAGTGTTTTAATGATGGTTTGATCTAAAAACAGCCCGAATTGATAATTGTCCCAGACCGACGCCACAAAGGCCCTTTCCAGACCCAATCTTTGGGAAACAATGTCAATGGCTTCATCTCGTGCTTCAGATTTATGATTAGTGTCTTTTTGAATAAACTCCTCGACTTGCTTGAGTGCGGATAAAAATCTGGTTATGGCTTCGGGGTGGTTTTGCAGAAAATTTTTGTTCGGCACAAAATAAAAGTCCTCGCGGAAAATTTTCCGGGTGGGAAAGGTAATGCTTTTATCCCCCAAGGCCTTCTCCGCGTTATAAATATGCGGCTGCCAGACCGAAATGGCATCCACGGCGCCGGCGGTGATGCTCTCCGCTAATTTACCGGCGGGTATATCCACTTCCTCCACTTCCGATGGCTGAATGTTATTCGTACTTAAAAATAAACTCAAGAAATACTGTCCGGTAGAGCCCTTGGTCAGGCCAACCTTCTTGCCCCGCAAATCGCCCGGCTTGGTAATGCCCCGGTCGCGCCGGGCCAGCACAAACACATCGTTATACGAAGACACCATGGCCGAAACAATGGCAAAATCGCTCCGGTCAAAACTGTTGAACATGACGGGCGTCTGGGCTACGGTTACCATATCCAACCCGCCATCTTTCAGCATGGCCGTAAAAGCGGCTCGGCCGGAATCAAATTCTTTTATGGTTACTTCTACGCCGTTTTCCGCAAAATAGCCCTTGTTTTCGGCAATCCATACCAGCGCCGGCAGTAAGCTTTTTTCCACCCCAACGGTAATTTTTTCCATCTCGCCGGTATATTTCTTGGCCGGATTCAAATAGGTTTGCAATAGAAAATATCCCTCAACCACCACAGCGATGATGACAAGGATAAAGATGAGGAGGGGAAGCTTTTTTGGCATACTTTTATTTGTTACTTACTCTTTTTAAGTTCTTCAATCTCTTTTTTCAACTCTATCATTTTGAGCTCGCGACCGGCCATGGCTTTATTGGCAGTTTCCAAATCTTTAATTTTTTGTTCCAGTCCTTTGGTTTTTTCAGAAATGGTAACATCAACCTTGGTTGTTTTTTCCCGCAGATTGGACAGCGCGGACTTTAGATTTTCCGCCAGCTGGCCAAATTCGTCTTTCACCTTGCCATCCGAGGGAAAATCAACGGCAGTCAGATCACCTTCCGATAATTTCTTGAGTGAGGCATTCATAACGCCCAAGGGTTTAAACAGCCAGCGAACTTCAAAAAATTGCAGGAGGATAAAGACCAGAATAATTATGCCTGCCATCGTCAGATTAAATTGCCAAAAGGTGCGGTCAATGTTTGTGGTCAACAGAATTTTTTGCAAATCCTCCAAGGGAACGGTAATTATCACCCCCCACACCCGGCCGGGAAACACCGCGGCTGGAGCGTAGGCGGCTATCTTCTCTTTGCCCTCAAACACATAGCGGACCGTGCCTTTTTTGCCGGCGACCACGTCTTTCCACATCTGGTTTAAATCAGGACTCCGGCCGGTAATATTTTGCATTTCCTCGGACCAGACATTTTTGCCCATAAATTCAGTCCGTGGATGGTAGAGGGTATCACCGTTATCATCGTTAATCGTGGCATAGCCCTGTTGGAGTATGGCCACATCCTTGAGATATTTATCCCGCAGGTCGTTGAAATTGATGGCCCCGCCCAGCGTCCCCAAAAATACGCCGCCCTTGTCAAAAATCGGAACATGGAAGGAAGTGACCGGACCGGTGTTGGTAGCCCCGGTAGCGGGGGCAATGATCCGGCCCAAAACCGGCCGATGCTCGGGGTCTTCGATGATCGTTTTTAGATGGGGGGCGACACTCGGGCCGTTGACGCCAATGGTGGCGCGGTTATGGGAACAGTCAAAAATTCCCTTGGCATTCATCCTGCTAATGTTGGTGAGTTTTTTGCCGTAGGTGAGAAACAGTTCGTCAAGTTTTTTATTGCAGACTGTCGGGTCAGGACTTTGAATCTCCGGCAACTGGGCCAGCAGAGTGAAAAGCGCCAAATTATTTTCCATTTCCAAACGCAGGGTATTGGCAATGGTCTCGGCAAAAGCCATTTCGTGATCTTGTTCTTCGACAGTAAAGTTCTCCACCAGCTGGCTTCGCAACACCTGGGTAAAAAAAAGGGCCGCCCCCAAAATACTCAAAAAGGTGATGATGTTTATTGAAATGAGCAGGGTTTGTTTTCGCATAGGTTTTTAGTTAATAAAAAACGCTAAATTAGCGGGTAACGGTTATAGTCGCGCTCTGTTCTTCAAACTGGGCGTCGACGGTGATGCGCCCGTTGGCAGATTTTTTGATCATATAGCCCGCGCCGTTGGCGTTGGTTTTTTGGGGCTCTTCAGGTATGGAGACAATGTATTTTTCGCTTGCGGTCAGAACAGAGAGGTCAATCAAGCTGGTGCAGGTACCGCCAGTTTTGCAGACTTCAGTTGCTGTCGTGGTAATAGTCGTCGGCAAAGTGCCGTTGTTATCAATCGTGTATTGATACACCGCGTTCAAAATGGTATTCACATCCGCCCGGCGCTGGGCATTTCTGGTATCGCCCAATTGTTTATTGGGGTTAATGGCAAAAATAACAATACCCGCCAAGATAGCGATGGCGGCAACGACTAAGGAGAATCTCAATGAGGGTAAACCCCCGCTCGCTTCGCGAGCTCACACCAAAGAATTTTGGTGTGGGGGTAAACCCGGCGCTTGAAGAGTGACGGCGAGAGCTTAGCCGGTTACGAGAGAGAGAGAGTACTTTTTGCTTGCGAGAAAATATTTTTGTTCATAATGTTATTGTTTATGGGTTAATTAATTTATAATGTTATGAATAGATTATATCAAAATTTTTAAAAGTTATCCATTTCTTGCCACGATGTCGGAGTAATAAGCGGATTGATGTGATTGATTATGACCTTTACTTTTCTAACGACTGTGCCAACGGTGCCTAATGCGATGATAGTACGATTTTGGCCTCCTTGGCTGGTTACTGTGTAAGTACAGGCGCCTTGGCCGAGCGTGAGATTTCCAGTGCCGGTAAAAGGAGTGGAATTTCTGATTTGCTCTAGCGCTTCTTCGGCGCAGGCGTTCGCAAGCGCTTTGGCTTGGTTTGATTGCTCCACCGCAAAACTTGTTCGCGATGATCCCAGTCCCAGAAGAATAAGGGATATCGCAATGGCCACTCCAACCGCGCCAACCACCAAAACACTTATCAAGGTGATGTAACCACCATTATTATTGTACCACTTTTTTGTAGGATAATAAAACATAGATGTGAATTATGGCTGTCGCAGAGTTGCTGAACTGGTAAATGTTTTTGCAAACGAGTATTCGTTTCTCCCATCGGGGTTCACATGGGTAAGCGTGAACTGGATGCGGATTGTGCCCGGAGTGCTTGCGCGTGAAAGATTTTGAAAGATGAGCACGGAAGCAGTAACGCGGGAATTGGTAAGAGCGACAACTGCCCCCGTACCCTCCTTGATGCGAATTGCGCCGCTGGCAAGATCAAATACCGTTGGATTATTGCCGGGTGTGTAGGTATTAAGTGAAAGCGAAGCGGCGCTCACACCTTGCGCAGGCGTATTGATCTCTGCCGCATTCCTTGCTGTTTGCGTGACAATCTGCATCACTTGAAGCCCCTGCTGTTCCACCTCGGCAATGGTTTGGTTTTTAATGCGCGACTGTAAAAGCGTAGAAAGGAAAAGAGAGGTAACAAGAAGCATGATTGATGCGATGCCGACATAGAGCAGGAGTTCAATCAGCGTAAACCCGGATTGTGATGTGGATGATTTCATAAATTATTATGGCGCAATGCCTGATACGGTTTTTGTGCTCCCGTCTCCCATGGTAAAAGTGATAGAAAATGTAGCGCCAGTCATATTGCCGTCAAACTTGAATTTGTCTATATCAATCACGCCTGAACCTTGGGCAAGGGTGAAGTCCTGAATGTTAAGCTCGGTGCCAGATGGCTGTTTGCCGGTTGGCGCACCCGGGCCATTTTTTGACCACACCTTGGTATTATCAATCTTGATTTCCTCAATTAAATTGGCGTTGTTCCAAGTAACGGTGATCTTATCTATTACAATATCTGTCCCACCGGTATTTTCCAAAGTGATACCTCGTAGCTCCTTATTGCCTCCACCAAGATTCGCGCCGGCAGTATTAATAACTAATCCTTCAGATTGACTGATGGCGCGTATCCAATTCGTAAGGTAAGTAACGAGGGAAACGGAACCAGTGCGTTGGGGATTTTGTTGCCAAGTAACATTTGCCGTTACTGATTTTCTTTTTGCATCAACGGATGAAATGATTATTTGTCGCGTAAAAATATCCGATACATCGTTTGAGCCGGACAGATTCCACTGGTTGCCGGTTGTCGTGAGACCGTAAGTGCCATCGGTTAAATTAGCGTAAGCCGGGTCGCGAATGTTGCGCACCGCTTCTAGTCCTTCTTCGGCAATCATATTTGCGCGGGCACGGTTGCCCGCAAGCATTGTTGCTTCCTGCCCATAGAGATAGGCGCCGACAAGTGCTGTCACCAGCAATACAAAAACCGCAGTGGACAAAATAACTTCCACTAAAGAAAAACCGGCTTGGTTAATAACTAACCACGCCTTTGGCATTGATTGTAATTGTTCTTGTTTCATTTGCATTAGAAGTAAAAGTAATGGTACCAGTGGTCTGCGGCAAACCTGTGAATTTTGCAAAAACGATTTCCGATACGCCGGACGGAGTGATGCTTGTCGGCACATCAAATACTTCGTCAAAAGTGATATCCCTTGCCGCATAGCTTACGCCTTTAAACACCACAATGCTTCCTGATTGTATTTTAATACCCCAGCTGGTGTCGCCATCAACCGCTTGCGAAAGCGTTTGCGCCCGGCGCGCGCTTTGCGCAATTTCTACTGTCGCGATATCCAAGTCGTTGCGCACCTGAAACGATTGGTAGACAGGGATGGAAATTCCGGCAATAATCGTAATCGCCGCGACAGAGAGCAATATTTCTATCAAGGTGAATCCGGCATTTTTCATAATTATTGCGTTTTAAATCCGCCAATCAAGCTGTAAATTGGCAAAATTACCGCCAGCGCCACGGCCACCACGCCAAGCCAGACAATGACCAGTAATATCGGCTCAAGAATCACCGTCAGATTTTTTGTCGAGGTGTCCGCTTTAGCTTCAAATGTCTGCCCAACTTTGAGCAATGTCTCTGAAAGCGAGCCGGACTGCTCGCCGGCAACAATGAGTTGCTGAATCGGTGCTGGGATAAGACGATTTGCCTTTTTAAATGACACAAAACTTTTTTGGATGGAGTTGCCATCTTCCACCGAATCACGCAGGTGTAGATAAAGTTTTTGATATTGCGTAATCTCCGTGGCACTGGCGAGCGAATCCAACGCGTGAGTGATTGGCAATCCAGCCTGCAAAAGTGTCCCTAAAAGATAGCCAAATCGCGCCACTTCTACTTCTTTAATAAGTCCTTTGATGCCCGGCGAGGAAAATAAAATAAATTGCCCGATAAATTTTGTTTTTGAAAATAAGAAGATAAAAAAGAACAATACGGCCATAACCGTGATAGCCGCAGGCACGGCATATTGGCCATAACTGCCAAGGAATGTTCCCGCTCCAATCAAAATTTTTGTGATAAGCGGCAGTGTAATTTTAAGCTGGGCAAATACCGTCGCAAGCTTCGGCAAAATAAACCAAGCAATCCCGATGCCGATAATAACCGTAAGCGAGAGCACGAATACCGGATACATCATGGCCGAGCGGAGCTTGGAACGAAACACACGATCCTTCTCCTGCTCAATCGCAACCACTTTTAAGTTTTCAATAAGTTTTCCCGATTCTTCGCCAAGTCGGATTAATGAAACAGCGTGCTCGGGGAAAAGACTGGTTTTGGCGAGTGTTCGCCACAAGGGAGAGCCGGATTCAATGTCTGACTGTATGGCGGCAATGATGTTTTTCATGCGGCGCGAGCGCATTTCTGTCGCTATGGAATCAAGAGCACCTATAATAGGCATGCCGCCGGAAATCAACATACTCAAGTTCTCAACAAAATAGTCTCGTTCTTTGCCGAGACCAAATGTAAAAAACAGGCGAGGAGGACTTACAATTTTTGAGGGTTCTTTTGGCATAAAAATAACGGCTACTTTTGTTGTGGTGGTTCGGCGACACGAAGCAGTTCCTCTAATGTCGTCACGCCCGCCTTCACCTTCTCAATCCCATCTTCAAAAAGCGTTTTTGAACCTTCCTTACGCGCCAGCTGCCAGATTTCTTGCGTTGACGGGGAGCGCAAGATGAGATTTTGCATCTCCGGCGTGATTTGGATAAATTCAAAAATTGCGGTTCGTCCCTTATAGCCCGTATGGCCGCACATCTCACATTTTTTCCCCTCATAGAGCGTAATTGATTTTCCCTCAAAATACGAAAGAGAAGATTTTAGTTGCGGCGTAGTAAAGTCGCCTGCGGATTTTGTAACACTATGTTTGCAGTGATCGCAAATTTTACGCACGAGTCGTTGGGCGACAATGACCTCAAGCGTGGAGGCCAGAAGAAACGGTTCAATGCCCATATCCAAAAGCCGAGGAATAGCGGTGGCGGCATCGTTGGCGTGAAATGTGGAGTAAAGCAAATGGCCGGTCAGTGCCGCATTCACGGCGATTTCTGCTGTTTCGTTGTCTCGAATTTCACCAACCAAAATAATATCCGGGTCTTGGCGGACAATAGAGCGCAGGCCTTTGGCAAAGGTAAGATTGGTTTGAGGATTTATTTGTATTTGATTCACGCCAAGCACTTTGTACTCTACTGGGTCTTCAATAGTGGTGATGTTCACATCAGGGCTATTGACCAGTTTCAAAAGCCCATATAGCGTAGTGGTTTTCCCGGAGCCAGTAGGACCGGCTACGAGAATCATGCCAAATGGTTTTGCCGCGGCTTGTTCAAGTAGCTCTTGATGTACCGGTGAAAGACCAAGATCACCGAGAGAAAATCCTTGCACATAGGCCGAGAGTACGCGTAATACCACTTTTTCCCCTTCAACGGTCGGGACGATTGAAGTTCTTAAATCAACGACGGCGCTATCTTTCTCGTATCGGAGCGAGCCATCTTGCGCGGCGAAATGCTCGTCAATGCGCAGACCGCTTTGCACCTTGATGCGATTGAGAATATTTTCGTAATACTCTTTGGGAATCCGACCGGCTTCATGCAAAACGCCGTCAACGCGAAACCGCACCAGTACATCCTCTTGCCGAGGTTCAAAATGGACATCAGAAGCATGAAGTACAAGCGCGTCGTCAAAAATTTCTTCCAAAAGCTCTGGCGCGACACGCCCCTTATTCTCAATGATTTTGGAGAAGCGGGTTTCAAGCGGTTTTTGGTAATGAATAAAACTCGCGTCAATATCCTCGGTTAGCGAATAGGCAATACTAATCTTCTTATCAGAAAACAATTTTTCTAACTCCGGCAAAAGATTTTGATCTTGTGGATTATCGGTCGCTACTACTATTTTGTTTTTTTCTTCAGCGAAAAGAACTGTGCGATATTTTTTTGCAATCGCTTCCGGAATTTTTTGCACCTGTTCAGGTGTGGGTAGTGTTGAATTTAAATCAGCGTAAGGGACTTTGAACGACTCGGCAATTGCTTGTCCCAAGAGGTCTTTGGTGATGAGATTCTCTTGGAGCAAGTATTCTATAAATGACGCATGATGCGTTTTGGCAAAATCTTCGGCACTCTTTACATCTTCTTCAGTAATATAATTTTCCTTGAGGAGAATCTCTTTAATTGTTTTGTCGTCAAATTTCATAGAAAATAGTTATTTTAGAAACCGCTCTATTTTCTCAACAATAGTAGCGATGGGCGTATTGGATTTAATGAAGAACTCTTTTGCGCCGAGCGCTTTCGCTCGCCTCTCATCATCCTCTTGGCTAAGGTTGGAAAGTATGATAACTGGGGTTTCTATTTTTTTCTCCTTGAGCGCTTCCAGCACCTTGAATCCATCCATCTTGGGCATGATCAAATCGAGAAGGATAAGGTCAAAGGTTTCTTTTTGGAAAAGTGCGACTCCGTCCTCGCCATTAAATACCGCTTTTGCCTCAAAGCCCGCGTGCACGAGCTTAAGCTCAAGCGCTCTTGCTATTGGCTTTTCGTCTTCAATTATTAGGATTTTTTTTGGTTTCATTGGCATAAATAAATTACATTAAGTTTTTTGGTTCGATACCAAGCGCTTTCGCGATCTTTTTGAGTGTCGCTGTCGTGGGGTTTCGATTCTCTCCTCGTTCGATGTTAATAATGGTATTGTTTGAAACATCAGCGAGGCGAGCCAACTTTTCTTGCGACAGGCCTCGTTTTTCTCTTAACTTCCGAAGTATTTTTGTTATTTTCGTTGCACCTGGCATATTTTATAGCAATAATTAAATGTGTTAGAGCGGTTGTGGGCGACCTAAACCAATGACCTACAATTTAATTGTACCAGAATATTTGGGAATCTACAATCAAGTGGTCTTTCCGGTGCACTAGCACTTTGAGATAAAGGTTTTGTTGAATTCCTGACCACAAAAAATCAAAGAGCCCGCGCGGATTCCTCCCCAGACCCCTCCTCCGCGCGGACAAAATGCAAAAACAAAAATCAGCCGAGGT
>Ga0265296_1003779_pt1 | contig 13715 bp, 10 predicted proteins | sample MunlanPumphouse1_FD_189073 | JGI IMG/M metagenome (GOLD analysis project Ga0265296, IMG submission 189073) | Groundwater microbial communities from a municipal landfill in Southern Ontario, Canada - Pumphouse #1 | ecosystem: Environmental > Aquatic > Deep subsurface > Groundwater | place... | reverse complement strand
CTCCCCCATAGACTGGAACCCGTACTCCCTTGATATCACTTTTATAATAGACACGTATATATCAATAGGCTTATTGCTCTGCGTTATATTCTGCGCCTTTAACAGAAAAAAAGCGGTTATTATTTCTGCGCTCACGATCGTACTGCTGCTTTCATATGCAGGAGGCAGATACTATCTTCACAATAAGACAAGAGATTTTCTTAAGGCAAGACTTGAGGCAAATACATACAAGATATGTCCGCTGCCAAACGCCTTTCTCAGATGGTGGTTCATTACAAAATCAGGCAATGAAATAAAGGTTGGCTTTGCAGACCTTTTCACTCAGAGGATATGCGTTCAGGACACCTTCATCGTTGCAGACAAGGACCCCTTAATCGAGCAGTCAAAAGAAACCCGGATTGTAAAAAACTTCCTCTATCTTGCTAATTTCCCCTATCCTGAGATAAAGACAGACAAAAACAGAAGAGTTGTGGTCTGGAGAGATCTCGCCTATTCATTCATGCCGGGAGAGCACTTTACTGCAAAGGTTGTATTTGACGAGAACAATAAGATTCTGAGGTCAGAATTCAAGTTTTAAGTCATAAACTCGATTTAAGAGACAGGATATAATGTTTGAAGCGAGAATACTATATCCTGTCTAATCTATCTATAACTTACCGCTGCTTCTTTATCAGCGCCTGCCCTATGACGTTCCTCTGTATCTGGTTTGTGCCTTCGTATATCTGGAGTATCTTTGCGTCCCTCATCATCTTCTCAACGGGGTATTCCTTCATATAGCCTGAACCGCCCATTACCTGGACGGCATTAGTAGTAACCCTCATTGCCATATCAGTAGCAAAGACCTTTGTTATGGCAGATTCTTTTGTTATATCCTTTGCGCGGCTGTCTATGTATCTGGCAACCGAATAAATCAGAGCCCTTGCTGCCTCTATCTCGATGGCCATATCTGCCAGCATATGCTGAACTGCCTGAAAGCTTATAATCGGATGTCCGAACTGAACCCTCTGTTTTGAAAATTTCAATGCCTCGTCAAATGCGCCCTGCGCCACGCCCAGTCCCTGAGCGGCAACACCTATCCTTGAGCTGTCCAGTGTCTTCATGGCCACTATAAAGCCCATGCCTTCTTTTGAGATAATATTTTCCTTCGGAATCCTGCAGCCCTCAAATACAAGCTCTCTCGTTGAAGAAGCCCGTATGCCCATCTTTTCTTCCTTCTTGCCGAATGTAAAGCCGGGGGTGCCTTTTTCAACTATGAAGGCGGAGGCGCCTCTCGCTCCCCTATTTTTGTCAGTCATCGCTATTATTGTGTACATCTCAGCCTCGCCGCCGTTAGTTATCCACTGTTTGGTGCCGTTAAGGACATATTCATTCCCATCGAGCTTTGCGGTTGTCTGAATACCTGCTGCATCGCTTCCGGCATTTGCCTCTGTAAGACCGAAGGCCACCAATCGTTTGCCTGCGGCAATATCAGGGAGATATTTCTTTTTCTGTTCATCCGTTCCAAAAAGAAGGACTGGATATGTGCCGAGTGCATTTGCAGCATATGTTGTTGAAACGCCAAGACATGCCTTCGACAGTTCTTCAATAGCAATACACAGCTCAAGGGTTCCCTTGCCGAGCCCTCCATATTCCTCCGGGATAAAAAGGCTAAAAAGATCCGCCTGTGCAAGAGCCTTCATTATCTCCCATGGAAATTCCTCTTTTTCATCGAGTTCCCTCCTGACAGGCACAACCTTTTCCTCTGCAATCTGCCTTGCAAGGTCTCTTGTCATTATCTGCTCTTCACTCAAAAAATAATCCATCATCGACCTCCAGGTTACTATTAGTCAGTAGACAGCAAACAGCAGCACAGGGAAAAAATAAAAATCCCAAACTGCTTACCAGGCACTAATTTTAGCAGAAAAGAGAAAATTTTTGGAAGATAAAAAAATTCTTGCCGTACTATTCACGTCTGAACATTGACAGTTTATTCAGCATTACGTTAAATTATCCTATGAACAAGGAACCTCATCTAAAAACCCTACCGGCCGCATTTATGTTGGTGTTATTCCTCTTGGTCTCATTCTTAGGTTCCGAAGGCACTCTCCTCTGTTTCGGCAAGGACGGACATATGGCAATAGAATTCGTCGATACCCACAATGGTTCGGGTTTTGGATCGCAGCTTGCGGGGATGGAAAGCGATGCCTGCGGTCCTTGCAAGGATGTTCAGTCTCTCAGCAGTCCGGCTTTCACAAGGAATGTTTCGAATTATACGCAAGCGCTACCGCTAATTTCTTCGTCTTTAATTTCTCCATCATTGCCATTGAAAGAGTATCCCGGCAAGTATATCAATCTACCTGAATATTCACATCTTAAGACTCTCGCCAGTCTGCATTCCGTTGTCCTTCTGATCTGAGAGCCTCCTTTCCCTGTCCCGTCTTGTTTGGATTGGGACCTCTGTCTTTATACGCTTAGTCCACTAAGGAGGCTTCTATTATATGGATCGAATTTATGTTGTTATTGTTTTGTGCGCATTATTCATAAGCACATCGTCTGCTACTGCAATTGAAACGAACGAGTTGACGCTTGAGCAGGCAGTCACCCTCGCCCTTGAGAAAAACCCTGACATCCAGACTCTCAGGCTCGAAGAAGAATCAGCAAAGGGCCAGAATGAAAAGGCGCGGCTCCTGCTCATCAATAACCCTACGATCGAAGGCAATGTCTCGAAGAAGGGCAGGCCGGAAGAGGAAGGCGGCGGGAAGTTCACGAACTACGGCTTCAAACTCTCCCAGGAATTCGAGGTCGCAGGCCAACGTGGTGCAAGGATCAATGTTTCTGAAAAAGAACTTGCCAGAGTAAAGTTGGAAATTAGCGATAAAGAACGGATTTTGATTTCAGGCGTAAAAGACGCCTTCACGAAGGCGCTCGCGCTGAAGAAGAAGAGTGGCCTTGCGCGGGAGATCGTCGGCTTAAATGAAGAGCTCCTCGGCTATACGAAAATCAAGTTCCAGGCCGGAGATGTCTCGGGGCTTGATGTTAATCTTTCAGAGGTTGAACTGAGCAAGGCAAAGAAAGAGCTTCTTCTGGCTCAACGGGAATACAGAGAATCGCTTCTTGTTTTGCAGGGGCTCCTCGGTCTATCACCTGATATGTCCTTTGCCATAAAAGGCGATCTGCCATCAGAAGCGCCGGAACTGCCTGACAAGGAAGCCCTGAAGACATTGGCCTTTATTCATCGGCCTGACTCAAAGGCGAGCGCATTTGAGATCGAGAAGACACAGTCCGCGCTGGAATTGGTAAAGAAGGAAGCCTTCCCGAATATAACGCTGTCCTGGTTTTATGACAGGGATGAACGCCGGAATGTTGTGGGCCTGGAGATTTCGGTCCCACTGCCGTTTTTTGACAGGAAACAGGCGGAAAAAAGAGAGGCATTTGCAAAGGCAGAAGGGGCAAAGATAAAAGCAGCAGGTCTGAAAAAGACCATTGAGCGGGAGGTCGATCAGGCTTTCAGCGATATCACATCTGCCATCGAGGAGCTTTCGCTCTTTAGGAAAGAAATACTGGTAAAGGCCGCAGAGAACCTGTACCTCCTGAACCTCGCCTTCAAGGAAGGGAAGATAGGTTTCTTTGAAGTGAGGTTAGCGCGAAAGGACACCATCGAAGCACAGTTAGCCTATATTGAGGCGCAGACGAGAACACAACTTGCGCTCAATGCTATTGAGAAGATCACGGGAGGTACGGTGAAATGATTATACAGAAAAACAGAGCTAAATACAGTCTGCTTGCATTATTTTTTATTGTCCTGGGCGCCGCAGTATTGACCACAGGGTGCGGGAAAAAGGAAGCTGCTAAAGAAGGGAAGGCCGCAGCGGTAGAGGAAAAGAAAGAAGCCGGACACGAAGGAGAACACGAAAATGAAGAGACCGATGTTGTAACGCTCTCGCCTGAAAAGCAGAAGTCATCGGGAATAGAGGTCAAGCAAGTTGCGCTTGAGAATGCGGCTGTTCCCCTATCAGCAACTGCTGTCATAGAGATGAATATGGACAGGTCTGCGAAGATCAGCCCAAGGGTGACAGGAAAGGCGGTCAGGATCATTGCATCGCAGGGCGACAGGGTGAAGGCAGGACAGGCCCTTGCCTGGCTCGACAGCGTGGAGCTTGACCAGACATGGGCTGATTATCTCAAGGCGCAGGGAAAGGTTGAGCTTGCAAGAAAAAACTTTCAGCGCGAGGAGACCCTGTTTGAGAAGAAGATATCGCCTGAAAAGGATGTCCTGAAGGCGAAGCAGGAACTGGGAGAGGCAGAGGCTGATATTAACCTTGCAAAGGAGCGCTTCAGGCTGCTCGGTGTTGAGGTCTCGCAGTTTGAATCAGCAAAAGGCAACGGAAATCACCCTCTTATTCCGGTTACCACTCCAGTGAGCGGTGTGGTGATTGAAAAAACAGTCACACAGGGAGAGATGGTCAATTCCGAAAAGGCGTTCTTTACTGTTGCCGACCTCTCAACGCTATGGGTCGTGATCGATGTTTACGAAAAAGATATTTCCCGTCTCAGACTCGGCACCGACGTAAAGGTGTCAGTTACATCTTTTCCTGAGAAGACCTTTAGAGGGAAGATTGCCTATATCAGCGACGTGGTCGACGAAAAGACAAGGACGGAAAAAGCGAGGGTGACGATAGACAACTCAAGCGGCCTGCTCAAACCAGGCATGTTTGCGACTGTGCTGATTGAGGCCACAAGCGGTGGGACTGAACGGCTTATTGCTGTACCTGAAGAGGCGGTCCTTATCGACGGGACAAAGAGATATGTCTTTATTCAAACCACGCCGGATAAGTTCAAAAGGAGAGATATAGAGGCGGGAAGGACGTTTGGGAACCGGCTGGAAGTTATTTCGGGACTAAAGGAGGGCGAGACGGTTGCCGTCAAGGGATCGTTCATCCTTAAATCAGAGCTGAAGAAAGGCGAACTTGTTGACGAACATGGCCATGGCCAATAAATCACTCTTAATTAACGGGAGATAATCGCTAATGTTAGAAAAACTTATTGCATATACGTTAAAGCAGAAAGGGATGGTCATATTTCTTTCGCTTCTGATAATAACCTTCGGATTGTATTCATATCTGAAATTGCCGATTGACGCTTTTCCGGATGTAACAAACATTCAGGTGGAAGTAGTAAGCCACGCAGATGGACTATCTGCCGTAGAGATTGAGAGAAATGTAACGTATCCCATTGAGATGGCAATGCGAGGCCTGCCGGATCTTGAACAGATGCGTTCAGTTACAAAGTTCGGTCTTTCAATCGTAACAATTGTTTTTAAAGATAATGTTGATATTTATTTTGCGCGGCAGTTGGTATTCGAACGATTGGCGGAGGCGAGAGAAAAGGTTCCCAAAGGCGTTGAAGTTGCTATGGGACCAATTGGCACGGCAATGGGTGAAATCTATCAATATACTCTCGAAGGAGAAATGCCGAAAGATCCACTTCAAAAAATTGCTTACCTGACAAACTTGAGAACAATTCAGGAGTGGATTATCACCCCGCAGTTGAAAAATGTTGCCGGAGTAAATGAAATAAATTCTTTCGGAGGCTACTTCAAAGAATACCAGGTAATCGTATCGCCTGAAAAACTGCTGAAGTATGCAGCGACGGTAGACGATGTTTATGCTGCGATAGGAAACAATAATCAAAACGTTGGCGGCAATATTCTCGAACGAAATGCAGATCAATTTATAGTCCGCGGAGTCGGGTTGATTAAAGATATCAGCGACATAGAAAATATTGTCCTGAAATCAGAAAAAGGTACACCGACTTACATTCGGGATGTTGCTGACGTGAAGATCGGTGAAGCCGTGCGCATGGGCGCGGCCATGAAAAACGGCAAAGACGAAGCTGTTGGTGGAATCGTCATGATGCTGCGGGGTGCAAACAGCCGTGAGGTTGTTCGACAGGTAGCGGACAAAGTCAAAGAAATCAATGAAAACAATATCCTTCCGGAAGGCATCAGGATAGCTCCTTATTACGATAGAAGTGATATTGTTAACGCGAGCGTCAGTACGGTAAACAAGGCGCTGATTGAAGGCGCTATCCTTGTTCTTATTATATTGTATTTATTGTTGAGAAGTATTAGAGGGAGTTTTGTTGTGCTGCTTGCTTTACCGCTTTCACTGTTTGTTACGTTTATTGTAATGAAGATCGTCGGATTGAGCGCGAATTTAATGTCACTCGGCGGAATAGCCATCTCCATTGGAATGATTTTGGACTCAACAATAATCGCAGTAGAAAATGTTCAACGTCACTTTGTTGAGATGAAAAAAGATGAACATCCAATTTTTGCAGTTCTTAAAGCTGTAATTGAGGTTCAAAAGCCGAGTATTTTTGGAGTATTGATAATTGCAATTACTTTCCTTCCAATTATTTCTTTAGAAGGAATTGAAGGGAAGATGTTTGGGCCACTTGCCATAACAGTTGTGATCGCGCTGCTTTCGTCTTTGTTTCTCTCTGTATTAGTTATTCCTGTTCTCTGTCTTCTATTTCTGAAACCGCAGCCGGAAAAAGAAAGTATGATAATGAAGTACGCAAAGAAGGGTTATGTGCCGCTTTTAGAATATGCAATGAACAGGAAAAAAGTAATACTGAGTATTGCCGGAGTTTTCCTGCTTATTTCTCTGTTTCTCGTAACAAGATTGGGGACTGAATTCATACCGACAATGGATGAAGGCTCGTTTGATATGGATGTGGCCATGCTTCCCGGTGTTTCCCTTGCGACAGCGATGGAAGTGAATCAACGCGCTGCGGAAAAGCTGAAACAGTTTGATGAACTGGATATGGTGGTGTCCCGGACGGGACAGACAGGTGTAGCATTGGATACCAGGGGGGCGGATAAGACCGGTTATGTCGGGATATTCAAGCCAAAGAAAGAATGGAAACGAAATATTTCAAAGGAAAAATTGACCAATGAAATGCGTGAAGCTCTGGAGTCAATAGCCGGTATCACATTCGGGTTCAGCCAGCCGATACAGTGCAGAATTGATGAACTTGTTGCCGGAACACGCGCGCAACTTATTCTCAAGCTGTTTGGCGAAGACATTGACGTGCTGAATAATAAATCGGCTGAAATTGCAAAAGTTCTTTCTTCCATCAAGGGGGGGATGGATTTAAGTACGGAAAAGGTTTCGGGACAGCCATACCTGACAGTTAACATAGACCGTTCAAAAATAGCACGGTATGGCTTGAATATCAGCGATGTTCAGAATGTGATCGAAATAGCTGTTGCCGGGAAATCTGCTTCCACATTTTATGAAGAGAACCGAAGCTTTGATATAACGGTTCGTCTTCCGGAAGAAAAAAGAAATTCCCTCGAATCTATCAAGAATATATTAGTCACCACAAAATCAGGCATGAATATCCCGCTCGAACAACTGGCTGAAGTAAAAATGATTGAAGGCCCGGTTCAGATAAGCCGTCAGGACGGGGTCAGAAGAATCGGGATTGAGATGAATATAAGCGGCAGGGATATCGGTAGTTTTGTTGCAGAAGCAAAACAGAAGATAAAAGAGAAGGTTAAGCTGCCGGCCGGTTATTATCTTACGTGGGGCGGACAATTTGAGAATCAGCAGAGGGCAATGAACAAACTGATGATCATCGGACCTGTTGCAATCGGCTTAATACTGCTTCTCCTCTACATCACGTTCAGATCGCTCCGCCTGGCGCTGCTGGTAATTTCCAATCTGCCGTTTGCTTTAATCGGCGGAGTCTTTGCTCTTTACATATCCAGACAATATTTGTCTGTTCCTGCGTCAGTCGGATTTATAGTCCTGTTTGGTGTTGCTGTACTGAACGGACTTGTGCTGGTATCTCGCATCTCTCAACTGCGGGAAGAAGGACTTGCATTGCAGGAAGCGATCAGAAAGGGAAGTCTTGACAGATTACGCCCGGTATTGATGACCGCGTCAATATCAATTTTCAGTTTAATACCGATGCTGCTTGCAAGCGGAGCAGGTTCTGAAATACAAAAACCGCTGGCAACGGTTGTTGTGGGAGGATTGATTACTTCAACCTTGCTCACGTTGTTAATTATTCCGTCGGTTTACAGTTGGTTTGAAAAGAGAAAGGTCGAGGCAGAAATGTAAATGCATTGGCCTATAAATATCATGCATATCAACTAAAACTCATAAGGAGAATTTATGAAAGAGATAAAAGCAGTAATAAGACCATCAAAATTGTTGGAGGTAACTGAAGAACTACATAAAATTGATGGACTGCCGGGTGTGACTGTATCAGAAATCAAAGGATTCGGCAAAGGCAGGGCGAAGAATGCAAAAGATAAGGTTGTTTATGAAATGGTGGAATTTATTCCACGCATACAATTGGAAGTTGTTGTAAATGATGAGATGGTAGATGAAGTCGTCAACGCAATTCAGAAATTCTCTCATACCGGCAATACCGGCAACGGAAAAATATTTGTTGTTAATGTTGAAGAAACAGTAAAGATAAGAACAAATGAAAGAGGAAGAGACGCAATTTAGCAGCATGCCCAATGATCAGGGCCGGCAAGGGCGCTATTAATAATCAGAAGGAGAAAGGAGAATAGATTATGAAGAGACTGCTTATATTTTTTGTGGCTATACTCACAGGACTTTCACTTCATGGGTGCGGAACGACTGCAAAAGAAATCCAGATGCGAGCGCAGAGCGAAAAAACTGATATTTTCACGGAAGTTAAGAATGGGGGTACGATTCCTAAGGGCTTTGCCGACCTTGTAATCAAAGCTAATATTAAGACGCACATCGAAGGATATTACATACTCGAATCGAAAGAATCAGCTCACGGCAAGCAAAAGTATCCTTTCCTTGTGAATATCGACGGTCAGGCTGCGCGATGGGAAGTCGAAGGTATCAAGGATATCAAGCCTGCTTATGAAGCCGACGGAAAGACAAACCGTGATCCAGAAGCACGGGAAGGATTCAAGTATGTTCTTGAGAAAAAGATAAGACTGAATGCAGGGTCACACAGAGTGTTCTTCGGTTTGCCGGAGGATAAGTATTCTACTGAGGTGGAGATATCTATGAAAGATGGAGAAATGAGCATATTGGAATTCAAACCTATATATAAAACAAAGAAAATTCCCACCAGAATCCCAACATTCCTGAAGGGGATAGACAAGTATGTGGTGCTTGTGAACGATAAGCAGATTTTTTAGATAAGTTTTCCGAAATAATAGGGGAAGGGGTGCTACCTTCCCCCACTCAGCAATTGGGCATGCACTCTGTTAGAATTAACAATTGAGTCGTATGAGAGGTTTTGAAGATTGAGAGCACATGGCACATGATCATTCTCACAATAGCAGTCACAGTATAAGATTGGCATTCTTCCTGAATTTTGTCTTTGCTGTCTTTGAAATTATCGGCGGTTTTCTGACAAAAAAACCTTGCAAATATCGCCTCTTTCAAGGAGAATAAAACCTGAAAGGGGTTAACGCAATATGAAAATTATATGCCCGATATGTAAAAAAACAACTACATGGGAAGAAAACGCATGGAGACCTTTCTGCTCTGAAAAATGCAAGCTTATTGACCTCGGCAAATGGGCGCTTGAAGAGTACAGGATTCCGGACGAAAAGATAAAAGAAAATGAAAATGGAGAAATAAGTAAAAATTGAGAGGCGTAATATTTTTTTTAATTTTAATCTTGTTGTTCCCGTACAGTTTAATGGCGGCAAGCGTAGACCCTTCACTTAAATTCTCCACAATCGAGACCGGGCATTTTGCTATTCATTACCACCAGGGACTGGAAGAAACCGGTAAAAAAGCTGCCGGCATGGCAGAGGATATCCATGCCTCTTTGAGTAAAGATTTGTTGTGGTCCCCAAGGGAAAAAACCAACATTGTCCTTATTGACAATACAGATTTTGCCAATGCCTTTGCATCTGTTCTTCCTTATAACACTATATATGTTCAGGTAGTGCCTCCAATGGCAGATATGACTATAGGCGAATATGAGGACTGGATGAGACTTGCAATAACCCATGAATATGCGCACATCATTACAATGGATACTGCAAATGGATATTCGGAGATTACGAGAAAGATTTTCGGGAAACCTCTGCCGGGATATGATGCCCTGTCCTTTCTGGTCTTTATAGCAGCGGCGCCTCCCAATGTCCTTTTGCCTTCGTGGTGGCTTGAGGGAATGTCCACCTGGGCTGAAACAGAGTACAACAATATAGGACGCGGAAGAAGTTCATTTTATGAAATGATACTGAGGATGGCAGTGGCAGAAGATAACATCCCTGCTGTTGATAAGCTGAATGGCGAGGTTCCCTACTGGCCTGACGGCCATATGCCTTATATCTACGGCCTTCGCCTGAAAATGTACATTGCAAAAAAATATGGCAATGATGTTCTTGGGAGACTTAATATCGCGCACGCAAGAAGATTCCCTTATTTTATAAATGGCGTGCCGGACAGGTTCTTTTCCAAAGACTACGCCTCGCTCTACAAAGAAATGACAGCTGACCTGAAAGAAGAACAGTCCGAAAAACTGGAGGCACTAAAAAAAACTCCACTTACACCCTTCAGAATACTTCCAATCAAAGGAGAAATTCTCACAAACCCAAGATATTCTCCTGACAACACCCTGCTGGCTTTCAACAGGGCAGACCCGCATGAGCATGAGGCCATAGTCATAACTGACAAAAACGGCCAATACCAGGGAGAATTTATAAGACGGCTTCCCTCTGACCACAATATCACATGGTCTCCTGACAGTAAAATGATATTTTTTACCCAGGCTGAGATCTATAACGGGTTCAACCTTTATCAGGACATCTACTGTTATGACATAAGAAATAAAAAACAAAAACAATTAACCAGGGGATTGAGAGCAAAAGACCCTGACCTGTCCCCTGACAGCAAAATCCTGGCATTTATAAGAACTGACAGAGGCTCGCAGAATCTTGCACTCATTAATTCAGATGGCGATGAACGATCAATAAAGGTTATTACTGATTACAAAAATGCACGGCTGTCTAACCCGCGGTGGTCTTCTGACGGGAAGCTTATCGTATTTTCAGTCAAAGATGATAAAGGACACTCCTCCCTTCAGTTATATGATTTACTAAATAAAACCACCAGGGTCTTGCTGGAAGACGGGTTTAATAACATATATCCTGTCTGGTCCCCTGATAATAAGTTTATTTTATTCACCTCTGACAGAACAGGGGTCTATAATCTTTTTGCGTACTCTTTCCCTGAGGGAAAGATACACCAGGCAACTCATCTTATTGGCGGGGCCTTTCAGCCGGATATCTCAAGGGACAGCAAGGACATTATCTTTTCAAGTTATAACTCCAGAGGCTTTAATATATCAACGACAGCTTATAATCCTGAGACATGGGAAGAGACATTCAGTCCCGGCATAAAGCCTTACTGGCAGGCATCAAAAACTAACACCTCTGAAAAAACAAAAACTGTTCATACAACTGCGCCGAAATCCTACTCTGCCCTCTCTACCCTTGCTCCAAGGTTCTGGCTCCCGACCCTTTCTGCAGACCATAAAGGACCGGTGGCAGGCATATTTACTGCGAGTCAGGATGTATTAGGCTATAACTCTTATATAATTAATGCAGGCTACGGGATTGACAGCGGGCATTCATATTTTGATATGTCATATTACTATGACTATCTCCCTCCAACTTTCTTCCTGAAGGCATACAGCCAACCTGCTCTGTATTCTGATTTCTTCGGGAAGGGTGATTACTATGAAAGACAGAATGGGCTTGTTATCGGGATGTCAGTAATACCTCTTAATCATGTAGAGTCCCAGTACAAATTCACTGTTGGCTATCACCTGAAAAAATATGAACACCTTACAGAGCTTACAAATGGAATGTTTGAGGGAACACAGGTTTTTGAAGGCCGGCGGGACAATCTCTTCCTGGGCCTGGAGTTTTCCAATGTCCTGCGTTATCCCTATTCTATAAGCAATGAAGAAGGGAGAAATATTTCCCTGTACTACAGGAATTACTCCAAATCCCTTGGAAGCGACATTAATTCCTCAGAGTATATCGGCTCATACCAGGAATATATCAACCTTTCATTCCTGGGAAAAAGCCAGAGGCACAGTGTAGCTTATCTGAAACTGAAAGGGGCTGTATCAGACGGCGAACGGATTTCACAGCAGGCATTCCAGCTCGGCGGCTATCAGTCAGACGGCACAGAATTTCCTTTAAGGGGTTACCCGTCCCGTTTTTTAACCGGCGACTATATTGCTACAGCCACACTGGAATACAGAAGCCCTGTTAAATATCTCCTCAGGGGTTGGAATACAAAACCTTTTTTCTGGGACAGGCTGCACAGCGCCGTTTTTGTCGATTCCGGAATTGTGTGGGACAGAGAAAAAGATTTTGCATGGAGGGATGTCAAGACCGGAGTGGGTGGAGAGCTTAGGCTTGATATGGTCCTGGGGTATAAACTGTATATCACACCGGCAATCGGCATAGCCCACGGGCTTGACAGCGATGGAGAAACGCGTGTTTACTTCACAATCTATGTAACTCTTTAAATCAAAAAGCCCAGGATGGTTCTTTGATTTTAGGCCAAAAGATGCTATTATAAGGAGACTATGAAATCGTTTAAAATAATAATCCTGTCATTCACAATAATGTTTTCATTAGTCATGACAGCATCGTCCGCTGAAGTTCTTACAAATCAGACAGTTGTAAGCATGGTCAAGGCAGGGCTTGGAGAAGAGTTGATCATCAGTAAAATTAAAAATTCCCAGAACCAGTTTGATGTTACGATAACCGGCATACTTAAATTAAAAGAGGAAGGCGTAAGCGAAGACATTATAACGGCAATGATTGACTCTACCGGAAATTCAGGGAAAGCAGGACCCTCAAAGCAAAAAGCTGTCCAGTCCCAGGAATCCGAAGAATTGTATAAAAAGGCTATAATACTCATAGAAGGCGGCGACTATGATGCAGCATATGACATCCTGAAAAAACTTATAAGCGAAAACCCTGATAATAATAAATATCAGTTGAGCTACGCAGACACTATTTTAGACCAGTGCGTAGTTATGAAAATGGCTAATAATTCTTTATGGAAGTTAAAGGCAAAAGAGGGAGGCGCTAAAATAAAAGCCCTATCCCGTAAAATGTCCGGGAATGCAGACTATTATCTTGCCTATGCAAAATATCTGTGGCTTGCAGAGACAAGAAAGGAATCAAATATCTACAAGACCATTGATAAGGCATTATATTACAAACCTGATTATCCTTATGCCTATATAGTTAAAGGAGATATTTACTTTGGACTTGCCAGGGATTTCAACCCTGTTGAACAGCAAATGGATTCAGCTGCCTTGACCGGAAGCCCTGTCTCTACAAAAACTTCGCTTGCCGATACAGCTTTGGCTTCTTATACAAAAGCACTCGCAAACCCTGACCTTAATGACAGGAAAAAGGCCTATGTATATTACAAGATGGGGGAACTTGAATATCAGATTCTAAGCAGCAGCACAAGGGCGAGGGCGAACTGGGAAAAGGCAGTATCCCTTTCTCCTGACAGCAAGACAGGCGAATTGGCAAAAAAGCGGCTGACACAATGAACAGAACATTTACAAGGGGGAAACGAGTTTTATGAAAAAGATTATATTTAGTTTTGCAATAGCAATATTTCTTGTCAATTTTGTTTTTTTAAATACTGCTTCAGCGGAATTTAAAAAAACAAAGA
>Ga0265296_1003778_pt1 | contig 13719 bp, 12 predicted proteins | sample MunlanPumphouse1_FD_189073 | JGI IMG/M metagenome (GOLD analysis project Ga0265296, IMG submission 189073) | Groundwater microbial communities from a municipal landfill in Southern Ontario, Canada - Pumphouse #1 | ecosystem: Environmental > Aquatic > Deep subsurface > Groundwater | place... | reverse complement strand
GGAATTGCTGTGACCCCGCTGCACCTCGCCAGCGCCTATGCCGCGCTGGTCAATGGCGGTATCTACCGCCCCGCTACGATCACCAAGCTCGGCGATCAGGCACCGCCGAAGGGCCGCCGCGTGTTCAAGGCCGCGACCAGCGCGCGGATGCGCCAGTTGCTGCGACTGATCGTCTCCGACGGCACCGGCAAAAAGGCCGAAGCCCCGGGTTTCCGCGTCGGCGGCAAGACTGGCAGCGCCGAAAAGCCGGGCGCGGGCGGCTATCGCCGCAGCTCGGTCGTGGCGACCTTTGCCGCGGCCTTCCCGATGGACAATCCGCGCTATGTCGTGCTGGTGATGATCGACGAGCCGAAGGGCAATGCCTATAGCTCGGGCCAGCGGACCGCGGGCTGGACCGCGGCGCCGGTGGTCAGCAAGGTCGTGACCCGCGCCGGGCCGATGCTCGGCGTCTTCCCCGACGAGAGCCGCGACGTCGACGTGTCCGAACTCACCCCGCTGCTGTGGAGAAACGGGGAAGACGAATAATGCGCCTGTCCGCGCTGACTGGCGATCAAGGGGGTGCGGGCACCGATCCGGTCGTCACCGGCCTTGCCATCGATCATCGCAAAGTGGCGCCGGGGACGATGTTTGGTGCCTTCGTCGGTGAAAAATTCAATGGCGAAGATTTCATTCCCGCGGCGATCGCGGCAGGGGCCATCGCGGTGGTCGCGCGGCCCGAGGCGCCGGTTGCCGGCGCAGTGCATGTCGCCGATGCCAATCCGCGCCGCGCCTTTGCGCATATGGCCGCGCGCTACTTCCACCGCTTCCCGGCGACCTGCGTCGCCGTGACCGGCACCAACGGCAAGACCTCGACCGTCGAAATGACGCGCCAGCTGTGGCGGATGGCGGGCTTTCACGCGGCGTCGATCGGCACGCTCGGCATCACGACGTCGAACGACAGCGCCTCGACCGGGCTGACGACGCCCGACATCGTGACCTTCCTCAGCAATATGTCGGGCCTGGCCAGCGAAGGCGTCAGCCATGCTGCGTTCGAGGCGTCGAGCCACGGCCTCGACCAATATCGCACCGAAGGGCTACCGGTGAAGGCGGCGGCATTCACCAACCTTAGCCACGATCATCTCGACTATCATGGCACGATGGAGGCCTATCTCGCCGCCAAGTTGCGGTTGTTTGACGAGGTGGTCGAGCAGGATGGCACCGCGGTGGTGTGGAGCGACGACGAATATTCGGCAGCGGTGGTCGATGCGGTGCGCGCGCGGGGCGTTCGGCTGATGACCGTCGGCGTAACGGGTAACGACCTGCGCCTTGTTTCACGCGAACCGACCCAGCTTGGCCAGACGCTTGTCATCGTGGCGGGCGATGTGACCCATACGATCGATCTGCCGCTGATCGGCGCTTATCAGGTTGCGAATGCGCTGGTGTCGGCGGGCCTGGTCATCGCGACCGGCGGCGATGTGGCGCAAACGCTCGCTAATCTGGCGCGGCTCCAGCCGGTGCGCGGCCGGCTCGAACGCGCGGCGATCACGCGGGCCGGCGCACCGGTCTATGTCGATTATGCGCATACTCCCGATGCTATCGCAGCCGCCCTTAATGCGCTGCGCCCGCACGCGAGCGGGCGGCTGATCCTGGTCTTCGGCGCGGGCGGCGACCGTGATCAGGCGAAGCGACCGGAGATGGGTAAGGTGGCGACAGCCAAAGCCGAAGTTCTGATCATCACCGACGACAATCCGCGCGGCGAAGATCCGGCCGTCATCCGCACCGCGATCGCTGTGGGCGCGCCGACCGCGCAGGTCATCGGCGACCGCCGCGCCGCGATCGCTGCTGCGATTGCCGAAGCGCACGCCGACGACATCGTCTGCATCGCGGGCAAGGGGCATGAGCAAGGGCAGATCATCGGCGTGGGCGCCGACATGCGCGTCATTCCCTTCGACGACGTGGCCGTCGCGCGCGAGTGCGCGGCATGACCCCGCTGTGGACCGCGCGCGCCATCGCCGCTGCGACGGGCGGAGTAGCGAGCCATGACTTCACCGCGCATGGCGTCGCGTTCGATTCGCGCGAGGTTACGACCGGTGACCTGTTTCTCGCGATGCGCGGCGAGGCGACCGACGGCCACAAGTTCATCGACAAGGCGATTGCTGTGGGCGCCGCGGGCATCGTCTGCGAGACCGCGATCGACCATCCGCATGTCCGCGTCGCCGACAGCGCCGCAGCGCTGAACGCGCTCGGCACCGCGTCGCGCGCGCGCAGCCATGGCCGGATCATCGGGGTGACCGGATCGGCAGGCAAGACGGGGACCAAGGAAGCGCTGTTCGCGGCGCTCGACCGTTTCCGCCCCGGCAAGGCGCATCGCTCGGTCAAAAGCTATAACAATCACGTCGGCGTGCCGCTCAGCCTGGCGCGCATGCCCTCGACCGCCGATTTCGGGGTGCTCGAAATGGGAATGAACCATGCCGGCGAACTCGCCGAGCTGACGCGCATGGTGCGCCCGCATGTCGCCATCGTCACCACCATCGCCCCGGCGCATATGGAATTCTTCGGTAGCGAAGAGGCGATTGCCGACGCGAAGGGCGAGATTTTCGAAGGGTTGGAGCCTGGTGGCACCGCGATCGTCCCCTTCGACAGCCCGCATTATGGGCGGCTGCGCGCCAAGGCCGAGCAGCACGCCGCGCATGTGATCAGCTTTGGGCTGGGTGCCGATGCGGATGTTCGGGCGGTCGACTGGCTGTCGGACGGCAAGGGCGGTTCGCTCGTCACCGCTCAGGTGCAGGATGCGCTGCTCTGCTTCACCATCGCGCAGGCGGGGGCGCACTGGGTGTCCAATGCGCTTGCGGTGCTCGCGGCGGTGAAGGCGGTCGGCGGCGACCTGCCCGCGGCGGGGCTGGCCTTTGCCGAAATGGCCGGACTCGCCGGGCGCGGCGCGCGCCACCGGGTGCCGTTCGGCGACGGGCGTATCCTGCTGATCGACGAAAGCTATAACGCCAACCCCGCTTCGATGGCGGCGACGATTGGCCAGCTCGGCAGCGAATCGGGCGAGCGCCGGATCGCGATTCTGGGGGCGATGAAGGAACTCGGCCCCGACGGCGCGGCCTATCATGCCGACCTCGCGGCTCCGCTCGTCGCAGCCGGGGTGCAATTCGCCCTGCTCGTCGGCGACGAGATGGCGCCGCTGGCAAAGGCGCTTGAGGGGCAGATCGATTTCGCCCATGTCGCCGACCATTCGGCCGCCAAAGCGCGGCTAGGCGACTTGATTCGTCCCGGGGACACGGTGCTGATCAAGGGGTCGAACAGCGTCGGCCTGTCGCATCTGGTGACGGCGCTGACCAACGGGGAATTTTGATGCTTTACTGGCTGGCGGAATGGCTGGGCTTTCCGGGGGTTCTCAACCTCATTCGCTATCTGAGCTTCCGCTCGGGCGCCGCGGTTGCGACCGCGCTGATCATCGGGCTGTGGATCGGGCCGCGCTTCATCCTGATGCTGCGAATGCGGCAAGGGAAGGGCCAGCCGATCCGCGAGGACGGGCCGCAAAGCCATCTCGCCAAAAAGGGCACCCCAACGATGGGCGGGCTGATGATCCTCATCTCGCTGATGATCTCGGCGCTGCTGTGGATGGACCTGTCGAACCGTTTTGTCTGGGCGTGTATTTTCGTGACCGGCGGGTTCGCTGCGGTCGGTTTCCTCGACGATCTCGACAAGGTGACAAAGGCCAGCCACCGCGGGATTCCGGGGCGCGTGCGGCTACTGATCGAGTTTCTGATCGCCGGGGTGGCGGTGTTCCTGATCGTATCGCGCACCGGCACCGACCTGTATCTGCCGTTTTTCAGCGGGGTCGTGCTCGAACTTGGGCCGCTTTATTATGTCTTTGCGATGGTGCTGATCGTCGGTTTTGGCAACGCGGTGAACCTGACCGACGGGCTCGACGGGCTCGCGACCTTCCCGGTGATCATCGCCAGCCTGACATTCCTCGTCATCGTCTATCTGACGGGCAATGTGAAATTCGCCGAATATCTGGGCATTCCGCACGTTTCCGGCGCGGGCGAGCTTGCGGTGTTCGCGGCGGCGATCATCGGTGCGTGCCTAGCCTTCCTGTGGTTCAACGCGCCGCCTGCGGCGGTGTTCATGGGCGATACCGGCAGTCTCGCGCTCGGCGGCGCGCTCGCGACAATCGCGGTGACAGCGCAGCATGAGCTGGTGCTGGTGCTGGTCGGCGGGCTGTTCGTGGTCGAAGCTTTGTCGGTGATCATCCAGGTGTTCTGGTACAAGCGCACCGGCAAGCGGGTGTTCCGCATGGCGCCGATCCACCATCATTTCGAACAATTGGGCTGGCCCGAATCGACCGTCGTCATCCGCTTCTGGATCGTGTCGATCGTCCTTGCGCTCGCGGGGCTCGCGACCTTGAAACTCCGTTGATCACCTCGCGCGCCTTTGCCGGTCGCCGCTATGCGGTGCTCGGGCTGGCGCGCTCGGGGCTCGCGACCGTCGGGGCGCTCGTCGCCAGCGGCGCCGGGGTCACCGCGTGGGATGACCGCGAAGAGGCGCGCGACGATGCGATGGCGCTGGGCGCCGACATCGGCAATCCGCTCGACATCGACCTGATCGGCTTTGCCGGAGTCGTCGTCTCGCCCGGCGTCCCGCTCAACCGTCACCCGATCGCGGCGCACGCGCGCGACGCGCATGTCCCGGTGATTGGCGACGTCGAGCTGTTCGCCGAAGCGCGGGGTGACCTACCGCCGCACAGGATTGTCGGCATCACCGGCACCAACGGCAAATCGACCGTGACCGCGCTGATCCACCACATGCTGGAAAGCGGCGGGGTGCCGTCGCTGATGGGCGGCAATATCGGCCTGCCGATCCTGTCGCGCGATCCGCTACCCGACGGAGGCGTTTATGTGCTGGAACTGTCGAGCTACCAGATTGACCTGTCGCACAGCCTGGCATGCGACGTCGCGGTGCTGACCAATCTCAGCCCCGATCATCTCGACCGCTATGATGGGTTTACAGGCTATGCCGCGTCCAAGGCGCGCCTGTTCGGTTTGCAGCATCGCGATCAGGTCGCGATCGTTGCGGTCGATGACGATCCGTCGAAGATGATCGCGAGCCGGATCAACCATCGGCTGCACCGTGTGTCGGGCAAGGACATCGACCCGGTCGACCAGCACCGCTGGCCTGCATTGCAAGGCCCGCACAATGCGCAGAATGCCGTTTGCGCCATCGCTGTGTGCCGCGTGCTGGGATTGAACGACGAACAGATCGAGCGCGGCCTCGCGACCTACACGTCGCTGCCGCATCGCATGGAATTGGTCGGCGAAGTCGGGGGGGTCCGCTGGTTCAATGACAGCAAGGCTACCAACGCGGCTTCCGCTGCACCGGCGCTGGCGGCCTTTCCGCCGGCGCCGGACCAGCGTTTGCACTGGATTGCCGGGGGGCAGGCCAAGGGCGATGGGCTGGCGGCGTGCCGCCCGTGGTTCGGGCATGTGAAGCAGGCCTATCTGATCGGCGCCGCGATGGCAGGTTTTGCGACCGAGATCGGCGACGCGCTGCCAGTCGATCGCTCCGGCGACATGGCGACAGCAGTCGCTCATGCGGCGGCGGCGGCAAAGCCCGGTGACATCGTGCTGCTGTCGCCCGCCTGCGCGTCGTTCGACCAGTTCAAGGATTATGAGCAGCGCGGCGATGTTTTTCGCCGACTTGTGCAGGCGCTTGGGGCATGAGCGGGGGAATGGACAATATGGACGCCACGACCGAACGGCCGGTGATCGCGACGACGCGGACGGTGAAGCGCCGCGGCCCGCGCCTCAGCCGCGCCGACCGCACCCCGCTGGGTCTGTGGTTTTGGGAAATCGACCGCGTGCTGCTGCTGCTCGTGTCGATGCTCGTCGCGATCGGGCTGGTCGCGGTCGCCGCAGCGTCGCCGGTCGCGGCACAGAAATTGTCGACCAGCGCCGCGTCGCTCGACCCGCTCTATTATTTCTACCGCCAGCTGATGTGGGTGATCGTCGGGGTGCCGGTGATGCTGGGTGTGTCGATGTTGCCCAAACCGCAGGCGCGGCGGTTTGCCATTTATGGCACGATCACTTTCCTGGTTTTGCTGTTCCTTGTACCCCTGTTCGGCACCACGGTGAACGGCGCGCAGCGCTGGATCGGCAGCGGCATTTTCCGGTTGCAGCCGTCTGAGTTTCTCAAGCCCTTCTTTGCCGTATCGCTGGCGTGGATCCTGTCGCTGCGCCTGCACGATCAGAGCCTGCCCGTCGTGCCGCTCAGTTTTGTGCTGACCGGTGTAATCGCGATGCTGCTGATGGGACAGCCCGACCTGGGGCAGACCGTCATTTTCGCCGCGACCTGGCTCGTCCTGGTGCTCGTCGCCGGGCTGTCGATGCGGATCATGGGGATGCTCGCGGCGACCGGGGTCTTCGGCATTATCCTCGCCTATTTCTTTTATCCGGTGGCGCAACAGCGCATCAACATCTGGCTGTTTGCCGAGGGTGACAGCTTTCAGGTCGACAAGGCGCATGCGACGCTGACCGCGGGCGGGCTGATCGGCACCGGTCCGGGCGCAGGGTTGGCGAAATTCCAGCTGCCCGAAGCGCACACCGACTATATCTTCTCGGTCATCGGCGAAGAATTCGGGATGATCGCGTGCATCGCGATCGCGATCCTGTATCTCGCGATCATCGTGCGGGTGCTGGTGCGCCTGCTCGACGAGGAGGATAGTTTCCTGATCCTAGCTGTCGCAGCGCTGATCGCGCAATTCGGCGGGCAAGCGGTGATCAATATGGCGGTGAACACGCAGATATTCCCGTCCAAGGGGATGACCTTGCCGTTCATCAGCTATGGCGGATCGTCGTTCATCGCGCTGTCGATCGGCATGGGTTTGCTCTTGTCGCTGACCCGGCGAAACCCCTATGCGGCGCGGGTGTCGATGACGCGCAACTGGAATAAGAAATGACCGCCGAAACATGAGTGCAACGCGCCACTATCTGCTCGCCGCCGGGGGAACCGGGGGCCATATGCTGCCCGCTTATGCCTTGGCGGGCGAGCTGATATCGCGCGGGCATCGCGTCGCGCTAGTTAGCGACGACCGCGGCCTGCGCATTCCCGGCGCACCGGCAGAGCTGGAGACGCATGTGCTGCCCGCGGGGCGTGTCACCGGCGGTCCGGTCGGCTGGGTGAAAGCGGCGCTGGCGATCCGCAAAGGGCGCCGCATGGCAATCGACCTGATCCGCGACTTCGACCCCGCCGTTGTCGTCGGCTTCGGCGGTTATCCGTCGCTGCCCAGCCTGCTCGCCGCGGGCGCAACGAAGCGGCCGCGCGTGCTGCACGAACAAAATGCCGTGCTCGGGCGCGTCAACCGCATGATGGCGCCGCGCGTCGATGCGGTCGCGGTCGCCTATCACAATATCCAGCGTTACCCGGCGGGGCATGAGCTGAAGAAGCACATTACCGGCAACCCCGTGCGCGACGAGATTATCGCGATCCGTGAAGAAGGCTTTCCGCCGCTCTCGGAAGATGGCATTTTTCGCTTGCTCGTCGTTGGCGGCAGCCTGGGCGCAACGGTGCTCAGCGACGTTGTGCCAGCCGCGATCGCAATGTTGCCCCGCGCGCTGCTCGACCGGTTGCAGGTCGTCCAGCAATGCCGCGATGCCGATCTGGAAGAAGTACGCCGGAAATATGCCGACATGGGGGTGGCCGCCGAGTGCGCGACCTATATTGCCGATTTCCCCGAGCGCCTGCGCTGGGCGCATCTGGTGATCGCGCGGGCTGGCGCGTCGACCGTCGCTGAGCTCGCCTGCGCCGGGCGGCCTGCGATTTTCGTTCCCTATCCGCACGCGATGGACAATCACCAGACTTATAATGTCGTCGATATGGTGCAGGCGGGCGGGGCGCGATCGATTCCGCAGCCGCAATTCACCGCCAGCGAACTCGCCAAGCAGATCCAGCGCATGGCGCTCGAACCCGGCGCGTTGGAAAACGCCGCCGCGCGCGCCGCAATCTGCGGCCTGCCCGACGCGACGCGTGACCTCGCGGATCTCGTCGAATCGCTCGCAGCGCCGCCGATGATGGACGTCATCCGTGTCGGCGCATCGTCGGGCCAGCGCGCCGCGGCGAGCGGCATGGCGACGGCCCGCATGGGAGGCGAATGATGCGCGGCGTTGCGACCGACATCGGCACCATCCACTTCATCGGGATCGGCGGCATCGGCATGTCGGGCATCGCCGAGGTCATGCACAATTTGGGCTATCAGGTGCAGGGCAGCGACATCGCTGACGGCTATGTCATCGAGGGATTGCGCAAACGCGGGATTAAGGTCGCGATCGGGCATGATGCCGCGAACGTCGAGGGCGTTTCGGTCGTCGTCACCTCGACCGCGGTGAAGCGCGGCAATCCCGAGGTCGAGGCCGCGCTCGCGCACCGCATCCCGCTCGTCCGCCGCGCCGAAATGCTCGCCGAGCTGATGCGGCTGAAATCGACGGTCGCGATTGCGGGCACCCACGGCAAGACGACGACGACCAGCCTCGTCGCCGCGCTGCTGGATGCGGGCGGGATCGATCCGACGGTGATCAACGGCGGCATCATCAACAATTATGGCTCGAACGCGCGCCTTGGCGCGAGTGACTGGATGGTGGTCGAGGCCGACGAGAGCGACGGCAGCTTTCTGCGCCTCGACGGCACGATCGCGGTGGTCACCAACATCGACCCCGAACATCTCGACCATTATGGCAGCTTCGACGCGATCAAGGACGCGTTCGTCGAGTTTATCGAGAATGTGCCTTTCTATGGCGCCGCGATGCTGTGCCTTGACCATCCCGAGGTGCAGGCGATCATCCCGCGGATTCGCGACCGGCGGATTGTGACCTATGGTTTTTCGGCGCAGGCCGATGTGCGCGGAACCAATGTCACACCCGGCTCCGACGGTAATCGCTTCGACGTCGTCGTCCGCGACCGCGACGGCAATAGCCGCACGATCGAGGGCATCCATTTGCCGATGTCGGGCCGCCACAATGTCCAGAACTCGCTCGCCGCGATTGCGGTAGCGCTGCACATGGGTGTGCCGGACGACAAGATCGTCTCGGGCTTCAACGGTTTTGCGGGGGTCAAGCGCCGCTTTACCAAGGTCGGCGAGATTGTGGCGGGTGAGGGCGTTGTCACGGTGATCGACGATTATGCCCACCACCCGGTCGAAATCCGCGCGGTGCTGTCGGCGGCGCGCGAAGGCGTCGGGGCAGGGCGCGTCGTCGGCGTGGTCCAGCCGCACCGTTTCACGCGGCTTCGCGATCATATGGACGACTTCCAGCAGGCGTTTAACGATGCCGACATGGTGCTGGCGTTGCCGGTTTATGCGGCGGGCGAGGCACCGATCGACGGCGTGTCGTCGGACGCGCTGGTCGCGGGTTTGCGCGATCGCGGGCATCGGCAGGCGAGTGTTGTTGCCGATGCGGGGGCGTTGGCCTCGGCCATTGCAGCCAGCATTAATGCCGGCGATCTGGGCGCGGGTGATATGGTTATCTGTCTTGGCGCGGGTGATATTACCAAGATGGCCGCGGGTTTGGCGAGCGCGGTGGAGGCGGCCGGATGAAGAGTCACTCTGCCTTCATCTACTTTCCGTTCGCATCGAGCGGAGTCGAGATGCCCCTCGTTGGCGCGCGCCTTCGGGGTGTCTCGACTTCGCTCGACACGAACGGGGAGGGGTAGTGCGGTGACCGCCACCGAAACCCTTCCCATCGTGCGCGGCAAGTTGACGGCGAAGGCGCCGCTGGCACCGCTCGTCTGGTTCAAATCGGGCGGCGCCGCTGACTGGCTGTTCGAACCGAGGGACGCCGACGACCTCGCCGACTTTCTCCGCGATCTCGACCCCGCTGTCCCCGTGATGGCGCTGGGTCTCGGATCGAACCTCATCGTCCGCGACGGCGGCTTTCCCGGGGTCGTTGTCCGGCTCGGCAAAGCCTTTGCTGAAGTGGAGGCAATCGACACGACCACGCTGCGCTGCGGCGGCGGCGCGTCGGGTATCCTCGTCTCCTCGACCGCGCGCGACGCGGGGATTGCAGGGATGGAATTCCTGCGCTCGATCCCGGGTACCGTTGGCGGCTTCGTCCGCATGAATGGCGGCGCCTATGGTGGCGAGGTCAAGGACATCTTGGTCGATTGCGACGTCGTGCTGCGCTCGGGCGAACGCAAGACGCTGCCGCTCGTCGATCTAGACTACGCCTATCGCCACAGCGAATTGCCCGAGGGCGCGGTGGTCGTCGGCGCGACCTTCCGCGGTCGGCCCGGCGAGCCCGCGGCGATCCAGGCCGAAATGGACCGCATCTCGGCGAGCCGCGAAGCGTCGCAGCCGCTGCGTTCGAAAACCGGTGGCTCGACCTTCAAGAACCCCGATGGGCACAAGGCGTGGCAGCTCGTCGACGCGGCCGGTTGCCGCGGGTTCACGGTCGGCGGGGCGCAGGTCAGCGAGAAGCACACCAATTTCTTGATCAACACCGGCGATGCGACCAGCGCCGACATCGAGGCTCTGGGCGAAGAAGTCCGCCGCCGGGTGAAGGACAAGAGCGGCGTCGAACTGCAATGGGAAATACAGCGCGTGGGAGTGATGAAGTGAGCCGGGGTCCGTGGCATGTTGCCGTCCTGATGGGCGGTTGGTCGGCCGAGCGCGAAGTGTCGTTGATGAGCGGCAATGGTGTCGCCGACGCGCTGGAAAGCCGCGGCCACACGGTCACGCGCATCGACATGGACCGTGACGTCGCGCAACGGCTCGCCGAAGCGAAGCCCGACGTTGTGTTCAACGCGCTCCACGGCGTCCCGGGCGAGGATGGCACGGTGCAGGGCATGCTCGACCTGATGGGCCTCAAATATACCCACAGCGGCCTCGTCACTTCGGTGATTGCGATCGACAAGGAATTGACGAAGCAGGCGCTGGTGCCGCATGGTATTCCCATGCCGACGGGGACCATGGTCGACAGCGAGAGCCTCTATTCCATCGACCCCTTGCCGCGCCCCTATGTGCTGAAGCCAGTCAACGAGGGCTCGTCGGTCGGGGTAGCCATCGTCAAGGACGACAGCAATTATGGCAACCCGATCGCGCGCGAAGCGGTGGGGCCGTGGCAGGAGTTCGATCGCCTGCTCGCAGAGCCCTTTATCAAGGGGCGCGAATTGACCGTCGCGGTGCTCGGCGATCAGGCGCTCGCGGTGACCGAGCTGCGCGTCAAGTCGGGCTTCTACGACTATGACGCCAAATATACCGATGGCCTGACCGAACACGTCTGCCCCGCCGATGTCCCTGCCGACGTCGCGCAGCGGATGATGGATCTGGCGCTGCAATCGCACCGCCTGCTCGGGTGCAAGGGCGCGTCGCGCTCTGATTTCCGCTGGGACGATGAGCATGGGCTGGCGGGCATCTATCTGCTCGAAGTCAACACCCAGCCGGGAATGACGCCGCTCAGTCTGGTGCCCGAACAGGGGCGCGCGGTCGGCATGGATTATGCCGAACTGGTCGAACGCATCGTGGGGGAAGCGTTATGAGTAACACGCGGATCAAACGCGGCGCGTCGCCGCCACGCCGTCCGGCGCGGACACCGAAGAAACGGCGCAAGGTGCAGACCTCGCGCCTTAACGCGATCATCAACGCGCTGCCGATCAGCCCGCAGCGGCTGCAAAAGGTTGCCAACTGGACGATCGGGCTTAGTCTGTTCGCGTTCGCGGGTCTCGCTGCGCACGCGACCGGGGTCACGGCAAAGGTTCACGAGGAATACGCGCAGGCGGTCGGCCGCGCTGGGTTTCAGGTCAAGAAGGTCGAGGTCGTCGGCGCCGACCGCATCGACCGGCTGATGGTGTACGATATCGCGCTCGCGCAAAAGGACCGCTCGATGGCGGCGGTCGACCTCGACGGGGTGCGCGGTGATTTGATGCGCTATGGCTGGATCAAGGATGCGCGGGTGTCGCGGCGCCTGCCCGACACGCTCGTCGTCGATATTGTCGAGCGCACCCCGGCGGCGATCTGGCAGCACAACAACCGCCTGTCGCTGATCGACGAAAAGGGCGTCGTGCTTGAACCGGTGACGGTTGCGACGATGCCAGACCTGCCGCTGGTGATCGGCCCCAAGGCGAACCAGCGGTCGCAGGACCTTGACCGGTTGCTGGCCGAGGCGAGTTCGTTAAAGGAATTGCTCGCGGGCGCGACTTGGGTCGGCAACCGCCGCTGGGATTTGCGCTTCCGCAGCGGTGAAACGCTATCGCTGCCCGAGGGCGAGGTTGCGGCAAAGGCCGCGCTGGCGAAATTCGCGCATATGGACGGCGCCAACCGCTTGCTCGGGCGCGGCATCTTGCGTTTCGATATGCGCGATCCAAACCGGTTCGTGCTACGCCTGCCGCACGAGGGACAGGTGGCGCCCGCCAAGCTCGACGACGCGCGCGCCGCGGTCGATGCGGTCGCGACCACCGCGTCGAACGAAGGATAAGCCATGGCCCCGCCGCGCATCGAAAAGATCATCACCGCGCTCGATGTCGGGTCATGGAAGGTCTGTGCGCTGATCGCGGGGCAAACCGCCGATGGTCAGCTACATGTGCTCGGCACCGGCCAGCGCGAGAGCCGGGGTGTCCAGCGCGGCTATGTCGCCGACATGGAGCAGACCGAGCATATCGTGCGCGAGGCGATTGAGCAGGCCGAGCGGATTGCCGGGCTCAATATCGATGACGTCTGGGTCAGCTTTTCGGCGGGCGGGCTGCTCAGCGATGTGGCGCCGATCGAAAGCGAACTCGGCGGTCACCGGATCGAAAAGGAAGATATCGACGACCTGCTCGCGGCAGGACGAGCGGGGATCGATCCCGAAGGGCGAATGATCCTCCACGCGCAGCCCGCGCTCTACACGCTCGACGGGCTGACCGGTGTCAAGAATCCGATCGGGCTCCACGCCGACCGGCTCGGGGTCGACATTCATATCATCATGGCTGATGGCGCCCCGGTGCGGAACCTGGAGGCGGCGGTGCGGCAGGCGCATCTTGACGTCAACGCGGTGGTCGCGTCGCCGATCGCGGCGGGGTTGGCGTGCCTGTCAGACGAAGAGCGGGATCTGGGCGTCGCGCTCGTCGAGCTTGGCGCCGCGGTGACGACGGTGTCGCTTTATGCCGGCGGGATGCTCGTGGAAATGGCGTCGCTGCCCTTTGGCGCCAGCGACATCACCGACGACATCGCCTCGGCCTTCGGCATTCGCCGCAGTCAGGCGCAGCGGCTTCAGAGCTTTTACGGATCGGCTTCGGCGAGTCCGCGCGACAATAACGAGATTATCGAGCTGGAGCCCGGTGCACCGACGAACGGCGACGCGCCGCGTATCACGCGCGCGCAACTGGTGACGGTGATCCGTCAGCGCCTCGACGCCATGATGGGAGAGATTGGCAGGACGCTGAAAGACCTGCATTTCGTAGGGCCGATCGGTCGCCAGGTGGTGCTCGTTGGCGGCGGCGCCGATCTGAAAGGCATTGCCGATTACACCCAAAGCGCGCTGGGCCGCGCCGCACGTGTAGGGCGGCCGCGCGGGCTTCATGGGCTGCCCGATGCGCACAGCGGCCCGGCTTTCGCGACGCTGGCGGGCCTGGTTCTGTACGCCGCGTCGGACCCAGTTGATCTGCGCGATTTGCCGATGATGTCGCAGGATGTCTATCGTCCGGCGAGCACTTCGATCCTGCATCGGTTGATGGCAGCGTTAAAAAGCAGTTTTTAGCGGTGAAACGCGA
>Ga0265296_1003777_pt1 | contig 13721 bp, 14 predicted proteins | sample MunlanPumphouse1_FD_189073 | JGI IMG/M metagenome (GOLD analysis project Ga0265296, IMG submission 189073) | Groundwater microbial communities from a municipal landfill in Southern Ontario, Canada - Pumphouse #1 | ecosystem: Environmental > Aquatic > Deep subsurface > Groundwater | place... | reverse complement strand
GTTCCGCGTTTGGTTGTTCGAGGTCGGTCGACCACTTGAAGGCAGATCAATGACCAAATACACCACTGGCATCTTCTATCATCCTTCCTTTTCCCGGCGCAGTTATTTGACGGTTGGGACGCGGCTGGCCGGCTTCCCCACGGCTCTGGACAAGATTTTAAAGAGCGATAAAGTCAAGTTGTACGAACCGGGGCCCATCCCGAAAGAATTGCTGCTGAAGGTCCACACCCCGGATCTGATAGAAGGAGTGAAAGGAGATCCCCTTTGCTCGACCGCCTGGCATTCGGCGGGCGGCGTGGTGCTGGCGGGTGAAAAAATCGCCGAAGGCGAAAACACCAATGCCTTTGCCTTCATCGGCGCCGGCGGGCACCATTCGGGGCGGAATTTCTTCGGTGGCTACTGCTGCTTCAACGATGTCGCTCTTTGCATTCTCAACCTTCGGGAGAAACATGGGCTCAAACGGTTTGCCATCCTGGATACCGACGCCCACCACGGCGACGGCACCCGCGAACTTTTTCAAGACGATCCCGATATCCTCCATGTCTGCCTATGCGGCATGAATTACGAATCCCCGGATGGCACGAAAGTGGACGTGTCGTACGCCAACCCCTCGGGGAGCCGGTGGGCCGGGCGGCCCGTGAACGAGGTATATTTCGACCTGGTGGCGCAGCACTTCCCCCCCCGGGTCGCCCGATTCAAGCCCGATTTTATTTTCTGGTATTTCGGTTTCGACACCCACCAGGGCGACTATGGCGACATCGGCATTACCGGGCCTTGCTACTGGAACATCGCTCTCCTGATGCGGGAACTGGCGGAGAAGACCTGCGGCGGAAAGTTGGAGGTGGTCCTGGGCGGTGGTTCCCAGACCCGGCTGGCTACCTATCTGATACCGCCGATCATCGAAACGTTGGCCGGGTCACCCGGGGAGAGGCCATGAACTCACAGGTCACAGCAACTCCCGCACTTTTTTAAGCAAGGCGATATTGTGCGAGTGCCCCGTCATGTGAGCGACCACCTTCGCCTGCAAACGGCGGCCGAGAAGATACAGGTCACCAATTGCGTCCAGGATCTTGTGACGCACCGGCTCATCCGGGAACCGAAGGGCGTCATTGATCGGTCCCTCCTCACCAAAGAGAACAACGTTGTCGAAGCGGCCACCGAGAGCGAACCCTTGTCGTTGCAACAGCCCGATGTCTCTTACGAACCCAAAGGTTCGCGCCGGAGCGATCTCCTTTCGATAGGTCGAAGGGTCGTCGAGACGGAAGACGAAGCGTTGCTTGCCGACCGGGGCCGGGTATTCGAGCGTGTAGTCGATTTCAAAAGAATCGCACGGCTCAAGCCGGATTGACGCTTTGCCCGCCTCGATATGAACAGGCTCTTTCACCACGATACGATACCAGTCGCCGATCTGGTTCTCGAAGCCGACTTCCTCGAACAGGGAACAGAACTCCACGGACGACCCGTCCAAAACGGGGACCTCGCCGTCGCACTTGATGAGCAGATTGCCGATACCGTAGGCGTTGAGCGCCGACATGAGGTGCTCGATTGTTCCAACTTGAGTGCTCCCGAGGCGGATCGTCGTGGCATACCCGGTCGACCCGACATAATCCAGGTGCGCCGGAACCGCCCTGTTCTCGGAGACCCCCGCGAAATGGATTCCCGAATCGGGCCCGAGCGGCTCGAAAATCAGGCCGCTTTTCTTGCCGGAGTGAAGCCCCTGCCCATACATTACCGCGCTCCGGGCAAGCGTCCGTTGCATCATGAGGGCCCCGCACGCCGTCTGGTTCCTGAACACCATGGATTGCAGCTCGGGAACGCCCTCCGGCGGCCGGGTGTCGATCGAAGAGGCGACATCGCCTGCGGCAGTGCTCCTATCGGCTTCGTGAGTGCCCAGGGCTCGACGAATCGCTTTCAACACGAGGTCGAGTTCGAGTGGCTTTTCGACGAAATCCGAGGCACCCATCTTTGTCGCCATGATTGCGGTGGATATCGTCGCGTGCCCGCTCATCATGATCACGGGCGTCCGGGGTTGGTATTCCTTGATGCGCCGAAGCGTCTCGATCCCGTCCATGCCCGGCATCCAGATGTCGAGAAGCACAAGCGACGGATGAAGCGATTGAAGTTGAGAGAGCGCATCGGCGCCATCGCCGGCGAGCGCGCAGGAATACCCCTCGTCACTCAGGACACCTTCGAGGGATTTCCTGATATTCGCTTCGTCATCGACGATCAGGATCGGTCCAGGTTGAGACATGGACAATTCTCGCATAATTCGCACTCCTGTGCCCAGGACCTTCTATCGGTTCAAAGCCTTCATCGCCTGTTCGTGGTAGCGCGTCCCCCTGGCGGCCCCGGCAGGGAACACCGCGTCGAGCCGGGCAAGGTCCTCTGTCCCCAGCACAACCTCCAGGGCCCCGGCGTTTTCCTCCAAACGCTCCGTCCGCTTGGTTCCCGGAATGGGAAAGATGTCCTGCCCACGGGCGAGCAGCCACGCCAAGGCGAGCTGGGAGGGGCGGCACTTCTTTCCCGCAGCGATTTCCTCGAGGCGTTTCACGAGGGAAAGGTTGTGGGGGAGGTTTTCCCCTGTAAAGCGCGGCGAGTTGCGCCGGTAGTCTCCCTCGTCAAGGTCGTCAAGGCTCTTGATCCGGCCTCCAAAGATTCCCCTGCCCAGCGGGCTGTACGCCACGAACCCGACGCCCAGCTCCCGGCAGGTCGGGATCGCTTCGTCCTCCGGGTCGCGTGTCCAGAGAGAGTATTCCGTCTGCAGTGCCGCGATCGGGTGAACCGCGCACGCCTTGCGGATCGTCGCGGGAGCCGCTTCGGACAACCCCAGGTAACGCACCTTACCCTGCCGGACGAGATCCGCCATGGCCCCGACCGTCTCCTCGATCGGCGTGGCGGGGTCGACCCGGTGCTGGTAATAAAGGTCGATGACGTCCAGGCCAAGGCGGCGCAGGCTGGCCTCGCAACCGGACCGGACGTAATCGGGCTTCCCGTTGACGCCCAGCCAACTTCCGTCCTCCCCCCGGACGTTGCCGAATTTTGTCGCCAGCACCGCCTTATCCCGGCGGTCCCGGATGGCCTTGCCGACAAGTTCCTCATTGCGGCCAAGGCCGTATACATCCGCCGTGTCGAGAAAATTAATCCCCAGGTCCAGGGCGCGGTGGATCGTCCGGATCGATTCCTGCTCGTCCCCCGGGCCGTAAAATTCCGACATTCCCATGCAACCCAGGCCCATCCTGGACACCATGAGATTGCTTCTTCCCAAAGCCCTTTGCATCATGGCGGTCCCCCCTTCCCTCGAGTGTTCCTGATATTCCAAATCATATTCAAATATAATTCAATATCGCTATGACCACAAAAGATTCGCCGGACGGACCGATCCGGATCCTCGTAAGCTCCTGCCTGCTGGGCGAAAAGGTCCGGTACGACGGCGGCCACAAGCTCGATCCGATTATTGTGGAAACCCTGGGGTGGTTCGTCGAGTATGTACCGGTCTGCCCCGAGGTGGAATGCGGGCTGCCGACGCCGCGGGAGGCAATGCGTCTTGCGGGAGATCCCGCCAATCCGCGCCTGATCACCGCAATAACAGGCGTGGATCACACCGGGAAAATGCACGGCTGGATTCGGAAGAAGTTGCAGGACCTCGAGAGCCTGGACCTCTGCGGCTATATTTGCAAGAAGGACTCTCCGAGCTCCGGGAAGGAGCATGTCAAGGTCTACGGCGAGAACGGAATCCCCGCGAAAGTCGGAGCCGGGATGTTCACGAAGGCCTTCATGGATCGTTTTCCGCTGATCCCCGTGGAGGAGGAAGACCGGCTCCAGGATCCGGCTCTCCGGGAAATATTCGTCGAGCGGGTGTACACCCTGCGCCGGCTGCTCGATCTCGGCCACGCTATCGCTTCGAGACGAACGGATTCCCTTTGAGATAAAACCTCAAGAGCCTCTTCGCCCAACGTCCGGCGTAGTCAACCCCGATCCGGGGCCTTTTGACGATCGAAAGGGGTTCGGTCCCGGGCGAATCGGCGATATGAAAATCGTCGCCGGCAAGATCGTGTCCGTTGAGACGCCGGTCGATGTCCATCGCCTTGCACAGCCTTCCGGGGCCCTGGGTGCGGCCTTCGACATTCTTCAGCGGCTGGATCGCCCGCAACAACACCGCGGATGCATGGCCTTCGCGTTCGGTCACGACATTCATGCAGTAATACATCCCGTAGATCATGTATACGTAAGCGTGGCCCGGCGGACCGAACATGACTCTCGTTCGCTCCGTCCGCCCTCTGGAAGAATGCGCGGCGAGGTCATGGGGCCCCAGATACGCCTCGACTTCCACGATCCTGCCGACGCGCTCCACGCCGCGCGACACGTGAACCAGGTTTTTCCCGAGCAATTCCCTCGCGACAACGATCGTGTCGCGATCGTAAAATGCACGAGTCAGCTTTCGCATCACTCTTTTACTGAATTCGCGATCGACCATGCGGCGATCGTCATACCGTCCCATATGACGCCTGTACGGATGTTCGCTTCGATTTCGGCAGGAGTGGCACGAACGATCTCGAACTCCTCGGTTTCATCCGGCGTTCCCCCGATGTAATTCAAATCCCTGAACACGATCGATTCCGAAAGCTTCTTCCAGGTTTTTAACGGCATGAGGCAAGCTCCTTCCGACAATATGGGAGGCAGGTTCCAAAGTATAGCCGGAAGCGAATCGAATTCAATAACAAGGTAATCCAAGTACCAATGAGCCAATCCGTCAACAGCACGTGACCGTATTTGCATGGTGCCCCCAGAGGAGGAACCTGGCTGGGATGAACCTGATTGAGCTGGACGTCGGAAAAAACGGCGTTGCCTCCATACGGATCGAGAGCCCGAATAGGCTGAACTTTCTTGGGCCTTCGGATATCGCCCGCCTCATCGAGCTCGTGGACCGGGTGGCCGGGGACGGCTCGACCCGGGGGCTGATCCTCGCCGGGGGGGAGAACTTCACGGCGGGAACGGATTTCTTCGACATGATGCGCCATCGCCTGGACCCGGAGGCCGGACAGCGGGCGTACCGGTTTCTCGCGGATCAAAAGACCCTGTGCGACAGGATTCGCGGTCTGCGCATCCCGACACTCAGCGTGGCTCGCGGCCTGTGCGCAGGCAGATCCAGCGGGAGGTCAACCGACTGGCGAACGTGCTGGCCGACATGGGAGTCGCGCCAGGGGACATGGTCGTCATCTACATGTCCACGGACATCAGGGGGTTGATCGCCCAGATGGCGGTGACCCTGGTCGGGGCGACCTACCATTTCCTGTTCGGGGCCAAGGGGCCCGACATGTTCAGCGACATCGTCTACAACATGGGCGCCAAGGTGATCATCACCGAGGACGGCTACCGGGTGGGGGACCGGTCCCGGGAGCTGAAAAAAGATTCGGTCGACATGGCTCTTGGCCGCTACCTGCCGAAGGCCGTCTTCCACGAGCGCCTTGAAAGCGCTCTGGAGACGTTGCCGGAAGAGCTTGGCGAGGAGGCCCGCAGCCTCGGCGATGCCGTGACCGAGCGCCTTGCGGGCAAGGTCACCTACAGCCGCGATGCCATGCGCGAGTTCCTGGCGGTCGTTCACGAGGCGCACATCAAGCGCGTCGTCCTCTCCTCGCTCGATGACAACGCCGGGGAAGAGATCAAGAAGGCCCTTCGGGTGCGGGACGAGGCGATTCGCCGGGCGAAGATGCGGGTGGAAGCCGCCGAGCGCGACGAACGCGTCTTCGAACGGTATGCCCCGGTGTTGATGTCGGCTTTGCGCGGGGTACCGGCGGACGCCGACCCCGGCGACAGCGGAGCGCCCTGGTGGTCCGACCTGCGGGAACTCGCCGTGGATCTGCGGGAGCGTTGGGGGGAAGTTCTCGAGGCCGCGGGGAACGCGGTCGAGACCCGCCACCGCGACTGGTTGAAGAACCACGCGCGGCGGATCGTGCACGGGACCCCGAAACCGACCCTGGAGACCCTTCTGACCGACGACCAGCAGGTCAACGTCTCGGAGTTCATCCTCCGCCACGCGCGGCAGAAGGGCGTGGGCGCCGGGCAGCTCGAGAGCATCGAGCGGCAGAGGCGGGTGATCGACCGCATTTTGGAGGCCTTCGAGCAGCCTTACGGGCGCGACGAGAAACTCATTGTCTACGATCGCCTCACGAAGCTGGGCCTTCTTTCGAGGGCTCCCATGGTTCCGGACCGGGACATTCTCTGGGACGACGCGATTCGACGGACGGAAGAGAAGCTTAAGAAACGGGGAGAGGACATCGACGAGTTTGCAGCCGTCGAGATGGGCGGCGGGGAACCCGCGATCTTGAGCTACTCCAGCGGTTCCACCGGCCAACCCAACTCGCCCAGGTGGTCGAGGACCACCGGGCCTCCTTTTTAAAGGCCGGGTCTCCGATCTACGAGGCGATGTCGAAGGTCGACGGGCTCTTCGATCCCGACAAGGGAGGTTTCGACGTTCGGTCCCTGCAGCGTGAGGGGGCCCCGGGGACCTGCGGCTGCGCGGCCCCCTACTCCTACCCGGCCCATGCCCGGATCCAGGCCCTGCTGGGCGACGTGGCCATCAACTCGCTGTGGCGCACCGAGGATTTCGGGTCGCAGCACGCAACGTTCAAGCGCCGCCCGAGCGTCGAACACCGTTGCGTCGAGACCTACCGGTCCGAACTCCGGCTGCTTGACGGGACCCGGGAACCGGGGGTGGTGGTGACCCGGGTGCGGACCCCGATCGAGATGGACTCCGAGCACCCCGAGATCCTCCCGTTGCCGTGGGTGAACCCGGTGATCGCCGACCGCCTGGAGGACGAAAACGGAAACCGGGTCGAGTCCCCGCGCGTGGTGACCGAGGCCCTCATAACGGCTCAAGGCCGGGGACGCAAGGGGGTGATCGGGCAGCTGCTCTACCGGGGCTCCCAGCCGCACCGCATGGGGTGGCTGATGGGCAGCAACGAGGGCCGGCGGGGGCCTGCACGGCCCGACGCGAAACTTACCGCGGCCAAGTACTACAACCACGGGTTCGCCCCGGACTGGCCGGGAAAAGGAAGGGAAGGGAAACGCCTGGCCCACGACGGAGGCGACTCGGCCTACTGGGTGCGTGTGCTCTACGATCCCGACAGCCCGGAGGACGCGTCGATCCTTACCGGCCCGGAAGACCCCGTTACCCCCCGGACCTTCTATGCGTCGGGGCGCTCCGGAAACATCGCCAACGTGTACGGCCACCTGGTCAACGAGACGATGTACGAGAACGCGCTGAACGAGCACACCCGCTACTTCCGGAAAGTCGGCGTGACCTTCATCCACCACCCCACCAAGGACCGGACGCCGGTCGTCGTGGCGGCCCTGCAGCCGGGAATCCAGCCCGGCCAGGACCTGATCGATCTCGTCCAGAAGACGATCAACCAGAAACTCAACCCCCAGGTCAAGCCGGACGTCCAGGACGTCGTCTTCCTGGCGGCCGAGGTGGCGGGTTTTGAAGGGGAGGAGACCTTCCTGCCGATGACCCTCACGGCGAAGATCATGTACGAACTGATCAAGTTCTACGCCGGAAAGCCCCTCGAAACCCTGAAGCAGATGCAGCGGGCCCTGGTGCCCGACGAGGTCCGGGCCCAGATCCGGGGAGGCGACACCGAGTTTTTCCGGTCCAGTCCGCTGTTCCAGGGAATGCCCAACACGGACGGGCTTAAGGTCAAGGGAACGCTGATCAACCTGCTGGACCGGATCATCTCCTCCCGCGAGGGGGACGAAGTCGTGACCGCACCGTTTCGTCCCGACGTACCGGTGGCCGACTCCTGCGTGGACATCCCTGGCCGGCTCCCACATGTACGAACCCCACGAGGCCCAGTCGTTTCGGGACAAGATCGACAGGGGGCTCTATCCCTTCCGCGGACCGGACCGGGTTCTCGACGCCGACCGGATCCCGGGCGGTTTCGGGGATCAGCTTCACGGCCGGGCCCCGGGTTCCACGGCCTATCGGATGGTGACGAACCTCGACGGGGTCCGCTCCGAACGCGACCTGCTCCTTGCACAAGGGGTCCGGATCGCAGAAGAGCTCTCGTTGATGCGTCTGTTATTCCACCCCCTCGGGGGAGACGGGTCGATCGCCACGGTGGAGTTCAAGCTCAACCGACCCAAGGACAGCAATACCTTGCGCAACACCGATCTGCACTGGTTTCGCGGCGACGCGGTCAAACAGCTCCGGTTCCTGTTCCACCGGATACGGGAAGACGGCACCGCCGAGGCAGTCGTCCTCACCGCCGAAGGCACCCGGGCATTCGTTCCGGGTCAAAACAGCGACGAGCTCTCCGTGCTGGACGACGAGCAGATCACCGAACTCGCCGCGCTGGCCCAGGAAACGATGAGCATCATCGAGGGGTTCAAGATCCCGGTCGTCCTGAACCTCAACGGCCTGGCCCTGGGCGGCGGAACCGAGCTCGTGGCCGCCGCACACTACGTGGTCGCCTCCCGGGTCGAACGCATCTACCTGGGCCAGCCCGAGACCTATATCAACCTCATACCCGGTTTCGGCGGCACCCAGCGGCTGGTCCGGCTGATGGCCGGTAAGTCCCGGCTAGGGTCTAGGTGCGGGCTCCTCTTCGCGGTCGACACGATCCTGACCGGGCAGCCGATGAACGTCGAGGAGGCCTACGCGCACGGGTTGGTCTCGGAGCTCGTGCCCTCGAACTCCCTGGCCCGGGCGTACCGCCTCGCCGCGGGCCACGTCCTGGGTACCGACGGCACCCTTCTCCGCGCCATGGAGGAGCGCCACCGGTCCGTGCAGCGCTGGGAGGAGCCCTTGACGGACAACGACACGGGACGTCCCGTCGACCCGTCGATTTTCACCGAGGACGAGTACGTCAAGGGGTACCTCCGCCAGGCGGAGACCGTGGGGCGGAGGGGTGTGGTCTTGCGCTACGCCCTGGACTTGATCATCCGCAACATCACGGAAGGGGTCCAGTACGGAGAGGAGGCCTACTACTTCGGACGGGCGGGAAGCAGCAGCGAGTTCCGGCAGTCGATCGTCCTTTTCCGGAACCGCGTGCCGCTTCCGCGGCCTCCCCGTCGGCCGATGACGGAACCGGAACACTCAAGGATCCGGCAACTGGTGGAGCAGTCGCTTTCTGCCGGAAGGATGCGCGACACAGGGCAATGATTTCCTGTCAACCCTGGCTGCGTTTCATCACCGGAAGAACGCCTTGAGACATAATGAAGGTCACGCATCAGGTCAAAAGAGGCGGCCGGATGTGCCTCCGGCGTTACAGGAAGACGGACGGCAAGACGTGGAACCTCGCGGCGAGGGCGCGAATCTGATCGAGATAAAAGGAAAGGGGAAGAGCGACCGGCGGATCCGATCCTTCTCTTCCGGCAGGTCCTTCCAGACTTTCGCGGCCTTTCCCCGCAAATCGCGCACGCTCAGGAATTTCATGTCGTGTCCTCCATCGTGTACCGATTATGTACACGATTGTTACTCAATGTCAATGGCAACCTCGAAGATATTCCGATGCGAGGTATTGCGCAGCCGGGCCAATTCCGCAGGATCGGGATCGGATTTTACGTCTTTTCGACGGCACGGATCCTTCCCGCCACGTCGCGGAAGAACTCCCGGGACCAGAGGGCCAAGGCAGCCTGGTCCTTGATGAAGGGGGACACTTCCCGACGCGACTTCTCCACATCAAGTGCGTCGATGGCCTCGCCAAGGGCCGATCGAAACGCATCGGTCGAAAGGTGAGCCTCTCCCTTCCAGTGGCCGCTCTGCCGCATACGGCTCTCGAGATGGGACAGGTTCAGCTCCGGGTGATTTGCGGCATACCACACCAGGTCGTACCAGTCGCGCCCATTCACCCGGTTCTTCCATCGCCTGCACAGGAGCGCATGCATCTTGCCGGCGAACAGGTCCGGCAGGACGTACACACGCACGGCGAACGGAATCGGCTGGAGGAGGTAACGGGTCTGCGTGGCGAACCCTGCCGGCGGGTCGGTGTCCACTTCCAACTTGATCTTGAGCACCCTCCCCTTCGGAATCTCGCGAACGATCTCGCGCCCCGCCTCGATGACCAGCAGCTCCCGGATCGTGTCGACCTTCAGGAACGCCGATTCGACGGCAGTCGTCGCCGATTTTTCGATTCTATCCGCCCGCACCCGGAAGCCGAACGCGGCGATCTCCTCTTCCAGTTGCGAGGCATACCGATCGATCCGAAAAGCCGGGTCAGGCGCCATCAGCGAGAAATCGAGGTCCTCCGAGAACCGGTCCAGGCCGTAGAGAATGCGCAGGGCGGTCCCGCCGTAAAACGCCGCCCGCTCGAAGAACTTCGCGCGCCAGAGCCCGAGCAGGGCCACCTCATGGAGGATCTCCCGAAGGGCCTGGAGATGGTCGTTCACCGTCTCTCTCCGGTATCGCTCCAGCATCTTCGCGACGGCTTCGTTCACCCCTTCCCCTCCTTCTTCAAGCTCCCGACGAGCGAGGCGAGAAGCCGCACCTTCCGGGAGCGGTAGCTCTTCGCCAACTCATCGAGAAGGTCCCGGTCCAACTCCTTCAACCGTCCCATCTCGATTCGCCACGATTCGTCCAGGTACGACGCCAGTTCCCGCCGCGAACCGATCGCCCCCCGGCGATCCGCCACCAGCGCATCGGCCAACGCCTTCTCGGGAGTTGCGATGAGGAAGGCCCGCCCGTCGCCCGTTTCCACGCGGTCCACCCCGACCGGGAACGCCTCCATGGAGATCATCCGGTAGGTGAACCGGCCGACCGGAGTATCGAACGCCCGCGAACGGCCGCACGTCACCGACGTAACCGTCTCCACCCGCTCGGGAATCAGGCCGTGCGAGGCAAGGGCGTACTCAAGGGAAACGCAGGAAGGCCCGTAGATCAGGTTGGAAAGAAGCTCCCGGCAGAGAGGCTTGCGGCGCTCCTCCTCGCCGAAGACATAAAGTCCCTTCTTGACCCGGACGATGACGCCGTCCCGTAATAACGCCGTGATCTTCGCCCTTGGTCGCGAATACCCGGTCAGGGCGTCGAGGAGCGCCTGGTAGTCGAGCTCCTCGTGAGGGATCCGATGACGGAGAAAGAAACCAGCCATGGCAAGAATTTATCATATCAAACATAGTAAGTCCACTATTACTGCACATACTATGTTCATACCTTTCCCATACTACGCCTCGGAAGCCATCGCTTCGTCGCCGATTTCCATACCGTCGTACGTCATCTCCGGCACCAGAAGACGTGCGGTGTCGGCGCCGGCCGGGACGGCGACGTCGATTACGTGCTGAGGTTCTTCGCGCCGGCCCAGGGAATTGCCGAGGACCCGGTAACCGGTTCGGCCCAGTGCTCCCTGGCCCCCTACTGGTCGGAAAGGCTCGGCAAGACGATCCTGCGCGCCCGGCAGGTCAGCCGCCGAAGTGGAGAGCTCCTGTGCGAGGTTGCCGGGGACCGGGTCCGCATCGCGGGAAAGGCCGTTCTGGTTTTCAGCGGGATATTGCGAATACCCCGTCAAGCAACTTCATGAAGTTCCGTTTCGGCTTGTGCATTGCGCGCACGGATGCCAGATACCGTGTGAACCTCGTCTCATCTCCGATTCGGACCGTAAGGTCACGGATTTTCCGAAGCAGTGCGACGGCCTCGCCGTACGCCTGTTTGTTCTTCCGGTTCAGCGTGCCCTCGACCTGCCTCTGATATATGGGGAGCACGTCTTCAGGATGGTCCTTCTCCCTCTTCCCGGCGAGCTCCATCCACAGGCCGTCCGAACACCCGCCCGCACGGGCTTCCCGCCAAGCCGCCTCCACGTCTTTCTCCCAGAGGAAGATCCGGACGAGATCCGAATGGTCGGCCGCGACGTACCGGCCCCACCCGTCCTCTTTCCGCCCGCCCTTCGCCTTGGCGATGGTCTCTCGAAGATGTTCGAGCGCCTTCTCCCTCCAGGGGTTCCACAGACCGGTCCGGTCTGCGTGGGCCTTCAAGATCCGATACCGATCGAGAGCCGGCGATTCCGTGAACCCGGCCCAGATCAGCGCCATCGCCTCGTCGTGGCGCTTCAGGCGGTGGTACTCTCCGGCCAAAAACTCCCGGAGGCGCCCGTCGGTCCGCACGGGGAAGGCCTTGACCCCGCGCTCGGCCCACTCCAGCGCCTGGTCGCGCATCCCGGCACCCTTGAAGGTTTCAGCGATCTGGAGATAAGAGTAGGCCGAGGAGAGATCCCGTTGCTTGATCGCAACGACCGCCTCCACGTCCCCCGCCAGACCGGCCAGCGTCTCCATGATGTGAGTGATCCGGAATCGTTTCCCGTACTTATGGGAATCGTCCCGACCGGGGCCCAAGGCCGGCACCTTGGCCCATTCCGCCTCGGCGAGCTTCCGATAGACGGCCAATCCTTTCTCTCCAAGGATATGCGCGTACGTCTGCGCGGCGCCGTAGAAGGTATCCCAATCCGTTCGCAGCTCCCACTCGAAGAGCTTCCTTGCCAACGCTTCCGGGTCGGGTTTGGCCTTCTTGCACGCCTTGTGATGGATTTCCTGGAGCCGCTCGAGAATTCCGCCCATGTGGCCGTCCGAGTCGTCGACCGATCCGATCGCCTCTTCGACGGTTTCGAGGGCGTGCTCGGCCAGCTCGATGACCTCGGAAGCATGGCCGTCCTTCAACAGCTCCTCGACGGAATCGACCGCCTCCTCGATACCCCGGGCATAATCGTAAGCGCCGCGGTAATCCACGAATTCGCCGGCGTCGACGGCCTCGTCGATGGCCCGACGATACGTGGCCACATCAAGCCCCTTGGGGCCTTTCCTCGCCGCCTTCAGGAGCAGACGCTGCCGAAGGCGGTCGTCCTCCATCGCCTGATCGACCAGCATGTCGGCAAGCGTGCCCTTGTCCAGCGTCGCAAGATGGGCTCGGACGTCCTGCATCGTCACGGCCGGCTTCTCACGGGGCGTTCCTTGCGTCTTCGATCGGCCCCCCTTGATCCAGGTCAGCCCCACGGCGACGCAGTGCTTGCAGAAAGCGCCGTCGGCCCCGACCGGACAGGTGCACGAGAATCCAAGCTCCCCGTTCTCGGCCCACAGCTTGACCCGATACAGCCGGGTTCCCTGAACTTTCGCCGCAATCGTTCCCTGATGCTCGGCCAAAGCGCCTACTTGCCCGTCGGTGAAGTATTCTTCGCCGCGCTCGAACGACCTCGCGCCCGCCATGCGCCGCAGCGACCGGCGATCCAGCACCGATTCAAGGGTCGAAGCCATCTTTCCCGCCTTTACCTCAATTCTTCTAAAGTTGCAACGAATCTGCGAACTTCCACCTGCACGCCGGACCTCTTTCTCCTTCTCGCAAGATACCTTGGGTGTGGGGCCAAATCAATTGATCACTCACCGCGAAGCTCCGGCTGATGCCGGTCGAGGTACATGGATTTATGGCACTGGAGACCACGGATATAGAGCGACTTGCTCAGGTAGTCGGTCTTATTCAGGGGCACGTCGCTTGTCTATTCCCGCCAAGACCCGACGGGATGCCAATGAAGTACGAACCTTTCTTTTCCTGATGCCGCGGCAGAGGGAGGCCCGGAGGGACGTGACCACCTCGCCAAGAGACAGCCTCTCATCTGCGAATCGTCCTTTCCTGAGAAATGCCCGCCACTGGGTCTGCTTCCCAGGGTCATCGCAGAACTCCGCGCTCAGCCCCATCGGGATTTCTGTGGGTATCGGGGTATGCCGCCGATTGAAGGTGGTTTCGATGG
>Ga0265296_1003776_pt1 | contig 13726 bp, 8 predicted proteins | sample MunlanPumphouse1_FD_189073 | JGI IMG/M metagenome (GOLD analysis project Ga0265296, IMG submission 189073) | Groundwater microbial communities from a municipal landfill in Southern Ontario, Canada - Pumphouse #1 | ecosystem: Environmental > Aquatic > Deep subsurface > Groundwater | place: Canada... | reverse complement strand
TATCCTTTTTTAGGTTTAAACCCGAAAATATCACAAATAATTTTTCTTTTAATTTCAGGCGTTTTTTTTATACTTTGCCACTCAGATCAAATAACCTATAGATGAAAAAAGTTTATTCTATACTTTTGATTATAGCACTGTCAGTAGGAACATTTATTGTCACCGCACAGCAGAATTCATCCATCTTCCCATTCCGGAATACTTCTCTTTCACTCGAAGAAAGAGTCAATGACCTTGTTTCAAGAATGACTTTGCAGGAGAAAGCCGACCAGCTTCTTTATACTGCCGGCAATACCTCGCCTGGATGTTCCGGCATACAACTGGTGGAATGAAGCTTTACACGGTGTTGCAAGAGCAGGTTATGCAACTGTATTTCCACAATCATTTTCTACTTGCCCGCAGTTACGAAAAACAAAAGATCTGTTTACCAGATTATTGGCAAAGATATCCGTGCTGATCTTTCTGCAATAAATAAACTTATTGCCCATAATCTTGTTGAAGTGGCTCCTAATACATATATTTGCATACAATATATCAAATATGTGATTAGTTTCACAATATAGACATTAAATATGTGATGACATGAAGATAGAACGGGAAATTCATCGAAAACTTATTGAATGGAAAGATGCCCCAAACCGGAAACCGCTGATGCTGCAGGGGGCGAGGCAAGTAGGCAAAACCTGGCTATTGAAGACTTTTGGAGAAGAGGAATTCGAAAACGTTGCCTATTTCAACTTTGATGAGCAGCCTGAGCTTAAACAATTCTTTTCTGCTTCAAAAGACGTTGGACGGATTATTCAAAACTTGGGGCTAGTTAATGGAAAAGCCATTCTATCCGGTAAAACCCTTGTCATCTTTGATGAGATACAGGAGTGCAATGATGCGCTGAACTCACTGAAATATTTTTGTGAAAATGCACCAGAATATGCTGTTGCGTGTGCTGGTTCATTATTGGGTGTCACTTTATCGAGAGGTGCTTCTTTCCCGGTCGGGAAAGTAGATTTTATAAATGTATACCCGCTTTCTTTTACCGAATTTTTATCGGCCGACGACACTTTACTTGCATCCTATCTTGATCAGATTGATGATATTTCACCAATTCCGGATATCTTTTTTAATCATTTGATTGAAAAATTCAAGATGTTTTTTATTTCGGGAGGGATGCCGGAGGCTGTGGTTGCTTTACTTGAGAAACAAGATGTTGACCTGACACAGCAAGTCCTGAGGAATATTTTGAATGCTTACACACTCGATTTTTCAAAACATGTCGAAAACAAAGATATCCCCAAATTAGGTTTTATTTGGTCATCGATCCCTTCACAGCTCGCCCGCGAGAACAAAAAGTTTTTGTACCAGTCTATAAAAACAGGGGCTCGTGCCCGCGAATACGAAGATGCTCTTTTGTGGCTTTCTCACGCCGGGTTGGTACACAAAGTCTTCCGAAATACAAAACCATCCTTGCCCTTATCTGCATATGACGACCTTTCAGCCTTTAAAATTTATCTGCTGGATGTAGGATTACTCCGTCGGCTCTCCTTACTGGATCCGGTTGCCATAAAAGAAGGGAATAGGTTGTTTGTAGAATTTAAGGGAGCGCTAAGCGAAAATTACGTTTTGCAAAGTTTGGTCAGGCAGTTTGAATCACCTCCACGTTACTGGACTTCCGGGAACAAAGCCGAAATCGATTTCCTTATCCAATATGAGAATGCCATCATTCCGATTGAAGTAAAATCGGACTCTTCTATAACCGGGAAAAGCCTGGCATTGTATAATAAAGAATTTCAGCCGAAAATCCGTATCCGTTATTCGCTAAAAAATCTTAAACAGGATGATAGCTTACTCAACATTCCTCTTTTTATGGTTGACTATACCAGAAAAATGATTGGTATGACGCACAAGGGTTAAAGGTCAAAGGGTCATTAAAGTCGATTTTGACCTTACAATGTCAATCCTCATCCATAATCTTTTTCGGTTGTTTGCCCTGGAATTTGACAGGTATACAAAACTTTCCGCCGGATTTGAAAGAATAAATTTCTTTTCATATCCGGCGTTTTTTTTATATTTTGTCAATCTTTCTAAAATGATTAAGCGGTGAAAAAAAATATTGTACTTAATTCTGATTATAAATTTTTTTACAACTTGTTATATTGCTTCAGCACAGCAACCTGCTGCTCCGGGTGTACAAAAACCGATCGCTATATCCTGGGTCCCCCCATTAAAAGTGTAAATGAAAGTACGGAAGAAAATACCATCAGGAACCCCAGTTTTGAACTGGCACAATGGTATTATGGGTTAAAAGTGGCACAGGATTGGCGCGAGCGTATGGATATGAAACGTGATCCGCATTGGGGCGACATCAGATTTTAATATAGATGCTTACAAAAACTAACAACAATGATAACAATGAAAAGATTATTTACTCTGACAACGTTGTTTATTTTGGCTTTGAGCAGTTGTACTCAAAATCAAAGCTCAAATATTAAATCCGATTCAGTGCCAACCGTTTGGCCGGAAATAAAAAAGGAAATGCATCCCTGGGCCAGATGGTGGTGGATGGGCAATGCAGTAGATAAAGAAAACTTAGAAAGGGAATTAACGCTGTTTGCTGATGCTGGCATAGGCGGGGTTGAGATTACCCCGATTTACGGCGCTAAGGGCTTTGAGTCAAAATACATCAATTTCCTGTCGCCTCAGTGGATGAATATGCTTAAGGTGACTGTGCAAAAAGGAAACAGCCTGGGATTGGGAGTAGATATGAATTGTGGAACGGGATGGCCGTTTGGAGGACCACAAATCAATCCGGAAAATGCAGCTGGCAAGCTGGTTGTTCAGATCTATAAAATAAAGGCTGAGCAAAATCTGGATAAAAAAATTATAGTTCTGGATTCCTTGCAGCAGAAACTAGGTGCCCCGCTAAAAGCTCTTACTGCATATGGTAGTAAAGGCGAAATGCTGAATATTATTGATAAAGTCGATGAAAACGGTAATCTGAACTGGAGACCAAAAACCGATAATTGGGAAATCTACGCTGCATTTGCCGGTCATACCGGGCAGGTAGTTAAACGGGCAGCGCCCGGAGGAGAAGGTTTGGTTCTGGACCATCTATCCAAAGATGCACTGAAAATTTATCTGAAAAGATTTGACGATGCATTTGGTAGCAATCAGGTAGGTATCCGCTCTTTTTTTAACGATAGTTATGAGGTTTATTGGGCTGATTTTTCTCCAAAACTGTTTGATGAATTTCAGAAACGCCGTGGATATGATGTAAGAAATTTCCTGAGGGAATTGGTAAGCAAAGAAAATAGCGATCAGATAGCAAGAATTCGTTCCGACTATCGGCTGACACTGGCTGAAATGGTTTATGAAAATTTTAGTGTTCCATGGCATCAATGGGTAAATAGCAAGGGAGGTCTTTCACGGAATCAGGCGCATGGCTTTCCAGGTAACATCTTAGATATTTACGCTAATGTGGATATTCCTGAACCTGAATCATTTGGAATAAACCAGGTTCCCGTTCCCGGAATGAAATATTATACAATTGACACTAAGAATGTACCTCCTGACAGGGTAATGATGAAGTTTGCTTCATCAGCTGCAAATGTATTAGGTAAACCCTTTACTTCATGCGAAACTTTTACATGGCTCGGAGAACATTTCAAAATACCTCTTGCCCATGCTAAGCCAGAGGTGGAGAAGGTTTTTTTAGCCGGAGTCAATCATGTATTTTTTCACGGTACTACATATTCTCCTGAACAAGCTGGTTGGCCAGGTTGGTTATTCTACGCCTCTACAAACTTTGCCCCGTCCAACAGCTGGTGGCCGCACATAAATGGCTTGACAGAATATATTACCCGTTGTCAATCAATCCTTCAGGCTGGTACAGCCGATAGCGAGGTATTGCTATACTGGCCCTATTCAGATGTCAGGTATTATGCCCCCCCGGAAGAAAAACTCGATTTGATGCTTACGATTCATGCAATCCCTGAGTGGTTACAGCCAACACCATTTTATAAGAATGCGATGAAACTCATGAATGGCGGATATTCAATTGACTTTGTTTCGGATATGCTTTTAAGCAGGAGTGAAGTTAAAAACGGATTAGTAAAAGTCGCTCCTGAAGGAGCTGCTTACCAGGTTCTGGTAGTTCCACAAACTGATTTTATGCCGGTTGAGACATTTACCAATATTTTAAAACTTGCTGAACAGGGCGCCACAGTCATATTGGAGAAAATGCCGGATGATGTCCCGGGAATGACGAATCTGGTGGCGCGTCGCCAACAATTAAAACAAATGGCTTCATCTTTAATATTTGTTGATGCGGGAAATGGAATTAGACTTGCAAAGATCGGTAACGGTCAGATAATTGTTTCTTCAGATGTGCAAAGAGCACTTCAATATAAAAATATTCACGGTGAGAACCTTACAGCTTCCGGCCTTAAGTTCATCCGCCGTGATATTAATGGTAACAAATACTATTACCTGGTTAATCATACGGCACAAAAGATAGACACTTATATACCTCTTAACGTTCAGGCGGCTTCTGTAATGATTCTTGATCCTCAGACTGGTAATTTTGGTTTGGCTGAAACTGAAGCTAACGATGACAAAATTAAGGTGCGTTTACAAATAAATCCTGGAAACACACTAATTCTGCAGACTTCAAAAGAGAAGATTTTGGGTAATTCGAACTGGAAGTATATAGAATCTGAAGGAGTGCCTATAGCGGTTTCAGGGAAATGGAAACTAAAATTTACGAATGGAGGGACGGTTTTACCCAAGTCACAAACACTTACCAGCCTTATTTCCTGGACAACACTTTTTGACGAAAACGGCCGCAATTTTTCAGGGAGTGGTGAATATAGTACTACTTTGCAGTTGGCTGCAAAAGGTGCAGATGACTATGTACTAGACCTGGGTGATGTACGGGAAAGCGCAAGAGTGTGGGTGAATGGTCAGGATGCAGGAATTCTTTGGCATGTTCCTTTTAAGGTTAGTATCGGACAATATCTGAAACAAGGCAAGAATACTTTGAGAATTGAAGTCGCAAATCTTATGGCTAACCGTATAATTGATCTTGATAAAAGAAAAGTAGAATGGCGAAAATTTAACGAGATCAATTTTGTTGATCTGTACTACAAGCCTTTCGATGCTTCAAACTGGGAGCCAATGGCTTCAGGATTGTTAGGGCCTGTTACCATAACTCCTATAAACTGAAATTGCATCAAAATATGATATCTCCCGGTTCCCCAATAATCCGGCCGCATCATGCCTGATATATGGATCAGACTCTCCTGCAGGCTTGGGTTGACTGCAGTTTGGTAATTAAACATTTTTCATCAGATTGATAAGAAAAAAATTTCTTTTCATATCCGGTGTTTTTTTATATTTTGTCAATCCTTTTAAAATGATTAAGCTATGAAAAAAGTATTATTCTTAATTCTGATAATAAATTTTCTTACAACCTGCTATGTTGCTTCAGCACAGCAACCTGCATACAAATATGCATTTCAAAACCCTGCACTTTCCACAGAGGAGAGAGTGGCAGACCTGGTTTCGCGGATGACTCTAAAGGAAAAAGCCGACCAGCTTCTATACACTGCACCGGCAATCCCCCGTTTGGGTATACCAGCCTACAACTGGTGGAATGAAGCCCTTCACGGAGTTGCCAGAGCTGGTTATGCAACAGTATTTCCACAATCGATTACAATTGCCAATTCATGGGATGAAGGGCTGATGTTCAATGTGGCAAATGCTATTTCCGATGAGGCAAGAGCAAAGTATCACGAGTTTCAGAGAAGAGGTAAAACCGGTATTTATCAGGGACTTACATTCTGGTCGCCAAATATCAATATTTTCCGGGATCCCAGATGGGGAAGAGGTCACGAGACTTACGGTGAAGATCCATTTCTTACCGGAAGGATGGGTTATGAATTTGTAAAGGGCTTGCAGGGTGACGATCCAAAATACCTTAAAGTTGTTGCAACAGCAAAACATTATGCAGTCCATTCTGGTCCGGAACCGCTGAGACATTCTTTCAATGCAAAGGTGAGCGAATCAGATCTCAGGGAGACATATCTTCCTGCTTTCCGCACCCTTGTAATGGATGCAGGAGTATATTCAGTGATGGGAGCCTATAACATGTTCAGGGATTTCCCATGCTGCGCTAACCCGATATTATATGGCATCCTTCGTAATGAGTGGGGCTTCAAAGGCTATATCGTTTCTGACTGTTGGGCAATATCGGACTTTTATAAATTTACAAAATTTGCAAAAAATCCTGCTGAAGCGGCTGCACAGGCTGTTAAGGCAGGCACTGATCTGGAGTGTGGGTCAGATTACAAAAACCTTATGACTGCTGTAGAGAAAGGCTTGCTTACAGAAGCTGACATTAATGTAGCTGTTAAAAGAATTTTCACAGCAAGATTTAAACTTGGCATGTTCGATCCCGATGAAATGGTTCCTTACGCACAGATACCTTTCTTTGTCAATTGTTCCGATTATAATAATACGCTTTCACGTCAGGCTGCTCAAAAATCAATTGTTCTTCTTAAGAATGAAAAAAATATTTTACCGCTTATTAAAGAGATTAAAACGATCGCTGTAATAGGCCCAAATGCTGATAATTTCGAATCACTTGTAGGAAATTATAACGGCATACCCAAAGATCCTGTCAACATTTTAAGAGGTATAACAAATAAGGTTAAACCTGATACAAAAGTTATTTATGCTGAAGGCAGCGACCTTGCAGATGGTATTCATAACCTCACACCGGTTCCTTCACGATACCTTTTAACACCTGATGGACGACAGGGAGCTTTCGGAGAGTATTTTAACAACAGGGATATGAAGGGCGAACCTGCTTTCACAAGAGTTGATGACAACATCAATTTCTACTGGGAACACCTGTCACCAAGGTTTGACATGCCTGACGATAATTTTGGAATCAGATGGACAACATACCTTGTACCACCTGAAACAGGAACCTATTACCTGGGCGGTTGGGGCTCCTCCGGTTATGAAATCCGGCTTGACGGAAAAAGGATAATTTCTTCAATGAATGAACATCATGCCTTTCACATAGAGGTTCCGGCTGAACTTCAGGCAGGAAAAAAATACAAAATAGAGGTTCTTTATAAGAATTATGCCGGCGATGCAGACATCAAGCTTCTTTGGGCACCGCCACGGCCAAACCTTACAGAACAGGCTGTGAAAGCTGCAAAAGAGGCTGATGTAGTGGTTCTTGTTCTCGGCTTGTCGCAGCGTCTCGAAGGAGAAGAAATGTCAATTAAAATAGAAGGATTCAGTGGAGGCGACCGTACAAATCTCAATCTTCCTGCAGTTCAGGAACAGCTCCTTGATGCTGTTGCAGCAACAGGAAAACCTGTAATCGTCGTGCTTACAAGCGGAGGCGCTTTATCGGTTAATAAAGCTCAGGAGAAAGCGGCAGCAATATTGCTCGCAGGTTATGGTGGACAGCAGGGAGGAAATGCAGTAGCTGATGTTCTCTTTGGTGACTATAATCCCGCCGGCCGGCTTCCTGTAACATATTATAAATCAATTGATCAGATTCCTGCTTTCGAAAATTATGATATGACCGGTAAGACCTACAGGTTCTTCACACAGGAACCACTTTATCCGTTTGGCTATGGACTGAGCTATACAACCTTCACCTACAGTAATTTATCAATTCCCGAAAAAGCTGTTGCAGGCGAAAATGTTACAGTTACAGTTACAGTTACTAATTCTGGAAAAGTTGCAGGAGATGAGATTGTTGAGCTTTACCTGACTGATGAAAAAGCATCGACAACAAGACCAATCCGCCAGCTGGAAGGATTTATAAGGATCACATTGAAACCGGGTGAAAGTAAAAATGTTCAATTTGTTATGCAACCCAGGCAATTCTCCATCATCAATAATAAGGATAATAGGGCAATTGAACCGGGATACTTCACTGTTTCAGTTGGAGGCAAGCAGCCCGGGTTTAAAGGATATCTTAATCCGCAGTTCACTCAGGTGCTGACAGGAAGGGTAAGACTTACAGGGAAAGAGGTACCATTTGAAAATTAACGTTTACTCCAATAAATTTATTTAATAATGAACCGAGCATGTTTTACAAACACTTACTTTTGAGTAATATAATTCTAAACATGCGAGTTGCATCATACCATTAAAATCAATTATACTATGATGAAAACAAAAATTCTGACCATTTTTTTGACATTTACGTTACTGATATTGACTTCCTGTAACAATCAATCTTCAGAATTCAGGACCATTAAAGCAGATATTCTGAAGGATAAAATTGCCGGTGGATGGGCCGGTAAAATGATTGGTGTAACCTATGGTGCGCCAACTGAATTCAGGGCACAGGCGAAAATTTATTCCGATTCAATAAAATGGAAGCCTTCAGATGTAAAAGGGAGCATCTGGCAGGATGATATTTATGTGCAGCTTACATTTATGATGACAATGGATAAATATGGTATTGATGCACCGGCAAAAAAATTCCAGGAGATATTTGCCAAAGCAGGATATCACCTATGGCATGCCAATGTCCAGGCCAGGAAAAACTATTACGATTCTATTTTTGCTCCTGAATCGGGCAGACCGGAATATAATTTTCATGCCGATGATATTGATTTTCAGATAGAATCGGACTATATCGGTTTTATGTCGCCAGGTATGCCGCAGACTGCAGTAAAAATCGCAGAAAAGATCGGCCACATAATGAATTACGGCGACGGTCTCTACGGTGGAATTTTTGTTGCTGCACTCTACTCCCAGGCATTTTTCAGCAGCGATATTCCCGGAATAATTGATTATGCACTTAAATCAATTCCTGCCGAAAGTGACTATTATAAAATAGTAAAGGATGTAATTTTACTCCATCAGCATTTTCCCAACAACTGGCAAACTGCATGGAAAGAACTGGAAGACAAATGGGATAATGTTGATATCTGTGGCGCAGGCTCCACATTTAATATCGATGCCAAATTAAACGGAGCATATATCGTAATGGGTTTGCTTTATGGCGAAGGTGATCCGTTGAAAACTATGGAGATATCAACAAGATGCGGGCAGGATTCAGACTGCAACCCTTCAAATGCCATGGCAGTGCTTGGTGTAATAAAAGGATTTAAAAACCTTCCTGCCGAATTTACCAAAGGTGTTATTGAGTATAAAGATTCAATTTTTATCAATACCAATTACTCTTTCGTTAAAGCCGTTGATAATACCTATAATTATGTTTTGGGTTTTATTGAAAAGGAGTCAGGAATAGTATCAGGTAAAAAAATAAAAATAAAAGTTCAGGAGCCAGTCGCACCTGCTTTGGAGGTGTCGTTCCCAAATGTTGTTCTTGATAAAAAAGTTACTGTATTCGAAAAGGATTCCTGGAAATTTAAGGGTACATGGCAGACAATTACACGGAATTCAAGGACTGGGAATGAAATTGTAAATGTCTCTCAATGTGCTGAAAAGAAGGGCGATGTGGTTGAATTTACATTTGACGGCACAGGAGTATCATTAACAGGTACATGGAACAAGAAGGGTGGTAAAGCGGATATTTATATTGACGATAAATTTGATCGCACAATTGATACCTATTTCAATTATAACAATCAGCAATACGGAAACACAAGTATCTGGCACAAATTCAATCTCGCCCCCGGCACTCATAAAGTGCGCTTAGAGGTAAAAGGGGAGAAGCGTGTCGAATCAGAGGGGACAAAAATCAATCTGACCGATGCACTTGTCTTCGTCACAGCGCCAAAGAAAAATGAGAATTTTAAATTTTCTTTTGAATGAACCCCGACTCCTTGGAGTATAAAAATTAAGAAGCAGCCTTATTAATTATTTTTGCCGGATATAATTTGATATGATGCAGGCAGAAAACCATCTTCTTCAAAAGCGCGTAAACCTTTTCGACGGAATTTCCATTGTTGCAGGAGCAATGATCGGCTCCGGAATTTTCATAGTGAGTGCCGATATAGCCAGGAATGTCGGTTCTCCGGGATGGCTTATGATCGTTTGGCTTATTACCGGAATAATAACTGTTATCGGGGCAATAAGCTATGGAGAGCTGGCCTCAATGATGTCGCATGTTGGAGGCCAGTATGTATATCTGAAGGAGGCATATCACCCACTGGTAGGATTTCTTTTTGGCTGGACAACATTTCTTGTTATTCAATGTGGCTCTATAGCTGCAGTCGCAGTTGCATTTGCCAAATTCAGCGGTGTCCTGTTTCCATGGATATCTGAAAAGAATATTTTGTTACAGCTTGGCCCTTTGAAAATCAACAGTACCATGGTAATAGCCATTGTTATGATTTCATTTCTAACCTGGCTTAATACCAGAGGAATTGTAACGGGCAAAACAGTACAGAACATCTTTTCATCAACTAAAGTTATCGCCCTTTTCGGTTTCATTGCAATAGGATTTCTGGCTACAAAAAGTATAAATTCTCTGGAAATAAATAAGGAGGTATTCTGGCAGGCCGGTCAGGTTGGTCCGGATAATCAGGTAATATCTCTTGTCGGATTTGCCCTGATCGCAGCAATCGGGACTGCTCTGGTCGGTTCTTTGTTTTCAGCAGATGCATGGTATAATGTTACCTATATCTCGGGTGAAGTTATAAACCCGAAACGAAATGTCCCCTTGAGCCTCTTTTTCGGAACTTTGATTGTTTCGGTAATTTATCTGCTTACCAACTTTGTTTATATTAAAGTTCTGCCTCTGTCAGGCTCTCCTGATGGTGCAGATGTTTTAAGCCGGGGCATCCAGTTTGCTACCGACGACAGGGTGGCGACATCAGCAATGAGTGTTGTCTTTGGAGATTATGCTGCAATTATTATGGCAATCTTTATTATGGTCAGCACCTTTGGTTGTAATCATGGTCTTATAATGGCCGGTCCGAGGGTATATTATGCCATGGCAAAAGATGGTCTCTTTTTCAAGAAAGTGGGTGAAATTAATAAAAACGGAGTTCCGGGCTTTGCGATTGTCGTTCAGGGAATTTGGGCTATACTGCTTTGTTTGTCAGGTACATACAGTGATCTTCTTGATTATGTGATCTTTGCTGTTTTAATATTCTTCACTATAACCATCCTGGCAATATTTGTTCTGAGGGTAAAACGGCCTGATATCCCGAGACCTTATAAAGCATTTGGATACCCGGTGATACCTGCAATTTATATCCTGACCACGGTAACTATTATGGTAATCCTTTTAATCTATAAACCGGATTATACATTCCCGGGTCTGGGAATAGTCTTCCTTGGTATTCCCGTTTTCTACCTTTGGAGAAAATTTAATAGGAATCCGGAGAAAAATGAAGATACAATGCAGTAACAATACAGTAACAATACCGCATATCACATACCACATATCACATACAAGTTGTATAAATGTTCCCGGAAGGATTTAAGCAAAGAATTCCTGATCAAAAGTATATTGATGCGGAGGCTCTTCTGAAGGCATTGGAAGAACCTTCACCTGTCAGCATAAGGATCAATCCCTCAAAGTGGAATAAAAGGCCATTAGATGCTGAATCTGTTCCCTGGTGCGAAACCGGTTTTTATCTGGAGAACAGGCCGTCTTATACCCTTGATCCGCTTTTTCATTCAGGTTGTTACTACCCGCAGGAGGCTTCAAGTATGTTCCTGGAACAAGCTATCCGGCAGACTGCAGGATCGCTGGAAAATATCCGTGTGCTTGATTTATGCGGAGCTCCCGGAGGCAAGAGTACTCATTTGTCGGAGATAATTGGTCCGGGCAACCTGCTGGTCGCTAATGAGGTAATCAGGTCAAGAGCAGCGATTCTGGCTGAAACAGTCACAAAATGGGGTTCAGGAAATACCCTGGTAACCCAGAATGACCCGGCTCTGTTTGGAAGATTATCAGGATATTTTGATATTATTCTGGTAGATGCTCCCTGCTCAGGCGAAGGTATGTTCAGGAATAATGTGGCAATTAATGAATGGTCGGTAGATAATACTGCTCATTGCTCCGAAAGGCAGAGGCGGATACTTATGGATATCTGGCCTGCTTTAAAGGGAAATGGGATACTCATATATAGCACCTGCACATTTAATCCCGGAGAGAATGAAGAAAATATAAAATGGCTCATCGGCAAACATGAAGCAGAAAATGTCCGCTTGAATATTGCTGAATTTAAAAGCATTACTGAAATAGATTACCAGGGAATTTATGGTTATGGTTTTTATCCCGGTAAGGTCAGGGGTGAAGGCTTCTTTATTTCAGTCATCAGGAAAACCGGTAAGCAGGAAAAAAGTCCGGTAAGAAGCCAGAGGAAACCTGAACTGAAACCCGGGAAATCAGACCTTGAAATTGCAGATAGATGGACTCAGTTTTCGAAAGAGAGACTTTTGAGGTGGGGGGATGAAATTTTTGCTGTTCCATGTGGCATGGATGATTATCTTCACCTTTTTCAGAATCTGAAGATTGTGAAGGCCGGAACAAAAGTATGTGTCGTAAAGAAAAGCGGTTATCTGCCTTCTCACGAACTTGCCTTGTCGCAACAATTAAGAAATGATGCTTTCCCCCGGGAGGAAATTAGTCTTGCCAGTGCTATCGCATATCTGAGACGCGATAATTTCACACTTCATGATGCATCTAAAGGCTGGAATATTGTAACTTACAAAGGTATTAATCTTGGATTCGTCAATAATATCGGCAACAGGGTGAATAACTATTTTCCTGTTGAATGGCGAATCAGAATGAATATACCGGAGCCAGGTGTTGAGAATATTATAAAATGGGATAGCGATGGCAACGATATCAAGTGAGTTTCAAATATTTGTCAAACCTGTCGGACCGGCCTGCAATCTTAGCTGCAGGTATTGTTATTATCTGGGGAAGAAGAGTTTGTATCCGGACACAGATCATTTCCTTATGGCTGATGATATTCTTGAAAAATATGTTATTCAACATATTAAAGCGTCAACGGATACTACAATCAATTTTTCATGGCACGGAGGGGAACCCTTACTGGCAGGTATTGATTTTTACAGGGAGGTTGTGAAACTTCAACGCAAACATCAACCTGCCGGATCAACGATTGTCAATGGCATCCAGACTAATGGGATCCTTCTCGACGATGACTGGGGTAATTTTCTTGCTGCTGAAGGTTTTATTGTTGGAATCAGTATTGATGGCCCAGGTGACCTGCACAATAACTACCGTCGCACGAGGGAGGATGGTACTACTTTACAGCAGGTAATCCGGGGTTATGAACTCTTACAGAAACATGGAGTTATTCCGGAGATTCTTTGTGTCGTAAACGCTGATAACGTTAAATATCCGCTTGTTATCTACAACTTTTTTAAACAGCTTGGAGCCAGATATATTACTTTTTTGCCGCTTGTTGAAACACAACCTGACTCACCAACCGGTGCAAGCAGGAATTCAGTTCCTTCCGAAGAATTCGGATATTTTTTAAGTGCAATTTTTGACGAATGGGTTGAAAAAGATATCGGTAAAATAAAAGTGCAGATCTTTGAGGAAGCTGCCAGAACTGCTTTTAATCAGGAACATACACTCTGTATATTTAAGGTGAATTGTGGTGGAGTTCCTGTTGTAGAACACACCGGCGATTTTTATTCATGCGATCACTATGTTGACAGTGGCCACCTGAATGGAAATATCAGGGATCATTCTCTGTCTTACTTCCTGGATAGCGAAAGGCAGAAAACCTTTGGACAG
>Ga0265296_1003775_pt1 | contig 13728 bp, 11 predicted proteins | sample MunlanPumphouse1_FD_189073 | JGI IMG/M metagenome (GOLD analysis project Ga0265296, IMG submission 189073) | Groundwater microbial communities from a municipal landfill in Southern Ontario, Canada - Pumphouse #1 | ecosystem: Environmental > Aquatic > Deep subsurface > Groundwater | place... | reverse complement strand
CGGTTACGATCTCCAGCATGCGGTCGATGCCAAGCCGGCAGGGCACACATTTTCCACACGACTCATCCTGCAGAAATGCCAGAAAGTATTTTGCCATATCCACCATACAGGTTTTTTCATCCATCACGACAATGCCGCCTGAACCTACCATTGAGCCCGCATCGTAAAGCGCATCGAAATCAACGGGAAGATCAAGCCTATCCAGTGGGAGACATCCGCCGGAGGGGCCGCCGGTCTGCACGGCCTTAACGGCCCTACCGTTAATAGCGCCTCCACCGATATCAAAAACTATGGTGCGTAGCAGAGTACCCATGGCAACCTCGACAAGACCGGTATTCTTTACCCGGCCGGTGAGCGCGAAAATCTTGGTCCCTTTGCTCCCCCTGGTTCCTTTGCCTGCAAACCATGCCGCTCCATTCGATATAATAGGAGGAACATTTGCCCATGTTTCGACGTTATTCAGGGTTGTGGGCTTGTGCCACAAACCATCCGTTACGGTATGCACATCTTTAGGGCGCGGTTCTCCCACTTTTCCCTCCAGCGAAGCCATAAGCGCCGTCGATTCACCACAGACGAAAGCTCCTCCTCCACGGCAGATTTCCATATCAAAGGAAAATCCGCCCCCCAGGATGTCATCGCCTAAAAGACCGTATTCTCTGGCCTGCTGTATTGCAATCCGCGCATGTTTTACCGCAAGAGGGTATTCATTACGAACGTAAATGTATCCTTGCCGGGCGCCTATGGCCCAAGCCCCTATCATCATGCCCTCAATAACCAGGTGCGGATTGCCTTCGAGAATACTCCTGTCCATGTAGGCGCCGGGATCCCCTTCATCCGCATTGCAGATGACGTACTTCTCCTCACCGGGTGCGGATCGGCACTCGGCCCACTTTCGGGCTGTCGGAAATCCGCCTCCGCCGCGACCCCTTAAACCGGAAATCTTGACCTCCTCGATGACTTTTTCAGGTGAAAATTCAGTAAGGGTTTTTGCCAGTGCCGAGTACCCGCCGATAGCAATGTAGTCTTCAATAGAACACGGATCCACATGCCTGTTCTGTGCAAGCAACTGACGGTCCTGGGCACGGTAGAAAGGAATTTCCGCTTCAGTTTGTACTTTATTTGATGTAACGGGATCAGTGTACAGCAAACGTTCAATTACCTCACCCTTGAGTATGGTTTCGGCAATGATCTCACCGGCATCTCCCGGCTTCAGACCGCAGTAAAAAATATTGCCCGGTTCGAGAATCATTAATGGTCCCTGCTCGCAGAAGCCGTGACACCCTGTAACGCGTACCCGTACGCCCTTTTCCAGTTTCCGTTTCTTAAGTTCTTTTTTAACTGCGTCAATTACGTCCTGAGAACGGGAGGCATGACATCCTGTACCCCCGCAGACGGTAAGCTTGGATTTAAAGTTTTTAGCGCTTGAGCGAAGTCGTTTGCGCAATTCAGCAAGATCTTTGACGCTTTTTACCCTTGGTTTTACTTTTGGCATCGTCGGTGTCCTCTATTCCTTTTTCATTAACTGAATTTATTAGTGAACGGAGCTTGCTTGGGGTCATGTGTTTATAATACGTTCCGTTGAGTACAACTACGGGGCCCAGGGCACATGCTCCGAGACAGTTCACCTGCTCGAGAGTGAACTGGCCGTCTTCAGTGGTGTCCCCCGGTGAGATGCCGAGTTGACCGAGAACCTGGTTGGACAAAAGATTGGACCCTCGTACGTGGCAAGCAGTGCCCGTGCAGATCGTGATCACGTTTCTACCACGCGGCTTAAGTGAGAAAGCCTTGTAAAAGTTTGCTGCCCTATACACCTCTATTAAAGGAACTCCCAGTTCCCTGGAAACAATCCTCATGTCCTCCTCGGGAATATACCTGTAGCACTCTTGCACGTCATGCAGCACTTCAATGAGCTGATGCGGCTGGCTCCGGCGACCTTTCAATATGGATTCAAGTGTTAACACAGACATAAGAGCCTCCCATCATAAGAACAAATTTTTCTTTAATCGAACTAAAAAAACCGGTCTTAAATCATCTATTGACACGGTAATTTTTATCGGATATAAATGTATGTGTAAATACAATAAGAATGCTTATTTTATGCCTATAAAATATAGGCATAAAAACCAATATTTATACCTATCTAATGCCTATAAAATATAGGGAGTAGGCAGTGGCCGGAGCGAAATCTTCTTCAGACCATACCGATCTTTCAGCGTCGCTATATCCTGAAAAGGAACTGAAGTTCCTTTTGCCGGTTCCTCAGAAGAGCGAAACCGATCCTGCTAAGATAGAAGTCGCTCTACTGGAACGTATTAAAGAACTGAATTGTATGTACGGGATGGCAATACTTGCCGAACGTTATTCCGATTCCATCGAGGATTTCCTGCGGAATCTTGTTAACATCCTGCCTCCCTCCTGGCAGTATCCCGAGATCACGTGTGCGCGAATTCTGTTTGATGGAAAGACTTATAAAAGTCGTGGATTCAATTCTTCGAAGTGGCGTCAATCTTCCCGGATTCTAATGTACAACGAGCCTATGGGTGAAGTTGAAGTGTTCTATCTTGAAGAGAGGCCGCCGGAAGATGAAGGGCCTTTTTTGAAGGAAGAGCGCCTGCTGCTGGATGCAATTGCCGAACAGATCGCTAAAACCGCCGTACGGATTTCCGCCGAACAGGAATTGAAGGAACTGAACAAGCAGCTTACCGTAGAGCGCAAGGCGCTCCAGGAAGCGAATGCGGGGCTGAGGGCGGTTATGGCAAAGATTGAAGAAGAAAAGATGAACATCAATAAGAATATACAGGCGAATGTCGAAAAGATCCTGATGCCGATTTTGCACGCACTTTCCCTGGAACTGCCGAAAAGTCAGAAAAAATATGCGGAGATTCTGAGAACTAATTTAGAGGAAATTACCTCTCCTTTTATTAATCAATTGTCTCGCAGATTTTATTCTCTGACACCAACGGAGATTAAAATCTGTAAATTGATTTACAATGGGATGCGTACTAAAGAAATTGCGCAGATTCAAGGCGTATCGGTGGCCACGATCAATCGTCACCGTGAACATATTCGCCGAAAGCTCGATATTGTCAACAGAGATATTAATCTTACAACCTATTTGCAATCGAACATGTGGGATAAAGAAGGAAGGATCGAGAGGAATTTATCCCTAGCTAATCAAGCCGAATTATAAAACACTGGGAAATACGAGGGATAAGCAGTTAAGAGAAAGAAATGTATGGGTAGGATAGAGAGGAGATCTTCTATGAAAAATATACTCATTATAGGTGGCAGCTATTTTGTGGGAAGGGTGTTTGTCGAAGAGCTGGTAAAAGAAGCCGGTTATTCAATTTATGTGGTAAATAGAGGTAACGTACCGCTAAATATGGAAGGTGTGCATGAGATCGTCTGTGATAGAAATGACGTTGATGGGTTGTACTAGGGCAAATATGGGGACAACTTATAATAGATGTAAAATTTTAAAGTCAACTATCCCCAACATAGAGGCAGTATAAACTCCTATGGCTGATAACCTTGTAGTTCTGAATAATTTAAAGAAATACTTCTTTATTAGGGAAGGGTTTTTTTCTGGGAAAGAAACTGTAGTGAAGGCCGTTGATGGTGTAAACCTTAAGATCAAGAGAGGTGAAATCCTGGGATTAGTGGGAGAGAGTGGATGTGGAAAATCAACTACGGGGAGGTTGCTGATCAAATTAGAAGAGCCTACAGGAGGAGAGATTTACTTTGATGGTGAAGACATCACTGCCAGTAATGGAGAGAGAATGAGGAAATTGCGAAGAGAGATGCAAATAATCTTTCAGGACCCTTACTCCTCTCTGAATCCTCGTAAGACAGTGGGTAAGATTATTGAGGAGCCCTTTATTATTCACAAAATTGGAAATAGAAAGGAAAGAAAAGAAAGGGTTAAGTGTCTGCTGGAATTGGTAGGGCTAAGGCCGGAATATACAGATAGGTATCCCCATGAATTCAGCGGGGGGCAAAGACAGCGCATTGGGATAGCCAGAGCCCTTAGCTTAAACCCAAAGTTGATAATAGCCGATGAGCCGGTCTCTGCTTTGGATGTTTCTATTCAAGCGCAGGTGATCAATCTATTGCAGAAGCTCCAAGAGGATTTTAATCTGACTTACCTGTTTATTGCCCATGACCTGAGTGTAGTTGAATATGTGAGCGATAGGGTAGCAGTTATGTATTTAGGAAGGATAGTGGAGTTGTCGGATAGCCGCGAACTCTATAAAAATCCACAACACCCCTATACGGAGGCATTGTTATCCGCTGTGCCAGTCCCTGATCCTACCCTTAAGAAGAAGAGGATTATTTTGGAAGGTGATCCCCCAAGCCCGATAACTCCGCCCTCCGGCTGTCATTTTCATACCAGATGTCGTTATAAGATAGAGATATGTAAAGAGGAATATCCTGTTTTTAAAGAGGTAACCACAGGGCACTTTGTTGCCTGTCACCTGAGGAATTAAATCATCAGTTCTTCCAATCGTTCTCTTTCAAGAGGCGATACTTGAAAGACCCCTGTCCTGCCGGAGGGGTATTCTTTATAACTGACATTTATTTTTTTTTCGTTCTTTGCCTTACTGTATCCTGCTGTTATAGATGCGGGCAGCTCACTCAAATCATCTTCCAAATCTCCCCTAACGATGGTTATTGGCCCTGGAAAATCCAGAACCTTGTAAATAAGATCACCTTTCTTAGCAAAACTCAAGACCTTTTTGTTCTCCTTTTCTGTCCTCCCTACTATGGTCTTTACTTTGGGAGATAGGCGGAAGTGTCTTCCTACTTTCAAAAGATGGACGTCGTTCAGGGTAAAGTTTGGGTTGTGATCCATTAGATCGCGCATTCTCCTGGCAAATCCGGGATCGGTAAGTAAGCACCCACCGGCAGGGCACGGGTAATCATTGATTCCCAATTCCTTAGCCAGGGCAATCTGCGGCTTTCTAGATCGTCCTTGAATATTCAGCAGCTTCTCTCTGTCTACCAACCCCTCCTTTTCGGGTATAGTTGGTGGGAGCAACTTAGCGGAAAGGGGTCTCAGAACCAAACCATCCAGTCCTGAATCCCTTTCGATGACCCTCATGGCATCTCTTCTCTGAGACATTGGCCTTTCTCCCAATACCTCACCTGTTATCAAAAAAGACGCCCCTTGCTCTCTCATATACTCCCCGGCCTTTTTAAACGTTAATATACGACAGTCTAAACATGGGTTCATGTTCCTGCCATACCCGTGTTTGGGGTGTTTAACCAACTCTAAGATTTCCCTGGAGGTATTAATGACTTTGAGTTTAACCCCCAGCTTAACTGCTGCCTTTTTCCCTTCCATACAACCGCTATTGGATGATGTACAGGTGCAGAAAGGGGATATAAAATTTACCGCCTCGACCTCTATACCAAGATCCAAAATAAGTTTAAGTGCCAGTGTACTATCCAATCCACCGGAGAGAAGGGCAATGGCCTTAGTCATTATATTCGATAAACCTTCCGCTAAATTCTTTCTTCAGTGTAAATCAATTATGAATACACACTTAGAAATTAACTTCAACAGCACGATAGGGACAGATAGGAATACATAACTCACAGGCTATACATTTTTCTTTTCTGAAAGATACTGACATATCCTTTCTGTTCACAACGAATGCCCCTGAAGGACATATGGATATACAGGCAGTGCACTGGGTACAGCGGTCTTTATGCCACCCTACCTCCTGGGTTAAGGGCTGTACATGGACCCCGATTTCATTCAAGTAATTCATGCCTGATTCCATATCCTTTTTATTGCCACCAATCTCTATTACTAATCTGCCTTCTTCTTTTGGAGTCACGTTTGCCCGCAATATATTTACAATTAAATTGTGATCCTTAATCAGATGGTATGTAATCGGTTGATCAACTAACCTGCCTGGAAAGGTTAAAACTATTCTCTTTTTTGACATAGTACGCCTCCAATTTACCCCGTTAGAGAAGAAATCTCTAATGGGGTTTACCCTTTACTATCTGATCCTTTCTGAAGAATCTACTTCTTTTTAACCGGTTTTGATGGCATGGGCTTGAAGGTTATCCCGGATTCAACAGATGGTAAGGCTGCAACAGGCTCAGTCAATAGAAAATTGCCCTTTTTTATTAAACCCTTAAGCGTTTCAGCTATTTCTCTGGCCTTTGCATAACTGGATAGTCCAGCGGTCTTTACCTCTTTCCCCTTAACATTTATCTTCCCACTCTTTAGCTCGGCATAATTAACCTCCCCAAGGGTGTCCGGTTTTCTCTGAGGGTATGCATCACTGTAATCTATAATCTGCGCAAAGATATCCTCATCTCTAACAGTAGTGTATTTGAGTATCTCTTCGTTGAGGATAGGAATTGGTATGCCTATTCCTACTGTTAAGGTAGCCCCATAGCCTGTAAAAGTAGTTCCTCTAAGCCAATTAGGACTCATTTGTTTGAGGTCGCCAATTACGGCAATGGTACCTGCAGGGGCCCTTGGAACTCCATTCTCACTTCTTGCCACAGACGGATTGTGCTGGGTACCATTCCAGACTATGTAGCCGATCCCTCCTCCCAGAAATATCCTGGTTCCAATGCCGATGGTTTTATAGTAAGGGTCATTTAAAAGAGGACTGAGTTGTCCTGCACTGCAATAATTAGCATTTCCCAATTTTGGCTGTAACGTTCCCATATAGGTATATATTACCCTATCCGAAAGGTTCACAGCAACGTTGTAATTCTGATAGGAATTTCTTGGGTTGAACAGAACCGCTTCATTTATCTCCTTAATATTAATGGTGGTTTCGATACTCTTTCTAGGATAACAGTCTGTGCCGTAAGCGGTAGCTATAAGTTTGACATCCTTACCTGCCACCAATTCCTCTATTACATGTCCACCACCGTATTTGAACTCTCCAGGAAACACGGTGTTTCTTGGGTCATCATCTGGTATGGCTGTTGCTCCCAGATATACATCTACGGCTGCTATACCGGTATAAACCGGCACATTATTCAAATAGGCCTTGCCTCCACCTATCTTTATCCTTGGTTTAGAATGTCCTAGATTAAAGTATGCACTGGAACTGCACATAGGACCGAAGGTGCCGGTAGTAACTACATCTATCTCACAAGCAGCCTTTTTTGTCCCCTTTTCTTTTACAATATCAATTATCTCTTCAGCGGTAACAACAACCGCTTTACCTTTCTTTATCTTTTCATTAATCTCAGAAATTGTCCTTGTCATAAATTACCTCCAAATTTAGGATAACCCCCTTTTTGTTTGTGGTGGGGATAATACCTGTCTGACCCCTTAATGGGGCACAACATTATCCATAGCATAAAACCCACCACCTCCTTTTGTACCTTGCCCTAAAATTAGAGGACGGATATCACTCAGTAGCTCTCACTGACCCATTGAGCTACCTTGTTGGAAGAAAAAATGAAGTTATACCGTATATCACAGTTACTGTTCTCATGCAAAGAAAAATTCCTGAATCAGGTTGCGGAAGAGAGAGTCTTTCTATTCAGGCTCTCAAAGACCATTCCGGCTGTCCCTATAATTCCTGCATCATCTTCAAGACTGGCCTGAATAATAACTTCCCCCTTTGCAGAAAGATTTAGCGCCCTTTTAAAAATCTCTTCCCTGGCAGGTTTTAATATGAGATCTCCAGCGCCGGCAACTCTTCCTCCAATAACGAATCTATAAACGTTCAATATATTTATGAGACTTGAAACAGCTATACCCAAATATCTCCCTGCCTCCTCCATTATGTTAAGGGATAGTTCATCTCCAGCTACAGCTTCTTCAAAGACCATCCTGGATTTGATAAGGCTGAAATTTCCTTCTGTCCTGTTTATTAAAGACGAATTTACCCCCTTTTTTAATGCCATAATAGCCCTGTTGACTATCCCTGTTCCAGAGGAATAGCTCTCTAAACAACCGTATCTGCCACATTGACATTTAAGTCCAGAGGGTTCCACTATCATATGGCCTATCTCTCCTGCCGCGCCATCTTCTCCTGACCATATCTTTTTATCCAATATCAGCCCTCCACCTACTCCAGTACCTAAGGTAATACCTACCATACTGTTGTAACCCTTTCCGGCTCCTCTCCACCACTCACCATACGTAAAACCATTGGCATCATTTTGGATTAAGATAGGGGGGAAGTGTGCTCTTTTCTCGATCTCCTCCTCCAATGCCACATCTTTCCAACCGGGTAAATTTGGAGATTCTCTGATTATTCCCCTTTTAATATCGAGGAACCCTGGGGCTCCTATACATATCCCTTTGACCTCTTTGGAAAGTTGTTTTGAGATTTCAATGGCATCTGTTAATAGGTCTATTATTCGATTAATTACCCTATCTTTTCCCTCTTTGGCCATAGTTGGTCTTTTTATGCTTTTAAGAATACTACCCTCTTGGTCCACTATTCCTAACCTAAGATTAGTGCCCCCCAGATCCACGCCTATAGCCGCAGCTTTAATATTTGATTTGTTCATGAGACCTCTTATATCTAACAATTAATATTGATTGCCCTGCAAGAACCACAAAATCGACAATTATAGCAAACTCAAACCTAGTAAAATCAATAGGGTTACTACTCAGGTTGTTCAGGCTGAAGGCTGTTAAAGGTTATTTAGGCTATAGACTATTAGCCTGTAGGAGACTACACATCCTTCAGCCTTCAGCCTACAGCCTACAGCCTTCAGCCTACAGCCTTCAGTCTATCTACCTACAGCCTATCCACCTGAGCAGTTAGAATTCTATTCCATATATGATTGAGGGTCAAGAACTTTCAATACCCTAAAATCCGATATTGCTTTCGATAGGAAGGGAGGATAGACTTTGTGCCTTTGGTGCTCTGTGCCTTTGTGCCTATCTGAATAGTTACCTTTTATATACGGTATCGATAAATGTTCAGTCATTTTTTTATTGACAAATTGAATTAAATAAGAACAGATACAATAAGTTGCATTGTAAGACAGCAGAAATTTTTATTGGAGTGAGCTTAGATGGATCAAAGTTTATCCCGTTGAAAAACGGGAAATGGATGCTGAAGCGAAAAGGTATACTTTTTCAAAGTCCTAAAACTATATTGAAGGAGGTAGATAGATATGTATTGTGGGTTTACTGAAGAGCAGGAGATGTGGAGGAAGACAGTTAACGATTTTATGGACAAGGAGGTAGGCAGGGAGTACTGTCGGAAGGTTTATCAAGAGAGACAGTATCCGTATGAATTCTATGATAAGGTTGTAAAACAGGGTTGGCTAGGGTTGATGATCCCTGAAAAGCATGGAGGAGTAGAATCCGATGTGGTCATGTATACCATAATGAATGAAGCCCTGGCCAAGTTTGGTGTAGATATTGCCACCTCTGTAAGTGTAAGTGCTTTTTCAGCGATGAACATTGTCCACCATGGCACAGAAGAGCAGAAGGATCGATATCTCTCTCGGGTAGTAAAGGGTGAAATAAGATTCTCGATCTCAATCACGGAACCGAATGCGGGTTCTGATGCAGCATCTCTTGCCACATCGGCAAGGCTCGATGGGGATTGTTTTGTCGTTAACGGTCAGAAGGTCTTTGCCTCCGCTGCCCATGCCAAAAACAACATTATGTGCATGGGGGTAAGGACAGACACATCCTTGCCGAAACACAAAGGGATATCCGTTTTACTGGTGCCGAATGACCTTCCTGGGATCGAAATGAGGCGTCTTGACACCCTCGCCAGGCGGGCGACCGGAACCAATGAGGTCTTTCTCGATAACGTAATGGTCCCGAAAGAGAATTTGCTGGGTGAGCTCAACGGTGGTTGGAAGATACTTACCGGTCATCTGGAGATAGAGAGGGCGGCTGTTGCAGGGATGAACGTTGGGAATGCGCAGACAGCGGTTGACGATGCCATACGGTATGCGAAAGAGAGGGAGCAATTTGGCAGGCCGATAGGTCAATTCCAGGTCATAAAGCACATGCTTGCCCAGATGCAGTTAGAGGTGGATGCGGCAAGGCTTTTGACATACCGGGCTGCGGCGATGACGGACATGGGGATCCCTTGCAGGAAAGAGGTGTCTATGGCAAAACTTTTTGCATCGGAGACCCTTTTCAAGGTAGCAACCCAGGGTATGCAGATTATGGGAGGCTATGGTACCATGCCAGAATACGATATGGAGAGGTACTTTAGGGAAGGTAAACAGGCAACCATCGGTGGCGGAACATCAGAGATACAGAGAGGTATTATCGCCAGAGAATTGGGGTTGTAGTTAAAAAGTTTATCCTGTCTGGATATATGTTTTTTTTAAGAAAGGAGAAAGCATGATCTACAAGTACTTCGATGAGTTGGAAATAGGTGAGAAGACGGTATCAGAGAGGGCGAGGACCATTACTGAAACAGACGTAGTATTTTTTTGCTACTTTACAGGGAACTGGTATGAACTCCACTCCAATGTGGAATATGCCAAAAAGACTCAATTTGGTGAGAGACTGGTGCAGGGTTCTCTTACCTTTGCTATCGCTGCCGGATTGCAGATGGTAAGGCATGATGTGGTTATGGCGTTCTACGGTCTTGATAAAATGAGGTTCCCATCGCCTGTAAAGATTGGTGATACCCTGCGTGCAGAGGCAGAGGTAGTTGATAAAGAGGTGAAAGGGGATGATCGTGGGGTTGTGACCATAAAACAGACCATCCACAACCAGAGGGATGAGACGGTAGCAATTATGTTTTGGAAGTTGTTGGTTAAGAGAAAAAAGTAAAAGGGGGAGAGATAGGCAGATACTTCTTTAGTTTTCTAGCAGTCTTATATATAAGGGGGGATGTAAAATGAAAAAGGTGAGGATCGGGTCCGGTTCGGCGTATTGGGGTGACATGTTGGACCCTGCTGTTGAGTTGGTAAAAAATGGGGATATAGGCTACATTGGATTTGATCACCTTGCAGAATTGACAATGGCTTTATTGCAGAGGGCAAAGACCAAGGATCCTACAACAGGATATATTCCCGATATAATCCCATGGATGAAGGCGATACTGCCTACCTGTGCCGAGAAGGGTATAACGGTGATTTCCAACGGTGGCGGCGCCAACCCCGAAGCGGGAGGAGATGAGGTTGTAAAGCTTGCAAAAGAGCTGAATTTAACAGGGTTAAAGGTAGGGGTAGTAGTTGGTGATGATATATTCGGCAAACTGGATGAGATGAGGGCAAAAGGTATAAAGTTTAAGAACATGGACACAGGGGAAGAGGACATTGACAGGATTCGGGACAAAATCGTGGCTGCTAACGCATATATTGGTGCCGATTCCATCATAGAGGCTCTTCAGGAAGGGGCGAAAGTCATAGTCGCCGGTCGGGTCTCTGACAATGCCCTCTATGTAGGTCCGTTGATGTATGAGTTTGGCTGGAGTTTTAATAGTCCGGATTGGGATTTGATCGGGGCTGCGATAACTGTAGGCCATATAATTGAGTGCGCAGAGTGCTGTACAGGTGGTATGTCCAATATGTGGAAGGTTGCCCCGAGGCTTTGGGATATTGGCTTTCCTATAGCAGAGGTATATGAAAACGGTGATGCGATTATAACCAAGACCCCAGATTCCGGTGGATTGGTCAATCAATGGACCATTAAGGAGCACCTGATCTACGAGGTACACGACCCGTCCAATTATCTTATGCCCGATGGGATAGCCGATTTTACTGCATTAAAGCTGGAAGAGATAGGGAAAGATCAGGTCAGAGTAACTAACATGAAGGGCAAACAGAGACCTTCCGAGCTTAAGGTGTGCATTGGTTATAGAGATGGTTTTATCGGGGAAGGGCAGGTGTTTTTCCCGTGGCCGGATGCCTATGAAAAGGCAAAGAAGGGGGCCGAGACAGTGAGGGAAAGGCTCAAAAAGGTGAACCTCGATGCCGAGGAACTTCGAATAGACTATATTGGCGTCAATACGCTCCACGGAGAGGTAGCCCCGGAACCTACATCGGAACTAAACGAGGTGGGGTTGAGGGTCGTTGCCAAGACGAAGACGAAGGAGGAAGCAGAAAAAGTAAGAAGGGAGGTAACACATCTCTGGACAATAGGTTCAGTAGGGTCAAGCTTTGGAGTTCCCCTCCCTATCAGGCCGGTAGTTTCCCTCTGGCCTACCCTGGTACCAAGAGAAGAAGTTCCCACCAGGGCTATTATAAAGGAGGTCAGGTAAGAATGAAAAAGGTCAGATTAAAGGATCTAGCCTACGCCAGATCCGGTGACAAGGGTGATGTAAGTAACATCGGGTTGATGGCATTCAATAAGGAGAATTATGAAATAATTAAACGAGAGGTAACCCCTGAAAAAGTAAAAGAACACTTTAAGGGGATGGTAAAGGGGGATGTGAAGATTTATGAGATGCCCAACCTCGATTCCCTGGAGATAGTTCTTTACAATGCTTTGGGTGGGGGTGCAACCCGGACCCTTCGCCTGGATCAGACAGGGAAGTCCATGGGGCAGGCATTGCTATGGATGGAAGTGGAAGTTTAATAGCTGGAAACTGAGATGGTTTCCACTTAATTAGTTCACACTGAAAAATGAAAAGGGAATTTTTCAGGGCGAACTTATTACAAAGAATGTTTAAATTACGGCTCTAAAGAATTTAGGCGATAACCTATTTGAAAGGAGGAGGAAGATGCCGTTTGAACTTTCGGAAGAAGAAAAGGCCATCCAAAGGACTGTGAGAGAATTTGCCAGAAAAGAGCTGGCACCTTTCGTAGCCCAAATAGAAGAAGACGACGAAATACCGCCCATCGTTTCTGAGAAACTGAAAGAGCTTCGGATAACCGGTTTGCCCTTTGAGGAAAAGTATGGAGGGGTTGGGTCTACCTTTACCAGCTTTATCGTGGCAGTGGAAGAACTGGGCCAGGTGTGCCCTCCTATAGCGAATCTTCCTATGGAGGGAGTTATGACCTCTCTTGCCTTGCGGCGTTTTGGGACAGAGGAACAGAAAAAGAAGTATATGATCCCTTTGGTAAAGGGAGAAAAGAAGGCATGCTGGGCATTTACAGAACCGGCTACGGGGTCTGACCCCAGAGCCTTTGAAACCAGGGCGGTATTGAATGGGGATGAATACGTGTTAAACGGGACCAAGAGGTTTGCATCAGGGGTTTTTACAGCCGATTTTGCGACTATCTTTGCAAAAACCAAAGGAGACAAGATAGGCGCCTTCATCGCTGAAGCCGGAGGGGAAGGGTTTATCCCTGGTAAGAGGGTCAGGCTTATGGGAATGAGGGGGTTGGCAACAGGTGACCTTATATTGGAAAATTTCCGTGTGCCCAAGGAAAATGTTTTAGGGAAGGATGACGAGGGGTTTAAGGTTCTCTTGGAGATAGAGGCTGAGAGCAGAATCAGAAGTGCGGCATTGAGTGTAGGGATGGCTCAAGCAGCCCTGGATGAGGCAGTTGCCTATTCAAAACAGAGATACCAAAGAGGTCATCCTATCTCTGATTTTCTCTCCATAAAATGGCAGTTAGCAGAAATGGCAATGAAGGTAGAGGCGGCCAGGTATCTGGTTTACAGGTGTGCGTACCAGAGAGACCAGGGTAAAAGCATAAGGAAGGACTCGGCCATAGCAAAGCTCTTCTGCTCCACTACTGCCAGAGAGGTAACCAGTATCTCTTTGCAGGTTCATGGGTGTTACGGGTATACAAAAGAATTTAAGATAGAACGCCTGTACAGGGATGCCAAACTCAACGAAGTTGCAGGAGGAAATG
>Ga0265296_1003773_pt1 | contig 13734 bp, 12 predicted proteins | sample MunlanPumphouse1_FD_189073 | JGI IMG/M metagenome (GOLD analysis project Ga0265296, IMG submission 189073) | Groundwater microbial communities from a municipal landfill in Southern Ontario, Canada - Pumphouse #1 | ecosystem: Environmental > Aquatic > Deep subsurface > Groundwater | place... | reverse complement strand
GGAGGGGCAGCGACGGCAGTGTCATTGCCCCTTCGTCAGCGCTTCGCGCTACCACCTCCCCATGCTTCGCCACAGGGAGGATCAAAACCCCCGCCCCAGCCACGCCAGCCAGAAAAAGCCCAGATCGGCATAAAATCCACCCGCCGGATCATCCGCCGCGGCGCGAAACGCCGCCTCCGCCGCGGCGCGCTGCCCGGCGTTCAGCCGCGTCATGCCCAGCCGCACCTGCACGCCCGCCGCATTCGGCGGCTCGGCGCGCACTGCCGCGCCCGGTCGCGCCTTGGCAATCGCCCGCTCGACCTCGGCCATAATCTCGCGCGTCGGCGAAATTGCAACGTCGAGCAGCCCGCGCTTCACCCCTTCACCCAGCACCACCTCCGCCTCGCGCGGTTCACCCGCCTGGTTCAGCAATTGCGCCATCCGCTGATATTCGGCCGCCTGCGTCAGCGCCCCGACGTGGCGCGTCAGGCGGAACAGGTCGATTTCCAGCGCGCCCTCCGCCGCCGCCAGCTGCCGGTACACAACCAGCGCAATCCGCCAGTTTTCAGGCGTCGGATAGGCGCCGACCAGCGCGCGCGCGGCTTCGATCCCGGGTACGACCAGCTCGCCCTGCTGCGCAATACTCAGCCGTTGCCGATACCAGCCCTCCGAAACTGGCTGGCCCAGCGCCGCGCGCGCCGCGATCGCGCGCGTCAGCAGATCCATCGCGCCCGGCGCATCCTTTTGCGCCAACCGGACCTGCGCCAGATTGGCCAGCGCGTCGGGGTCGGCCGGTGTCAGCTCGGCCAGCCGCCCCCACAGCTTGCCCGCGATATCGAAATCGCCCGCGCGATAAGCGATCTGCCCGCGCACCGCCAAATGCCCGGCCAGCCGTTCGGGCCGCGTCAACGGGCTGGCGATCAACACGTCGAGCGCCCCGGCACGCATGACGTCGTCGCCGCGCCGATTGCCGATCTCGAGCTCGTACAGCGCCAGCGCGAAGCGCGCGTCGCGGCCGTTCGCGACACGGCGGGCATCAGCCAATGCCCGGTCCTGCCGCGCCGACTGCGCCCCACGCGCAAGATTGCCGAGGGCGGACAGCACCCGCATCTCCTGCGGCGATACCGCCAGCTTGCTGCCGCCAATTTCCATGACGGTGCTGACCTTGTCCTGCGCGTTGGCAACGGACGAGGCGGCAAAACTGGCGCTGCCAAACAGCATAGCCGCCGCGGCAATGCGCGCGCGCGCACCCAACCGCATTTGCTGGCCACTCGCCTTCCTTTGGCCTTTTCGAGGGGTCCGGGTCGCCACGGCAGCTGCTCACCTAAAGGATCGAATTGACCTTCGAGGACTACGCTCGTCGCGCAACGCTTACAATGACTTGTCCGCTTTGGGGTGGGGAGCGGACATTCCCATAAACCGTCGCCCCCGCGAAGGCGGGGGCCGCTAGCGGCCTTTTCCAGCGTCGCTGCGTAAACCGACAGCGGCCCCCGCCTTCGCGGGGGCGACGGCTACTTCTGGCCGAACCCCGCCGTCCGCTTCAAGCCGCCTTCTTCGCCTGCCGGAACTTGTGCAGCAACGGCTCGGTATAACCAGACGGCTGGGTCACCCCGTCAAAGATCAACGCCCGCGCCGCCTGATAGGAAATCCCGTCGGGGGTCAGCTTCTCGTATAGCGGATCGCCCGCATTCTGCCCGTCGACCTTCGCCGCCATCCGCGCCAGCGCCGCGTCGACCTGTTGCGCCGAACACACACCATGCAACAGCCAATTTGCCAGCGCCTGACTGGCGATCCGCAACGTCGCGCGGTCTTCCATCAACCCGACGTCGTCGATGTCGGGCACCTTCGAACAGCCGACCCCCTGGTCGATCCAGCGCACGACATAACCCAAAATGCCCTGGCAATTGTTATCGAGCTCGCGGGTGATTTCGGCCTCGCTCCAGTTACGTCCGGTGGCGACCGGAATGTTGAGCAGGCGGTCGAGCGACGGCACCGCCTCGCCCGCGATTTCGCGCTGGCGAGCAAAGACGTCGACCTGATGATAGTGCAGCGCATGCAGCGTCGCGGCGGTCGGCGACGGCACCCACGCTGTGTTCGCGCCTGACTTGGGGTGGCCGATCTTCGCCTCCAGCATCGCGCGCATCAGGTCGGGCATCGCCCACATGCCCTTGCCGATCTGCGCCTTGCCCGACAGCCCGCAGGCCAGCCCGATGCGGACGTTGCGGTCTTCGTAGGACGCGATCCAGTCGCTCGCCTTCATCTCGCCCTTGGGGATCATCGGCCCGGCGCGCATGCTGGTGTGGATTTCGTCGCCGGTGCGGTCGAGGAAGCCGGTGTTGATGAACACAATGCGGTCCTTCACCGCATGGATGCAGGCGGCGAGATTGGCGCTGGTGCGGCGCTCCTCGTCCATCACCCCGACCTTCATCGTGTGGCGCGCGAGCCCCAGCATATCCTCGACCGCGTCGAACAAGCGGTCGGTGAAACCGCACTCCTCGGGTCCATGCTGCTTGGGCTTGACGATATAGATGCTGCCTGCGCGGCTGTTGGTCAGGGTGCCAAGGCCTTTGAGGTCGTGGAGCGCGCACAGCGCGGTGATCACCGCATCGCACAGCCCCTCGGGCGCTTCGGCGCCGCCGGGAAGTTTGATCATCGGCGCCGTCATCAGATGGCCGACGTTGCGCACGAACATCACGCTGCGGCCATGGAGGACGAAGGGCTCACCCGACGGCGAGGTCCATTCGCGGTCGGCCTCCATCGCGCGCGTCACCGTCGCCCCGCCCTTGGCAAAGCTTTCGGTCAGATCGCCGCGCATCAGCCCCAGCCAGTTGGTGTAACCGAGCACCTTGTCCTCGCCATCGACCGCCGCGACGCTGTCCTCCAGGTCGATGATCGTGGTCAGCGCCGCTTCGAGGAGGACGTCGGCAATCCCCGCCGGGTCGGTCTTGCCGATCGCGCTCGCCGAATCGATCACTAGTTCGATGTGCAGGCCATTGTGGCGCAGCAAAATGCCGCCGGGTTTGCTGCCGACCCATTGCGTCGGATCGGCCAGCGTCAATTGTCCGCCCTGCCAATCAGCCCAGCTTCCCGATGCCAGCGGCACCGCTTCGTCGAGGAATGCCTTCGCTCGCGCAATCACCGCTGCGCCGCGGGCCGCGTCATAGCCGCCGGGCTGCGCGGGCGGCGCGTCGAGCGCATCGGTGCCGTACAGCGCGTCGTACAAGCTGCCCCAGCGCGCGTTGGCCGCGTTCAGGGCGAAGCGCGCGTTGAGCGCGGGCACGACCAACTGCGGCCCCGCCATCGTCGCGATTTCGGGATCGACATTTTGCGTCCCCACCGCAAAGGGCGCCGGTTCGGGGACGAGATAGCCGATCTCGCGCAGGAACGCCTGATAGGCGGCGGCATCATGCGCCTGCCCGGCCCGCGCTTCGTGCCAGCGATCGATCTGCGCCTGCAAATCCTCGCGCTTCACCAGCAACGCCGCATTCTCGGGCGCAAATTTGCCCAGCAACGCCGCAAAGTCGACCCAGAACTTGTCCGCGTCGAGCCCGGTACCGGGCAGCGCGCGCGCCGCGATGAAATCGGCCAGACGCGAATCGACGGACAAGCCGCTGCGGTCGAGGAAATCAGTCATTCAAGCACCCTTTGATCAGCGCGATGGCGCAATGGAATCCGGGGAGGAAAGGGCCGCCGCCCTATGCCGCGATTGGCCGGATATGGCAATGGCGGCGATTTCACGCATAGGATTTCATGCATTCGGTTTCGATTCGACACTTGCCGGGACTGCCTGCATGTGCATTATGTTGCAATGCACAACGAAATCTCTCTCCTCCTCCCCCAGGTGAGCTTATGAACGAAACCCGGTTGACGCTGATGGAAGCGATCGCGCGCAAGCGCGTCGTGACCGCGCAATATAACGGACAGCAAATGAAGCTGGCGCCGCACCAGATGTTCGAACGCCGCGGCGACCTGTTCGTCAGCGCACTCAATCTCGACAAAAGCTGGCGCTCCGACGACGAGCGGCGGCTCGGCCATTTCAAGCTCGACGGGCTGGTCGAACCGGCGCTGATCGACGCCAGCTTCGAACCCCTGCCCTCGTTCGCTGCCGCACCGCCGCAAAGCGACGACACTTTGCTCCTCGCGGTCTGACCACTGCGCCATAACCGCGGGTGATGGTCGGTGGATGATTCCGCCCCGGCGGGGGTGGCAAGCGCCGCGCCGCTCGCTATAGCCGTGCGATGACCTCGCTTACGGCCACCGAAACCGCCACGCTCGAACGCGCCGCCGATGCGCCGATGCTGGCGCAGGTCGAACGCTGGGCCGCGATCAACAGCGGCACCGGCAATCTCGCGGGACTGAAAAATGTTGCGGGGCAGCTCGCCGACAGCTTTGCCGCGCTACCCGGCGAGGTGCGGCTCGTCGCCGCCGATCCGGTCGAAAGTGTCGATGCCGCCGGCCGGGTCAGCACGATCCAGCGCGGCGACCATCTCCACTTGCGGGTGCGCCTCGACGCGCCGGTCCAGCTGTTGCTCACCGGACATATGGACACGGTGTTCGCCGCCGACCATCCGTTCCAGAGCCTGAAGTGGCTGGAACCCGGCGTCCTCAACGGCCCCGGCACCGCCGATATGAAAGCCGGGATTTCGGTGATCCTCGCCGCGCTCACCGCGCTCGAAGCGTCGCCGCTTGCCGACCGCGTCGGCTATGACGTGATGATCAACAGCGACGAGGAAACCGGCAGCCATGCCTCGGCGCGGCTGATCGCTGAACTTGCCGCCGGGAAAACCGCGGCTTTGACCTACGAACCCGCGCTGCCCGACGGCACGCTCGCGGGGGCAAGGCCGGGAAGCGGCAACTTCAGCGTCATCATCCACGGCCGCAGTGCCCATGCGGGCCGCAACCCCGAAGAAGGCCGCAACGCCCTTGTCGCCGCCGCCGATCTCGCGGTGCGCCTGAATGCACTCAAGTACCTGGAATTGAAGGTCAATCCGGCCCGTATCGACGGCGGCGGCCCCAACAATGTCGTCCCCGACCAAGCGATCCTGCGCGTCAACCTGCGCCCTTCGACCCCGGAAGCGATGGTGGCGGCCGAAACCGCGCTACGTGACACCATCGCCAACATCCAGCGCGACCACGACGTCCACTGCCACCTCCACGGCGGCTTCAACCGCCCGCCCAAACCGCTCGACTCCGCCGCGACGCGCCTGTTCGAACTCGTGCGCGACTGCGGCGCCGCGCTCGGCCTGCCGCCGATCCGCTGGAACGCCACCGGCGGCGTCTGCGACGGCAACAATATCGCCGCCTGCGGCATCCCGGTCGTCGACACCATGGGGCCGCGCGGCGGCGCGATCCACTCATCGGACGAATTTCTGATTGTCGACAGCCTTGCCGAACGCGCGCAGCTGTCGGCGCTCACCATGATACGCATAGCGGAACGGGGGACAGTGTGAATTACGTGATCCGGGCAGCCAAGCCGGGCGATTTGCAGAGCATTTACGAGATGGCAAAGCTGACCGGCGGCGGCTTCACCAACCTGCCCCCCGACAAAAAAGCGTTGCGAACCAAGCTCGAGCGCACCGAAGCGTCGTTCGCGAGCGACAAGGAATATCCCTCGGACGAGCTGTACCTGCTCGTGCTCGAAGACCTCGACAGCGGCGAAGTGCGCGGGACGTGCCAAGTGTTCGGGCAGGTCGGCCAGCGCTGGCCCTTTTATTCTTATCGCATCGGCACCGACAGCAAGCATAGCGAGCAGCTCGGCCGCACCTTTCACGCCCAGATCCTGATGCTCAGCAACGACCTCAACGGGTCGAGCGAGGTCGGCGGCCTGTTCCTCCACCCCGCAGCGCGCGCCGGCGGGCTCGGGCTGCTGCTCGCGCGCTCGCGCTATCTGTTTATCGCCCGCCACCGCGCGCGCTTTGGCGACCGCATCCTCGCCGAGCTGCGCGGCGTGATCGACGAGGCCGGCGGCTCGCCCTTCTGGGACGGGGTCGCGGGCAAGTTTTTCGGGATGAGTTTCCAGGAAGCCGATCAGTTCAACGCGGTCCACGGCAACCAGTTCATCGCCGACTTGATGCCCAAACACCCGGTCTATATCGCGATGCTCAGCGAGCATGCACGCAGCGTCATCGGCGTCCCGCACCCCAGCGGCCGCGCCGCGATGCGGATGCTGGAGAATGAGAATTTCGCGTTCGAAAATTATGTCGACATCTTCGACGGCGGCCCGACAATGACCGCGCGCACCGATCAGGTCGCGAGCGTTACCGGGGCGAAGCATATCGAGGTATCGAGGATAGCTGACGGGGGCGACGACGCGCTGGTCGCTACCGGGCGCCTCGCCGATTTCCGCTGCTGTTTCGGCAAGATTGGCGGTGGATCGACGCTCGATAGCACGGCAGCGAAACTGCTCGGGGTCGAGGCGGGCGACGAGATCAGCTGGATCGGGCGCTGATATGCTGACCGAAATCAATTTCGACGGGATCATCGGCCCGAGCCACAACTACGCCGGGCTCAGCCGTGGGAATATCGCGTCGGCGTCGAACGCGGGCGACGTATCGCAACCGCGGGCGGCGGCGTTGCAGGGCATCGACAAGATGCGCCACAACCTCGCGCTCGGCCTGCCGCAAGGCTTCTTCATGCCGCTCGATCGCCCCGACGCGCCGTGGCTGGAAACGCTTGGCACGACGCTGGACGATGCTGAGGGGCATCTGCGCGCGCAGGCGTGGTCGGCCTCGTCGATGTGGGCCGCCAACGCCGCGACCGTCTCGCCCGCCCCCGACAGCGCCGACGGCAAATGCCATCTGACCGTCGCCAACCTCGTCACCATGCCGCACCGCAGCCATGAATGGCCGGGCACGCTGGCGCAGCTGCGCCTCGCCTTCGCGGACCCGGCCTTTGCCGTCCACGCACCGATCTTGGCCCCGTTCGGCGATGAGGGCGCAGCAAACCATATGCGGCTGTGCAACGGCCACGATGGCGCGGGCGTAGAAATCTTCGTTTATGGCGTCGGCGGCGGCCGCTTCCCCGCCCGCCAGCATCTCGACGCGTCGAAGGCGATCGCGCGCCACCACCGGCTCGACCCGGCGCGCGCGCTCTTCATCCGCCAGTCGGACAACGCGATTCAGGGTGGCGCCTTTCACAACGATGTCGTTGCGGTCGCGAACGAGCATGTGCTGTTCACCCACGAAACAGCGTTCGAAGATCGCGAGGCGGCGCACGACGAAATCCGCGCCGCCTTTCCGGCGGTCGAGATCGTCGAGGTGCCCGCGAGCGCGGTCACCCTGCCCGACGCGATCAAATCCTATCTGTTCAACGCCCAGCTCGTCAGTCTGCCCGACGGCGGCATGGGGTTGGTGCTGCCGACCGAGGCACAGGCGATTCCCGCGGTGTGGAACTGGCTGGAGGCGCACGTGGCGGGCAACGGCCCGATCCGCCGCCTGCTGCCGGTCAACGTCCGCCAGTCGATGGCGAACGGCGGCGGTCCGGCGTGTCTGCGCCTCCGCGTCGTCGCCGATCCCGCCACCGTCGATCCGCGCTTCATGGCCGACGACGCAAAGCTCGACCGGATTGCCAAGGTGGTCGCAAGCCACTGGCCCGAAGCGATCGCGCCGGGCGATCTCGCGTCGGCAGCACTGACCTCCGACGTGCGCAAGGCGCGCGCCGCGCTGCTCGCCGAGCTCGACCTCAGCGAACTGGCCTAACGCATGAAAATGCGCGAATTGCTCGGCACGGCGCAGGTCCCCGGCGGCGATGAGCTGCGGCTGTACCGGCGCGGCGACGATTTCATCATCGCGATCGACCGCAACGAATTGATGAGCAGCCGGATGAGCGGCTCCGAAGAAGCGCTGGCGACGATGACGTGCGAGCGGCTCCGCAGCCCGCAAGCGGCCAGCCTGCTGATCGGCGGTTACGGCATGGGGTTCACTCTGCGCGCCGCGCTGGGGGTGCTCGGTCCCGATGCGAAGATTGCTGTGGCGGAGCTCGTGCCGGGCATCATCGAGTGGGCGCGCGGTCCGATGGCGGAGCTGGCGGCGGGCTGCCTCGACGATCCGCGGGTCGAGCTGGTGCTTGGCGATGTGTCGAAAGCGATCGGCGCGGCGACGCGCCGCTATGATGCGATCCTGCTCGACGTCGACAATGGCCCCGATGGCCTGACGCGCGAGGCGAACGAGAGTCTTTATTCGGCATCGGGCCTTGCCACGGCCAAGGCGGCGCTGCGGCCCGGCGGGATATTGGCGATATGGTCCGCCGCCCCCGACGCCCGCTTCACCCGCCGGTTGGCGGCAGCGGGCTTCCAAGTCGAAGAGGTCGGCGTGCGCGCGCGCAGCAATGGCAAAGGTCCGCGCCACGTGATCTGGTTTGCGCGGGCGATCTAAGCCGAGGGTCGCACCGATGCGCAAACATTCCATTACAGGCGCTGCGGCACTGGCGCTGTTACTGTCGGCCTGCGCCGGGGGCAATTTTCGGCCAGTCGCCGACACGCCCGAGCGCATCGGCTCCGCTTACACCATCCGCGGGACGACCTATGTCCCCGCCGCCGCGCCGGCCTACGACGCGCTCGGCTATGCCAGCTGGTACGGCAGCGAGTCGGGCAATCGCACCGCCAATGGCGAACAGTTCCGTCCCGGCTGGATCACCGCCGCGCACACCACCCTGCCGCTGCCGACCTATGTCGAGGTAACCGCGCTCGACACCGGGCGGCGGATCATCGTGCGGGTCAACGACCGCGGGCCGTTTGCGCTTGGGCGGATTATCGACCTGTCGCGCGGCGCCGCCGAGCAGCTGGGCATCGAAGCGCAAGGCCATGCCGCGGTGCGCGTGCGGCGGGTCGAACCGTCGGAGAAAGACCGCGAACGGCTGCGCAAGGGCAAGCCCGCGGCATCGCTTGAGCGGGTATCAGAACGCGAGTTGCAAAGGCTGCGGGCACGGATGCCTATCCCGGCACGGTAAGTCCGGCGCGGCAACCGACACCACGCCCCTTCCCTCTTTTGTCGGATTAACTTACAGTTTACCATAAGCCCGGCGCAGCAAATCCCGCTTTTGCGCCAGTGGCATGGCTCTTGCTGGGTAAATGGCGATGTGGAAAAAAATCGGACGCCTGTTCGTCATCAAGACCCGCTTTGAAGCGTGCCTGATCATTTATGCGCTCGCGGTCGGCGCTATGGCGCGCGGCAGCGCCTATCTGCATGAATATCCCGGGATCGGCGGCCAGCTGTTGTTGGCCGCATGTAGCGGCGCGGTGTTTCTGGCTGGTGCGAAGATTTTCGACTGCCTGCGTTACGAGCAAGCGGCGGCAGAAGCCAAACTGGCAGACTAAACCGCAGCAGTCTTTCCCGCGTCACCCGGATATGCGAAGGCGGGAGCCATGAGCAGGATCAGCGGCCGACCGGCCATCAGCACCGAGCATGTCTATGGCCTGACGCTGCGCGTCGCGCGCTGGCGGACGGGTGCGGGCGGTACGCCGCTGTTGTTCCTCAACGGCATCGGCGCCGACATCGCCGCCGCAGCGCCGCTGCTCGCGCAGATGCATGGGCGTGAGGTGTGGACGCTCGACATGCCGGGGGTCGGCGGTTCGCCCGACGCGCTGCTGCCCTATGGCGCATCGACCATCGCCGCGGTCGTGATGGAAATCGCCGACCGGCTGGGCCATCAGAACATCGACATCGCCGGGTTCAGCTGGGGCGGCGCGCTGGCGCAGCAGATCGCGATCCAGTTTCCCGGTCGCGTCCGCCGTCTCGTGCTGATGGCGACGACGCCGGTCATGGGCGCGCCCGGGATCGGCTGGGCCGCGATGTTCGACGACGACATGCAGGCGAGCGGGCTGAAAATCCAGACCGCGACCCCGCTCGGCATCGCGTATCAGACCGCCGCAATGACAGGGTGGAGCAGCGCCGCATATCTGCCGGGGCTGAAACACCTGCCGACACTAGTGCTGATGGGCGAACGCGATGGCGTCATGCCTGCCTGCTATGGCCAGATGCTTGCCAGCCTGATCGACGGCGCGGTGCTGGAGGTGGTGCCGGGATCGCACCTGTTCCCCTTCACCCACGCCGCCGCCGTTGCGGCGCGGATCAGCGCGTTTCTGGATCCGTCGGCGGCGGGGCGACAAGCCGCCGCGTGAGGAAATCGGCGATCGCCGCCGCGGTCGCGTCGGGATCTTCGTCCATCGGCAAATGTCCGATATTCTTGAGCAGCACGACTTCGGACCCGGCAATTCGCTCGTGGAAGGTTTGCGCTGCGCTCGGGTTGATCAACCGATCCTTGTCGCCAAACAGGATCAGCGTTGGCGCCTTGATGTCGCCGACTCGCGCGGCCATCGCAGGTTCGCGATCCATCTGTGCGCGCAGCACCGTCGCTTCGCGGTTGCCCGGGAAGCGCAGCAGCTCCCAATAGCGATCGACCGTTGCGTCATCGACGACGGCCTGCTTTTCGACCGAACCGCGCAGCGACTGTTCGACCAGCGCGCGCGGGGTGATCTGGGTCGCAAGCCAGCGACCGAACGGATATTTCAGGATCCGAAAGCCGACATTGGATTCAGGCGCTTTCTCTCCCTTGCGCAGCGGCATCCCTGCGGCATCAAGCAGCAGCAGCGCGTCAACGCGCGTCGGCTGCGCCAGCGCATAACGCCACGCGACCCAGCCGCCCATCGAATTGCCGCCAAGAATGAAATGGTCGAGGCCAAGCTTCGCCGCAACGACATCGACCGCCGCCGCCATCCCGTCGGCGCTGTAATCCTTGTCGGGGGTACCGCCGGTCAGCCCGTGACCGGGCAGGTCGAGCGTGACGATGCGATAGTCGGCACCCAGCCGCTGAACCAGCGGTTCCCAGGTGTGGAGGCTGCTGTTCGAACCGTGGAGCAGGATGATTGCGGGGCTGCTGCGCTTGCCCTGATCGCGGTAGTGGACACGCTGTCCCGCCGGACCCGCCACAAAGGCGCCGGCCGGCCCGCTATATTTGGCGATCATGGCGTCGCGATCGGTATCCGACGTGCGCAGCGCGAGAAAGATGGCGAGGATCGTCACGATCAAACCAAGTGGAATGAGCACACGCTTGCGCCGGAACAATGGACGCCGCGGCGGCAGCGGTTCGAAATCGTCGTCGTCGATCGTATTGGCCATAACGCCCCCCTCAAGGCTGGCGCGACCCTAACGCACGGGCGCCGTCCGTCAATCCGGGGCTAGTCGTGAATTTTGCGACGAAATGTTTCGGGCAGGAAGAACAGCCCGATCACCAGCGTGATCACCGCGACGACGACCGGATACCACAGGCCGTAGTAGATATTGCCCGTCGCCGCGACCATCGCGAACGCCGTGGTCGGCAGGAAACCGCCGAACCAGCCGTTGCCAATATGATAGGGCAGCGACATTGCGGTGTAGCGGATGCGGCTGGGGAACAGTTCGACCAGCAGCGCGGCAATCGGCCCGTAAACCATCGTCACCAGCAGCACGAGATAGAAGAGGATCGCGACGACTAGCGGTTTGTTGATCGCTTTGGGATCGGCCTTCGCCGGATAACCGGCTTCGGCGAGGGCTTGGTCAAGCTGGACACGGAAAGCCGCAATTGCCCCCGCCCGATCCTCCTCGGCCAGCCGCCAGGGATCAGGCGCAGCGAGCACGCGCGATCCGATCCGTACCCGCGCCGGATCGCCCGTTATCCGCTCGCGCGTGAAGGCCGTGTAATTGGCGCCAGCCTTTGCCAGCGTCGACTTGATGATGTCGCAGCCGGTGCTTTCGAACTTGTTGCGCCCGATCGGGTCGAACTGGAAGGCGCAGGTGTCAGGGTCGGCAGCCATGATCACGGCGGCATTCTGCTGCGCCGTCGCCATTGCAGGGTTCGCCGCGCTCGTCAGCATCTGAAACGCCGGGAAATAGGTGAGCGCCGCCAGCGCGCAGCCCGCGAGAATGATCGGTTTGCGCCCGATCTTGTCGCTGAGCCAGCCGAACAGGATGAAGAACGGCGTGCCGAGCGCGAGGGCAATGGCGATCAAAATGTTCGCGGTCGCGCCATCGACCTTCAGCGTCTTTTCGAGGAAGAAGAGCGCGTAGAATTGGCCGGTGTACCAGACGACCGCCTGCCCCGCGACAGCACCGAACAAGGCGATGATCACCCATTTGAGGTTGGCCCAGCGGCCAAAGGCTTCGGTCAGCGGCGCCTTTGACGTCGTCCCCTCGTCCTTCATCTTCTGGAAAACGGGGCTTTCATTGAGCTGCATGCGGATCCACAGCGATACGCCGAGCAGGACGATCGAGATCAGGAAGGGAATACGCCAGCCCCAATCGGCAAAGGCGTCTTCGCCGATCAGGGTGCGGATGGTGATGACGACGCCCAGCGCCGCGAACAGCCCAAGCGTCGCGGTGGTCTGGATGAAACTGGTGAAGAGGCCGCGCTTCCCCTCGGGCGCATTTTCAGCGACATAAGTCGCCGCCCCGCCATATTCGCCGCCGAGCGCGAGGCCTTGCAGAAGGCGCAAGACAACGAGCAGGATTGGTGCCGCGACCCCGATCGACGCGTAGCTCGGCAACACCCCGACGAGGAAGGTCGAGGCGCCCATCAGGCCCATGGTGACGAGGAAAGTGTTCTTGCGCCCGACAAGGTCGCCGATGCGCCCGAAGAAGATCGCCCCGAACGGTCGCACGGCAAAGCCCGCAGCAAAGGCGGCGAGCGCAAAGATGAAGCCGGTGGTTTCGTTGACGCCGGAGAAAAATTGCGCCGAGATGACTGTCGCGAGCAGGCCGTAGAGGTAGAAGTCATACCATTCGAACACGGTGCCCAGTGACGAGGCGAGGATAACCTTGCGTTCACTTTGGCGCGTGTCGATGGGCCTCGCCCCGGTCTGTTCGGTCATCCTCTTCCCCCGTTCGCCCTGAGCCTGTCAAAGGGCCGTTCTTCTTTTAGCGACGCTAAAGGAAAGAGCGGTGCTTCGACAAGCTCGGCACGAACGGAAAGAGAATATTGTTTAGCGCGTCAACCGACGCGCGTCACCGCACCCTTATGCGCGCCGACGCTCTTGTTGCGCGGGCGGAAGCGGCGCTTGCGCTGGCCTTCGGCGCCCTCACCGGCGGGCGCATCACGGCGCGGACCGCGATCACCGCGCGGCTGGCCACCGCTCGGCTGGCGGCGCGCATCCTGACGCTGGCGGTTCGGGTCGCGGCCCTGGCTGCCAGTGTCGCGCGGACCCGCAACGGGCTTGGGCAAGTTACGCACCAGCTCATTGAAATTCTCGGGCAGCGGCATCGGTTCGGACTTGCTGCGCGTGACGCGCTCGATGTCCTTCATATACGGCCGCTCATCGGGGGCGATGAAGCTGATCGCCATGCCCTCGGCGCCGGCGCGCGCGGTGCGGCCGATGCGGTGGACATATTGTTCGGGCACATTCGGGATCTCGAAGTTGATGACGTGCGACACGCCCGACACGTCGATGCCGCGCGCGGCAATGTCGGTCGCGACGAGTAGCTTGATGTCGCCCGAGCGGAACGCCTGCAACGCGTGGGTACGCTGCGACTGGCTCTTGTTGCCATGGATCGCCATCGCCTTGATCCCGGCGCCCGCAAGGTGGCGCACGACGCGGTCGGCGCCATGCTTGGTGCGGGTGAAGATCAGCGCGCGGCCGATATCCTGCGTCGCGACGACCGAGTGCAGCAGCGCCTGCTTTTCCTTCTGTTCGACGAAGGTCGCGAACTGACGGATCTTTTCGACCGTGGTCGCCTGCGGGGTGACCGAGACGGTGACAGGATCGTTGAGGAACTGCTCGGCCAGGCC
>Ga0265296_1003772_pt1 | contig 13739 bp, 16 predicted proteins | sample MunlanPumphouse1_FD_189073 | JGI IMG/M metagenome (GOLD analysis project Ga0265296, IMG submission 189073) | Groundwater microbial communities from a municipal landfill in Southern Ontario, Canada - Pumphouse #1 | ecosystem: Environmental > Aquatic > Deep subsurface > Groundwater | place... | reverse complement strand
CACGTCGCGCGGCAGTGGCTCGGGCAGGACCAGCCGTACGACGTCGTGCCGTACTTCTTCAGCGACCTCGCCGACTGGGTGTCGCTGGAGTCCGTCGGTCCGGCGCGACGCTGGGACCGGACGATCATCGACGGCAGCCTCGACGACGACGCGTTCGCCGCCTGGCTGGTCGAGGGCCGTCACGTCCGCGGCTACGCGAGCTTCAACGGGGCGGGCGACATCGACCGCGCCACGGCGCTGATCCAGGCCGGCGAGCCGGTCGACGTCGACGCGCTGGTCGGCTGACCCGCGTTCCGAGGCGCAGTTGGCGCCTCGGAACAGCCGTCCCACAACGAGACCGGGCCGCTTGAAAGCGGCCCGGGAACGTTCGGTGCGGTTCCGGCCCGCGGGGCCGGTGCGGGTGAAGCCCTAGGGCTTCGTGACGACGACGTCCGCGTCCTCGGGCACCTCGCCGCGAGCGTAGGCCAGGTTCTCGGCCCGCTCACCGGCGGTCTGCGCCAGCGCGTACATGATCGGGATCATCGCGAAGGCCGGAATGATCACGAGCCAGAGGGCAACCAGCCAGAAGCTGAAGGTGAAGGCACTGGTCGTTGCGAGCACGATCATGACGCGTGGAGCATATCCGACCGCGCGGCGAGTGGACGTCTCGCCGCGGCCGGGAGCGGCCCGGACGCAGTCGGACCACGGAGGGGCGGCGGTCGTCGGGCGTCCGCGGCAACCCGACCCCGGTGGTAGGGTTTGAGGACCGTGATCTTCACGACCAAGGCCGAGTACGGCGTCCGGCTCATGGTGCGGCTGGGCGAGCTTCCGGGCAACGAGCCCGTATCGCTCAAGACCGTGGCCGAGACCGAGCGCCTGCCGCTCGCGTACCTCGAGCGGATCGTCGCGTTGCTGCGGCGGGCCGGCTTGGTCGAGAGCACCCGCGGCGCGCACGGCGGCTACAAGCTGGCGCGTCCGGCCGAAGAGATCCGGATGGACGACGTGATCGTCGCCCTCGAAGGCGCCGTCGCCCCGATGTCGTGCTTCGTCGACGACACCGCCGGTGACCGCGTCCTCTGCTCGCACCTGGACGACAGCGGTAGCGGCTGCGCCACCAAGTTGCTCTGGACCCGCGTGCAGGGCGGGGTCCACCGCGCCCTGCAGCAGACGACGCTCGCCGAGCTCGTCGACTTCCAGTCGGCACCCGACGCCGTCCCCGGCGCCGTTGTCGTCTAGACGACCGCTCCCCGCGGTCGTCCCCTCATCCCTCACGTAGACCCCGAACCCCGGAACTCACATGGCTGACCTCGAGATCAAGAACCTCCACGTTCGCGTCGCCAACGGCGAGAAGGAGATCCTCCGTGGTCTCGACCTGACGGTCAACCGCGGTGAGATCCACGCGCTGATGGGCCCCAACGGCTCCGGCAAGTCCACGCTCGCCAACGTGATCATGGGCAACCCGCAGCTCGAGGTGACCGAGGGTCAGATCATCTGGAAGGGCGAGGAGATCACCGAGCTCGATCCCGACGAGCGGGCGCGCAAGGGCCTCTTCATGGCCTTCCAGTACCCGGTCGCGATCCCCGGCGTGACGATCGTCAAGTACCTGCGGATGGTGATCAACGCCCACCGCGAGGAGCGCGGCGAGGACGAGATCTCGCTGAAGGACTTCCGCAAGCTGGTCCAGGCCGAGATGGAGCGGACCAACGTGCCGAAGGAGTTCGGCTCCCGCTACCTCAACGACGGCTTCTCCGGCGGCGAGAAGAAGCGCCTGGAGATGCTCCAGCTCGCGCTCCAGCGCCCCGACGTCGCGATCCTCGACGAGACCGACTCCGGCCTCGACGTCGACGCGCTGAACATCGTCTCGCAGGCGGTCAACGCGATCAAGGACGAGTCCCCGCTCGGCGCCCTGATCATCACGCACTACCAGCGGATCCTGCACCTGATCAAGCCGGACCGCGTGTCGATCCTGGTCGACGGCCGGATCGTCAAGGAGGGCGGCCCCGAGCTCGTCACCGAGATCGAGGCTGAGGGCTACGCGGGCATCCGCGCGGGCATCCCCGCCGCGTAAGGCCCTCGGCGGGGGTTTTCCGCCCTCCCAGGTAGGATTTGGCGAGTGTCCTCCGAAGCGGCCCTCACTGACTCCGCGATGACCCTCGATGTCGATGCGGTCCGGGCGCAGTTCGCGTACCTGGACCGCCCCGAGGGCATCGTCTACCTGGACAGCGGCGCCAGCGCGCAGAAGCCGCGGGCCGTGCTCGACGCGATGCACGAGTTCGGCGGGTTGCACTACGCCAACGTCCACCGAGGCGTGCACCGGCTGGCGATCGAGGCCGACGCCGCCTACGACGCGGCCCGGGCCACGATCGCCGGGTTCGTCGGCTCGACGCCCGCCGAGACGATCATCACCAAGAGCGTCACCGAGGCGATCAACCTGGTCGTCCACAGCTGGGGCGAGCAGCACGTCGGGGCCGGCGACGAGGTCGTGATCACCCAGCTCGAGCACCACGCCAACCTGGTGCCGTGGCAGCAGCTCTGCCTGCGCAAGGGCGCGACGCTGCGCTACCTCGAGCTCGACGAGCACGGCCGGATCGACCTGGATCAGCTCGACGAGCTACTCGGGTCGGGCCGGGTCAAGATCGTCGCCGCGGCGCACGTCTCGAACGTCGCCGGGACCGCCAACCCGGTCGAGGAGATCGTCCGCCGCGCGCACGCCGCCGACGCGCTGGTCCTGATCGACGGCGCCCAGGCGGTCCCGCAGCGCCCCGTCGACGTCGCCGCGATCGGGGCCGACTTCTACGGCTGGACCGGCCACAAGCTCTACGGACCGACGGGCATCGGCGTGCTGCACGTGCGTCGCGAGCTGCTCGACCAGTTGCCGCCGTTCCTGACCGGCGGCGACATGGTCAACATCGTGGACTTCCACGAGACGTCGTGGGCGACCGGGACGCAGCGGTTCGAGGCCGGCACCCCGCCGATCATCGAAGCGGTCGGCCTGGCCGCCGCCTGCGACTGGTTGCGCTCGATCGGCGGGATGGCCGCCGTCCACGCCCACGAGACCGCGATCACCGGCTACGCGCTGGAGCGGCTCTCGGCGCTCGAGGGGATCCGCGTCGTCGGACCGCCGACCGCGGACGAGCGCGGCGCCCTGACCGCGTTCGTCGTCGACGGGGTGCACCCGCACGACGTCGCCGAAATCGTCGCCCGCCGCGAGGTCTGCGTGCGAGCGGGGCAGCACTGCGCCGAGCCGCTGCACCGCGCGCTGGGTATCCCCGCGACGACCCGGGCCAGCTACGCGGTCCACACGGTGCGGGACGAGATCGACGCCCTGGTCGACGCGCTCGCCGAGGCGCAGCGGATCTTCGCCTAGCGACCGGACCGCGGACGCCGACGCCCGGCGCGGGCTCCGCCGGGGCGGCTCACCAGTCGGTGGGGCGCTTGGGAAGCGTCGCGCCGACCTGCTCGTACGCCTGCTCGACGCCGCTGCCGCCGAGCACCAGCTTCGACGCCTCGACCTGTTTCGCGCAGGTCTCGGCGCCGATCTCGCGGTAGAGCCCGAGCGTGCGGTCCAGGGCCGCGTCGGCCTCGGCGGATGACGACCGCGAGGCGTCCGCGGGCTCGGCCAGGCGCCCGATCGGTCCGCGCAGCTCGTCGGGCGGGTCGATCGCGGTCAACGTCGAGCGGAATGTCTCCTCGGCGCGCCGGATGACCGCGGCGGCGTCGGCGGACGAGAGGTCCTCGTCCGCCATGTGGGCCGGGAGCCAGACCGTGTGGCCGGCGAGCTCCGTGCACGCGGCCTCGACCTGCTGGACGGCCGCCTGGCGGGAGGACTGCCCGTCTCCTGCGCTCTCCGCGGGCCCGGAGTCGTCGTCGCCGCAGCCGGCGAGTCCGAGGCCGAGAACCGTCGTCGCGACGAGCAGCGGGAGGGAGAACGACGGGCGTCGAGCGAGCATCGCCTCCCGACGCTACCCATTGGCCACGTCGGAAGGCGCTGACCCGCGCCGGACGGGCGCCGATCTCGGCGGCCGCGTCGCTCAGTCCGTCGTGAAGCTCAGCGTGACCGAGCCGAAGCCCTCGCCGGGCGAGTAGAAGCCGGCGAAGACCGACGATCCGGCCTTGGCCGGGATCGTGCCGGGAATCGCGGTGTAGGTGTGCGTCCGGCCGTCGGGGCTGACCGTCTTCGCCGCGGCCTTGGTCAGGTCGAGGTCGACCAGCACGCCGCGGGTGCCGCCGAGCTGCGTGCCGTCCTTGCCGTCCATCCGGAAGATCACGCGCGACCGGCTGCCGTTGATCTCGACCTCGGGCTCGGCGGCGGACATGTCGATCGTGTGCGCCCTGAAGCGGAACCCGACCTTGCCGCGGAACGTGGTGGCCGCGGTGCCGGACGACGGGTCGAACCAGCCCTTCGAGAACGGGAACCCGAAGCTGTAGACGAACGCACTGGAGCTGCCGGGCAGGACCTCGCGCGGGCCGTTGGTCGCGCCACCGCTCACGGACGTGCCCTCACCGGTGCTGATGTACCGGACCCAGCTGTCCAGCGGACGCCAGGCGATCGTGGCGGAGCGGACGTCGACCGCGCCGCTCGGGCGGGTCAGGACCGGCGGCTCGGCGCCGAGCCCGGTCGCGCAGTAGGCGGCGGTGCACGACGACGGGGCGGGTGCGTCCTTGACGTGCCCGGTTACGGCGACCGTGGCGACCGCGCCGCTCGGCACGCGCCGCAGGCGCAGCTGGGTGCGGACCGTGCGGGCGGTGCCGGCGGTCAGCGTGAGGCGCGCGTTGCCGACGCTGGCGGTCGCGGTCTCGCGGTCGAGCTTGACCCGGCTGGACGGGGCGCTCAGGCGACCGATCGTGCGGCGCTTGCCGCCGTTGACCTCGCCGGTGACGGTCGAGCTCCTGCCCAGTCGCACCTGCAGCTTCGCCAGGGTCACCCGCCGCTGGCCCTTGGTCAGCCGCACGGTGCCCTTGAGACCCAGCGTGGCGGTGCCGGTGACCGTGCCGCTCTCGACCGGCAGGACCGCCCGCGAGCGGCCGCTCAGCAGCTTCACCGGTGACGATGCGGACCAGCGCACGCCCTGGCCCTTGAGGCCCTTCGAGCCGTTGGTCAGGGTCATCGAGCCGGCGCCGAAGTCGGCCGCGGTCGCGGAGCTCGCGGCGCCTCCCGCCGCGATGCTCGCGACCAGCGCGAGTCCGGCGGGAACGAGCAGGGAACGCGGCGAGCGACGCGAGACAGACAGCCGTGACATGTTCGGAAACCCTAAAGCGTCGGGGGGTCGGGGGCGCCGCTTGCGGCGTCCTCCGGGAAGCTCGCCGGCGGCTCGTCGAGCCACGACACGCGCAGCGCGGTTCGGCCGGATTCGTCCGCGTGCAGCTCGGCGTCGACGTGCCAGATCTCGGCCAGACGTCGCTGGTCGAGGACCTCGCGCGGCGGACCGTCGGCGACGGTCCGCCCGTCGGCCATCACCACCACCCGGTCGGCGACGGCCGCGGCGAGCGCCAGGTCGTGGACGACCAGCAGCACGGCCAGGCCGTCGTCGGCCAGCGCGCGCAGCCGCCGCGCCATCGTCGCCGTGGCTCCCAGGTCGAGCGCGGAGGTCGGCTCGTCGGCGATCAGCACCGGCGCGTCCTGGGCGAGCCCGACGGCCAGCTGGACGCGTTGCAGCTCGCCGCCGGAGAGCGTCGAGAGCTGACGGTCGCGCAGGTCCGCGGCGTCGGCCCGCGCGAGCGCCACGTCGGCCGCGGCGCGGTCGCTCGCGCCGGCCCGGCGGAACGCGCCGATGTGCGGCGAGCGGCCGATCATCACGGCTTCGTGGACCGCGATCCCGACCGGGACGGCGGGGCGCTGCGGGACGAACGCGCGGTGCTTGGCGAGCTGGCGCGAGGAGAGCTTGCGCAACGGCGTGCCGCTCCAGCGGATGACGCCGTCGGACGGCCGGGTCAGGCCGGACGCCGCACGGACCATCGTCGACTTGCCGGCGCCGTTCGGCCCGACCACGGCGAGCAGCTCGCCGCGGTGCAGCGTCATGTCGGCGTGGTGGAGGATCTCGACGCCCCCGATCTCGACCCGCAGGCCGGAGACGTCGAGCAGCGGCTCACCGTTGGTCGCGGCGCTCATATCGCCTTCCTGAGCAGCCAGAGGAACAGGGGCACGCCGAGCACCACCATGAACGGGCCGACCGGCAGGTCCATCGGCGCCGCGATCCGCCGCGCGAAGGTGTCGGCGAGCAGCAGCAGCGCGGCGCCCGCCACGGCCGAGGCCGGTACGACGAAGCGGTGGCTCGACGTGCCGCCGGCCAGCCGGACCACGTGCGGGACGACCAGGCCGAGGAACCCGAGCAGACCCGCCATCGCGGCGGCCGCGGCGGCCAGCAGGGCGGCGGCGACCGCGGCCTGCAGGCGGATCGCGCGCGGCCGGGCACCGAGCGACTGGGCGACGTCGTCGCCGAGCGCCAGCCGATCGAGCGGGCGGATCAGCAGGATCGCCATCACGCCACCGACGGCGGCGTAGGGCCAGACCTGCGACAGCGTGGACCAGCCGTCGTAGGGCAGGTAGCCGGCGATGAAGAAGACCGCCGACGACACGCGGTCCGGGTAGGCGGCCATCAGCATCGTGGTGCCCGCGGTGAAGATCGCGCTGACCGCGATGCCGGCCAGCACCAGCCGGGCGACCCCACCGCCGCCTCGTCCCGCCCAGGCGACCGAGAAGACCATCGCGGCGGCGACCAGCCCGAAGAACAGCGCGCTGATCGGTACCAGCGCCACCGAGTCGGGGATCGCGAGCAGCAGCAGCATCGCGCCGAACCCGGCGCCCGCCGTGACGCCGATGATGTCGGGGGACGCGAGCGGGTTGGCCAGTGCGCCCTGCAGCAGCGCTCCCGCGACCGAGAGCGCCGCACCGACCACGATCGCGGAGACCGTGCGGGGGATCCGCAGGTCGTTGACGATCTGGTAGATCGGGTTGTCGAGGTCCTTCTCGCCGATCACCGGCAGGACGTCGAAGATGTCCGCCAGGGCGATGGTGGTGGAGCCGAGGGCGAGCGACAGCAGGGTGGCCGCCAGGAGGGTGACCGCTGCTGTCACCAGCACCAGGGACTGGCGTACGGGCACTGGCGTTAGTTGCGCAGGAAGTTGCGTCGAACGTGACTGATCACGGCACCGGGGTTGTCCGACGCCTGGAGCAGGGAGTCGGCGTCCGCGATGTGGATCCGGTTGTTGCGCGCGGCCTTGGTGGCCTTCCAGCCCGGCTTCTTGCGGAAGAACGCGACGGTGTTCGGCAGCGAGGCCTTGCGGCCGTGCGGCACGACGATGATCACGTCCGGATTCATCGTCAGCACCCGCTCGTCGCTGAGCGGCGCGAAGCTGCCCGGGACGCCTGCGTTGTACGACGGCTTGAGGCCGGACGTCACCAGCCGGCCGCCGGCGTAGCGGATCATGTCGCCGCCCCAGCTGTTGGGCAGGAAGGCGATCGTCGAGCGGCCGACGCCGAGCACGAGCAGGACCTTCGGGTTGGACCTGATCCCGGCCCGTGCGCTGCGGATCCCGGCGTCGATCTGGCGGGTGATCGCGTTGGCGCGGCTCGAGCGGCCGACCAGCTTGGCGATCCGGCGCACGCCGGGGGAGACGTTCTGGACGCGCGTCGGCTCCCAGGCGTCGCTGACCGCGAGCCCGCGGCGGCGCAGCTTGGCGTTGCCGACGCGCCAGTTGGGCGACGACAGCAGCAGGTTGGGCCGCAGCCGCAGCAGCTGCTCCAGGTTCGGGCCGTCGGGGTGCGACAGCGCCAGCCGCGGCACGCGGTTGAGGCCGGGATGGAGCCGCAGCCCGTTGCCGACGTCGCTGCCGACGGCCACCGGACGCACGCCCAGGCGGGCGACCACGTTGGACTGGAACGGGGTCAGCGTGACCACGCGGTTGTAGGTCCGCGCGTCGGCCTGCGGAGCGGCGACCCCGCCGGCCAGCGTCACCCCCGCGACGACGGCGAGCAGCGCGGCGACCCCGCGCCCCCGCCGGACGGACCGGCGCGGACGATCCGACGGATCGTCTGACGTCCGCGGCGACGGGAACGACACGGGTGGTACGTCAAGGTCGGTGAGGGTGACCGGCTGCGACATGCGCCGGAGAGTAGCAACCTTAGGAGCGCCGAACTCCAGTTCCCAACGGGGGACGCAGCTCATCGGACGTGTGACGGTCCTCACGGCTGGGACGGCCCGGAGCCGTCCTCGCCGAGCACCAGGCGACCGTCCGGCAGCCGGTAGACCGTCCCGACGGCGGTTCCCCGTCCCTCGACGGGAGCGGCGTCCTGCGGCACGGTGACGGTGCGCTCGTCCTGCGGCTGGCGCTCGGCCGCATCGGTCGCGGCCTTGGCCCCGAGGCTCAGCCCGGCGACCAGGAACGCGACGGCGAGCACGATCCCGACGTCGAACAGGTTGACGAGGCCGTCGAGCGGGTCGCCGGCGTCGGCGGCCGATCCGCGGCGGTGCAGGCCGACGCGGCTCATGATCCGGTGCCGACCCCGGCGGGAGGGGCACCGGTCGTCGGGGTGGTCGTGTTCTGGTGTCCACCGGGCGGCAGCAGCGAGACGGCGTGCTCGATCGCAGCGAGGTCCTCGGCGTAGAGCCGGGTCCGGGTCAGGGTCAGGCCGAAGGCGACTGTGCCGACCAGCAGGCCGATCACCGTCGCCGCGAACGCGACCTGCAGGTCGGCGGCCAGACCGGCGATGTCCCCGCGACCGAGCGCGCCGAGTCCGGGCGCGAGCGGGATCAGCGTGCCGGCCAGGCCGAGCGCGGGACCGAAGCGGACCAGCAGCCGGGTCCGGTCGAGTCGTCGCCCGACGGCGATCTCGTACTCGGTCAGCGCGTGCTCGACCCACTCGCGCTGGTGGGCGCCGAGGGCGGCGCCGATCGCCTCGAGCGCGTTGGTCGCGATCGGCGTGGGGGCCTGGGGGGCCAGTTCGGCGGTCCGCCGCGGGTCGTGGACGATCGTCCGGGCCAGCTCGGGCAGGCGGGTCCGCCCGGGTCGGTGACGGCGCCAGATCTCGGTCACCGCGCGGCCCAGCTCGACGCCGAGCACCAGCAGCAGCAGCAGCGCGGCGACGTGGACGGGGACCTCGAGGGCCCGGGCGATTCCCGAGAGGGCGTCGTTGATCAGTCCGGCGGCGAGCGGCACGTCCGTGGAGGGTAGTCGCCGTCCCGGCGCGCCGTGCCCCGATCGCACGCGCATCCGGAGCTGATGCGGAAAGCGGCCGAGGGGCGGGGCCGAATCCGCATCAGCTCGGTCGATCCGCCCCGGCCGCCCCGAGCTGATGCGGATCTCGCCCGACGTATGGGCCGGATCCGCATCAGCATCGGGGGAGGACCGTCACCTGCGACGATGGAAGCAGTCATGGACGAGCTCTACCGCGAGAACATCCTCGATCACTACAAGCGTCCGCGGAACTGGTCGCCGCCGCTGCCGCCGCTCGAGTCGGTCGACATGCAGTTCGAGGACAAGAACCCCTCCTGCGGCGACCAGCTCAAGGTGCTGCTGCAGATCGACGACGACCGCCGCGTCACCGGGGTCCGGTTCGAGGGGCACGGCTGCGCGATCAGCCAGTCCGCCGCGTCGATGGTCTCGGAGGAGCTCGCCGGCAAGTCGGTCGACGAGCTGCTCCAGCTCGATCAGGACTTCGTGTTGGAGCTGTTGGGGATCGATATCTCCGCGACCCGGATCAAGTGCGCGTTGCTCTCGCTCAAGGTCGTCAAGTCGGCCGCCCTCGGCGCGTCGGTCGAGTGGGAGGACGGCGCGTCCTCCGCCGTCTCCGTCCCGCCGCCCGGCGGGACCGGCTCCTCTGCCGGGATCTGACCCGCGGTCCGCGCCCTCCGCGCCGGACCGAGCAGCAGGATCCCGATCACCGCGCCGGCGAGCATCATGCCCGCCTGGGTCTGGAACGCCGCCGAGAATCCGTCGGTCAGCGCCAGGTCGGGGCCGCGTCCTTCGGTCACCGCCGACGCCGTCCGGTTGCTGGCGACCGTGACCATCGCGGCGATCCCGATCGCCCCGCCGATCTGCTGGCCCGTGGTCAGCAGGGCGGACGCGACGCCGCCGTCGCGTTCGTCCGCGTCGCCGGTCGCGACGGCCATCAGCACCACCAGCGCCATGCCGATGCCGGCCGCGGTCAGCGCGAACGCCGGAACCAGGTGGCCGACGTAGGAGCTGTCCGGGGTCAGCGTGCTCATCAGGTACAGCCCGGCGGCGGCACCCGCCAATCCCAGCGCGGTCGGGATCCGCGCGTCGGTGCGCGCCAGGAACCGTCCGGTCAGGCCGGCCGAGATCCCCATCGACACGCTGAACGGCAGGAACGCCGCGCCGGTCTCCAGCGGCGACCAGCCGAGCACCCGCTGGATGAACAGCGTCTGGAAGAAGAACATCGCCAGCAGCCCGGCGGCCCCGATCAGCACCAGCAGGTTGGCGGTCATCGCGCGACGGCGGCGCAGCAGGCTGAGCGGGACGAGCGGCTCGTCCGAGCGCCGCTCGGAGGCCAGGAACGCGACGGTCATCGCGACCACCACCGCGAAGCCGAGCAGCGTGCGGGTCGACGTCCAGCCCTGGGTGTGGGTCTCGACCACCGTGTAGACGAGCAGCAGCAGCGCGCCGGTCCCGAGCAGGGCGCCGGTCAGGTTGGGGCGGGCGCGGGCGTCGCGCTGGTCGTCGGCGGGGACCACCCGCGGGACCAGCAGCAGCGTCACGCCGGCGATCGGCAGGTTGATCAGGAAGACCCAGCGCCAGTCGAGCAGCTCGGTCAGGGCGCCGCCGAGCAGCAGTCCGGTCGCGGCGCCGATCCCGATCAGGCTCGCCCAGACGGACAGCGCGCGGGTCCGGCCGGGCCCTTCGCGGAAGGTCGCCAGGATGATCGACAGCGCGGCGGGGGAGAGCATCGCCCCGGCCAGGCCCTGGAGGCCACGACCGATCACCAGCGATTCGGCGGACCACGCGGCGGCGCAGAGCGCGGATGCGCCGGCGAACGCGGCCATGCTGATCGCGAACATCCGCCGGGCGCCGATCCGGTCGGCGACGCGGCCGCCGATCAGCAGGAAGCCGCCGAAGGTCAGCAGGTAGGCGTTGACGACCCACGACAGCGAGCGCTCCGAGAACGCCAGCTCGTCGCCGATCGTCGGCAGGGCGACGTTCACGATCGTGTCGTCGAGGATCAGCATCAGCTGCGCGACGCAGGCGACGAGCAGGATCAGCGTGGCGGATGCGGGGGGTCGGGCGGCGGCGCGAGACACGGAAGTACTCCGATCGACGGTGCTTTTTCTACGGTCGTAGAAACACGGCGTCTACACTTGTAGAAGAAACTGCTCCGATCGTCAAATCCGGTGTCATACTTGACGGGTGGCGCGACGCGAGGGGCAGGTCGATCGACGGGAGCGGCTGCTGCGGGAGGCGCTGCTGCTGGTCGCCGCGGGCGGGCTCCAGGCGGTCACCCACCGCGCGGTCGAGCGGCAGGCCGAGGTGCCGCACGGGTCGGTCACGTACCACTTCGGGTCGCGCGACGACCTGGTCTTCGCGATGGTCGACCGGCTGGCCGCGGACTGCGAGCGTGAGGTTGCGAAGATCGCCCAAGGGGTCGCGATGGCCCTGGCCCGGTCGCCGCGCGGGGACGGGCTCGACGTCAACCTGGTCGCTGACGGGCTGACCGCATGGATGGACGACGACCCCCCACGGCACCTCGCCCGCCTGGAGCTGGAGCTGGCGGCGGCCCGGGACCCGCGCCTGCGGACGCGGATGACCGACGCGGCCCTGGTCTTCTGGCGGCTCTGCGAGCCGATCGTGCTCGCGCTGGGGTCCGACGATCCGGAGCTCGACGGCCGGGCGATGGCGGCGATGGTCGACGGCCTGCTGCTCGACCGGCTGGCGCACGAGCCGACCGACCCGCGGGTGGTCCGGGCGGCCCTCCGCCGTCTGCTCGGGGCGTGGGCCCCGGCGGTCTCGCCGACGTCCTGATCCATCCGTTCCGGCGTCGCCGCCGCTTTCGCGATCCGCGCGTTTCGACGTTCCTGGCTGGGTTTCCGCGGCCCCGGGGATTGAATCCCTAAAACCCGGTCAGGTTTGGTACATTTCAGCTGTGCCGATCACCACCGACCTGCATCAGCACGCCTGGCCCGCCGACTTCCTGACCGCGCTCGAGGCGCGGCACGACGGGCCGCGCACGGAACGGACGGGCGAGACGTCGTGGACGCTCCGCCTGCCCAACGAGCCGGACTGTCAGCTCGGCGAGGCCGAGGTCGACGCCGACTGGCGCCGCGGTGGGCTGTTCGCCGCCGGCATCGATCGGGCGCTGCTCGTGCCGCCGCTGGCGATCGGCATCGACTCGTTGCCCGCCGACGACGCCCGCGAGCTGCTCGCGGCGTGGCACGACGCGAGCTTCGCGCTCGGCAGGCCGTTCGGGGTCTGGGGCGCGGTCGCGGCCCGGGATCCGCGGGTCGCCGATCTCGAGGATCTGCTCGCCCGCGGAGCGGTCGGCCTGTCGGTCCCGGCCTCGGCGATCGCCGACGCCGCGTCGATCGAGCGGTTCGGTCCGGTCCTCGAGGCGCTGCAGCGGGCCGGTCGGCCGCTGTTCGTGCATCCCGCTCCGCCCGCCGACGGGCAGACCGGGGGCTCCGACGTCGCTTCCTGGTGGCCGGCCGTCGCCGACTATCCCGGTCAGCTGCTGCGCGCCTGGGCGACCTGGCTCGACCGCGGCATGACGCTCTTCCCCGACCTGCGGGTCGGATTCGCCGCGCTCGCCGGCGGCGGCCCGCTGATGCTCGAGCGTCTCGCCGCCCGGGGCGGTCCGGTCGACGCCGCGCGCTCCGACCGCCTGGTCTACGAGACGTCCTCGTTCGGGGCCCGCGCGATCGCCCAGGCCGCCCAGGCGGTCGGGGTCGACCGACTGGCCTTCGGCAGCGACCGCCCGGTGGTCGCCGCGACCGACCAGCACGTCCCGCTGGTGGCCGGGATCGACCGCACCCGGCTCTGCACCGTGGCCGCCGAGCGGCTGCTCGACGGCGCCGCCGACGCCCGGCGTACGGACGCGACCGAGCGCGACGCTCCGCTGGTGCTCGTCGCGGACGCGGCATGAGCGTCCTGGCGCCCGCGGTCCGGGGGCTGCTCCCCGGACCGGGCACGCTCAGCACCGATCAGCTCCAGCGGCTGGCGGCGGACGTCGCGGCCCGGCCCGAGCTGTGGGGCGAGCACGTCGCGCACGACGCCGAGCAGCGCAGCTACACGCTGCTGCACCAGGACGGAAATGTCACGGTCTGGCTGATCTGCTGGAGCGCCGGTCACGACACGGGGTTCCACGACCACGATGTCTCGGGTGCCGGCGTCGCGGTCGCCGAGGGCGAGATCGTCGACGAGCGGATGCGGGCGTTCGGCGCGCCGCGCGCCCGGCGGATCGCCGCGGGCGACACGGTGCCGATCGCCCCGACCGAGATCCACCGGATCCACCACCCCGGTGGTGCCCCGGCGGTCTCGGTCCACGCCTACTCGCCGCCGTTGCTGCGGACGGGGGCGTACGAGATCGCGGGCGACGGGCAGCTGTTGCGTCACGCCCAGGCGGGCGAGGACGCGTTGGAGGCCCGCGACTGAGCGGTCTCCGAATGCCGACCGGTCATCGTTCTGCACCCTGGGGGTGCTCAGTGGCGACCGGTCGTCGTTCGAGCGACGGTCGGTAGGGGCCGCCGGATCCCCGTCCCCACGCGCAACTTAGGGACTCCTACTTGTAGGTTCTCAAAATTGGGGGCGGGGAT
>Ga0265296_1003771_pt1 | contig 13739 bp, 13 predicted proteins | sample MunlanPumphouse1_FD_189073 | JGI IMG/M metagenome (GOLD analysis project Ga0265296, IMG submission 189073) | Groundwater microbial communities from a municipal landfill in Southern Ontario, Canada - Pumphouse #1 | ecosystem: Environmental > Aquatic > Deep subsurface > Groundwater | place... | reverse complement strand
CAATGCCGACTAGACTGCCGTCATGTCCCTCCGCCACGCGGTCCTCGGCCTCTTGGCGATCAAGCCGTCGACCGGCTACGAGCTGACGCAGCGGTTCGATCTCTCGCTCTCGCACGCCTGGCAAGCGAGCCACAGCCAGGTCTATCCGGCGTTGGCGAAGCTCGAGACCGACGGCCTCGTGGAGGTGCTCAGCGAGGGTGCCCGGCGCAGTCGCACCTGGGGCATCACCCCGGCGGGCCGCAACGAGCTGCGCGACTGGCTCGTCGAGAGCGAGGTCGACCGCGGCCAGCGCAACGAGTCGGGCGTCCGCTGGTTCCTCTTCCAGCTGCTCGATCCGGCCGACCGGCGCGAGGTGATCGAGCGCGAGATCGAGTACACCGAGCGCACCGCTGCGATGCTCGGCTCGCTGGCCGGCCGCACCGACGATCCGAATCCGCTGGAACCGTCGATCGACCTCGGCCAGCGCATCAACGCGGTGATGTTGGAGTGGCTGCACGACCAGCTCGACGGGCTGCCCGGCGACGACGAGCGCTAGCCTCCTCGCCGCGCCGGACGTGCGTCCGAGCAGCCGGTCCGGTCCAGCGGCTAGCCTGATCACCGATGTCCGGGACGATCATTGACGGTAAGCGCGTATCCGCCGAGGTGCGGCAGGAGGTCGCCACCGACGTCGCGGCCTTCTCCGAGCGGTACGGCCGGCCTCCGGGTCTGGCGACGATCCTGATCGGCGAGGACCCCGCGAGCGCGGTCTACGTCGGCGGCAAGCAGCGGGCCTGCGCCGAGGTCGGGATCCAGGGCTTCGACCACCGGCTCGACGCGGACGCCACGCGCGAGCAGGTCGTCACGCTGATCGAGCAGCTCAACGCCGATCCCGCCGTCAGCGGGATCCTCTGCCAGCTGCCGGTCCCCGGTCACCTCGACGGCGTCGAGCTGACCAACCTGATCGACTCCGACAAGGACGTCGATGGCCTGACGATCGCCTCCGCGGGACGCCTGGCGCTGGGCCTGCCGGGCCTGCGCTCGTGCACCCCGGCCGGCGTGATCCGTCTGCTCGACGACCACGGCGTCGACCTGCAGGGCAAGGAGACGGTCGTGATCGGCCGCTCCAACCTCTTCGGCAAGCCGATGGCGCAGCTGCTGCTCAGCCGCAACGCCACGGTCACCACCGCCCACTCGCGGACCGCGGACCTGCCCGCCGTCGCGCGTCGTGCCGACGTGCTGATCGTCGCGGTCGGCCGCGCCCGGATGGTGCAGGCCGACTGGGTCAAGTCCGGTGCGGTCGTGATCGACGTCGGGATGAACCGGCTCGACGGCGGCGGCTTGGCCGGGGACGTCGACTTCGACGGCGTCGCCGAGGTCGCATCGGCCATCACCCCGGTGCCCGGTGGCGTCGGTCCGATGACGATCGCTCAGCTGCTGGCCAACACCGTCCAGGCCGCCCGCCTGCAGGCGGGGGAGTAGCGGCACCATGCTGAAGCGCCTCCGCAGCGGCGAGTGGATCGCCGTCGGCGCCCTCGTCGGGCTGCTCGTCACGCTGTTCCTGGAGTGGTTCAACGCCGAGGTCGAGCTCACCGGCTCGGGACCAGCGGCGACGCTGGCGCAGGACGGCACGCTCGGCTCCGAGGTCGTGGACCGCTCCGGGATGCTGGTCTCGGTCGAGACCGCCGCCGGCTGGGGCGCACTGGGCCGCCCGTGGGCCGATTTCCTGATCGTGGCCGTGATCGCGGTCGTGGTGATGCTGGTGATGGCGCTGCGTGCGCGGCCGGGCCGCCCGACCTACGGCGCGGTCGTCAGCCTGATCGTCGCGGGCTTCGTCACCGCGCTGGTCACGCTGCTGACCGCGATCCGCGTGCTGATCGCCCGGCCGGGCGAGCTGGAGGAGGCGTCCGAGAACGTGCGCCTGCTGGTCTCGACCAGTCCCGGACCGGGGGCGTGGATCGGCCTGGCGTCGCTGGTCGTGTTGCTGATCGGCCTCTGGGTGGCGATCGCCGACGATCGCACCGGGGCCGCCGAGAGCGCCGTCGATCCGCCGGCTCCGCGTCCCGTCCCGGACGTGGCGCCGCTCCCCGGGCCGGACGCGCCCGCTCCGACGCCCGAGCCGTAGGCACCGGGCGCCCGACCGCGCCGTTTCGAGTCGGTCAACTAGCATCGGGCGCGATGATCGACCGCGACACCGTCCTCCACGTCGCCACGCTGGCGCGCCTGGACCTGCACGACGACGAGATCGAGCCGATGGCGCAGGAGCTGTCGGCGGTGCTCGGCCACCTCGAGACGATCGCCGAGCTCGACCTCGACGGCGTGGTGCCGACCTCGCACGTGCTGACCGCGCCGACCGGGCCGCGCGCCGACGTGCCGCACACGTCGCTGGCCCGCGAGGTGGCGCTCGACCAAGCCCCCGACGCGTCCGACGACGGCTTCCGCGTCCCGAGCCCGCAGGCCTGAGGCCCCGATGACCAATCTGATCGATCTGACCGTCGTCGACGCGGCGGCGGCCCTCCGCCGTGGGGACATCACCCAGGCCGAGCTGTTCCAGGCCTACCGCGACCGCGCCGCCGCGGACGACACCAACAGCTTCACCTGGCTGGCCGACGAGCTGACGCTGCCCGCGGCGCTCGGCAACGAGGCGACGCCGCGTCCGGGCACCGACACCCCGCTGGCGGGCGTTCCGCTGGCGATCAAGGACCTGTTCTGCATCGCGGGGGTACCGACCGCGTCGGCGTCGAACCTGCTGCGCGGCTACCTGCCGCCCTACACCGCGACCGCGGTCCGGCTGCTGCAGGACGCCGGCGCCACGGTGCTCGGCAAGACCAACCAGGACGAGTTCGCGATGGGCTCGTCGAACGAGAACTCCGCCTTCGGCCCGGTGCTCAACCCGTGGGACCGCACGCGCGTTCCCGGCGGCTCGTCGGGCGGCTCGGCCGCCGCGGTCGCCGCCGGCCTGGCCCCGGCCTCGATCGGCACCGACACCGGGGGATCGGTTCGCCAGCCCGCCGCGCTCTGCGGCGTCGTCGGACTCAAGCCGACGTACGGGTCGGTCTCGCGGTTCGGGATGATCGCCTTCGCCTCGTCGCTCGACCAGGCCGGGCCGATCACCCGCAACGTGACCGACGCCGCGCTGCTGTTCCGCGCGATGACCGGTCCGCGCGACCCCGCCGACGCGACCTCGATCGGCTGGGACAGCGCGGGCGAGCTCGACCTGCCGACGACCGAGCGGCTCGACGGCCTGAAGATCGGCGTCCCGATCGACCTGCTCGGCGAGGGCATCGAGCCCGGCGTCCGCGCGTCGTTCGACGCGACCCTCAAGCTCGCCGAGAGCCTGGGGGCGGAGATCGTCGAGGTCCAGCTGCCGCACGCGCGCCACGCGCTGTCGGCGTACTACCTGCTGGCCCCGGCCGAGGCCTCGTCCAACCTGGCCCGCTTCGACGGCGTTCGCTACGGAAACCGCGCCGAGATCGGGGACGGTGGCCTGGTCGAGCTCTACACCAAGACCCGCCACGACGGCTTCGGTCCCGAGGTCAAGCGGCGGATCATGCTCGGCACCTACGCGCTGTCGAGTGGCTTCTACGACGCCTACTACCGGCGCGCCCAGCAGGTCCGGACGAAGATCGTCGAGGACTTCCGGGCCGCCTACGAGCAGGTCGACCTGATCGCGACCCCGACCAGCCCGACCGTGGCCTGGGGCCTGGGCGAGCGCACCGACGACCCGCTGGCGATGTACCAGGCCGACGTCACCACGCTGCCGTTCTCGCTGGCCGGCGTGCCCGCGATCTCGATCCCGAGCGGCCTGTCCGAGGGCCTGCCGGTCGGCTTCCAGCTGGCCGGTCCCGCGTTCAGCGAGCCGCAGATCCTCGAGACCGCCTACGCGCTCGAGCAGCAGATCGGGTTCGATGGGGCGGCCGCCTTCGATGGTCCGGCCCCGGCCGGGAAGGAGCAGGGCTGATGTCCGCGGCGTACGAGCCCGTGATCGGGCTGGAGATCCACGTCCAGCTCGCCACCAAGACGAAGATGTTCTGCGGCTGCGAGCTGGTCTTCGGCGACCCGCCGAACACGCACACCTGCCCGGTCTGCCTGGGCATGCCCGGGATCCTGCCGGTGGTCAACGCCGAGGCGATCCGCCTGGGCCTGATGATCGGCCTGGCGTTCGAGGGTGAGCTGGCCAAGCGGCTGGTCTTCCACCGCAAGTCGTACTTCTATCCCGACCTGCCCAAGGGCTACCAGATCAGTCAGTTCGACGAACCGCTGGTCGCGGGTGGTCGGTTGGGCACGGTCGGCCTGGAGCGGGTCCACGTCGAGGAGGACGCGGCCAAGCTGACGCACCTCGGCGCGAGCGGCCGGATCGGCGGCTCGACGGCCTCGGTCGTCGACTACAACCGCGGCGGCACGCCGCTGGCCGAGATCGTCACCCTCCCCGAGATCCACTCCGCCGAGGAGGCCTCGTCGTGGTTGCGGCTGCTGCGCGAGACCCTGCGCCAGCTCGGCGTCTCGGACGTGAACATGGAGGAGGGGTCGCTTCGCTGCGACGCCAACATCTCGATCCGTCCGGTCGGCGACACCACGCTCGGCACCAAGACCGAGCTCAAGAACATGAACTCGTTCCGGTTCATCGAGCAGGGGATCAACGCCGAGATCGCGCGCCAGATCGCGCTGGTCGAGTCCGGTGAGCGGGTCCAGCAGGAGACGCTGCACTTCGATCCGCGGACCGGGTCGATCACGTCGCTGCGGTCCAAGGAGGGCTCGCACGACTACCGCTACTTCCCCGAGCCCGACATGCCGCCGGTGCCGGTGCCCGAGGAGCTGCTGACGTCCGCCGTCGCGGCCCGCGACGCCGTCGAGCTGCCGCTGCAGCGCGAGGCCCGCTACCGCGACGAGCTCGGCCTGCACGCCGAGTCGGCCCGCCTGCTGGCCTTCCGTCCGCCGCTGGCGGCGTACTTCGAGCGCGTCGCGGCCGTCGAGGCGAAGCAGCAGGACGAGACGCGTCTGCAGCAGCTCGCCAACTGGATCGGCAACGATCTGGTCCGGCGGCTCGACGCGGCCGAGATCGCGGACCCGGCGGACTCGAAGGTCGAGCCGGCGGCGCTGGCCGGGGTCGTCGACCTGGTGCTCGCCAAGACGATCAACCGCAAGGCCGGCGAGCAGGTGCTCGACGTGCTGGTCGCCGAGGGTGGCGACCCCGCGGCGATCGTCGAGGCCAAGGGCCTGGCCGCGGTCGGCGGCGGTGACGAGCTGCGCCCGATCGTCCAGGAGGCGCTCGACGCCAACCCCGACGTGGCGGAGAAGCTCAGGAGCGGCAACATGAAGCCGATCGGCGCGATCGTCGGCCACGTGATGAAGCAGACCAAGGGCCGCGCCGACGGCGGCGAGGTCACGCGGATCACCCGCGAGATTCTCGGGCTCTAGCCACGAGGAAGTCGTTCGGCGCGTCCTCTGCGCCGAACGTCCGCGGGGGACGTCAGACCGAGGAGACGACCGTCGCCTCGGCGGGCGCGGCGAGCTGGCCCAGCTCGTCGCGAACCGGGCCCCACAGCTCGCGCTTGGTCAGCGAGACCTCGAGGTTCCAGCGGGTGCCGTCCCGGAAGGCGACCGTCATCAGGCGCGAGAACCAGCGGTGCTGCAGCTCGACGCCGCGGATCGCGTCGCGCGGCTGCTCGGTCTCGACCCGCGTCAGCCGGTAGAGCTGGGGTCCGCGGACGTCACGGTCGAGCGCGTAGACGACGACCCGGGTCGGGGTCACCACCAGGTACCGCACCTGCGCGCCGGCCAGCGGCTCGTGACCCCAGGCGCCGAAACCGGGGGCCCGGCGCGGAACGGGGGACACCGGCGTGGCGGCCAGGATCTGCTCACCCAGGTGGGTGGCGGCTGTCGTGCTCAGGCTGCTCCAGCGGAACAGGGTGATCCCCTCACTCTGGGTTGCGTTCGGGCGGGCGCGTGAGGCGTGCTCGCTACCGCTAGGCTAATCGTGTGGGTGGATCGTTCGCGTTCTTCCTCCTGATCTGCGCCCTCTTCGGCGTGGCGGGAGGCCTCCAGGGTCGGGCCAAGGGCAGCTCGTTCCTGCTCTGGTTCATGATCTCCGGCGCCGTGCCGCTGTTCGGCTTCATCGCGTCGATCGTCTACCCGGGCAACCGGCACGAGCTGCGGCGGGCCTGCACCACCTGCGGCACGCTGCTGCCGATCACCGACACGATGTGCATGCGCTGCGGCACCGATCTGCCGTTCCCGGACGAGGTCTACCTGCCGCCGGGCGTGCGTCCGCCGGCCGACGATGGCGAATCGTCCGGCGACGACGAGACCCCGGAGGACGGGACCCCGTCCGAGCCCTCGCCGTACGAGGTCGCCGCCCGCACCGCCTCGGCGCACGACGCCGCGGCACCCCGCGGCGGCTGAGCGTCCTCGCGCCCGCCATGCGGGCCGGCGACGTGGGATACCACTGATAACCTTCCCCGTTCTGGGTCGCCCGCCACGCGGGTGATCTTTCGTTCTCAAGGTGAAGCTCGGAAGAGTCGGAAGGAGGTTGGGCGTATGCGTGCAGTCGACGCGATCATGGAGTGCCTGAAGGCGGAGGGAGTCGACGTCGTATTCGGCTACCCCGGGGGCGCCAACCTGCCGACCTACGACGCGTTCGTCGACGCCGACATCCATCACGTGCTCGTCCGTCACGAGGCGGGAGCCGGGCACGCCGCCCAGGGCTACGCCAAGACGACCGGCAAGGTCGGCGTGGCGTTCGGCACCTCCGGACCCGGCGCGACCAACCTCGTCACGCCGATCATGGACGCGATGATGGATTCGGTTCCGGTGGTCTTCTTCACCGGCCAGGTCCGCACCGAGCTGCTCGGCACCGACGGGTTCCAGGAGGCGGACACGATCGGCATCACCATGCCGGCGGTCAAGCACAGCTTCCTGATCACCGACCCGCGCGAGCTGCCGCGGACGATCCACGAGGCGTTCCACATCGCCCGCACCGGCCGTCCCGGCCCGGTCGTGATCGACCTGCCGATGGACCTCTCGAAGGTCGACATCGCGTACGAGCCGGTCACCGACGTCCACCTGCCCGGCTACCAGCCGCGCACGGTCGGCAACGCCAAGCAGATCAAGCAGGCCGCCCGGGCGCTGGCCGCCGCGCGCCGCCCGATGATCTACGCCGGCGGCGGCGTGGTCCTGGCCAACGCGTCCGACGCGCTGCGCGAGCTGGTCCGCGAGGGCGGGTTCCCGATCACCCAGACGCTGATGGGCCTGGGCGCGTACCCCGCGCCGGACCCGCAGTTCCTCGGCATGCTCGGAATGCACGGCACGCGCGCCGCGAACTACGCGATGGACGAGGCCGACCTGATCTGCGCGATCGGTGCCCGCTTCGACGACCGTGTTACCGGCAAGCTCTCGGAGTTCGCGCCGCGCGCGAAGTTCATCCACATCGACGTCGATCCGGCCGAGATCTCGAAGAACATCCCGGCGCACATCCCGATCGTCGGCGACGCCGCGCAGATCCTGCCGCGGCTGACCGAGGAGTACCGGGCGCTGGGCGCCGACGCCTCGCGGATGGACGAGTGGTGGCAGCGGATCCACGCCTGGCAGGCGCGGCACCCGTTGACCTACGAGCCGGGCGAGAACGGCGAGATCAAGCCCCAGCAGGTGATCGAGACGCTCTACCGGATCACCGGTGGCGACGCGATCATCTGCTCCGACGTCGGTCAGCACCAGATGTGGGCGGCGCAGTACTACCACTACCCCGAGCCGCGTCGCTGGATCAACTCCGGTGGCCTCGGGACGATGGGCTTCGGCCTGCCGGCCGCGATCGGCGCCCAGATCGGCGACCCGGAGCGGACCACCGTCGTGGTCTCCGGCGACGGCTCGATCCAGATGAACATCCAGGAGCTCGCGACGATCCGCCAGGAGAACATCCCGGTCAAGGTCGTGGTGCTCAACAACGGCTACCTCGGCATGGTCCGCCAGTGGCAGGAGCTGTTCTGGCAGGAGCGCTACAGCCACGTCGACATGGGGACGTTCGGCGGCGAGGAGGCGTTCCCGGACTTCGTCAAGCTGGCCGACGCCTACGGGATCCGTGGCATCCGGCTGACCGAGTCGGGCTCGTTCGAGGACGACCTGCGCGCCGCGATCGAAGCCGAGGGCCCGGCGTTCATCGACGTCCGGGTGACGCGGGACGAGAAGGTGTATCCGATGATCGCGCCCGGCGAAGCCGCGCGGAACATGGTGGGCTGAGCGATGGTCGATGCGAACGAGCTGCTGAGCCTCGACGACCTGCAGGCCGCGGGCAACATCCGCACCGGTCGTCAGCACGTCCTCTCGATCCTGGTCGAGAACAAGCCGGGCGTGCTGACGCGCGTCTCGGGACTGTTCACCCGACGCGGGTTCAACATCGACACGCTCTCGGTCGGTCCGACCGACGACGAGCGGATCTCGCGGATCACGCTGACCCTCGACGGCTCGTCCCAGCCGATCGACCAGCTGACCAAGCAGCTGCACAAGCTGATCAACGTCCTGAAGATCAAGGACCTCGATCCGGCCGAGACGGTCGCGCGCGAGCTGGCACTGTTCAAGGTCTCGGTCGACGCGCAGACCCGTTCCGAGATCCGCGAGCTGGCCGAGGTCTTCCGCGGCAAGGTCGTCGACGTCGGCAAGCGCTCGATCATCGTCGAGGTCACCGGTGACCGCTCGAAGATCGAGGCGTTCGAGCGGCTGGTCCGTCCGTACGGGCTGGTCGAGATGATCCGCACCGGCAGCGTGGCGATCGCCCGCGGTCGCGAAGAGACCTGATCCGGGCCGCGTCCGCGCCACCCACGACCGCCGTCCGCGGCGTGGGTCGGCGGGACGCGATCCACATCGTTGATCCCCCGTCACCATGACCCCCGCCACGCTTCCCGCCCGTGACGCCCGCGGCCCGATCGCCGTGCCGATCGGCGCGGGCGACCGCGGGCGGCTGGTGCGGTACGCGACCGAGGCGCGGCGGCGGGCGACCCGTGGGCACCACCGTCAGGTGCTCGCGGCGATCACCGTCGACGGCCCGCAGGGCCTGGACGTCGCCGCGGTCGTCACCTGCGGGCGGATGCCCCGCGAGCCGTGGACGGTCTACGAGCAGCGTGAGCGTCGCGGCCAGGCGCTGGCCACGCTCGGCACCGTCGTCGCGATCGAGGCGAGCGGTCCGCGGCGGTTCCGCACGGTCTCGGACCGCTGGTCGCAGCTGACCGCGCACGCGATCACCGACCTGGGCACCGGCCAGGAGGCCGAGGGCGTCGTCGCGGTCGGCGGCTTCGCCTTCGCCGACGACGGCGCGCGCTCGCCGGTCTGGGAGGACTTCCGTTCCGCGTCGTTGCACGTTCCGCTGCTCTCGCTCGCGACGACTGCGGGCCGCGTGCGGGCGACCGTGACGGTGGCGATCGGGCCGGACGACGACCCCGAGTCCCGCGTCGACGCCGCGCTGCGGCGGGTCGCGCAGCTGCGTCCCGCGCGTCCGCCGCTGCTCGACCCGGATCCGGTTCAGCGGGGCCGGGTCGCGTCGGTGCTGTCGCCGGCGCACTACGAGGACGCCGTCGCGCGCAGCGTGCAGGCGATCCGCGCGGGGGAGATGGAGAAGATCGTGCTCGCCCGCGAGGTCCAGGTGACCGGACGGCCGACGCCCGATCCCGCGGCGATGATCGGCGTGATGCGCGAGGCCTACGACGGCTGCTGCGTGGTCGGGGTCGGACGCGGCGACAAGAGCTTCGTGGCGGCAACGCCGGAGCTGCTGCTGCGCCGCCACGGGCACCGCGTGGCGACGCTGGCCCTGGCCGGGACCACCGGACGCAGCAGCGACCCCGCGGTCGACGTGCACCTGGGCGAGCACCTGCTGCGCTCGCCGAAGAACCGCGAGGAGCACGCGATCGTCGTCCGGCGGATCCTCGACCGGCTCGACGGCGTCGCGCTGTGGACCACGGCCGGCGAGCAGCCCGAGATCGTCCAGGCCGCCAGCGTGCAGCACCTGGCGACTCCGATCCGTGCGCAGCTGGCCGAGGCGGTCGGCGTGCTCGAGCTCGTCGAGCGGCTGCACCCGACCCCCGCCGTGGGCGGCTTTCCGGAGGCCGCGACGCTCGCGAAGATCCCGGCGCTGGAGGGCATGGACCGCGGCTGGTACGCGGGGCCGGTCGGCTGGGTCGACAGCGCCGGCGACGGCGATTTCTCCGTCGCGTTGCGCTCGGCGCTGCTCGAGCCCGAGGTCGCGCACTGCTACGCGGGGGTCGGCGTGGTCGCCGACAGCGATCCCGCCGCCGAGCTGGCCGAGACCGAGATCAAGCTCCAGGCGCTGCTGCCGTTGCTCGCCGCGTGAGCCGCCGCTCCGCGGTGGCGGCGAGCACGCCACGGGGGTGGGCGGCGTGCCTGCTGGTGGCGGCGATCGTCGTCGTGGCGCTCAACCAGCGAACGGCGATCGTGGGGGTCGGGCCGCTGCTCCACGAGATCCGCGACGACGCCGGGTTGTCGGGCACCGCGGCCGGGGTGCTGACGACCCTGCCGGTGCTCTGCTTCGGCCTGCTCTCGCCGCTGACCCCGTGGCTGGCGCGGCGCTTCGGCGCGGACCCGGTCGTCGGCCTGACGATGCTCCTGCTCGCGCTGGGGATCGCCGTCCGCTCGACCCCGTCCACGATCGGGCTGTTCACCGGGACGGCGATCGTCGGGGCCGCGATCGCCGTCGCCAACGTCCTGCTGCCGAGCATCGTCAAGCGCGACTTCGGCCGGCACGCCGGCCCGGTGCTCGGCCTCTACGCGATGGCGCTGAGCGGGGGAGCGGCGGTCGCGGCGGGGGTCGTGATCCCCCTGCAGGACGGCCTGTCGATCGGCTGGCGCTCGACGCTGCTGCTGATGGCGCCGCTGGCGCTGGCCGCCGCCGTGCTCTGGGCCGTGGCGGTCCGGACGGTCGCGACTCCGCCGGTCGACCCCGACCTGACCGCGCCGCCGACCGGCCCGGTGCGGATCACGCTCTGGCGCGATCCGGTCGCATGGGCGGTGACGATCTTCATGGGGTTCACCTCGTTGCAGTTCTACGGCTCGTTCGCGTGGTTCCCGACGATCCTCGTCGACCACGGCGTCAGCGAGCAGACCGCCGGCTGGTGGCTGGCGCTGATGGGCCTCACGGGGGCGGTCAGCTCGTTGGTCGTGCCGGTGCTGGCGGCCCGGGCCCGCGGCCAGGGCCGGTTCGTGGTGGTGATCGTCGCGCTGTACGTCGTCGGCTGGGCCGGGATGCTGATCGCGCCGGTCTCCGGGGCGGCGGCCTGGGCCGCGTCGATGGGCCTGGCGCAGGGCGCGGGGATCAGCCTCGCGCTGACCCTGATCGTCGTGCGGGCGCCCGACTCGGCGCACGCCGCCGAGCTGTCGGGCATGGCGCAGGCGGTCGGCTACCTGCTGGCCGCGACCGGGCCGCTCCTGCTCGGGGCGCTGCACGACCTGACCGGCGGTTGGACGGTGCCGATGATCATGATGCTCGTGACCCTGGTGCCCGTCGTCGGGGCCGGCCTGCTGGCGGGCCGGCCGCGGTTGGTCGGGTCCGCAGCCGCGGCCGGGCGGGCCGGCGGTCGCACGGACGGCTGATCGCGGTCACGCTCGTGGTGGATGCCCGGCGCGGCCTGCCGTCCCACCCGAGCTCGGCGGTGCCGGATCGCCCCGTACGATCCAGCGATGGCCGACCTGCGCGTCTACCGGATCCCGTTCTCGACCAACGTCGACCGGATCGCGATGGCGGCGGCGTTCAAGGACCTCGACGTGGAGTGGATCGACGTCGACCCCGACGATCGCGCCCCGGTCCGCGAGGTTAGTGGGCAGGAGCTGGTGCCGGTCGCGGTGGACCCGGTCGACGGCACGGTGGTCGGCGACTCGCCGCGGATCCTCGAGTGGATCGAGCAGCGCTGGCCCCGGCCGTCGCTGTGGCCCGACGATCCGGGCGCCGCCGCGCTCGCCGACGTCTTCTGCCGCCGCTTCAACGACGTCTGGAAGGGCCCGCCCAACCGGATGACGGCGCTGCTGGAGCCGGTCGACCTGGACCGCGAGCGACTGAGCGAGGCCGACCGCCGCGCGGTCGACGACGACGCCGCACGGATGCGGATCTGGCTCGACCGCTTCGAGGAGCGGCTGGTCGATCGCGAGTTCCTCGGCGACGACCAGCTCGGGATCTGCGATGTGACCGCGTATCCGTTCCTGCGGTACGGCCGCCAGCCGCTGCCGCCGGAGGACGGGCACGCGTTTCACCGCGTCCTGGCCACCTACGGCGCGTTCGACGCGACCTCGCACCCGCGGCTGACCGCGTGGTGCGTGCGGGTCCACGAGCGGTTCCCGAAGATCACCTGGCCGCGCTGAGAACGCGGCGCAGGGCGGAAGCTGATGCGGATTCGGCCCGAGGGACGGGCGACATCCGCATCGGCTCCGGTACGTGGCCGCTTCAGTCCGCGTCGAGCGCGGCGTGGACCGCCTCGCGCAGCCGGCGGTGCAGCTCGCGGTTCTCGGTCCGGTCGGTCCGCACGTGGATCAGGCTGAGGCCCTCGTGCTTCGCCGCGGCGCGCAGCGCGGGTACGAGCTGGTCGCGGCGTTCGACCGCGTGCAGCTCGGCGTTCGCGGCGGCGGCGATCGCGGGTACGTCGAGTCCCGTCGGGGTCATCACGTGCTGCTCGATCGCCGGGCTGCGGCCCTCGGCGACGGGCAGGAAGTGGAAGATCCCGCCGCCGTCGTTGTCGACCAGCACGACCGTCATGCCGACGCCCGACCGTCCGGCGGCGATCAGCGCTCCGAGATCATGCTGCAGCGTGACGTCGCCGAGCAGGACGTGGACCGCGCCCGGCCGTCCTCCGGCGTCGAGCGCCAGGCCCCAGGCGGTCGCGATCGTGCCGTCGATCCCGTTGGCGCCGCGGTTGGCCAGCACCCGGACCGCGTCGCGCGGGGCCATGAACGCCTCGACGTCGCGGATCGGCATCGACGCGGCGACCAGCAGCGTCGCAGCGGGCGGCAGCAGCGCGGTCAGCTCGCGGGCCAGCCACGGCTCGGTGGGGACGTCGCGGTCCTCGTCGAGCACCGCGGCATGGGCGTCGGCCGCTCGTTGGTCGAGCGTCCGCCAGCGCTCCAACCAGGACGGGTCGCGCGGGGCGTGGGCGATCCGCGGAGCGACGTCCTCGAGCAGCGCCCGCGGGTCCGCCACGATCAGCTCGCTGAGCACGCCGTCGGGGTCCTGCCAGGCCCCGTCCGCGGCGATGTGGATCTGGGGAACGGCCGCGGGCAGGGCGGCCAGCCACCGGCGCAGGGGCTTGCTGGTCGGCAGGTCGCCGACCCGCAGGACCAGGGACGGGACGGGCAGTCGCTCGGCTGACGCGGACAGGAGTCCGTCGTAGCGGGCGATCGCCGCCGGGCCGCGGCGGGCACCCGACAGCGGGTCGGCGAGCACCGGCAGCTGGAGCAGCTCGCAGAGCGCGGCCAACGCCGGGCCCAGCTCGGGGTCCTCGTCGCGGCGGCCGGCGACGACGACCGCGTCCGGGTGGGACAGCAGCAGCTCGCCGAGCCGTCGGACGGCGTCGCGATCGGGCGTACCCAGGCGTCCGCTGCGCCGGACCCACGCCGCGCCGTCGGAGCGGGCGGCCGCGGCGGCGGCGGGCGGATCGCCGTCGGGCAGCAGCGGCTCGCGCAGCGGCAGGTTCAGGTGGACCGGCCCGGGACCGCCGCCCGCTGCCCCGGACGCCGGCAGCAGCGCGCGGGCGGCCAGCGCGCGGGCGTAGCGGACGCCG
>Ga0265296_1003770_pt1 | contig 13739 bp, 6 predicted proteins | sample MunlanPumphouse1_FD_189073 | JGI IMG/M metagenome (GOLD analysis project Ga0265296, IMG submission 189073) | Groundwater microbial communities from a municipal landfill in Southern Ontario, Canada - Pumphouse #1 | ecosystem: Environmental > Aquatic > Deep subsurface > Groundwater | place: Canada... | reverse complement strand
AGGACCTGTCAATATTTCGTCTTTCCCATCCCCATCCACATCCCCGGCTGCAACATTTAGTCCGTAACCGGCTCCGGCATAAACAGGGTTATATTCTTTCCAATAGGAGATATTCCCATTATCAATTTTAAATGTTTTTAAATGCGTACCATAAGCTGACCCGGGGCCGGGGCCAGTCATAATCTCATCAGGGCCCCGAACTCTAATGGAACCATAAATATTTGAAGACGCGCTGTTTCCCGCCGCATCTTTTATTTCAAACGAATATTTGTATTTTCCATTAACAACATAAGATCCTTTATCATTTTTACCATCCCAGGCAAATGAACTTGCGCCTCCGGTAAAAGATGAAATATCGTTATTATTAATATCTTTAATCTTTACTATTACAGAGGCAACAGCTGATGCATCTGAAGCAGAATAATAAATTGTAGAAGAAGTAAATCCTTTTGCTAGATTTCCCGGGCTATGGTAAACATTTGATATCGTTGGCGGCGTATTATCGACATTAAAACTATGATTGTCGGGTGTTGCACCATTGCCGGCAGAGTCAACCGCATAAACATAATAATAATGTATTCCCTCGGCAGCCGATGATGGCACTGGATAAGTATAACTATGTCCCCCATTCCCATTCCACGTTTCAATCAAGCCGCCATCAACATATAAATAAGCCGTAGAGGTTTCATTTACTGAATAATTAAAAGTAATTGTATGCCTTCCATTACCGTTTGCGCTTACGGGTCCATTGTCGCTTATGCTTGAAATTACCGGCGGGGTTTTATCATATGTTATTGAATCATTGATTGATCCGCTCCAGTATCCCACCCCATCTCCAAATTTAACATATACCGTTCTTGTTCCTTCCGCATCCCTTAAATTCCAGCTCTTTGAAGTTGCGTAGGTTTCAGAGGCTGACGGCTCTGACTCTCCATCATTCCATATTTTCATTTGGGTAACACCGGAGCTATTTGGATAATTTTGATCGCTGGCGGATAAAGTCAATGTAACTGCGGTTTGTTTCGCATATGCGTTAGCATTATCAATTGAAATTGAATTGGCGGATGGGCCCAATGTGTCTTTTTTAACATAAAACGCGTTATTTAAAATGCTCTCATTCCCTGCGATATCTTTTACTTTTACAGAGATATAATTTGTCCCCTGTACACAGCTATTCCAGTCCACCGGCCAATTGGTAGTATATGAAGAGGTTCCCGAAGCAACCCCCGTTAATTGCCGCCATGATGGCTCGTTTCCAATCTTATAGCAAGCTTCCTGAATTTTTGACCCATTATCGGCAAAATCGACGTCATATAGTGTTCCGGACGCATTTCTCCAGGTAGTATCGCCCGGTTGATTATTTGTGATCGTCGGAGGAGCACTGTCGGCCTTGACCCATCGTTCCATCAAATTGCCATAGGCAGGATTGCCGGCAAAATCTTTTACATCAACCACTAATCGGTAATCACCATCTGCGACAAAAGCTCCGGGAATTAGTTTGTCCGTGCCGGTCCCTGCCCTGCCCTCCCATGTCACAAAAGTGTCGGTTGAAGAATAAATCGGGCTATCTTTTGCAATCGTTCGGATCCAATTGCCCGAAGAATCATAAACTTTTACCGTATAGGTCCCAACTTTTTTGACCACTCCTTCGAGCCACTTCATATCATCAGGCAGAGACATTATTTCGATTCGTTCCGGCATCGCGGGGGCTGCGGGAGTAATTCCCAGTTTGACTTTAAACCAGAATGTAGTCGATTTAATTGTACTGTTGCCGTTAGGCGAAAAGTTCAACGGATCGGGATTTATCCCTATCGTTTCCGGTTGTTCAAGCTTCAGCACGTTCGATTGTATCCAGACCGTCCCACCCCATAATCTCTGTGTTACATTTCCTGCCCTATCTCGGACTTCCACGATAAATGCGTATTTCCCGGGATCAGAATATCCATCGCTATTTTGGTCATAAGCTTCGCTTGATGTCTGGCCTTTCCATTGCGTATTATGTACTCCGCCATCCATCCAGTTTCCGGATATTAATGTCGCGATTAAATTGCCGTCTGAAAAATCACTCCGCGCATAAGTGGTTTTATCGTTTGGAACCTTATGAACTTTCAAAGTTACATACCCATATTCACTGATTTCATAACGCAAGGTTGTATAATTCGGCCTGTCATTGGTATCGTTTGGGTCAGCATTGGTAAAAAACGGGCTTGGGCTGGCAATGATATCACTGCTTCCCGGCTCGGCAATAGTAACTGTAGGATTTACTCGGTCGATAATAAAAGTATCGGCAAAGAGATTGTTTCCATAATTTCCGGCCGGATCATACCCTGTTACCTCAACCGTTGCCGGGCCGTTATCGTCGCTTGATGAAACGGTATACTTATAAACATATTCGGTTTCATTGGAAGTTGTCAGTTGTGAATTGTAAGTTGTTGGTCGTGAGTTAATCCTGACATCGGGAGAAAGCTGTAGGGGCTCGGAAGTTTTAAATGTTATCGTAACATTCGATCCTTCCCGGGCATATTTGCTGAAATCCGGATTATCTACTTCACAGCTCAAACCGCTGAAAACGGGCGCAACAGTGTCTGCTATCAGCGGATTATTAAACGAATCAATTAACGTTTTATTATCGGCAAGGTCTGTGGCCTCAACTGTGATAGCAACAAGTCCGTCATAGCCGCCAACAACATCGTATTTCGCTTCCCACTGTCCGGCCTTCGATAAATCTCCGCTAGCGATTGCCTGTTGCGGCGCCATTCCCTGTTGAGCAATATTGACTTTTGGCTCTCCCTTAAGCGCTTCATTGACATTAAATTTTATGCTCACCTGTCCGCTCACGGAAGGAATACTTGCCGGATTGGGATTAATGGAAAAACTGTCGACTTCGGGGCTGGTCTTATCCACTACCAGCGAATTGTTAAATTGAAAAATGGAACTATTTCCCGCCAAATCAATTGCTTCGATAGAGACCGGGGTTGTTCCGTCAGCGTCACTGCTTGAGATAGTATATGAATAGGAATAGTCGATGCGACTCAATGAATAAATGGTTTTGCTTTCATAAGTCGCAACCTTTCCGCCCACCTTGACCGCTGGATCGGCAAGAAGACCTTCGGAGATGCTGAAATCAATTTCAACTTTGCTCCCCAGTCTGGCATAAGCAGTCTGGCCGCCGCCTCTGGGATTAGCCGGGACATCAATATCTACATTACTAACGGTTGACGCAATGGTATCAATTGTCAAAAGATTATTAGCTTGATAAACGGCTTGGTTATTCGCCAGGTCGGCGGCTGAAATAGAAATAGCCGCTGGACCCTGCTGATCGGAAGCAGTCACATTGTAGAGATACTCATATATCCAATGACTAAATCCTCCTTCGTCCTGTGGACTTCGGCGGACAAGCGTCGCGGTTTCCATGTTTACTTTAACTATTGGATCGGATTCTAAAGTCTCGGAAACCGTGAATTTGATAGACACCGGCCCGGCTTTGGCGGGATCGGGGGTCGCTTGAACATTCGAAATAATCGGCGCATCAGTCTCATATTTAACTAATTGAACGCTTGAAAAGTCCGAAATATTTCCCGCCGCATCTGTCGCCGAAAGTTTTATGTTATTGTCGCCGAGCAGTAAATTCGCCGGGATCGAAAAACTGCCCGTTGCGGCATCAGCGATTCCTGTCCCCGCCGGTTGATTGTTGTTATATAAGCTGACCAGAGAATTTGGTTCAGCCGTCCCGGTTACAATTTGCAGTCCCTGATTGGTATAATCGGGCAAAACAGAAACTTCAGGCGTTGTCGGATTAGTATTGTCAACAACCACGTTTGCCGATGTTTGGCCGGGATTGCCCGCTTCATCGGTAGCTGTAATTGCGATTGAATATGTCCCGTCATTGGCCGAAACCCCATCCCAGATTACAGTTGGAACGGAAAAGGCCCTGACACTCTTGATGCTCAAAGCATTTTGCGGCGTATAAGCTTCAGTCAATTGATTGGACAGCAGACTCTTAACAATCTGCCCGTTAGCATCCATTACGTTAATTGAAACATAAGCCCTCTTTGACAAACTGTAGCTAATAAAAGCCTGATCTTTCACTCCGTCGCCGTTGGGAGAAAAAGGATTTGGAATTATTGATAAAATCGATAAAACCGGCTCGGTATAATCAACATCAAGCGTCGCCGAACGCGGCAGCGCCGATGACATTAAAGCGTCCGTCGCGTTGATAAATACATAATATCGCCCCGCATCTGCCGGTTTTCCCGAAGAAGAGCCGGCATTGGCGATCCCATCCCAAACATATGAGTAATTGCCCGGCGTTTGAGAGAACTGTTTTGTGAATACAACCTCGCTGGAACTGTTAACCACATCAATTTTTATTGCGGCCGGATCAGTTATCCAGGGCGCCGCATAATTGATCGAATAGTTTAATTGGGTGGAATCGCTCTGTTTGTCGCCGTTGGGCGATATTTTATCGGGAGAAACCGAAATGCCGACCGTGGGTTTTGTGGAAACCGACAATACCTCGCCTTTTGATTCCCCCGCCGTGTCTTCCTTATCCGTGGCTATTACCTGATAAGTATAAATCCCGTCAACCGCATAATTGCCGTCAGTCCCCTTTCCATTCCAATAATAATTATAATACCCTGCCGTTTGAGGCTCATTGTCAACCAATCGTTTCACGAGCCCTCCCGCGCCATTTAAAATATTTACGGTTGTTTGATATGGGCCGATCCCTCCGGATAAGTTATAACTGATCCTAGTCTGATCTTTCATGCCATCGCTATTAGGGGTAAATGGATTGGGCGATGCTGATATATTCGAAACGGCAATTTCACTTTCGGGATTTATAGAAAATATTTCCGTAGTCTTTTCATCGCGGTTTTTGGCGGAATCTACCGCAGACACTTTAAAATACGTCCTTCCCAGATTTTTATTGTTTATTTTCCACGGCAGGCTGTATTCCCCCGATTCCTGGGCTTCCCCTGATACTAACTCTTCAACCAATGTCCCGTTTTCATCCATAGCGTGGATTTCAACCGACGCGTTTTTAGGCAAATAATACCTTAAAGTTGCTGATTGATTAAACTGATCCAACTCAACCGGATATAGGGTTAAATACGGCGGGACGGTATCGATCAAAACCGTATTTGAATTGTCCCCTTTCGCGTTATTATACGGATCATTCGCCCATATCTTAAATTCATAGGCGCCATCAGAGACTTTTGAATTGTCCCTGTCGTTTTTCGGGCCGTTATACCCGGGGACATAATCGCCGTACCACCTGGCCGTATGGTCGCCTTTATTTTTAACCTCTCCAAAAACCAGGTTTTTTATTGGGATCCCGTCGCGTCCCAATACCGCCATCTGGACCTGGACATTGTCGCGGGAAACGTAATATTTTATATCCGTATAGCTGTTTTCGGGATTGACCGGGGAAAACGGGTCCGGTTCCGCGTAGCAATAAGGGATCAGCGACGGCTCCCTGTCTACGATTATACTTTTTGATTCAGAGGTTGAGAAATTACCCGCTCTGTCTTCGGCATAGAGATAATAGCTGTATTTGCCGCCGAGCATTTCCCCTTTTGATCCTTTTCCATCCCAAACCCAGGCATCATTCGTTATGTTATATAAACCATGGCTTTTAAACAGAATTCCATCGTCCCTGAATATCTTAAGGTCGGCATAGCATAGTTCCGAAAGCTTATATCTGAAAGTAGCTGTGTCATTAACCCCGTCTTCATTCGGAGTAAATGGATTGGGCCCGGCAGTCAAACTTTCAATTGAAGGCGGTTTTGTGTCTATCACTGCTTTTATCGGATCGCAGGCGCCGACGTTCCCGGCTTCATCCCGCGCGGCAAGTATTATTTTATATTCACCGTCATTTGCTAATTTGCCGTTATCTTTTTTACCGTCCCAGGTTAGTGTTTGGGTTTCGGCTGAAACCAATTCGTTATTTTTCAAAACCCTGACGATCACCCCTTGGGCATCGGCAACTTCTGCCGTTAAAGCGACCTTCTCGCTTAACTCTTCAAAGATATCGAACTTTATTCCGGCAGTATTTTTAACGCTGGCGGTGCCGGGAGAAAAGTATGGGTTATCGATTGAAACATTCTGGATTTGGGGAGGATGGGTGTCTACTATCACTTCGCAGGTGGCCAGCCCGGTATTGCCGGACTGATCCGTTGCGAGGAGCTCGCAAATATACTTCCCCTGCGAAATCCATTTATTAGCCCCTATGCTTCCATCCCATTCAGTGGAAAGAGACTCCCCTGTTTTCCCCCATTTCTGCCAATCAGAATTATCCCATAAAACATTAACAAATTGTTTATTCTTAAATTGTATTAATTCTGCTTCCACCGAGCTCTCATCTTGAATTTTGAAGGTCAGCTGAGTTTTATTTTGGGTATTTTTGTTTGGAGAAAAAGCATGAGGGATTGCCTGCAAGCTTACTTCAGGGGGCTTAGTGTCTACCTTTATATTTATTTCTATCGGAAAAGATTCTTTTTTGCCGTCTGAAGTGTATGCCTGCAGCATTAAACTGTAATTGCCATCTTCAACCATTTCCCCGGAATCGTTCCTGCCATCCCATTTTATTATCATCTCTCCATAAGGATGATATTCAGCATCAACCAATTTCCTCACCGGATCAGAACTTCCTAATTTATAGATATAACAGTTAACATAAGCGTTTGAATCCAGATAATATTTAATTTCTGCAAAATCCTTTTTCCCGTCCCCATTGGGCGAAATTACCTTATTATCAATGGTCAAGTTTATAAATCTAACCGCTATATTATATTTTAGGATTTCTCCTTTGCCAGTCGTAACATATAAATATCCATCATTGCTTATCGATAGGCTTTTTGGCTGAAAAATCATCCCTTTCCCTTTGATCTCGGCCCCATAATAAGCGATAAACTTGCCAAGCTTGTCAAATTTTTGGATTCGATTATTCCCTGTATCCGCGACATAGATATGCTCATTTGGATCAAGCGCGACGTCATTCGGGAAAACAAATTTTACTTTCCCGGTGCCCCTCACCCCAAAATCCATAAGCATTTTCCCTTCAGGAGATAATTTTTGGATGCTATTTTGAAAAGTATTCGCAACATATATATCGCCGTTATTATTAACTGCCACACCGTAGCTCTTATATGATGCACCGGCAGCTCCACTTGCATTGAACGATATCATCTTTGAATCTGATATATTTATTTCAGAATATGTCCCGTCGATTTTATATTCCCATATTTTCTTATTCTTAATATCAGCAATAAATACGTTTCCATTTTTATCCATGCGGAGAGAAGTAGGGGCCCATGAATTCGCAGGATTCGGGAGCGCTTTAATTAACTTAAAAGATGATCCCTCATCAAATATCTGTATAACGCGATTATTGCCTGTATCGGCAATAAACACATTGCCCGAAATATCTGCAGCAATCCCCTGCGGCGCCAAAAATACTCCGCTCCCGCCATAAGACGTTTTTATTGCCCCAGTTGAATCCACTTTAACGATACGATTGTTTTCGGTCTCGAGACGATAAAGCAGGCCATTGCTTAAAGGGATGACTTTTACGGAGTAGGCAAATGCCGACAAGGTTATCACGCTCATAAATACAATTGAACATAAAATATTTCTTGTCATTTTACTCATAATTATTTAAGGCCAAAGCGGGGCAACTGCAATACACTGATATCTATAAATAACTTTATTTTACGCTTCATATATAAAGGCATAACAGTAAATCAAATGAATCCAGAATGCGGAAATATTCACTGCGCCGAACGATTTCATTGGCACTATTATACTCATCCTCATAGCAATAACTACTGACGCCTGTCCTTAATATAATTGATAAATTTTCAATTATATCCTTTTCAATTGTGAAGTTAAGCTCTACGGTATTACTTTTAGTCCAAGCTTTATTATTAGAAATGAAATAAGCGATTTTGTCCGTTATCCCAAAATAGTACAACTTATCGTTTATTATTCGGAATAAATACTGGAGCCCGGCGCCAAATCTGTAAGAATTATAAGCATAATTTCTATATTGGGGATCGGGTTGATAATAAGTTGTTCCGTTATCATAACTGACTTTCCCTAATAATGATAATTTATTATTTAACAAATATTTTAAGGAGAAACTGCTTAAGTTAAATTCCATTCCTAAATTATGGCTCTCAAAATTATACGCATAAGATTGCACCCCGAATAAAAGCGAAATAATTATAGGGCACAAAAATAAATTAAATCTTTTTCTCATTTTATCTCCCCTATATAGTTCCCATTACTATCAAACTTAACGATTCTTACTTCCGGCTCCGGAATTTTCTTCTTTAATTTCAGCGCTTCTTCAAAAAGCTTTGCCTGTTTGCTTGTTCTGCCGTTATCACATACGTATACCATTCCATCAGGGCCAACCGCGAGGCCTTCTGAATACCACCCGATCTCTCCCCTCGTATCTCCATTAATATCCCCCTTTTCGCCAAATCTTAATAAAACTTTTCCCTCCGGCGTAAACTTTGTCACACATGGCTTATGGCTTTCAATTACCCAAACGTTGCCATCAGGGGCAACTGCTATGCTTTTGGGTTCAGCAAGGTCGTATTTCCTTATGGGGGCAGGGACAAACCAGAATAATCCAATCCCGGTTATATGGCTATCTCCCCATTTGCGAATAAATTTGCCGTTTGTATCAAATACTTGCACTCTGAATTGTCCAACATCATAAGGATCGTTTGTCCTGCCAAGATAACTTTCTGCAATATAAATTCTATCTGTTTTTTTATCGATGGCAATAGAATATAATCCTTTAAACTCCCCATCGCCTGCCCCCCACTTCCCCCATTCTTTAATAAATTCACCATCAGGAGAATATTTAATGATTTTATCTCTGAATCTGTCCACAACATAAATATTATCTTTGTTATCAACAGTTATATCCATTGGCATATACAGATTACCCTTGTTTATACCTGCTTGGCCAAAGACTTTTATCGGATGCCCATCAACTGGATCTAATATCCCGATTCTCTGTTCCCATTGTTCAAAATATACTATACTTCCATCCTTCCTTTTACTAATTTTTCCGTCATCCAATTGCGGCAGCATTACTTTTCTTATGCCGCCTCCTATTACGCACATTTCACCCTTATCGTTAATTGCTATTGGGCCGGCAAATTTGATCGTTTTTTTAAATACATTTTCTACCGAAGGTTTCTCTCTGATAAACTTTAAAAATTCATTAAACTTCTTTTCATCCTCCGCCTGTATAAATACTTCTTTTGTCGTTCCCCACATATATTTATACTCTTTACCGGCAAAACAGATATAGGTATATTTGCCGGGCCCGTATAATTCACCATTTTTTGTAAATTGGGTATATCCGGCACCACCTTCATGCTTTTCATTAAAAAATACATTATGAAACTCGTCACCATATATTGATATTAATTTGCCTTTGTTTGATATCTTTAATATGCCATATTGTTCCCCTTTTCCTCCCAATACATATATGTTATTTCTTTTGTCAACCGATAAATATCTTGGCCCAACCAGTTTATATCCCCCGTCAGACGCAAAGACCACGCTTTGAAATAGGAATATAATCAGTAAAGAGATGATCACATCTTTTATTCGTTCCATTTTAGCCCCCTTTCATACATTAATTCATGCCCTAACTTTGCCGGCAATAAAGAGCATAAATTATCATTGTTCCACGGCCACATCATTATGCTTCTATCCATGCCTGTTCTGGCCACTATACTGCTTTTGCCAATTGTCTCTTCCCAGACATAATAGGCAAGCTCACTGCAATAGAATCCATTAATCGGCCCATTGTAATGCCCCAATATGCTCATTGTCCATTTCTGTCCATTACTTCTATTAAGTATTCGCGCGGCTATCGGCCAATCGTATGGAGTATTATTGTTCTTATAATTTATAGCTTTATTGGCAACTCCAAGCCTAGTCAACTCATCTACTATTTTCCTAGGCTGCGCCGCATAGAGAAAATTACTATTGTGGTAATCCGGATTCCGTCCATTTATTAAATCTTCCTCAACAACGCCATATTGCCAAGTTGCCTCAACAACACCTCTATTCCCAACATAAACCCCAACATGATCCGGATCTTTTGGAATAGCATCAAATGGATTATTATAAACTTTACTTACGAACAGCATATCACCCTTTCTGATTGGGCAATATTTATTTGCGTTAGTATTCGAGAACTTGTAAGCAACAATTATGTTTTTTACTATCGTTTTTGTTTTGCCGTTTTTTTCGGCAGTAATATATATTTGATTTTCTCCCTCGTTAAAATATGTTAGCGCAGTTATGCCGTTAAACATCCAACTGCTATCTGCAGTTTTTCTGCCAATTTCAATTTCTGGGACGCCAGGCTTTTTGATAATAATAGTTGTTCCTTCCACGGCGCCTCCAGCATATTTAAAACTACAATTAATTTGTTTTTTATCGGCATCAAAATCCCCCCACACCACTTGCCGGTCTGCCGGAGTAGCTACGCCGAAAAACGGCTCCCCGATGTAAAATGTTGCATCTCCCGACTCCACTTCGCACCCTTCATCGCCATAACAAATTGCTTTAAATTTGTTCTCCCCTGAATTTAAATAAATATTATCGACTTCCCATTCCCCGGCGCTGTTCGCGGTTGCGTTATAAGTATTACCATAAACAAATACTTTAACGGGCTTATTCGCTAAGGCGATTCCCTTAAGAATGCTTAATCCATTAACATTGTTATTGCTATCAACACTAGGATATCCGTATGTTATTTCAACGGGACCAGCATAAGGTTTAGGATAAAGGGTCCCTCCTAATGTATGACCTGCAAGAACACCTCCCTCAATAAGCCCTGCTCCACTGGATAAGCATACCGGCGCGATTACAGTCAAGCCAATAAGCTTCTGAATATCAGAACTTGATATTGTTTTCGTCGTAACACCCGTGGCTATGACAGTCCCCGGATCCGGCAAATCGGTAAATTGATCCGATGAAAGCGAGGCCAGCCAGCTATCCAATTCGACTGGATCTATGCTGTATAATGAATTCAGCGCTTCCCCCTGCGTTCTCAAATTGCCCGTGCCAATATCATATTCAAAAACATATTTACCACTGGTGTTTCCGGAAAGCGTATAAACATATTTATTATCACCACTAAAATAGCGGATATTAATCCTTGCGCCGTGGAGATCTTTTGATATAGAAATATTGCCTGACGAATCTTTTGAAATCCCAATTGTGCCGTAAGATTCATTTATAATTTTATCTATCAGGTCGGCGACAATATAACCAACATCATTGTACAAATCAGGATTAGAGCCGTAACTTATTGTTTGATCGGCTCCAGAAGGAGAAACAATTTGTATGTCTTTGTTGTAACTGTTTAATCTGTATGTTATTTCTTTTGTCTGGTCTCCTTTATAAACTATCACCTCTATGTTCCCGGTTCCGGAACCAGTTCCCGGGAAACTAAAGGTAGCCGGAGCGCTATCCAACAAACAGTTTAAAGTAAAGGCAGGTATTGGAGACGGGCTAACCCGATATAACGAAGCATCTATAAAAGTAATTTTAAGGGGATCCGCGAAGTTTGAAGCGATTTCTATTCCATCGGCCCTTTTTAAGGTAATCGCAATTTCATCTTTTTCCCAATGCAAACAATCCGGGGGTGAAGTTAAATTTAGTTTTGATTGTCCGGAAGCATAAGGAATTGGCGAATCAAAAGCGGTTATGTTTGTCTTTATGAATATGGGAACGTTCCCCGATTTGTTTATTTCTACAAAATTACCAGAATCGTATTTGCCCAACCTGACCGAAACATCATATCTGTCAGCAGAAACAGCGCCCCATCCATTCCAGCTGAACTCGTATTCTTCAATTGCGCTGCTGGCATAGCTTTCATCAGAATATATTACATTTCCATTTGTATCTTTTATTTCAAGTCGCATCACCATTCCGGAGGTAATTTTTCCAGCATCGACTTTGCACTTTATAATTGATGGGACTCCTTTTGCTATAGCTACCGGTTTAATCTCTGTAATGGAAAGCGTCCCATCAAATGAGCCAATATAATCCTGCCCTGGGATGATCATTGTTGATTCGGGATGAGAATGGCGCGCATAGAGTGTCCAGCCTTGCGGCAGATCGTTAATAACATTCCCGTTCTTTTTAACTTGTATCATTATATCAGTTGAAGATACTCCATCAATATTGAGCTGAGTCAGTTGTGATGTTACATTTAATTCATAAATATCCGGAGCTGGGCCAAGTGATTTTGGCGATGGAGCACCACAGCCATAAATGAACCATATTGCTGATAAACAAATCGAAAGATTAAATATAATACGATATTTTTGCGATCTAATTTTGAGCATATTTTATTATTCTACCGCTCCCAATCTTACATCAACCTTATATATATCGTCATTCCCTGTCCCTGATTTCGTATTAAATGAATTTTGATGGTAAAAAGATATGGCTTCGCCGAACGCCCCTCTAGCGCTAAAAAAGAAAGCAATTTTGTGAGGATTTGCAGGGATCACTTGATCTCCCCTATGTGACATTTGATATTATAGCATTAAGTTCGTTGCCTTCTAAAAGACTATCCTAAAAATTCTTACTTTTTAGTACTGTGCTGGTATTCGTTGAACCATATACAGAATATCCTTTGGCCAGCCCGGCCCAGGCGCCCCACCAATTATCAGAATAACCACCCGAGGAAGATCCTCTAACTTTATAACAATCAAAGGTGCCTGCCGGAACGGTCACATTCTCCCGCCCCAATACTTCATAGCTCCCTCCTCCCGCCGACCAAGTTTGCCCTACACTAGGCGGCAAACGCAAAATCAAAGATCCCGTCTCGGAAGTCAAAGAAGTGCCGCCATAAGAATAAACTCCGTCATTTTGCACTTTTATATAACTAGTGGAAGTGTACCCGATTAGATTTACTTCCCAATTTTGGACTTCGAGCGTGCTTGATATTCTTGTCGTTCCATTAAACCTGATAGTTATATTAGTTTCTAAAGTAGAAGGCGATGAAGTCATCACATATTCCCAGCTATAGCCATCATTATGAGGGAAATAAGCCACTGAAGAATCGGGGGCCACCCGACTGCATCCCGCCAACCCCGCCACTAAAACCATGATCCCCAGGAACAAAAGAGACAAATTAGTTTTCATACAAAACTCCTTTCTGATCGGTTTCTATCATCGCCTGCCTACCGGATGTACGGCTCGCATGAGCAAGGAGGCGTTGATAACCCCTTTTATCTAATCTTACTCCAAATTTAAGGGCTTTTTCTGTAAATTCTGTGTTTTTCTTTGGCGGCAAGATTCGCTTATATCCCAAATTCCCCTTCCCCATTCCTCAAATATCAAAATTAATCCCCACATTCAGTAAAATCGGCAGACCCAGAGCAAACTGGAAACGGCCGACATCGCCCATCGGGACCATCCAGCCGTATTGCGCCACAAATGGGACGACTAGATATACCGTCCCCAACCGGAAATACGTATATGGTCCTACATTCAATTTCTGTTTGATAAGCGTTTTTAATTCGACATCGCTTATTGCCCCTTCTTTTCCGCGCTCTTTTAACACTTCGTTTGCCGCTGTAATGATTCGATCATCATCGGGCGCTCCGTAAATCCAGGTGTAGGAAAAACCCAGCCAGTTATTTAATCCATACGCGCATTTGGGGTATCCAAGGTCATTCCGTACA
>Ga0265296_1003769_pt1 | contig 13748 bp, 12 predicted proteins | sample MunlanPumphouse1_FD_189073 | JGI IMG/M metagenome (GOLD analysis project Ga0265296, IMG submission 189073) | Groundwater microbial communities from a municipal landfill in Southern Ontario, Canada - Pumphouse #1 | ecosystem: Environmental > Aquatic > Deep subsurface > Groundwater | place... | reverse complement strand
ATACACAACCGTAGGACTAAAATACATCAATGCCACAACCACAGGAAAACGCTCCGACAATTCATCATTCACTTCTCATTGTTATGCTACGACTACAGTGAAGTTGGATACGGGGACGGGCGGGGAAATATAAAGTTTAAAAAATAAAAAGCGGGTTCACCAAGTGAACCCGCTTTTTATTTTAATTACTATTGAACTTCAAGATTTTTTGATATAATCATTAGAGCAATGATATTAGAAAGCAAACAACTTAAAGATTTTTTGATAGATACGGGTCTTGTTACTAAGACTGAATATGATGATATAGAAAGTCTTATAGAAAAAGGTAAGGTAAAGGATTCTCCTGAAAAAGTTTTAGTTAGTCAAGGAAAAATTTCTGAAGACGACTTGCGCAGAGCACAAGCTTATGTGTTCGGTGTTCCTTTTGTTGATTTAAGAAATCAAAAAATAGATTTTGCTGTTCTTTCTTTGATTCCTGAACCGCTTGCTCGCAAAAATAATATAGTTGCCTTTAAAAAAAATGTGGATTCTCTTGAGGTTGCGATGCTGGATATCAATGATTTGCCAGCCATTGAATTTATAAAAAAGAAAGTTGGTTTAAAAATTCTGCCAAGACTTACTGATTCTGTGTCTATAAAAAGCGTAATACTTCAATATCAGAAAAGTTTGAAAGCGGAGTTTGGAGATTTGATACAAAAAGATGTGCTGGCTCTAAAAAATTCTGGCAATTTAGAAATAGGAGCGAAAGGAGAGACAGTTGAAGAGTCATTAAAAAAGATGGCAGAAGATCTTCCTGTTGTCCGTATTGTAGAAACGCTTCTCAAACACGCTGCATTACAAAATGCTTCTGATATACATATAGAATGCATGGAAAATGATGTTCTTGTCAGGTATAGAATCGATGGTTTATTGCATGATGCGATGATTCTGCCTAAGGTTGCAGCAACGAGTATTACGGCTAGAATAAAAGTTCTTTCAAATTTAAAACTTGATGAAAAAAGATTGCCCCAGGACGGAAGATTCAAGGTAGATATCAACGGAGAAAAAGTTTCTTTCAGGGTTTCTATTATTCCAACATATTTTGGAGAAAAAACAGTTATGCGTCTTTTGAGGGAAAATGTCGGAGCTTATACTTTGGAATCCATGGGTTTTCATGGAGTAAATTTAGAAAGAATACACGAAGCGATGAAGCAAGCAAATGGTATGATTCTTACTACAGGACCTACAGGAAGCGGTAAAACAACTACGCTTTATACAGTATTGGAATTGTTAAACTCTGTTGATGTAAATATAGCTACCATTGAAGATCCTATTGAATATCAGGTAGTCAGGATAAATCAAACTCAGGTAAAACCGGAAATAGGTTTTACTTTTGCAAATGGACTTAGGTCTTTAGTCAGACAAGATCCAGATATTATTATGGTGGGAGAAATTAGAGATAATGAAACAGCATCTCTTGCTGTAAACGCGGCTCTTACAGGGCACGTGGTACTTTCAACTTTGCACACAAATTCTTCTGCCGGAGCCATACCAAGACTTGTAGATATGAAAATAGAACCGTTTCTTCTTGTTTCAACTATTAATATTGTGATAGCCCAGAGACTTATTAGAAAACTTACAAAAGATAAAGAAAAATACATCTTATCAAAAGCAGAATTAGCATCTTTGGCAAAAATTGTTGATTTAAATAAAGTTTTAGAAACACTGAAATCAGAAAATATTATTGGTAAAGCTGATGATTGGAATAATATTTATTTTTATAAGGCAAAAGAATCTTTAGAGGCAAAAGATGGCTATTCAGGAAGAATTGGTATTCATGAAATATTAAAAATGACTCCCGCAATAAGAGAATTGGTTATGAAAGGATCCACTTCGCAAGAAATTGAAATTCAGGCTAAAAAAGAAGGAATGCTATCTATGATTGAAGACGGAATATTTAAATGCGTTATGGGAATGACTACAATAGAAGAAGTATTGAGAGTCGTTACTGAATAAAAAACCTGTCCCGTTACAAATAACGAGATGAAGTTAGTAAAAACAATATAAGTCAATATTAAAATAAGTTAAAATTAGCAAACAAAAATCAAAAGGCATTAAAATTTGTAACTGGGATGAAATTTAAATTTAAAGCAATAAAAAAAGATGGCAGCAAATATAATGGCATAAAAGAATCCAATGATAAATTTACTTTGTATGAAGAGTTAAAAGCAGAAGAAGATACGCTTATATCTGCTTCTGAAGTAACAAAACCAAAATTTGAAATTGTTATTCCTTTTCTAAACTCTGTATCAGAACATCAAAAAATAATTTTTGCCAGAAATTTAGGTTCTATGATAAAAGCAGGGTTGCCTCTTGCTAAAGGACTCAATATTTTGCAAAAACAAATTACCAACAAAAGATTCAAAAAAATTATTGAGTCGTTAGAAACAGAAATAAGAAAAGGAAAATCTTTAAGCGGAGCTTGTTCCGAATATCCAGATGTATTTCCAAAATTATTTGTATCTATGGTAAAAGCGGGGGAAGAGTCCGGTAAATTATCCGAATCCTTGCAAATTGTGGCAGATCAAATGGATGGAAGTTATAAACTCAAAAAAAAAGTAGAGGGAGCTATGATATATCCCGGAGTTATTCTTTCCATAATGATTATTATAGGAATACTCATGATGATTTTTGTTGTACCGAGTATAACTGCTACTTTTAAAGATTTAAATATTGAATTGCCTTTATTTACCAGAATTTTAATCGATACAAGTGATTTTTTAAAAAATAATATTTTACTGACTTTGCTTGGAATTATATTAGTAGTTACTGTTTTCTATTTCTTTTTACATTCAAAGATTGGAAAAAGAATTTTTGATTTTATTGTTTTGAGACTCCCTGTTGTTGGAGAACTTGTAAAAGAGACAAACTCGGCCAGAATTACAAGGACAATATCATCTCTTTTGTCTTCAGGAGTTCCTTATACTGAAGCTATTTCTATTACAAGAGATGTTTTACAAAATGGATATTTTAAAGATATTTTAACTGCTGCTATAAATGTAGTGGAAAAGGGCGGAACAATATCAAGTGTATTTACTGAAAATACAAAATTATGTCCTGTGTTTGTTGCTGAAATGACAGTGGTAGGAGAAGAAACAGGAAGGCTTCCATCAATGCTTATGGAGGTAGCTATTTTTTATGAGGAGTCTGTAGATCAAAAAACAAAAAATATGTCCACAATAATTGAGCCTGTGCTCATGGTGACAATAGGTATTGTCGTAGGTTTCTTTGCTTTAGCTATAGTCAAGCCAATTTATTCTTTAACAGATTCAATTCAATAATTTTTAGATTAATTTATTGGATATACTATTAGAACAATTGCTTCTATGCTTTAATTAACTAAATTTTACATATTTTTTTATTATCAAAATAACAAAAAATGAAAAGATAATTAAAGATCCAAAAATCCAATATACAACATTTAAAGCAGCTCCTTTTTTTGTTCCCGTAGCGTTGTCGTTAGTCTGTTGGATATTTTTATCTTGGACTGTCATTTCATTATAAGCTTCGTTCATATTATTTTTTTGCGCTTCTAATAAATCATTTCTAGGAACTTTATATTTAACCTCTGCGGGTGCTGGCTGTAAAGATTGTGGATCTGGAAAAATAGCACGCTTAATTGCCTGTGCATTTGATGTCCAAAAAAAACAAGACAATACAATAATTATAAAAAATATTTTATATTTCATATTAGTTGCTAACCCAGCTTATTTGCTGATAACCTGAAGAAGAAAAAGGAAAGCTTGGAGGGGGACCATATAGGAGATTGCTGTCATAGTTGTAATAGGAATTTGCGTAACCAGATACAACATCAGTACTGATGCCGTTTGTCCAAACAAAATTATCAAACCACCAGCCGAATTCAATAATTGAGCCGTAGATATTTAGATTATTTTTTATATTGCCAGGATAGTAGAAAAATTGAAAGCTGCTATTTTGAGAAATTACTGCGGCATCAACTTCCAAATTATTTGGAGCATAATAAGTGGGAATGATATCTTTCTGGCCGATCAATCCCAAAACACTCGATCCATCTTTTACTTTATAAACAATATTGTTTGGAATGTATATCATCGGAGCCGTTCCAGAATTATATGGCAGTTTTGCGGCGGCTATAGTCACTCTTCCATTAACTGTACCTTCAACCCAAACATTATCTTCGGCATAAATAATGCCGTTTGATGGAATTGATACTGTATATTGTAAAGTTCTATTATTATAATCAGTTTGCTGATTTTTAGTAACCCAATTCATATCTACATCATATGTTGCACCTGCTGGATTAGAACGCAAGCTAGTAACTTTATAAACACTTACAGTGCCATTATCAATAAATACAAAAGAATAACCTTGGGCATTTGAAGGTGGCAGATAGATTCCTCCGCTTTGTGACAAAGTTTTTATATCGGCCAAATCAGAAGTAAAGGCAGAAAAATCAATTGCCGGTACTGGATATTGCCAAAAACTTGAGTTGCCGGATCCCCAAACCCCGGGCATGGTTCCAGATGGACAATCTTGCCAGGATGGACAATTGTAAGTTGATTTTGCAGAGGAAATAGGAGCATTACCGATTACATCGAAACGTATGCCGTTGTTTGATTGAACTTGTCCGCTGAATATGGATGGAGAATAATAAATCCAAACTGGCCCATTGTTTAATATTGAATATTTAGCGAGTGACGGAATTCCATATTTTACTGTAACAGTTCTCTTTGTATTTGGAGTTTCGTTAGTCCAACCCGTTGATTGTATTGTTACAATAGTTGAACCTGTTAGAGGAGGAGTTATATTCAAGCTAAACTGACCGATAATGTTTTGGGTATCATAGTCTGTGTAATTATGAATATAAGGGCCTGTAGTGCTTGCTCCATCTTGATAATCATTTGGAAAATGAGCTAGATGCCATTGATAATAATTTATGCCTGCTTCAGCAATTTGCAAAGCTTGCTCTTTTGACACAGCAGTTCTAATAACTTTGTTTATGGTGAATAATAAATTTGCAACTGGAAGTATCATCACAGAAAAAAGAAAGATAATAACTATTAAATAGACAAGAGCATATCCTTTTTTATTATTTTTTATTTGCATTTAATTTCCCAAGTTGGTTTTTAAATTTCTAATTGAAGAACCAGTATTAACTATAAAAGTACTCGTAGAGTTTCTTGAGGTTTGTTTGAATATTACCATATTAATTTTTACGTATCTGATGGAGGTTATGTTTACTGGCTGGCTGAGAGGGGAGGAAGTTCCGTTATAATTACTATCATAGTAATAAAAGAGAGGAACGCTTCCATTGTTTATTCCTATTCCAACTGTTTTTACAGACTCTGAAGATGAATTGTATATCAAAGGGCTTCCAGAAGGTTTTATCACCCCTTTTTTGAGTTCATTTCCTGAAATAAAATAACGAATTTTATTAACCAATCCTGTACTGTTTCCATAGCTTGAATAAAAAATTATCTGGCTGCTGCTAGCTTGGGTTATTGGATAAGAACCATCAACTCCTATTGAAGCGGAACGCAATTCATTTGTAAAATTAAAAGCAACCAATCTTGATCTATCAGCATTATCTAATGATAATTGTTCTTGTGTTGTGTTAATAAAAATATTTTTTATCAAAGCGGATGCTCCTAAAGCTAAAATTGTAAAAATAAAAATAGTCACCATTGTTTCGGTAAGGGTAAATCCTGATATATAATTTTTATTTTTGTATACAATCATTTTATTTTAATGATTTAACAGTATTTGAAGATTTGGATTGTTTTGAACTACAGTTAAATTACTAATGGTTTGATCTAAATATCCGCTTTTTGTAACTTTTACCTGATAGTCATCTGCAGTTTGCAGACTTGTAAATATAACTTGGCCTGGAGTAAAACAGCCTGAAACATAGTTTATATTAACACCTGTTATTACCGGAGTTACAGCTGTATCAGAAGTTTCAAGCAGTATCTTATAGCGTACATACCTTGCAGCACTACTATTTATCGTTGTTCCAGAGACAGTATAAAAAGTATTTGAAGTTTCATCAGGACCAACAAAATTCCAAGTCGCATTATCATTATTGGTGGCAATTTGAAATTTGACTGTAGTCGTTGGATTTTGTGAGGTCGGTTGCCAATCAATGTTGGTAAAGGTGCTTGATGCTGTACCAGTATCAAAGGTTGAAGAAATAACATATCCAGGGGATGCGTATGTAATGCCTTCATCATAACTTATTAATCTTAGTGCTTCTGGTATTTCACTAGTGCTAACATTAGCTCCTGTAAAATATTTAGTTTGATCAATCCAGTTGGCTTGATTGTCTCCACCAGCCCATGAATCTTGATTCCAGATGCTGCCGCCAGTTAATTTATGTTCGTCAAAACTTTTAGAATTGCTTGATAGTTCAATATCCGCTCCTTCTATGGGGTTGTTTGTTATGGAATCTTTTACTATGACAAGCAGATTGTTATTTGTTTTTGGTCCCAATATAAAAGTAAAATTTTGATCTGTGTTTGGTAAAATATTAATTTGTTGAATAGGGGACGAGCCTCGTATTGTATAATCTGAACCAGTTAGGGCTGGAGTGTAATTATCCCATTCTATGTTTTGTAATGGAATTTCACCGTCTGAGTTTGATGTATATAAATTATCAAATTTAAATATATCAGGGGGAGTGCCAATAAGTTTTGAGCCGCGTACTTCCATACCTACTCCTGATATAGGATTGCAATATTGATTTAACGTGCGCAAAGTCAAACTACTGACTTTATCTACAGAAAAACTTACCATAGTAACTTCTCCATTCGAAACTGTAGAGTCTGGTTTTGTTGGATTTGGATTTTGAGTGGTAATTGGATATGTTTGGTCTGTTGAGTAACCGCTTTTTGTTACTACTGTATGGTAGCTATTATTGCTATTTGGCACAGCAACCTCTATCCAATGACCATTTGCATCGGTGATTCTTGTTAAGTTTATGCTTGTGGTCGAATTTGTTATGTGCACAGTTGCATATGGAATCGGTTGTCCTACAGAATCAAAAACTTTTATATAAAGGGCGCCCCCGCTATCTAAACCCTCTAAGTTTTTTGGAGAAATATTAGTTAAAAAGCTGCTTGTTTTTCCAGTTAATGTATTTAAAATATACATTTTTACTTGCTTGTAATCGTTTGGTGCAGGATCTGTTCCTGCCAAAATAGTTCCATCAGCTGGATCATCCATATAATTTACAACGTAATATATTTTATAAACGGTGCCATTAACAATAGTGTCAGTTGCACTGGATAGGTCTGGAAGATTTCCATGCGGGTTGCCGGATACGGAACCGATTTGTGAGTAGGGCATATTTCTTACTATTTCCATATATTGGTCTGCAAGAGTTGAAGTAACTAACTTTTCTCTATAAGAAGTAATACCATGCAATATATTGGCTACTGTTCCATATATAGCCAGAGCGAGTAATACAAAAATTGCAGCACTTACCAAACCTTCCACTAAAGAAAAACCTCGATTGTGTTTATTAGTCAATTTCATTATATCTATGCAACATTTTATCACATTTAAATGCAATATTAAACAAAAATAATTGGAAATTTTAGTTATTTGTAGATTCGTATAATAAGTGTTACAATTTTCTTGATGGAAAAGGAAAATAAAGCAATAAATATAAATATTACTCCCGGATCTATTTTTAAAGGCATAGGCCTTATCTTGTTGATATGGTTTTTATATTTTATAAAAGATGTGGTTCTGGTGGTTTTAGTAGCAGTTATAATAGCTTCTGGAATGGAGCCTTTAATATCTTGGTTTAAAAAATATAAAATCAGCAGGCTTCCTGCAGCAATTATTTCTTACTTGGGAATATTCAGTGTTTTTGCGGGTCTTATATTTTTTTTCGTACCTCCAGTACTAGATGAAGCTGCATCTTTGCTTACAGAATTGCCAAAATATTTAGAATCAACAACTCTTTGGAACCCTTTAAATATTAATATTGAAAGTGTTTCAACTTCTCAAAAGGTAGTTCAAACTTTATCTGATGGAGTAAATAATCCAAGCCAGTTGGTTCGTGATGCTCAAAGTCAAATAAAAACAAATATTCCTAGTACTAGTTTTGGATTAAGCGATTTAGTAAAAAGTATTCAGGGAATTTCCTCAAATGTTTCCAATGGTTCTATAGAAATAATAAGCACTATTTTTGGAGGTCTTTTATCTTTTGTTTTAATAATAGTTTTGTCATTTTATCTTCTTGTCAAAGAGGATGGTGTCGCTAATTTTTTACGATTGATTACACCGATAAGAAAGGAAAAATATGTGATAGATTTGTGGAAAAGATCTCAAAGAAAAATCGGCCAATGGATGCAAGGACAATTTTTATTGGGAGTTATTGTGGCAGTTCTTTTGTATCTTGGTCTTGCGATACTTGGTATAAAAAACGCTTTATTTTTAGCAGTACTTGCTGGATTCTTTGAAATTATCCCTGTATTCGGTCCTATTTTATCAGCTATCCCAGCTATATTTATGTCTTTTGTGGACGGCGGTTTTACTATGGCAATCCTTGTTTTGGGGCTTTATATAATTATCCAGCAATTTGAGAATCATTTGATTTATCCTTTAGTTGTAAAGAAAGTTGTTGGAGTTTCTCCAGTTATAGTAATACTCGCTCTTATTATCGGGGCGAAATTGGCAGGTTTTCTCGGCATAGTCTTATCAGTTCCTATGGTCTCTGCTTTAATGGAGTTTGTTGATGATATAGAAAAAAGGAAAATTCTTTTTTGGCAAAAAGCAGAAGAGTTGGAAAAAGTATAGCTTAGAATTTAAATTGGAATGTCTGATTCAAACTCAAAAAAATTTTATATAACGACAACGCTGCCGTATGTTAATGCTAAAGCTCATGTAGGGCATGCTTTAGAATTTACACGTGCGGATATAATAGCCCGCTACAAAAAACTTCAAGGTTTTGACGTATTTTTTAATACTGGAGCTGATGAACATGGAATAAAAATTTATAAAAAAGCATTGGAAGAGGGCAGGGATCCGCAATCTTACGTGGATGAATATGCAGGCAAGTTAAAAAATGTATTGAAAATGCTTGGAGTATCAGAAGATGTTAATTTTATCAGGACGACAGATCCTCATCATATGAAATCTGCCCAAGAGTTTTGGAAGGTTTGTGAAAAGAATGGTTTTATATATAAGAAAAATTATAAAATAAAATATTGTATTGGTTGCGAGCTTGAAAAGTCCGATTCTGAACTTGTAAATTGCAGATGTCCTGATCATCCGAACCTTGAACTTGAACTAATAGATGAAGAAAATTATTTTTTTAAGTTTTCAGCATTTGAAGACAAGCTTTTAAAATTTTATGAAGAAAATAAAAATTTTGTAATCCCAGAGCTCAGATTTAATGAAATAAAATCTTTTGTTAAAAGAGGTTTATCGGATTTTAGTATTTCAAGATTGAAATCAAAAATGCCTTGGGGTATAGAAGTTCCTGGAGATGACAGCCAAGTCATGTATGTGTGGTTTGATGCGCTTGTAAATTATATTTCTGTCATCGGTTGGCCAGATGATTTAAAAAAGTTTAATGCTTGGCACAATAAAGAAAATGGAATGGTCCAATATTGCGGAAAAGATAATCTTCGTCAGCAATCTGCCATGTGGCAAGCAATGCTTATGGCTGCCGGTCTGCCAAATTCAAAAACTATTATTATAAATGGCTTTATTACTGGTGCTGGAGGAATAAAAATGAGTAAAGTTTTAGGCAATGTAGTTGATCCGATTGAAATTATAGAAGAATATGGAACTGATGCGCTTAGATATTATCTTGCAAGGGAAGTTTCTCCTTTTGAAGATTCTCCATTTACAAAAGAAATGTTTAAGGATGCTTACAATGCAAATCTTGCAAATGGGCTGGGGAATCTTGTAAGCAGAATTATGACTCTTTCAGAAAAATACATTGAAAAACGTGTGGCTGAACTTGTTGTAGAAGATGTTGAAAGAAAAGATATAAATTCTTTTATTACACATGAACTTGATAATTACAATATTCAACTTGCGTGTGAAATGATATGGAATGGCATATCAAAACTTGATAAAAGAATATCAAGTGAGGAGCCTTTTAAGGTTGTAAAATCTGACATTGCAAAAGCTAAAGGAATGCTTATAGAATATTTGCATGGATTAGCAACTATAGCCTGTGAATTGAAACCAATTCTTCCCCAAACCGCAGAAAAAATTCTTAAATTGATTAAAGAAAATAAAAAACCGGAAACTCCTTTGTTCGTAAGAAAAGATTAACCCGTTAAAGTTTTTACTGACACATTAAAATGTATATTTATCATATAATCTAGAGGTTAAATATTTTTTATTAAGAACAAGTAATTTATTAGTCAACAGATTACATTTTATCAGTAAAAATTTTCTCGGGTAAATATGGAAATTAACCCCCACACCTATTTTAGTTATTATTTATAAAAATATAATATCAATTTGATAATGAAGGAAAAAAGATTAAAAATAGGTGTGGGGTTTAAATATATAGATATTCATTCCCATTTAGGTTTTGGCGATTATGGTCAAGATTTGAAAGAAGTAATAAAAAGAATGGAAGAATCTGGAGTTGCTACTATCACTATAGGAACCGATTTAGAAAGTTCAAAGGAAGCTGTAAAAATTGCAGATGAATTTGAAAATGTTTTTGCTTGCATCGGTGCGCATCCGGCCGACAAAAAAGATTTTGTTTTTGAAGAAAAAGATTTTGAAGAGTTGGTAAAAAATCCGAAAGTTGTAGCGATAGGAGAATGCGGTTTAGATTATTTTAAAATAACTGGAGATATAGAAGCAGAAAAAAACCGCCAAAAAAAAGAATTCATAAAACAAATAGAGTTTTCTATTAAACACAACAAACCTTTAATGCTTCATATCCGCGATGCATATCTCGATGCTTATGAAATCTTGTCTAAATACAAAGGTAAAGCAAAAGGTAACATGCATTTTTTTGCTGGAAGCTTGGACTTTGCAAAGAAATTTGTTGATTTGGGTTTTACAATATCTTTTACCGGTGTAATTACCTTTGCACGACAGTACGATGAAATTATAAAAAATATTCCGCTTGATATGATTCATGCTGAGACGGATTCGCCATTTGTTGCACCGATTCCTTATAGAGGAAAGAGAAATGAGCCGGTTTATGTAATAGAAGTTATCAAAAAAATTGCTGAAATTCGCGGTAAAGACCTAAAAACAGTCAGTGAACAACTTTTGTTAAATGCAAAAAGAACATTTGGTCTGGAGCTTTAATATGTTATATTCTTTGTATGGAATCTAAAATTTTAATAACAAAACCTAGCGCAGATTATGAGCTTATAGATAGTGGTAATGAAGAAAAGCTTGAGCGTTATGGAAAATATGTTTTGAGAAGACCGGATCCGCAAGCTTTGTGGAAAAAAACTCTGCCTGAAAACGATTGGAAATCTGCAGATGCAGTTTTTGATGCTAACAGAAAAACATGGAAAAAGAATAAAGAAATGCAGAATGAGTGGCAGATTTCATATGACGATCTTAAGTTTAATATCAAACCTACAGCTTTTAAACATACTGGAGTTTTCCCAGAACAAGAATCAAATTGGCAATTCATAAAATCAAAAATAAAAAATGCCGGGAGACCGATAAAAGTTTTAAATCTTTTTGGTTATACCGGAGGGGCGACGCTTGCTGCACTTTCAGCAGGAGCAGAAGTTACGCATGTTGATGGATCAAAATCTGCTATTACTTGGGCAAAAGAGAATGCAGAACTTAGCGGACTTGATAAAAAGCCTGTCAGATGGATTATTGATGATGCTAGAAAATTTGTAATGAGAGAAATAAAACGCGGAGGAAAATACGATGCCATAATAATGGATCCGCCATCTTTTGGCAGAGGAGGAAAGGGTGAAATATGGAAAATTGAAACTGATTTTATAAAACTTTTGGATGAATGCTCAAAAATACTTTCCGATGATCCAATTTTCTTTTTGGTGAATGGTTACGCAGCAGGATATTCTTCAAATGCTTATTATAATGCACTAAAACCTGTAATGGAAAAATATGGAGGAGAATTTGAGATAGGCGAGCTTGCAATTCTGGAGTCAAAAGGTAACAGATTGCTCCCTTGCGGAATATTTACAAGATGGTTTCGCTAAAAATAAAAGATGATATAATATAATCTGTTTATTAATTTAATAAAATAAAAATATGGAAGAGAAAAATAATGAAATGGGTTGTGGATGCAAAATGTGCCAGAAGTTTGGCTGGTGTCCAGCAGGCAAATGGCACAAAATTATTAAAATAATAATTTTAATAATCATTGTAATTTTTGTCGGCAAGATGATTTGCGGTGATCGCTATTATGATAGAAATAATATTCAAAAAGATACTATAGTTGTAAGCGGCAAGGGCGAGCTTGCTGTAAAACCAGACATTGCAACAGTTTCTTTTTCAGTGATGGAGGAAAATATGGATGTTTCAAAAGCGTCTGATGCTGTAAATACAAAAATAGCTAAAATAGTAGAAAGTTTAAAATCAAACGGAGTTGATGAAAAAGATATAAAAACTACAGGATATAATATTTATCCAAGATATGATTATACAAGCGTACAAACATATCCTTATAATGGTAAGCAAGTGTTAGCGGGATATGATGTAACACAAAGCATAAGCATTAAAATTAGAGATCTTACAAAAGCAGGAAAAATAGTTTCTGATTTGGGAACTCTTGGCGTTACTGATATGAGCGGTCTTAATTTTACTGAAGATAAGTATGATGACCTAGTATTGCAAGCAAGAGACCAAGCTATAGCAGATGCAAGAGTACAAGCAACAAAACTTGCTAAGGCCTTAGGTGTAAGATTGGTTAAAATAGTTAGTTATTCAGAAGGTGGAAATTATCCAGTGTATTATAGTAAAGCGGTTTCTATGGATTCAGCTGGTTCCGTGAGAAGTTCGGAAGCAGTATTGCCAACAGGAGAAAACAAGATTACTTCAAATATTAGCATTACTTACGAGATAAAATAAATAGTTTATAGCTTATAAACAGGGCCGGCATGCGAAGCGTGCCGGCCCTGTTGCTTTTTAGTGCTATTTTGTGGTACTATATGCGTAAGCCCGAAAGGGTGGTTTTTTAAAGAAAGATTTATAAATTTAATTATTACTCGCTGTTTCCTAAAAGCTGACAGCTAGTAGCTAAAAAAATGTCTAGATTATCAAATTATATTTCAGAAACAAAAGAAGAAATGAAGCATGTCAGCTGGCCAACAAAGAACCAAACTTTCATGTTTACTATGCTTGTCATTTTTATTTCAATAGCGGTTGCTGCTTATTTAGGATTTTTTGATTACCTATTCTCACTAGGTCTTAAGAGTATTATCTAATAATTTTAGTTGTTTATAAAATCTAACAGTTAAAACCAAAAACTAATTATATGGCAAAACAAACAATAGAAGGCGGAAGGCACTGGTATGCTATACACACATACGCAGGTTATGAAAATGCAGTTGCAAGAAATCTAAAACAAAGAATAGATTCTTTGAATATGAACGATAAAATTTTCAATGTAGTAGTTCCAGTAGAAAAGAAAATAAAAATAAAAGGCAATAAAAGAGTTGAAGAAGAAGAGAAAATATATCCGGGTTATATTTTGGTAGATATGATAGTTACAGATGAATCATGGTTTGTTGTCAGAAATACTCCTC
>Ga0265296_1003767_pt1 | contig 13754 bp, 11 predicted proteins | sample MunlanPumphouse1_FD_189073 | JGI IMG/M metagenome (GOLD analysis project Ga0265296, IMG submission 189073) | Groundwater microbial communities from a municipal landfill in Southern Ontario, Canada - Pumphouse #1 | ecosystem: Environmental > Aquatic > Deep subsurface > Groundwater | place... | reverse complement strand
CAATACACACACTGGTATAACAACAAACGTCCACATCTAGGCAAAGATATGGACGGTCTAACTCCTTATGAGAAATACTTAACCTTTTCTACCAAATGTGTTACCACCTAAGGTGAACTGTACATCTACTTATCAACAATAAAAGTCGACACTAACGTCGTCCTGAGCGATAGCGAAGGATCTCAAAAAGCCAAAGTAATTAAAGGCTTCAAATTCTGCTAAAAATCGGGTATTCTGTGACTGCTATGCCCGGTAGGACAACAATGATCTGTCCCCTGTTATTCCGAGCATTATCATAATTTGTACGACACCCTACGTTAGGAGTCGTACAAATGTAAGTTAGCTGAAATACAAACGATAATAAATATCATTGTTGTACTACCGGGTATGTCACACTATATTCACAACACACAGGGTTGGAAATCTCCAAGATCACGATCTTCACACAAACAACTCATAAAAAATCTGATTCTGCTTGCAATCGCATTAGGCTTTGCGGGTTCTCTTATTCTAGTTGGTTTGATGGCTTTCATTAGTGGACAGCTACCAAACCCAAACAGCTTGACTGAACGGAGTATTTCACAGACAACAAAAATATATGACAGAACAGGAGAACATCTACTTTATGAAATTTTTGGAAGTGAAAATAGAACTTTGAAAAAAGTTCAGGAAGGATTTTGTAAAGATAATAAAGATCTCGAAACAGACGCAAACGGGATTCCGCTTTTTGCTCTTCAAGCAACAATCGCGGCAGAAGATCGTGGTTTTTGTAAGCATAACGGGTTTGATATAAAAGGAATTGTTAGAGCATTTTTGGAAAACCTGCGAGGTAATCGCGTTGGTGGTTCCACTCTTACTCAACAACTTGTAAAAAACGCGATTCTCTCAAACGAAAAAACATTCACACGTAAAATCAAAGAGCTGATGCTTTCTGTTGAACTTGAACGAAGGTACACAAAAGATGAAATCCTCCAGATTTACTTTAATGAAATTCCATACGGATCAACGTACTACGGAATCGAAGCGGCAGCTCAAAATCTTTTCAAAAAAAGTGTCAATCAACTCACACTTGCTGAAGCCACAACGCTTGCCGCTCTTCCAAAAGCGCCAACAACATATCTTAACAACCCAGATCGCCTTCTTGCACGACGTGATTATATTTTGAATGAAATGAAAGACCTTGGTTTTATAACAGAAGAACAACTCGCGTCATCAAAAAAAGAATCAACACCGGTAAAAGTTCGGCTTGTAAATATCGATGCTCCGCATTTTGTTTTGTATGTCAAAGAACAACTTGAGGAAAAATTCGGACACCAAGTTGCAGAAGCGGGTGGGCTTAAAGTAATCACAACTCTGAACTTTGATTATCAAAAAATAGCTGAAGAAGAGGTTAAAAAACATGTTGATGAAAAAGGTCCAAGTCTAAAATTTAGCAATGCCGCGCTTGTTGCGATTGACCCAAAAAACGGACAGATCCTAAGCATGGTTGGGTCAAAGGATTATTTTGATGAAACTATTGATGGTCAAGTAAATGTTGCAACACGTCTGCGACAACCAGGTTCAAGTTTCAAACCAATTGTGTACTCAAAAGCTTTTGAAATGGGATACACACCAAACACTGTTGTTTGGGATGTTGTGACTGACTTTCCAACTGTCACTGGAACGTACACACCACATAATTACGACCTTAAAGAGCGAGGACCGGTTCGGCTTAGAGATGCTTTGCAACTTTCTCTTAACATTCCAGCTGTTAAAATGCTTTACATGGTTGGTGTTGAAAACGCGCTTGATTTTGCAACTTCTCTTGGCTACACGTCATTTGGAGATCACAGCGCTTTTGGTCTGTCTCTTGTTCTTGGTGGTGGTGAAGTTAAACTTCTTGAACATGTAAACGCCTATGCCGCATTTGCAAACGAAGGAAAACAATTTGAACCAGTTTCAATTCTCAAAATTGAGGATGCAAGCGGAGAAACGCTTGAAGAGTGGAAAGAAAAACAAGGAAAAAAAGTAATGGATGAAAATACAGCGCGAACTATCACTCATGTTTTGTCAGATAATAATGCGCGTGCGCCGGTTTTTGGCTTAAACAGTCCGCTTCAACTTGGAGATAGGCCAGTTGCCGCAAAAACAGGAACAACAAATAACAATCGAGATGCTTGGCTCTTGGGTTACACACCATCTCTTGCTGTTGGAGTCTGGGCTGGCAACAATAACAATGACGAAATGACAAAAAGTGCTGGAGGTTTTTCTGCATCTGGTCCGATTTGGAATGCGTTTATGAAACGCGCACTTGAGAAAAGTAACATCGAAACTTTCACCCAGCCTGTAATCAAAGCAACTGGTAAACCGATTTTGGATGGGAAACTTGCGGCTTCAACAGTAATTATTGATAAAATATCTGGAAAACTTGCGACCGAATTCACACCGACCTCACAAAAAGAAGAACGAATATTTGCGGAATTTCATTCATTACTTCACTACGTTGACAGAGCAAATCCTGCTGGAGATCCTCCAAAAGATCCAAACACTGATCCGTATTATGAAGCATGTGAAACTGGAATTAAAAACTGGATTGCAAAACAAGAACAAGAAACTGGAAAAAAAATCACTCAATCAGCTCCTCCTACAGAGTATGATGATATTCATGTTCCAGAAAATTTCCCTTCTGTAAAAATATTGTCTCCACAAGACAATCAAACACTTGGAAGACAAATAGGTGTTGAAGTTTCGACATCAACACCTAGAAAAATTTCACGAGTTGAGTTTTATATTGATGGTGCATATCTAGGATCAGACGAAACATCTCCATATAAATTCAATTCAACACTTCCAAACACAATTGGACGAGGAACTCATTCACTCAAGAGTGTTGTTTTTGATGATGTAGATAATCAAGTCTCAAACTCTGTGAGTATTCAAGTCTCTGAAGACGCGTCTGAAGACTCGTTAACTCTTATTGATCCAAAACACGGACAAACAATTGAACGAACATCGGAAAAATATACAATTGTTGTTTCTGTAAAAAAACCTGATGATTATAGTTCGATCAGAGTTTATGTTGATCCTTCCGGTCCAGAAGGACAACAACTTATTGGCCAACAATCAAATCCAAATACTGTTTTTTCTACATTTGACTGGGCGCTTCCTCAAAGTGGAACGTTCGCTTTGTTTGCTGAAGGCAAAACAAAACAAGGAACTCTAACTCAAACTTCAGGAGTTCTTATTACAATAAATCCTCCGAGTTCAAATTCACCAATAGAATCTGACCTATTTATACCTCAAAATGATTTGAATCTTTTTTAAAACCACTCAACACAGACTGTTGGATAAAAATCCGGTTGATGAAAGTCTGGTTTATCTCCTGGTAATTGGCTATACGCAAGAAACTGACCTGATGCAATCATGAAAGCATTTACAGCTCGCAAATTTTCAGGAATTATTTTCCATGGAATTGTTAATTCTGAAACCCAAGTTTTTTGTTGTGTTTTATGAAATTGTAGGACTGGCTGAAAATTTGCATGATCTTTTGAACGATGCCGAATGCGATCAAAACCCAAAACCAAAAAATGTCCTCCAGCACCAAGTTCAATCTCTAAATATTGATGACCTGGCCCCACCAAAAATAATTCAACAACATCAAAGTTCCAAAGACCTTCAACTCTTGTTCCAATCGCGGCTTCGATTGGAATGTGTTGTTCATGTAAAATCGGGGATTCAACTTTAATTCGCAATCCATCAGAAACAGTCGAAAGTTCAAACACACAATTTACTCGCTCATCAGGACACTTATCTCCATTCCAAAGACGGTCTACTCGTATTGATAATTTTTCTGGTTGTTTTGGAATTGTAAGCGCCATAAAACAAACTCGCGGCTACAACTAGAGACATCACACTATGAAACAGGACTTAGAAATAAGACAAAATTGCGCAAGACGTAGTTTTGGAGCATTGAAAAACCACAGCGGTATCAGTAGATACCGTGAGGATTTTTCAGTGCGAAAAACAAGTCCTGCACAATTTTGATTATTTATGGAGTTTTGTTTCATAGTGTGATGTCTCTATGCCTTGATAGGCATCAGAATATACCTATATGCCTCTGTCTTGCTCTCTGGAGTGAGTAGACAAGGGTTTGAGGCATCTATCATCTCAAAGTTCACTCGCTCGCTTCCCATGGCTTGCAGTCCATCCAAAAGATAGCGATAGTTTATTGTTACAGTATTTTTTTGCCCAATAAGTTCTGCTTGGCAAGAACTTGAATTTTGTCCCCGGATTGCATCTGTTGCTTGAACTTCAACCAAACTACTAATAGGATCAAACTGAAGTGTCACATCATAAAGACCGTTTTTGGAAAACAAACTTGCAGCTTTTACGGCTTTCATAAAATCTTCTCGATCCAAAATCGCTTTTGTTTGAAATTGTTTTGGAATTATTTGTTCATAGTCTGGATAATTTTCATCAATTGCTCGAGAAATTAGCTCAACTGGTCCGTAAACAAAAACTGCTTGGTTTTGTGAAAGTTGAAGCGTTATTGTTGATGGAAGTTCAACTTCATCCTTGAAAACAGACAAAATTCTGCTAACTTCAGCTAAAGTTTTCGACGGAATAACCACTTGCTTTTCCTCGTTTACATGACTCGTGACAGGAATAACCTTTTCAGAAAGTCTATATGAATCAGTTGAAGCCATCTTAAGCCTTCCTTCCCTTTCGAATTCATAAAATTTCATTAACACTCCGGTTAACTCTGGTCGTGATTCGTTTGTTGCAACAGAGAACAAGACTTGTGACAAAGCTTTCTTAAAATCCTCAATTGGAATTTGATATGTTGTTTCACCTTCAACTTTTGGAATAAGTGGAAATTCAGAAGCTGATAAGCCATTAATTTTTGTTTTGTAATTTCCACATTCAATATTAACAACTTCATTGTTTGTTGAGATGTGAATTGTTTCATTTGGAAGAAGAGAAACATAATCAAAAAATAATTTTGATGGAATTGTGTTTTCTCCCATCTCTTCCACCTTCCCTCTAACAGAACAATGAACAGCTATTTCTAAATTTGTTGATGTAAATCGAATAGACCCTCCTTCCGCTTTCATCAAAACGTTTTGAAGAATTGGAAGATTAACATTTTTTGTCATTAAATGACTTGTTATTCCCAATCCTTGATGAAGATTTTCTTTTGTGCAAGATAATTTCATAACTTCATCTGTCTATTATATTAATTATTTAGTAATAAGAATCAGTAATAGTAGTAAGGGGTGTGGATGAAGTGGAAAAGTCATTTTTAACTCTAATTTTAGTTTTTTTTTCAAATTTCTAAAGTGGACAGACACTATAATAACTACTGGATGGAAGTTTGGATAACTTTGAACACATTTTTGATTCATCTTTTTATCTACCATTTTTCCTCAACCTTCAACAGGGTTTTAACAGAGATATAAACACGTTACTAAATTGCGTATAACTTCTGCTTAATCAGTTCCAGATCATGTTGAAGTTTTTCATCAGTCTCTAAACATCCACTGATTTTTTCATATGCGTGCATTGCGGTTGTGTGATCTCGTCCTCCAAGCTCTGTTCCAATTGACGGATAACTCGCCTTCATCTCCTCTCGCATAATATACATGATAATTTGCCGAGGAAATGCCAAACGTTTTTGACGGCTTTGTCCAAGCAAATCTTCAATTTGTAGATCAAAATATCCAGCAACAGTTAAAATTAACTGTTTTGGAGTTATTGATTTTCGTGTGTTGGAAGGTTGGAAACTTGAAAGTATTGGTTTAACACTTTCAGCAGTTGGTTTTAAGTTTTTAAACTGATGGAAAGCTATGATTTTGTTTAACGCACCTTCAAGCTCACGAACATTAGTTTGGATCACAGTTGCAACATGATGAAGAATCTCTCTTTCCATCACATAAGACTTTTCTCGACATTTTGTTTCCAAAATAGCTATACGTGTTTCAAAGTCAGGCGAGCCAACATCAGCCATCATTCCGCACTCAAAACGCGAAACAAGCCTATTTTCAAGGGCTGGAATAGCTTTTGGAGGTCTATCAGAAGAAATTACGATCTGCTTATTATTTTGGTAAAGCTGGTTAAATGTGTGGAAAAATTCCTCCTGTGTTCCTTCTTTTCCAGTGATAAATTGAATATCATCCACAAGTAAAACATCGACGGTTCTATATCGATTCTTAAATTCGACCATTCGGCCAGTTTTGAGAGCTGTTATAAAATCATTTGTAAAACGCTCACATGTAACATAAAGAATGCGTGTTTCTGGGTTTTTTCGAATAAGTTCATTTCCTACAGCTTGTAAAAGGTGTGTTTTTCCAAGTCCAACTCCTCCATAAATAAAAAGCGGGTTATAGACTCCTCCAGGTTGTGCACAAACAGCTTGGGCTGCAGCATGTGCGAGTTCATTTTGTTTTCCAACAATAAATGCTGAAAAACAATACTTGTTATTCAAAGAAAACTCACCAGTTCGAATTTCCTGTGGCTCATGCTCTGTTCTTGGTTGGTAGACCTCGTTTTGAACCTGTGGTTCTGGTGTTGGTTCAAAAAGATTAACAACTTGTGGGTTTTGTGATCTTGCTTCAACTCGATATGCGAGTTGTTTAACAGTTCCATTTGTAAGATCTTGCAGTGATTGAAGAATCTCCTTGGCATATTTTTTTTCAAGCCAAGCTTTTGTGAATAAATTTGGCACTCCAACAATTACTGAATTTTCGCGAACTTCAGAAATAAAGGTTTGTTTAAACCATGTTGTGAAGTTTGCCTTACTAAGTGAAAGCTCAAGTTCACCTAGTACTGCTTGCCAAAGTTCGTTGGTGTTCATACGGCTGACAGTTTAACCAATTGTCCACATGTGGGCAAGTTTACAAAAGGTTGTTAAATAGGTTGATTTATTGTGGACAAAGTGTTAGTATTTTTTTGTATGCCCCGTTAGAAAGCCGTTTACCTAATTTGACGGTTTTTTAAGGAGGTATCATCTAATTATTTCAACATTGTTTGTCTGAAAGAAAAAATTTTAAATAAAATTTTTTCTGGAGGCTTTCTAACGGGGTATGCCAAAACGCACATATCAACCAAAAAAACGTCAGCGTTCAAAAGTACATGGATTTCGTGCTCGCATGAAAACATCCACTGGTCAGACTGTTCTTAAACGTCGTCGCGCTAAAGGGCGAAAGCGTTTGAGTGTAAGCGATAAATAAAAGTATGCTCTCAAAAGAGCATCGACTTCGTAATGATAAAGATATCAAAACGCTCTTTGCCAAAGGCAAAGGCGTCTTTGGTTTACTTGTAAACATCAAATACCGTCCAAACCATATTTTGGTTTCCAGGTTTGCTGTTGTTGTAGGAACAAAAGTTTCAAAAAAAGCTGTTGTGAGAAATCGGTTGCGAAGACAAATAAACGCGATAATTTTCAAACGATTAAAGAATTTTCGTCCCGGGTTTGATGTTGTGTTGATGCCAAAGAAAGAAGCTGTTGGAAAAATGAGCAAAGAGTTTGAAGAAGAAATTTTTAAAACTCTTAAACAAAAAACACGCATCCTTATATGAGTTTGCGTGTTTTTGTGAAAAATATAGTTTTGTTCACGATCAGGATGTATCAAAAGACGATTTCTTTTGATCATGGCTTTGTTCGTTTTTTTTATCCCGATGGCTTTTGTCGGTTTCATCCAACTTGTTCAGATTATGGTTATCAGGCCGTAAATCAGTACGGGGTTTTTCGTGGAGGTTGGATGGCGATAAAGCGGATTTTACGTTGTAATCCATTTTCAAAAGGTGGAAATGATCCAGTTTTATAGACACCACACTACGAAATTGGACTAAATCCGTCATTTTGAATCAAACCATATCTCCGGGGCCATCGGACTCCTCGCCGCTGTTCCCCTACGACATGGTTCGACTTCAAAATGACAAGAAAATATTTCGTAGTGTAATGTCTATGACTGGATTTCAATTTGTTTGATTCGCGTTGTTTTTCCTCGAATAATTTCCATTGCTGTTTTTCTTATTCCAAGCTCTTCTGACAAAACCTCCAAAATCGCTTCGTTAGCCTTCCCTTTTTCAGGTTTAGCAGTAACTGAAATTTTCACTGTATCTTCATCAACCCATTCAACTGAATTTTTTTTCGCGTTTGGTTTTGCGTAAACAGTTAGAATCATACCCGGTAGTACAACAATGATATTTACATCTGTTAGTATTTCTTTGACTGACATTGTTACGACTACCTACGTAGGGTGTCGTACAATCTGTGTTAATGCTTGGCAGAACAGGTGACAGATCATTGTTGTCCTACCGGGATACCTTCACCATAATCTGCTTAAGCAAACCAATAGTTTTCCTGTTTATGAGTACGCGTTCTATATATTCTCGAAATGTCGGTTCATAAACCCGTTTTTTCATTTCAGGATCTTCATAATGTTCCGCAAGTCGATCAAGCTCCGCGTCAACTTCGTCTTCTTTTAATTCAACATTTTCCTTTTCAGCAACTGAACGAAGCGCGATTGCAACTTTGATTCGAGTTAACGCTTGTGGAGTGAAATCAAGTTTGAGTTGAGCAAGTGTTTTTTTCAGATTTGAAACATATGTTTCAAACTCAAGACCTTGTGATTCAACATTACGTTTTAGTTCATCAATCATTTTATTGATTTCTTCGTTCAAAAGAAGATCTGGAATTTCTTCAAACCGCGATTTTTTTACAAGCAATTCAAACATCTCTTTTTCTTGACGTGTTGTTTCTTCAACATCTTTTTCATCTCTTAAATTTTTTTCGATTTTTTCTTTTAGTTCTTTTAAGTCCTTCATTCCAATTGAACTTGCAAACACGTCATCAATTGCAGGAGGTTCAAGGTTATAAATTTCTTTGATCGTAATATCAAAATCAACATTATTTCCTGCTAACATTTTTTGAACGTGCTCTTTTGGAAATGGAAGTGTGAATGTTTTTTGATCTCCCTCTTTCATTCCAATCAACTGTTCCTTAAAACCTGGAATGTAATAATCCTCGGATAAATAAATTGCGTGATTAGGTGACTGTCCCCCATCAATCGCAACACCATCTTTTTTGATACTCATTGAGAGGACGACTTTGTCTTTCTCTCCAATTTGCATTCCTGTTTGAACTCGAATTTCTTTTGTTTGCATTTTTTGAATATCGCTAAGCGCAATCTCAATCTCTTTGTCAGTAACTTCAACAGGTTTTGCTGTTACTGAAAGTTTAGCGTAATCAGTAAGCGAGAGCGCTTTTGGCATTCGCGCAACTTCAGCCGTAAAAACAATATCATTTCCAGGAGCTAATTTTTCAACATCAATTTTTGGCGATCCAACAGTTTCAAGATTTTTTGCCAAAACAGCCTCAACATATGATTTTCGAATGATAGGTTCTAGCGCTTCTTCCAAAAGTTTCATTTCTCCAAACCTTTGTTTCACGATTTCAAAACCTGCTTTTCCAGGTCTAAAACCTGGAATTGGAGTTTGTTTGGAAAGTCGCACAGCCGCTTCTTCGAGATAAGGTTGAGCTTCTTCTTGAGTAACTGTGAAAGTTATTTTTATAGTTGTTTTTTCTTTTTCTTCAATGTTGATTTGGGGCATAACGGCTAAAAGCTAATGGCTAAAGGCTTGTCTGACGGCTAAAGGCTAACGGTTAATTTGAGTTGTGTCAACAGGTAATAGGCAAGAGGCAATAGACAAAAGAAGACAGGTTGTTTGAAATAAAAAAGCGTGCCAATATTTTGGACACACTTTTTATTTTTCTGTTCCTTTCCGTCTATTCCCTATTCCCTCTCGCCTCTTCCCTAATTTCCCTACACAATCAACGCGACTATCAACAACGCAACAATATTCAAAATTTTAATCATTGGATTGATCGCTGGACCAGCTGTGTCTTTGTATGGATCACCAACAGTGTCTCCAGTGATGGCTGCTTTGTGCGCGTCAGATCCTTTTCCGCCATAGTTTCCAGCTTCAATGAATTTCTTTGCATTGTCCCAAGCTCCACCACCTGTTGTCATTGAAATTGCAACAAAGAGTCCGGTGATAATTGAACCGATCAATAAACCTCCAAGCGCTTCTGGTCCAAGCAAAAATCCTACAACAATCGGAGACAAAACAGCCAAAACAGCAGGAGCAATCATTCTTCGAAGTGCTGATTGAGTTACTATATCAACTGCTTTTCCGTATTCAGGCTTTGCTGTTCCTTGCATGATTCCAGGAATCTCACGAAACTGTCTGCGCACTTCTTCAACAACAGCGCCGGCTGCTTTTCCAACAGCTTCCATTGCCATTGCGCCAAAAAGATAAGTGACAAGACCGCCGAGGAAAAGTCCGGCAATCACACGCGGGTCAACAAGAGTGAATACCACATCAACACCTTCTGCTTTGATCGCGTGAATATAATCACCAAACAAAACAAGAGTTGCCAATCCCGCTGAACCGATCGCGTAAGCTTTTGTAACAGCTTTTGTTGTGTTGCCAACAGCATCAAGTGGATCAGTTACATCACGAACTTCTTTTGGAAGCTCTGCCATTTCTGCAATTCCACCAGCGTTATCTGTGATTGGGCCATAGGCATCCATTGCAACAATAATTCCGGTAAGCGAAAGCATTGCCATTGCCGCGATCGCGATTCCAAACAAGCCTGCGAATTGATATGAAACCAAGATACCAAGCACGATTGAAAGAACTGGTAACGCAGTTGCCTTCATTGAGAGCGCAATACCAGCGATGATGTTTGTTCCGTGTCCGGATTCAGAAGCCTTTGCAAGTTCTTGAACTGGTTTATGCGCGGTGCTTGTGTAATATTCCGTGATTACAATCATGAGCGCTGTGACAATTAGTCCAACAATCGCGCTGAAATAAACATTCATCGGTTGAATTCCAGAAATACCAGCAAGCATTTTTGTTGTAACAGGATAAAAACCAATCGCGGCAAGTACACCAGCTACAATCAAACCTTTGTACAATGCTTTCATGATTTTTTTATCAGCGCTAATTCTGATGAAGAATGTTCCGATGATAGAAGCAATGATCGCGATTGCTCCAAGCGCCAAAGGATAAACAACTATTGTTTGATTTCCTTCAAATAAAAGTGAACCAAGAAGCATTGTCGCGACTGTTGTTACAGCGTATGTCTCAAAAAGATCAGCTGCCATTCCAGCACAGTCACCAACATTGTCTCCGACATTATCAGCGATTACACCAGGATTTCTTGGATCATCTTCAGGAATTCCAGCTTCTGTTTTTCCAACCAAGTCAGCTCCAACATCAGCGGCTTTTGTGAAAATTCCACCGCCGAGACGTGCAAACACACTGATGAGTGATCCACCAAATCCAAGTCCAACAAGCGCTTGCACATCACCTGTTATTGCATAAAATCCAGCAACACCAATAAGCGCGAGGCCAACTACAAAAAGTCCAGTGACTGAACCGCCACGCACTGCAACATCCATTGCCGCTGACAAACCATGTTTTGCCGCTTCAGCAGTTCTTACGTTTGCGCGAACAGAAACTGACATTCCGATAAGACCAGCAAGACCGGAAAGAATTGCACCAACCAAAAATCCAATCGCGAGTGTCCAATTCAGTGCAAATCCTAAAATGAAAAAAATTACAATACCGATTCCAGCGATCACTTTATACTGACGCGACATGTAAGCATTCGCGCCTTCTTGGATTGCAAGCGCGATTCCTTTCATTTTTCCTTCGCCAGCCGGACGTTTGAGAATCCATTGAATTAACGCGACGCCGTAGAGAAGCGCTAGGATTCCCGCACCGATTGCGTAGTAAGTTGTGGGCATATGAGAAGTTGGTAGCTAGTAGTTGGTAGTTAGTAGTTAGGGATTTAGGATAAAATATGAGGATATTCTAGAAAAAAACAAGCGATTTGTCAAAGGGTTTAAGGTTTTGGGTGTTGGATTTTAGGTTTTAAAATAAAAAATCCGCATAGCAGTTGCTACGCGGGAATGAATGTGAATTGGATCTCACATTGTACTGTTTTGCCTTCTGGCAGAAAGGTTTCATGCTCACCTGTGCCGAAAGTTCCAGGCTTACCGCAGAAGATTGGCTCGACGCAGATGTACGAAGAAGGCTTGTCAGACCAGACAACAAGCCATTTGCAGTTATCAGATGGCTTCATGATAACTGTTCCGAACGAAAGCCGGATATTGATCGGATCTTGACGTTCAATCACGAGTGGGCCAAACACAGCCTCACGACCGGTGTGGATTTCTCGTTGCCCGATCAAGATAGTCGCTCCTTGCTTTGTGCTGAAGTATGGATGCAAGGCCGGTAGGATCGGCATTGATATCACACTTTCAGTGATGTTTTGTACGGTGAGGCATGAAGTCAGCTTGAATTCGTGACTATCAGGATCTCGAGCGGCAAAGTGGGTTGTCTTGATTTCACTTTGCCACAAGAATCTCGGTGTTACTTCAATCCTTGTGCTTAGAAAAGCAAATCGTGTGCTTGTCCTAGCAAAATCCATTGTTGGTCTTGCTGGTGTCATCGTGTGTTGACGCAAGAAACCATGCTTTGGCAGAAGTTCACCACTTTGCGAAAGTGGAACATGGGCTGATCCGAAATTCGGAAAGCACCAGTGAGATTCACCGCGGAGTTTGTGGTCGTCTCCCACGCGTTCCATTCTTGTTGGTCCGAGTATGAAATGATCTTTCCACTGCCACTGGAGGATTGATCCTCCTTGGTATGACACGAATAAAGAGTGGTCATCGCAATTAAGATACATGTTCCCTCCTCTGGTCTGTACCAGCGCTAAAGCATATAATGATTTTGATAAAAGTGTCAATGCGTCGTTGACATTTTCTCGTTTTTTCAGTAACATTTGTATCGCCTAATAGGCCTCATATTCAATAGACCTCACACTATGAAACAAGACTTAGAAATAAAACAAAATTGCGCAGGACGCAGTTTTGGAGCATTGAAAAACCGCAGCGGTATCCGTAGATACCGTGAGGATTTTTCAATGTGAAAAACAAGTCGTGCACAATTTTGGCTATTTATCGAGTCCTGTTTCATAGTGTGAAGTCTATAAAACTAAAACAATTTATTGTCCGCACATTGCTTGGTTTTCTTCACGGACTCATGTTTTTTAAGCGCTACGGTGGCACAGGGTTTGGTATCATCACCAAACCGATTTCTATCGCAGGGCTTTTTTTGGTTCGCTGGATCGGGATTCCAATTTATCGATTTACTTTTTTTATCAGACACTTACTTTACCGTGTTGCTCGACCAACAAAACATAAACTTTTGAGCGTTATTACAAATCGTTACACAGTTCATGTGATGATGGTCGTTTTGGTTGTGGCAGTTATGTTTGTAAATATCAGTACACGAGAAGTTCGCGCGCAAACATTTGGACAAAAAAGTATTTTACATTCACTGATCGCAGTTGATGACTCGCAAGATGTCGAAGTTGTTACAGCAAGCGATAGTGTTGTTTCAACTGGAACAAGTGTTGCGTATCTTGATGACACAATCTTGGATGCGAATTTACACATTGATCAAAACTATCTTGATGAATCGTATGTGACTTCAACAACAGGTGGAGCAAGTTCTACTTCTTCTGTTCCGACTCGCGACAAAATTGAAACTTATATTGTGCAAGAGGGAGATAATCTTGGTCAGATTTCTGAAAAATTTGGTTTGAATCTTAGCACTGTTCTTTGGGCAAACAATTTAACTTTTCGTAGCACAATTCAGCCAGGGCAAAACTTAGTGATCTTGCCAGCCAATGGTCT
>Ga0265296_1003766_pt1 | contig 13754 bp, 8 predicted proteins | sample MunlanPumphouse1_FD_189073 | JGI IMG/M metagenome (GOLD analysis project Ga0265296, IMG submission 189073) | Groundwater microbial communities from a municipal landfill in Southern Ontario, Canada - Pumphouse #1 | ecosystem: Environmental > Aquatic > Deep subsurface > Groundwater | place: Canada... | reverse complement strand
TCCTGTCAAAAAGTTGTATCCCCTCAGTAGAAGACTTGACTTTCTCTCCCGCCTCTATTTTTATCGGGATAAATCCTTTTGAAAAAAGCTGCTCTGCAACAGCCTCGGGGGTGGGCGCGTCAATAACTCCGTTTATGACGTCTCCTGTTTGAGTCCTTCCCTTATAGCTGTAGGTGGGCACTGTTATTCCGTCTCCTGTGTTACCCTGACTACCTCTTCAAGGGTTGTGACACCCTCTACCACTTTTAGGAGTCCCTCCTCCCGCATGGCCTTGAAGCCTTCCTTTATAGCCTGTGCCTTTATCTCACTTGCAGTTGCCTTCTCGACTATAAGTTTTTTTATCCCCTCTGTGATAATAAGAAGTTCGAACAATCCTTCCCTCCCAAGGTATCCGGTAGAGCGGCATTCACCGCAACCTTTCCCCCTGTGAAGGAGTATCTTTCCTTTAATCCCTATTGTCTTCAGAATATCCTCCTCAGCGCTATAACTCTCCTTACAGTAAGGGCATATCTTTACTATGAGTCTCTGGCCTAAGACCCCTATCAGGGAAGATGTGATAAGAAAAGGCTCAACACCCATATCTATTAACCGGGCTATGGCCCCGACTGCTTCATTTGTATGCAGGGTGCTTAACACAAGATGGCCTGTCAGGGCCGCATGTGTCGCGATGGAGGCTGTCTCGACGTCTCTTATCTCACCGACCATTATTACGTCAGGGTCCTGCCTCAGGATGGACCTCAGGCCTGACGCAAATGTCAGCCCTGCTTTTGGATTGACCTGCACCTGATTTATATCAGGGAGATTGTACTCTATGGGGTCTTCTATAGTGATTATGTTTTTTTCTGCAGCGCTTATGTTTCTTAAGGATGAATACATTGTTGTTGTCTTGCCTGAGCCTGTAGGGCCGGTTGAAAGTATAAAGCCGTAAGGCTTGGTTATGAGCTTTTCGTACGCATTGAGCAGAACCGTTGTGAATCCAAGATCACCCAGCCTGAGTTGAGGAAGCCCGGCAGTCTTTTCAAGAAGCCTGAGGACTATCTTTTCACCATGGAGAGTCGGGAGAGTAGACGCCCTTACGTCAAACTGCCGGCCCTCAATATTTATGGGAAACCTCCCATCCTGCGGCACTCTCTTCTCAGCTATATCCATGCCGGAAAGTATCTTTATCCTTGATATCATGCCTGGATGAAGATGCTTTGGAGGGCTCATAATATCGTGAAGTTTTCCGTCAATCCTGAACCTGACTCTCAGAGATTCAGCATAAGGCTCTATATGTACGTCGCTGGCCCTGTCTTTTGCAGCCTGTGTGAATACAGTGTTGACCAGCTTTACAATCGGGGTATCTTCCACCATAGCCTCTGCTGCCGCAATAATCTTTTCCTTTTCAGGGAAATATACATCGGCTGCCTTTATAATCTCATCAACTTCCCCCCTGTAATATTTATCAAGAGCCTTGAGGAGTTCTGATTCTGTTATAACAACCGTATCCACAGGCATCCTTGTAACCCGGTTTATTTCATCTGCGGCAAATATATCAAGCGGGTCAGCCATTCCGAGAATAAGCCTTCCGTCTTTTATTTCGATTGGAAGAACCTTATGTTTCCGTGCAAGAGATTCCGGCACCAGATCTGTAACTCCGGGGGCTATAGTAAGAAACCGCAATTCTTTAAAAGGCATCCCCATCTGCTCACTAAGCGCCTTTGCCATCACTTCTTCGGTGATAAAACCGAGGCTGATAAGCGTCTCCCCGAGCCTCTTGCCAAGCCTCTTCTGCTCCTGCATGGCTTTATCCCGCTGTTCAGGGGTAATTACTCCCGCCTCTATCAGCATCTCGCCTAAAAATTTTTTCTTCATCACCATAGTTATTCCTACAGAGGATGAGAGCCGAACCCAAGTAAATCAAAGGTTACCACTATGCTGTAATCACTTGGTTTTTTAGTAATAGGATCAGACGGCTTTCTATTAAGGACCATTGTCATCCCCCAACACTGTTTCTGGTATCTAACTTTAAGTGAGGCATCCCTTACTCCTCCTCCTTTAGCATCATACCAGAGTCCGGCCTCAGTGGACAAGTTTTTAGAGTAAGCATAGTTCACTCCAAAATCATAATTCATGGTATTTGCAACCCTGTTGAACCTCTCGCCAAGCAAAATCGTTACCTTGTTCAGATTCATATTCACCTCTGAATTTATGGTTTCAACCTTGTTGCTGTACTTATTATATGAGATATCACCCCTTATCTGTATCGGCCTTCCGATAGACACCCCAATCGATAAGGGAGAAAACGGTTTGTCTGCTATTAAGGCATTATACGATTCAGACATGCTTACAGTAAAAAATTCACCCTTCTTGTCAAAAATACGGTTTACGAGAGACAGGGTAACGGTTGACTGCCTTGAATAAAATTCTGTTGAATCAAACAATGGGAGGTTAGTCTTGTCTTTGTTGATTCCGGGGACCAATGTATATCCCAGGGCAGGTTCAATAGCATGAGCAAAGGAAGGGTATTCCTTCAATATCCGGCTTGCTGCGGTGATGCTATAGTCCAATGTTTTCCTCTGAACCGAATCTTTATACCCGGCGCTCTCATTCCTGCGCAAAAAATATGCTGTCTCTCTCAATCCAAGGTTTTGAGAGATGACAACCTCGTCTCCAAAAGAATGTGATAATTTTGGATATATATCCAGGCGCCGGCCGTATACCCCTCTTTTTCTCCAGAAATTCGCTGCTGAAGAGGTAAGAGAAAAAACTGCCGGCCCTATTCTGTAAGGGTTGATAACATATCCAAACTCAGGCAGTCTCTGCAGTACGTCACCTGTCCGGCTCCCGTCTTTAAGGTCAACAAGATACTGGGACATAAGGTAGATGCGGGAATTATCTGTTGGCAGAGACACTTCTCCTGTTGACTCAAGAAATCTCTTAATCCTGTCATAGCGATGCCGTCCGTACTCCCTGTAATAATCTTTCCCGCTTAACAGGTTCAGATTCGTATATGCTGAAAGGCCATCCCTCTGCCTTTTTTCATGCTGGGAGCGAAGTTCATAAAAATTCTTGCCCAAGGTCTTATCATGCATGTGGTAGAGCCAGTGAGTGCCTCCGACATTCCCTAAATCCACATACCTGTATTCAATCCCTTCCCCAAAACCCCTTTTAGTGTACCAGTCAAGGATGAGCGTTGCATCCTTGTCTTCAGAGATCGCCCAGAAAAATGGCTGTCTGTAATAAAAATTCTTTGCCTTGGAATAGCCAACTGCAGGCGTAAGAAATCCTGTTGTTCTCTCGGTAAGCGCAGGCGCCCAGAGATAGGGCGTATATAAAACAGGAAGCCCCTGTATATTGAAAGTGGCGTCTCTCGCCTCAAGCCTGTTCCCGATGATTATATCAACTTCGTTCCCCTTGAAGCACCAGTCAGGAGAAACGCCATCGCACGACGTCATTGAGGCCTCTTTAAAAAAATATTCGTTTTCTCCCCTTTTCTCGACCGTTGTGCCTGAGATATGAAAATTATCACGCTTCGAAAATATCTCTGCATTATAAAATGTGCCTGTCTTTGTATCGAGGTTGTATTCTGCCCTTTCCGCCTTGACAGAAATCTTCTGGTCGTCATATCTTACATCTCCCTCAGGAAAAACATCAGAGGTCTTTTCGTCATATTTCATCTCAAGGGCCTCTATTGTTGTGCCCCCCTGCACGACTTTCACAGAACCCTTTGCAGTGTATATTGAAGTTTCCTTGTCATGTTCCAAAGTATCGGAAGTTATAATGGTCGGGATCTCTCCGGCAAAAGCATTGCGAGTGAAAAGTGAAAAGTTAAAAGTTAAAAGTGTAAAAAGAACAATCTTTAATATGAAGCTTACAATGTGAAGCGCTGAAAAACTGAAACAATTCCAAACTTTCAGGTTTTTTACTTTTTTAAACTTCTGACTTCCCGATACGGGTCTCCGCTCGTAGATTCGAGTCTCCGACTGAGGGTCGCTCCGACTGACTTCTGACTTCTGGCTATTCATACTGTTTCCCTCAGCCTCGAAAGAATGCCTTTCGCCCCAAGCGCTTCCTTTGCCTCGCCTATTGTATAGAATGAACCGGTGATGACGGTAAGAGCTGGGTTTACCCCCTCTTCGCTCCCCCCCTTGGCAAGGGGGGGATGGGGGGGTATTTGACTTCTGACTTCTGACTTCTGGCTTATTTCAGCTGCCATTTCGATTGCATCTTTCACTGTCCGCGCAATATGTATGTTCGTAAATCCAAGAGAGGCTGCATGCCTTGCCAGTGTTGCAGGTTGCGCTGCCCTTTCATAAGCCGGAGCTGTAAATATAATCTCGGAGGCCAACGGCAGCAAAGGGGCCATTATACCTTTTATATCCTTATCAGCCATTATGCCCATAATCAGTATTATTCTCCGGTATGTATTCAGAAAATTATTCCTGAGAGAATCTGCCAGAACAGATGACGCAGAGGGGTTATGCGCGCCGTCAATCAGGATTGGCGGATTATCTGAGATAAACTCAAGCCTGCCATGCCATTCCATGCTTTCAATTCCGGATTTAATAACCTCAGCCGTCAGTTTTGATGCAAGCGGCGCTGATTTCTTAATTAAAACCTCTGATGTCTTCACTGCCAATGATGCATTTAATATCTGATGTCTGCCTGCAAGAAATATTTCAAGGCCTTCAAGTTCCATGTCTCCACGATAATCAAAAATGCTTCCATTAATACCCTCTTTCTTTGCCGTAACTGAAAAATCCTTCCCATAGATAAAAAGCCCGGAACCTTTTTCATCAGCCTTTTTTTTGATTACATCCATTACAGCAGGTTCCTGTTCAGAAGTGACGACAGGAATTCTGTTTTTTATTATCCCTGCCTTTTCTTCTGCAATCGCAGAGATTGTTTCGCCGAGGAACTCTTTGTGGTCATAACTTATGCCTGTTATAACTGAAACCTCCGGCATCAGGACATTTGTTGCATCGAGCCTTCCGCCCATGCCTGTCTCAACCACTGCCCAGTCAATATTTTTCCTCTCGAAATAAATAAATCCCATTGCAGTTACAACCTCAAAAAAAGTCGGATTTAGTTTGGAGTCATCCCCCCCACCCATCCCTCCCCCTCGAGGGGGGAGGGTCAGGGAGGGGGTGTTCTCTATTCTGTCTCTTATTTCCTCTGCAAGTTCAACCACTTCTGATTCGGTAATTTCTTCATTGTTAACCCTTATCCTTTCTGTAAAGCTCACAAGATGAGGAGATGTAAATAATCCGACTTTAAAGCCGGCAGACTGCAAAATAGACGCTACCATTGCTGATGTAGAGCCTTTACCGTTTGTCCCTGCAATATGGACTGATTTGAAAGAGGCCTGCGGATTGTTGAAACACGAAAGGAGCTTCACGGTATTATCAAGCCCGAGCTTGATGCCGTATTTTTGCAGGCTGTAGAGATAATTAATCGTATCGCTGTAACTCATAAAAATATCATATTTTACATTAAACGCAGAGAAAGTAAGAAGAAAGAAATGAATGGTGCATATTTACTGTGCGGCTATGATTGCGGATTTTTCAACAGGTTAAACATCGGAGGCTTGAGCTTTCTCTTGACGCAACTGAATGCATTGCATTTCATAGATACCCACGCCTTTACAGGCGTGGTGCTTGTTGGGACAAACTTCGTTTGTCCCGATGGGAACATGCTCTCATCCCCGCCTTCACAGGTGGGGAGTTCCCGCTATATTAAAATAGGGGAATAGGGACAGCGACCATTTAAAAGTCTTAAGAAGTTTCAATAGTTCAAAGGGCCTCATTTTCAGACCTCTCGATATTCTGTTTTCAACTGAGAAAGTTGCAAGTATCATACCACAAGAAGAAGCGTGTAGGGGGTAGGGTATAGCGTGTAAGGCATTGTTTTTATGCATTTCCCTATACGCTAATCGCTAAACGCTATACGCTGATATGTAATCCCCTCGGTTGCGAGTCGTACCGACTTCCCGATTGTGTAATGGATTACATAATTTTATCTCTTCACCCTCAATATCCCGTCCACTGAGGCGATTTTCTGTATAAGGGCTGTAAGCTGTTTCTTGTCTTTGACCTCGAGGATAAAGCCGATGTGCGCTGTTTTGTCAGGGGTCAAGCTTGCCTCAAGGTGCCTGATGTTTACATTCACGGACGAGACGAGGGCGCTGAGGTTTGCAAGTATGCCGGGTTTGTCCACAGCCTCAACCAATAACCTTGCAGGGTATGTTGTTTCGCCTTCCTGCTTCCATTCAACTTCAACAAACCGCGCATCATCAATGGCAAGCCTTTCAAGGTTATGGCACTTTTTGTTGTGGATGGTTACGCCTTTCCCTCTTGTAATGAAACCGACAAGGTTGTCTCCCGGTACCGGGAAACAGCATTTGGCCGTATGATAGAGGATATCATCTATTCCTTTTATGCTTATGCCCTTCTGCTCTGCCGGCGGTCTGGCATGTTTGGAAACTATTTCCTCAACAGGTTTTTCAGGGAGAAGTTTATTTACAACCTGATGGGGAGAGATTTTGCCGAATCCAACAGATACAAAGAGTTCTTCCAGAGAGGCAACTCCTAAGGCCTTTGCGACTTTAAGCACCTCGTCAGATTTCATCATGGCATTGCTCATATTGTGCTTTTTCAGTTCGGTCTCTAAAAGCCTGATGCCGAGTTCTACGCTCTGCGTGCGCTCCTCAGCCTTTATCCACTGTTTAATCCTGCTTTTAGCCCTCTGTGTTACAACAAATTTCAGCCAGTCCCTGCTCGGCCCGTGTGCCTGAGAGGTTATTATCTCTACTGTATCGCCGTTTTTAAGCTGGTATCTCAGGGGCACAATCTTTCCGCCGACCTTTGCGCCCACGCACCTGTGGCCTATCTGTGTATGGATGCTGTATGCAAGGTCCACGGGAGTCGAGCCGACAGGCAGGTCTTGTATGTCTCCCTTTGGAGTGAAGACATATACGACGTCAGGGACTACCGCGCCTTTTACTTCTTCAAGAAAATCTTTTGCATCGGAGAACTCTTTCTGCGATTGTATCAGCTCCCTGAGCCACGAGATGTATCTGCTGTCTTTTTCGTTGAACGCGCCTTTTTCTTTATACCGCCAGTGGGACGCTATGCCGTCTTCTGCAACCCTGTTCATCTCTTCTGTCCTTATCTGGAACTCAACCCTTTCGCCTTTGGGGCCTATTACTGTTGTATGCAGGGATTGGTACATATTTGATTTTGCGACTCCGATGTAATCCTTGAACCTGCCGGGGACAGGCGTCCAGAGCGAATGGATAATGCCCATTATCGTGTAACAACTTGCCTTTGAGTCAGTGATAATCCTGATTCCGAGCACATCATGCACCTGCTCGAATGTGATCTGCTGTTTCTGCATTTTCTGATATATGCCGTAGCTGTGCTTTACCCTGCTTGAAACCTTCCCTGCAATATTCTCCTCTTTCAGTTTTTTCTTAATCTCGTCCGCAACCTCTTTGAGATAGCCTTCCTGCTCTTCTTTTCTCTTTGCAATCTTTCTTGTAATCTCGCTGTAAAGTTCAGGAAGCAGAAACTTGAAACTCAGGTCTTCAAACTCTGTCTTAAGCCAGCCGATGCCAAGCCTGTTTACGATCGGCGCGTATATGTCCAGAGTTTCGGCGGCAATCCTTTTTCTCTTAGACTCGGGAAGGTGTTCGAGTGTTTTCATGTTGTGAAGCCTGTCAGCGAATTTTATGAGTATTACGCGCACATCCTCTGCCATGGCCAGAAGCATCTTCCTGAAATTTTCCGCCTGAGCCTCCTCTTTTGTCATGAACTCCATCTTGCTAAGTTTTGTGAGGGCATTAACAAGAAATGCTACATCGTTTCCGAAAAGGGTTTTTATATCTTTTACTGTTGCGCTTGAGTCTTCAACTGTGTCATGGAGGAGGGCCGCGGCAAGGGTTGTTGTGTCCATTTTCATATCGGCAAGAATAGAGGCAACAGCCAGAGGGTGCTCTATGTATGGCGAGCCTTCTATCCTTGTCTGCTCGATGTGCGCCTCGCTTGAGAAGATATATGCCTTTCTCAGAAGTTCGATGTCAGCGTCATGGTTATAGGAGAGCACTTTCCTGATTAAATCATCAATAGTAATAACATCGTCAGTAATAACATCGTCTGCCATGGGTTTATTATACAACTTTCAGGGAAGGGTTCGAGGGGTTGAGGAGTCCAGGGGTCAAGTGATTGAATTTTTTAACCTGAACCCTTGAACCCTATTTTTATTTACTAGGCCTGAATGCCTTGAGGTTTAACTGGAGGTAGCTGTTGCCGTTGTATTCATTAATATCCAGAGTGAATACCGCATCTATGGTATCCGGCGGGCTGGGCTCTCCCATATCAAAGCCGATGGCATCTATTGTTTGCGGGCCCTGCTTAAGTCTCATCTTGAGGTGGTTGTTTCCGACTATTCTTGGATTAATAACCTCGAGTCCTTTAGAGCCAAGGAATGGTTTCTCATTTCCGCAGCCCAGAGGTTCAAGCATTGAAAGTTCTTTGACAAGGTTATGATTGGCCTCGGCGAGCGTGATGTCTGCATCAATATCAAGGCACGGTATAAAGTCATCTTTGCTCAGGCTGCTTTTTATGACGCCCTGTATTGCTTTTTCAAAATCAGAAATATTTTCTGCCCTGAGCTTTATGCCTGCTGCCTGCTTGTGCCCGCCAAAAGAAAGAAGAAGTTCACCCGCCCCGGCGGGTCGCCCGAGGCGATTGCACTCAGAAAGTCCTTTACAGAGGTCAAAAGAAGGGATGCTTCTTGCGGACCCCTTTGCTATTCCATTTTCTTCTGAGAAGATAAATGCCGGGCAATAAAATTTTTCTGCAAGCCTTGATGCAACAATGCCCACAACGCCCAGATGCCATCCCTCTCCTGAGAGTACAATAACTGAGTCGTGTTCTTTTGCGGCAAGCCTTGATAATGCCTCCTGATAGACTTCTTCATCAAGCTTCTGTCTTTCAGAATTAAGCCTGTCAAGCCATGAACTCAGTTCCAGCGCCTCTTCCTCTTTGTCTGAAAGCAGAAGCCGCACTACATCCTGCGAATCAGCAAGCCGTCCCGCTGCATTTATCCTCGGTATTATTGTGAATGATAAAAGCTCTGCCCTGATTTGCCGCCCATCAAGGCCTGCAATGCTTTTAAGCGCCTTAATCCCGAGCCGCCGGCCTTCGTGAATAAGCTTCAGTCCTTCCCTGACAATAATCCTGTTTTCCCCTGTGAGAGGAACAACATCTGCCATTGTGCCTATGGCGGCAAGGTCGAGCAAAAGAAAAGAAGGGTTCGAGGGTTGTTCTAATGCCTGGGCAATCTTGAATGCCACGCCGGCGCCGGAGAGAGATGCAAGATGCAAGTTGCAAGTTTCAAGTTTAGGATTTATAACTGCAACGGCGTCGGGCAGTTCGAATGATGCATGATGCACGATGCACGATGCACGATCTTTTTCATCTTGTATCTTGTATCTTGCATCCTGTATCCTGTGTTTTACCGGTTCATGATGGTCTGTAATTATTACATCAATACCCTCAGCTTTTGCATAAGCAGCAGCCTCAAAAGATGTTATGCCGCAGTCAACCGTGATTATGAGTGTTGCCCCGAGTTCCTTTGCAATCTTTACAGCGGCAGGATTGAAGCCATAGCCATGTGCAATTCTGTTAGGGATAAAATAATGGACGTCCAGGCCATGCATTCTGAGCGCATGGACCATTATTGCCGTGGCAGTGAGGCCGTCGGCGTCATAATCACCGTGGACAAGGATGCGTTCATTAATATCAAGCGCATGTCTTATTCTTTCCACGGCAGTTTTTATTCCGGGCAGTTCAAAAGGGTCTGAAAGGCCGGATATGCCCGGCTTCAGGAAATCATTTATTTCCTGCGGGGTCTTTAAGCCCCTGTTTATAAGTATCTGTGAAAGTGCAGGGGAGATAGAAGCGGCCTTTGATATATATCTTATATATTCAGGATTGGTTCTGCTTACAAGCCAGCGTTTTTCCATTATTGTTCTTTCCTTATTGGCGCGGGATTGCCTCTGAGCGGTTTATAGTCTTATTCGCTCGGTTGTCATTCCGAGTGAAGCGAAGAAATCTCAGCTTGAGATTGCCACGTCGGTCTCGTATCGACCTCCTCGCAATGACATTTTTTTACCTCTTGGCAAACGGCCTTTTGCTTCCCCACAACAAGACAGTAGGGCTTGCTATGAATATTGAGGAATACGTGCCGATAACAACTCCCATAATCATTGCCAGGCTAAAGTCATGGATGACTTCGCCTCCAAAAAAGAAGAGTGCAATTGATGTAAGGAGGACAGTGAGTGAAGTTATGATGGTCCTTGAAAGCACCTCGTTTATGCTTGCATTCATAATAGCTTCAAGCGGCTCTTTATGCTTTATCTTGAGGTTTTCCCGTATCCTGTCAAAGACAACAACTGTATCTGTGAGGGAATAACCGGCAATTGTAAGGAGCGCTGTTACGAGTATCAGGTTTATCTCGCGTCCCATCAGGAAGAACACACCCAGGACTGCAAGCACATCATGGAATGTTGCTATTGTTGCGCCCACACCAAAGTTGAACTTAAACCTGAATGCAACATATACAAGTATTCCTATAACGGCAAACACAGCTGCCTTTGCTGCGTCTAACCTGAGTTTGCCTCCGACCTTCGGGCCTATCTCGGTTGTTGAATCAACAACATATTTATTATCAGGAAGTTTCTGGCTTATAATGTTCGTTATTGTCTCTGATGTCTGGCCGAGATTATGCTCTGCCTTTTTTACTCTTATGAGAATCTTGTTTTCAGTGGGCAGGTCCTGAAGGTCAAAATCCCTGAGCCCGCTGTCTTCAATGGCCTTTCTTATATTATGAAGGACCACTGGTTTTTCGAATTTGAGCTGTATTGAGGTTCCGCCTGCAAAATCAATCCCGAGATTTGCCTTTCCGTTGGCTATCTGGATTATGGCGATTATGCCGATAATTGAAAGAATGCCTGAAAACACAAAGGCGATATATTTTTTGCCCATGAAATCTATATTCGTATTTTTTATCAGTTCTAACATCTATCCTCCTCTAAATTATTGAATCCTGCATAACAAATGTCCTCCATTGGATTGTCACTCCCGCTTGTCGGGAGTCCTTCCGAAAGAAAGATTCCGGGCAAGCCGGAATGACAGGAGCGGAAGCTGACACAGGACATTATATTCACACGGATCATTATATGCTCAGCTTTTTGACATCATGCCTGCTGTTTATGATGTCAAAAATTGTTTTTGTGCCTATAAGCGCCGTAAAAAGATTTATGGCAACGCCCAGGCTGAGGGTTACTGCGAACCCCTTTATCGGGCCGGTGCCGAACTGAAAGAGAACCATTGCTGTTATCAGGGTTGTCACATGCGAATCAAATATGGTCCAGAACGCCTTGTGATAGCCTGAATCCACCGCAGCTCTCGGCGTCTTGCCGGAGCGCAACTCATCCCTCATCCTTTCGAACATAAGAACATTTGAATCAACTGCCATGCCGATTGCGAGGATTATGCCTGCAATGCCCGGCATTGTAAGGGTTGCATTAAGGAAGGCCATTGCACCCAGCAGCAATACGATATTCAGGACAAGCGCAAAATCTGCAATAACACCTGAAAGCCTGTAATAGATAACCATGAAGATTACAACGAGTATGGTTCCGAGCATGCCTGCCCTCTTTCCCGCTTCGATTGAATCTGTTCCAAGTGACGGCCCCACAGTTATATTTTGCAGCATCTTTATAGGCGCGGGAAGCGCGCCGGCCTTCAGGACTATCGCGAGGTCCTTTGCCTCATCCATGGAGAAGCTTCCGGATATCTGCGCATTTCCGCCTCCAATCCTCTCCTGGATTACAGGGGTTGAATATACGGATGTGTCAAGTATTATCGCAAGCCTTTTCTTGACATTGGCGGCGGTTACCTCTTCAAAGAGTTTTGCGCCTGCTGTATTGAACGATATCGAAACATAAGGCTGGCCAAAATTTGATGAATCTATGCTGACCCTTGCCTCCTTGAGCAGGTCGCCTGTAAGCGCGGACTGTTTTTTAAGGAGTACAGGTATTTTTCTGACTGCTCCGGTTTCCCTGTTGACCTTTTTCTCAAAGAGTATCTCGTCATCCGCAGGGATTTTTTCTGCGAACTTTTTCAGAAGATTTTCTTCTTCTCCCGGCTCTATGGACGCCGGTATCTCGGCAGCAACAGCCGATGAATCATCAACTATTTTAAATTCAAGTTGTGCGGTCTTCCCTATTATCTCTATGGCCCGTTTTGGGTCTTTTATCCCCGGCAATTGGACTACTATCTCGTTTGTGCCCTGCCTGTGAATTGTAGGTTCTGCAACTCCAAACTGGTCTATCCTGTTTCGGATTGTTTCAAGCGCCTGGTCAGCAGCGCCGTCCCTGATTCTGCCTGCTTCTTTATCTGATATCTTATAAACAACCCTGGCTCCCGTCTCAACAGGCGTCAGTATCGGGTAGTTCTCCTCTATAGCCTTTCTCACATCCATTGATGCAGAGGCAACTGTTATGAGCATGCCGCTGCTTGTAATATCAGCGCTCAATTTTTTCTTGGCCAGGATATCCTTTAATGACTGCGCAATACGCTCTGTTGTCAGCTCAACAGCCTTTTCCCCCTCAACTTCAAAGACAAGGTGTATGCCGCCCTGAAGGTCAAGGCCCATTGTTATCCCTTTATCAGGCATATTCTTTTTCCACCACTCAGGCATCTGACTGAATAAAGGCGTGTTCGGCAGGAAAAAGACCACTGCAAGAACAATTGTTGAGCCGATAAGGATTAATCTCCAGAGAATATTTTTCTTCATCTAAATCTAACCTCCGAAATAAAGTGATGCAAAGTGAGTTTCTGTCATTGCGGCTTGTCCGCTCAGCCTCGGGCGAGTCCGCCAAGGCGGACAATCCTTCCGAAAAAGAAAGATTCCCGACAAGCGGGAATGACAACTATTATGAACTTCTTGCGCCTTTAAAGTAAATCACTCTTCCTCTGAAGCAGGCCTTACTGCCGCAATGTTTCCCTTTCCTAATTTTACTTTTACATTCTCTGCAATTTTCAGAGTAATGGTATTTGTTCCAACTGCCTCGACAACAGCATATATCCCGCCTGAGGTGATAACCTTATCACCTTTTTTCAGGTTATCCAGCATCTGTCTGTGTTCCTTGGCCTTTTTCTGCTGAGGCCTTATGAGGAGAAAATAAAATATAACAAATATCAATATCAGCGGTAAAAAGGACTGAAGCATTGAACCTCCGCCCTGTGCCCCTGCATCCTGTCCACCCGATCCCATTGCCCATGCTATATCTGAAAACACTGTATACCTCCTATCTGCTCCCGGCATGCCGGGAGGAGAGAAAATTTGTGGTTAATATAGTAACTATTTCATGCCGATTTAATCAAGGTTAAGGGAGGGGAGGCCTATCTTAAAATCAGATACTCCACAACAGCAACTAAAAAAACAATGCTCCCTGCGGGTATTATCTTCTTGTACACCCCCCACATGTCTGCCTTGAAATATTCCCTTGTGAGCACAAGGCAGATGTGGACAGGAGAAAGCAGGACGCCTAAAAAACCTGAAGCAAATGCAAATGAAATTACGCCTATGGACGGCCCGCCGGCAATACTCATGATAAGCGGAAATGTGCTTCCGACAAAGCCTACGGTTATGCCTGTCAGAAGGCCGGTTGCAAACGGCAGGAGGAAGATTATGGGGGTAAA
>Ga0265296_1003764_pt1 | contig 13755 bp, 12 predicted proteins | sample MunlanPumphouse1_FD_189073 | JGI IMG/M metagenome (GOLD analysis project Ga0265296, IMG submission 189073) | Groundwater microbial communities from a municipal landfill in Southern Ontario, Canada - Pumphouse #1 | ecosystem: Environmental > Aquatic > Deep subsurface > Groundwater | place... | reverse complement strand
TCTGAAGCGATTAGAACTTCAGGCGTGCCGTGGCGCTGTAACGGCGACCGATCACGTCGTAGGTCGACGGATAGGTGTTGCCGCTGTTGGCCGACGTCGTACCTGCGTTACCACCGAGCAACGGCGGCTTCTTGTCGAGCAGGTTGTACGCGGTCAGCGTCAGGTCGAAGTTTTCGGTCACCGAGAACCGCGTCGTCAGGTCGAAATAATCATACGCCTTGATACGGTTCAGGTTGATCGGCTGGCCGACGATATCGGGGAAGCGCGTGGCGTCGCCGCGCACAAACCCGGTACAGCCGTTGGCGGTGACGCCGGGGCCGCATAGGTTACCGGCCTGCGAGCGGAAGCTCGACAGGTGGCGCCACAACAGCGACACATCGACGCCGTCGAAGCCCAGCGTGGTACGCATCGTCCACGACCATTTCGGCTGCAACTGACCCTGCGCAATACCGCAGTTCACGCTGTAAACGCCGGCACAGTTCGGGAAGTTGGTCACCGTATCCGAAGCCTGGAAGGTTGCCTTGCGGGTATGGTTACCCGAGAAGTTCCAGTTCAGGTCAGCAAAGCCCAGATCGCGCTTATAGTTTACGATCAAGTCGTAGCCTTCGGTGAACAAAATGCCCGCGTTGGTCAGCGGAGCCGGCAGGCCCGGCGTGGTCGCCGGCGAACCGCTGAGACGGCCCGTCGCCGGGTTACGGCGAATAGCCGTACACGCGGGGTTGGTCGCCGAAGCTGCCGACAGACCGGCAAAGCAAGCCGCGATGATATCGCCCGGCAACGGCGCGGTGATCGCGTCCGTAACCTTGATGCGATAGTAATCGAGCGACAGCGTCAGCCCGGGGACAAGACCCCGCGGCGTAAACACAGCGCCGACCGTCAGCGTCTTAGCGGTTTCCGGACCGACATTGGGATTGCCACCGCCGGTCACGTTTGCCTGACCAGCTGCGGGGTCCTGAATCGAGCCGATCGATGCCAACGGGGCACCCTGGGCCAGACAGACCGCCGTCAAGTTGGCGTTGCCAACCGGCGCTGCACCCGCGCAGGGATCGGTGGCAAGGTTGGTCAGCCCCGTATTGAGCGGTGCGAACAGCTCGCCGATGTTCGGTGCGCGAACAGCCTTTTGGTAGTTGGCACGGAACTTCAGCGAATCGACAGGAGCCCAATTGACGCCGACCTTCCAGCTCGTCGGGCTGAATTTCGGATTGCCCGGAGCGTCGACCGAGTAACGCGAATAGCGAACGCCGCCTTCGATCGTCAGATCGTCGAAGAAGGGCTTGTCGCTGACGAGCGGAACGATCAACTCGGCAAAAGCTTCGGTCGAGTCATACGCGCCTGAGAACGGACGAACCGCACCACCGGCACCGCCAAGTTCGCCGGGAACCTGCGCCAAGTTATCCGGACGCTGCGCCGCGTTATACTTGCGATACTCGCCGCCGAGGGCGAACGACACTTCTTCGCTTGCCCAAGGCAGACCGAAGCCGGTCGAACCGGACAGCACGCCACGAACTTGCGCCAGCGAAGCATATTGCTGGATCGAGCTGGTGATGCCGCCGATGAAGGCGCCCATTTCCGGCGTGATGCTGCCTTCGGGGCCGAACAGGTTCAGCGGAACGCAGCCGTTTGTCGCCACGGTGCAGGTGGTTGTGTTGGTTGCATTCAGAGCCTGCACAACGCGCGAGCGCGAGACGTAACCACGGCGAGTTTCGGTGTTTTCCGATTCGCCGTAGGCGCCGTAAATGTCGAACGAGATACCGTCGGTGATGTTGAACGTCGCACCAGCCTTCACGTCGAAGATGTTGGTGACATATTCCGACAGACGCGGCCCGAGTTCGACCGAGCGGCGATACACGGCGCCGAGCGGGATCGCCTGGTTCGTGTTACAGGTTGCACCCAGCGCGATTCCGGCGAAGCCGCAAAGCTGGTCGCGAACACCGGCCGGCAGATACGGGTTGTCGCCGTTGATGGTCAGTTCTTCGCCGAAAATACCCGACGACGCGATTTCGGTCTTTACGGTGTTTTTCGAGAACAGGCCGCGGCTATAAACGGTCACGCTGTCCGAAACGTCGTAACGGGCTTCGCCGTAGAAGTTGAAGCGCTCGTAGGGCGTGATGTAGATGTTCGCCGGGTTGAAGTTGTAAAGCGAATATTGCGGCACCAGGCTCAGGCCATCGGCGCTGATCTGACGGTTACCGGCCACGCCCGTGATACCGAACGAGGTCGGCGTTGCCGTCGGCGAATCGCCGCCGCAGAAACCCGACAACGAGTTGAGCACGCACTGCGCGAAGCCACGCGAACCGAACAGCAGCTTGTCGGCTTCGATATAACCGATCGAGATCACGGCGTTACCGCGACCATCGTCGAAGTTCGCACCGATCACGAGGTCGGTACGGAACAGGTTCGCGTCGCCGCGTTCGCTGATCTGCTGGGTCGCCGAAAGGTCGATACCGGCAAAGTCGCGCTTGGTGATGAAGTTGACGACACCGGTCACGGCGTCGGCACCATAGGTGGTCGAAGCACCGCCGGTCAGCACGTCAACGCGCTCGACCAAGGCAACAGGGATGTTGTTAAGGTCAACCGCGCCAAAGAAGCTCGACGGCACGATGCGGGTCGAGTTCAGCATGACGAGGTTGCGGTTTGCACCCAGGCCGCGAAGGTCGACGCGAGCCGAACCGACGGCGCCGTTGTTGACGTTCGCACCCAGGTTGGGAACGATGCCGGGAGTTTCACGAAGCAGCAACTCGGCGCTGGTCGCCTGACGAAGCTGGATTTCGTTTTCGTCCGTCACGTTAACCGGCGACGAGCTTTCAAGATTGGGGTTGCGGATCAGCGAGCCGGTGACGACGATTTCGCCGCCGGTCGCCACGCCATCCTCGGCGGCATCCTGCGCAAAAGCAGGAGCCGAAACCAGGGCGACACTCAAAACGAGCGGCGCAGCGCCTAGCTTCAGCTTGGAAAATTGGGTTTTCTTCACAGTGCAGTCCCTTGCTACTGGTGGATTGAATTACCCGAGCCCCTGACGCGGCAGCACACAGCCGACGCGCAAACACCCCGATAGCGTGCGGAATGACCTTTCCCTTAGGGCGAGTAAAGGAATTTTCCGGGCTAATCCGCCGTTTCACAAGGCATTGTGACGTATTTGCAACAACCGTGACATTTGGCGAAATACAATATGTCGCAATACTGCATTCGCGACATATTGTTTCATCGGTAACGAATTCGCGTGGAGCGGAACAATATTCAGCCGCCGATCGGGCCCGCCAGCTTTGCCGGGTCGAGCCGCGCATCACGCCATTTCAGCCCCCAATGCATATGCGGCCCCGTCGCACGTCCGGTTCGCCCGACGGTTCCTAACGCTTGCCCCTGCACCACCCGGTCGCCGACCTTTACGTCAAGGCGCTGGCAATGAAGAAAAGCGCTGGTCAGCCCCATGCCATGATCGACGATCAACAAATGGCCCTCCAGCGTGAACGGCGTGCTCGCCGCTAACACGACGACGCCGTCCGCCGGCGCGACGAAGGGGGTTCCCGCCGGCACTGCAATGTCGGTGCCGCCGTGATAGGTGCCGGGCTTACCCTGATAGACGCGCTGCGACCCGAAGAAGCCCGACAGGCGTCCGGTCACCGGCCAGCGGAAGCGCTGTTTCCAGCCGTCCGATTCGACCTGCATGATCCGCGCCGCAGCTATCTGCGCAAGTTCGGCGGGGCGGCGGCGCTGGAAATCGGCATCGCTCGATGCGCTGCCGCGGTACGGCGCATTGATCTGTTCAAGCCGCCAACTCCCCGGTGCAACCGCCACGACGCGCTCGATCGTCCGTCCATCTGGAAAGGTCGCGACAAGCCGGGCGCTCGGCCCGGCATCGCGGTCGAAGGCGATAAAGAAATCACCGTCGATGGTCAGCGGGATCGCCGCGCCATCGAGCGACAGTGCCTGCGTTCCGCTGGGGACCAGCCCGATCATGACGCCGCCTTGATCGGCAAGCCCGCGCAGAATGAAGTCGCGACGCAAAGGTCGTGACGGCCGGAACGCTACCGGCGGCGAAGCTGCGATTTCAGGGGAAGGTGCCGCGGGCGGACGGGATTGAGCTGGCGCCTCCGTCGCCGGTACACAGCTCGCCGCAACGATCAGTAGCGGCAGTGAGACCGTATGGCGAAACCCGAAACGCGAAAAACTCATGCCCCGCGCGCGGCGTCCAGTGCGGCCTGCACCGAAATCGCAGCGGTGGCATAGGGTTCCTGCCGCGCTACCGACCAATAGCGCAGTTCGTCGAGCCCGATCGGCGCGCTCGTGACCGCGCACAGCACATGGTCGCCTGACTCCAGGACGCGAAACCCATTGGGGCCATATTGCAGGCGGGCGAGGCGGTTGCGGCTGGCGATCAACATGATTCTGTGTCCGTTCGAGGGTCGGTATTTGCGGCCACTATAGCAGCCGGTCACGACGGGGCCACCCCCGGCGACGTCAGAACAGCTCACCCTGCCCTCTTTTGGGCGGCGACGCTGGCGGGTTGCGCGCAGTACGGGGCGCGTCCGGGGTTGGCGGCGGCGCGGCGCTGTCTGCAATCCCCACCGGCACCTCGCCATCGGCAAATTGCAACCGCAGATGCCCTGTATCGCGCGCGCGGGCCGCGGTAGTGACGATCGCGCCGCCCGTATCTCTCACCATCGCATAGCCGCGCGACAACAAGGCGCGCGGATCGAGGCTGTCGAGCAGCCGCCCCAGCCCTTCGAGCCGCGCCCGGTCGCGGTCCCATCGCCGCGCCAGCAACGCCGGGCGCAGCGATCCGCCGCGCGTCGCCAGCCGCTCGGCAATCACCGCGAGTCGCTGGCGCTGGCTGCGATCGAGCCGGTCGCCGCTGTCGTCGAGCCGCTGGCGTTGCGGCGCATAGAGCGCCTCGCGCCGCGGCAGATGGCGCGCCAATGCCGTGAGCCTTTCACCCCACAATCCCTGCTGACGGTTCGCGGCGCCGATCATCCGGCCGTTCCACGTCGCGAGCAATTCCTGCAGCTCGGCCCGCACCGGAACCGCCATTTCCGCTGCTGCGGTTGGGGTGGAAGCGCGGCGGTCGGCAGCATAGTCGGCCAGCGTCGTATCCGTTTCGTGGCCGACTGCGCTGATCGTCGGGATGCGGCACTCGGCGATGGCGCGCACGACCACTTCCTCGTTGAACGCCCACAAATCCTCGATCGAGCCGCCGCCGCGCGCGACGATAACCAGATCAGGCCGCGGAACCGCGCCGCCGGGTTCGATCGCGTCGAAGCCGCGAATGGCGTTGGCGACCTGCGCCGCGGCGCCATCGCCCTGCACCAGCACCGGCCAGACGATGACATGCGTCGGAAACCGGTCGGCAAGGCGGTGGAGAATGTCCCGGATCACCGCGCCCGTCGGCGAGGTCACGACGCCGATGATCCGCGGCAAGCGCGGCAGTTCCTGCTTGCGCGTCTGGTCGAACAGCCCCTCGGCACCCAATCGCGCCTTGAGTTTTTCGAACAGTAGCATCAACGCGCCTTCACCCGCCACCTCAAGCGTATCGACGACAAGTTGGTATTTCGAGCGCCCCGGATAGGTGGTCAGTTTGCCGGTCGCGATCACCTCGATCCCGTCCTCGGGCCGGAACGCCAGCCGCGCTGCCTGCCCCTTCCACATCACCATGTCGATTAGCGCATTATCGTCTTTCAGCGCTGCGTAGAAATGCCCCGATGCGGCGCGTTTCGCCCCCGACAGCTCGCCGCGCACGCGAACGCGGGCAAAGCCGTCCTCGACCGTCCGCTTGATCGCCGCCGACAATTGGCTGACCGACAGCGGCGGGACATTGTCGCCGGGCGCAGCCTCGGCTAACAGCCGCGCCGCGGGGTCGGTTTCGGACGCCGGATCGGGAAAAGGGACTGCCATGAATATCCTGCTGGTCGGATCGGGGGGCCGCGAACATGCGCTCAGCTGGCAGTTGGCACAATCGCCAAGCTGCGCCAAGCTCTATGCCGCCCCCGGCAATCCGGGGATCGAGGCGCACGCCGAATGTGTCGCGATTGCCACCGACGATCTGGACGGTCTCATCGCCTTTTGCACTGAACGCGGCATCGATTTTGTTGTCGTTGGCCCCGAGGCGCCGCTCGTTGCAGGGCTTGCCGACCGGCTGCGCGCGCTGGGCATTGCGACCTTCGGTCCCGGCGCCGCGGCGGCGCAGCTCGAAGGGTCGAAGGGCTTTACCAAAGATCTGTGCGCGCGCGCGGGCATCCCTACCGCCGCCTATGTCCGCTGCACCTCGGCCGACGAAGCACTTGCGGTTCTCGACGGCTTTAGCATCCCCGTCGTGATCAAGGCCGACGGCCTCGCCGCGGGCAAGGGTGTGGTCATCGCCGAAACGCGCGAAGACGCCGAGGCCGCGGTCGCCGATATGTTCGACGGCGCCTTCGGTAGCGCGGGTGCCGAGGTGGTGATCGAGGAATTTATGACCGGCGAGGAAGCGAGCTTCTTCGCGCTCTCCGACGGCACCAACGTGATGGCGTTCGGCAGCGCACAGGATCACAAGCGCGTCGGCGAAGGCGATGTCGGTCCGAACACGGGCGGGATGGGCGCCTACAGCCCAGCGCCGGTGCTGACCGGAGAGCTTGAAGCGCAGGTGATGGACCGCATCATCCGCCCGACCGTGGCAACGCTCGCCGCTGAAGGCACGCCCTATGTCGGGGTGTTGTTCGCCGGGCTGATGCTCACCGACGCGGGGCCGAAGCTGATCGAATATAACGCCCGCTTCGGTGACCCCGAATGCCAGGTATTGATGATGCGCTACACCGGCGATCTCGCCGCGCTGCTCCACGCCGCCGCGACCGGCGCGCTTGCGACCGCAACTCCGCCTGCCTTTGCCAGCGACTATGCGCTCACCGTCGTCATGGCCGCCAACGGCTATCCGGCCACTCCCGAAAAAGGCGGCGCGATCCATGGCATCGCCGATGCCGAAAGCGGCGGCGTGCGGGTTTTCCATGCTGGCACCGCACGCGACGGCGACCAGATTATCGCAGCGGGCGGGCGGGTGCTCAACGTCACCGCGACCGGCCGTACCGTCACCGAAGCGCAGGCGCGCGCTTATGCCGCGGTCGACAAACTCGATTTCGCCACCGGCTTTTGTCGCCGCGACATTGGCTGGAGGGAAGTCGCGCGCGAAGCGAAATGAGAGCCGCTGGACGCCGCGCGCCGCGGCGCATAGGCTGAACGAAAAGCAGGAGCGGAGGCAATGATGACGTGGCTTCAGGAAAATTGGATCATCGCGGTTGTCGGGCTGGTGATCGCGGTCGTGTTGCTGTGGTGGCTGTTCGGACGCGCCAAGCCCGAAGAGATGGCGCCGCCATCGATCGAACCGGCCAAGCCCGCCAAGCCGCTCGAACCCGTCAAACCCGAGATTGTCGCGGCTGAGCCCGCGCGCTTCAAGCCGATCGAACCGGCGCCAGCACCGGTTGTCACGCCGCCGCCGCCTGCGCCGATAGCAAAAACCCCGGCCGCGCCGCCCGTCGTCGCCCCGATTGCCGAACCCGAACCACCGGCGCAGGCTGCGGAACCCGCACCGATTGCGCCCGCGCCGATCGAGCCGATTGCCGCCGAACCTGTCGCACCGGCACCGGCACCAGCGCTCGAATCAGCGCCTGCGCCGCAACCTGCGCCCCAACCTGCGCCCACGCCGACCCCCGAAGCCGCCGTAGCCAAAATCGACAATCTGCAATTGCTCAAGGGCGTTGGGCCAAAGATGGCCGCGCTGCTGGGCGGCCTTGGCGTCACCAGCTATCAACAGATCGCCGATTGGACCGACGCCGAGGTTGCCGCCATCGATCCCCAGCTCGGTGCCTTCCAGGGCCGCATCGCGCGCGACAATATCGTCGATCAGGCAAGCTATCTGGCGCGCGGTGACAAGGCGGGTTTCGAAGAGAAATTTGGCGCGCTTGGCGGCGAACTCTAAGCAGTCGCTAGCGGCGGCCAATTGCCCCCAATATGGCATCCCGGCGAACTGGGAAACGTCCACCAACCGACGCAAAGCTGGTATCGGCCAGCCACCCGAAAGCCGCAGCGCCACCGTTGCTGCGCGCCTCAGCCCGCGTCCGCATCATCCTTCGGTCGGCTGATCTCGGTGACGAGCAGTTTGTCGATCTTGCGCCCGTCCATATCGACGATCTCGAATCGCCAGCCCTTGTCCGTGAACTTCTCGCCCAGCTTCGGCAGATGTTTCAGGACCGCCAGGACATGGCCCGCCGCGGTCGCATAGTCGCGATCGTCGTCGAGCTCGATCCCCAGCCGTTCGGCCATTTGGTCGGCGGGCATCGATCCCGCAATCAGCAGGCTGCCGTCGTCGCGTTCAACCACATACGGCTCGCTGCCGATATCCTGATCCGACGCAAACTCGCCGGCGATCGCGGCCAGCAGGTCGGCGGGGGTGACCAGTCCGTCGAAATGGCCATATTCGTCATGAACGAACAGCATCGGCACGTCGGCGACACGCAAGGCTTCAAGCGCGTCCATCGCATCGATCTGGTCGTGGATGACCTTGGCCGGTCGCATCAGCTGCGCAAGGTCGAGCGCTTCGCCGCGAAATAGCGCCGCGGCGATGTCGCGCGCCTGCACCACGCCGACGATGTCGTCGACCGACCCGCGCGCGACCGGCAAGCGGCTGTGGGGCGATTCGACCAGCTTGTCGCGCACGCCCTGCGCGTCGAGCGAGATGTCGATCCAGTCGACATCCTTGCGCGGCGTCATCACCTCGCGCACCGGGCGGTCCGCGAGGCGCACCACGCCCGAAATGATCGCGCGTTCGCTTTCCTCGATCAGCCCCGATTTCGACGCCTCAGCAACGATCAGGTGCAGCTCTTCGGCGGTCACCCGGTCTTCGGATTCGCGGTTGAGGCCGAGGACACGGAAGACAAGCGCCGAGCTGCGGTCGAGCAGCCACACCAGCGGCGCGCCGATTTTCGACAGCCACAGCATCGGCAGCGCGATGAAGATCGCAATCGGCTCGGGTGCGCGCAGCGCGAACTGCTTGGGGACCAGCTCGCCGACGATCAGCGAGAAATAGGTCGTCACCGCGATGACCACCGCAAAACCGACGGTCAGCGCGGTCTCGTCGTCGAGACCCAGCAGCGCCTGCAACCGCTCGCCCACTGGGGCGCCCAAGCTGGCGCCCGAATAGGCGCCCGCCAGAATGCTGATCAGCGTGATGCCGACCTGTACCGTCGACAGGAAACGCCCCGGATCGGCGGTCAATTGGCGTGCGACCGCGGCGCCACGGCTACCCCGCTTCTCGGCAGCTTGCAGGCGCGGCGCGCGCGCCGACACGATCGCCAGTTCGGACATCGCGAAGACGCCATTCAAAAGGATCAGGACGGCGATGATCGCCACGTCGGACCATGGGAAAGGGGTCATTGGGCGGTCGTGCGGCGCGTCGGCGCCCGGCCCCTGTCAGCGTCGGTCATGAACGGCTTATAGGACAAAGCCGCGCCATTGCACAATGGCGCCTGAACATCCGCCTCAGCAAGTGTTCAGCCGGATTCGGGAACTAGATCGCTAGCCATATGTTATCGGCAGGAACGGCGGTGCGCTCACGACCCATGCGGCCGCCAAAAAAGGGAGCGACCTATGAATATCAAGACCATCAAACTCGCCACGCTGGCCACGATGAGCGCTGTCGCGCTGACCGGCTGTGTGACCGACCCCAACACCGGCGAGAAACGCATTTCGAACGCCGCGATCGGCGGCCTCGGCGGCGCGCTCGGCGGCTATCTGCTCGGCGACCTCATTGGCGGCAAGAACAGCCGCACCGAGGAAATTGTCGGCGCGGGCATCGGCGCCGTCGCCGGTGCGGGCGTCGGTTATTATATGGACGAGCAGGAAAAGAAGCTGCGCCAGCGCACCGCCGGCACCGGAATCGATGTCGAACGTCAGGGCGACCAGCTGGTGCTCAACATGCCCGGCGACGTGACCTTTGATTACAACAGCGCGCTGGTGAAATCGCAGTTCCGCAGCGCGCTCGACAATGTTGCGTCGACGCTGGCCGAATATCCCAGCACCTATATCGACGTTTACGGCCACACCGATTCGACCGGCAGCGACAGCTATAACCAGGGCTTGTCCGAACGCCGTGCGTCGTCGGTCGCCGATTACCTGGGCGGCCGCGGCATCCAGCGCGCCCGCATGGCGACGATGGGTTACGGCGAATCGCAGCTGAAATGTTCGCCCGAGCGTGGCGAAGCCGATTATCAGTGCAACCGCCGCGTCGAAATCCGCATCGCGCCGGTGACACAGGCAGACGTCAACGCCGCGCGCTAGATTCCATTCCCGTGGAACAAGAAAGGGCGTCGCCTGCGGGCGGCGCCCTTTTCTATGTGAGGCTGGGGAAGCTCGCTTTCAGGCCGTCGATGACGAACTGCGCGGCGAGCGCGGCGAGCAGCACCCCGAGCAGACGGGTGATCACCGCCTCGCCCTTGTTGCCGATAAAGCGCATCAACGGCCCTGCGGCGAGCAACGCGCCGAGCGTCAGCAGCAACACAAGCAGTAATGCGCCGAAAATCACGAATGCTCGGTCGAGCCCGTTGTTCTGCGCCACCAGCAGCATCACCGACGCGATCGATCCCGGCCCGGCGAGCATCGGCATCGCCATCGGGAACACCGACACATCCTCGATCTCGGGGGTCGCCATCACCTTTTCGGCGCGCTGTTCGCGGCGCTCGGTGCGCTTTTCGAACACCATGTCGATCGCGATAATGAACAGCATGATGCCGCCCGCGATGCGAAAGCTGTCGAGGTCGATGTGCAGGAAGCTGAGCAAAGCTTCGCCGAACATCGCGAAAAACACCAGAATGCACCCCGCGATGATCGTCGCGCGGATGGCCATCGACCGGCGCTGCTGCGCGCTCGCCCCGGTGGTCAGGCTGGCATAGATCGGCGCGCAGCCCGGCGGATCGATGACCACGAACAGCGTGACAAAGGCGGAGATGAACAGGTCGATCATGGCTGTTTCGGCGCCGCGACCTGATCGTCGATGACGGTCGCCATCGCGCTGCCGTCCCACAACCGGATCGTCACGCGGCGCGACTGATCAGGCCGAACGGTCGAAGTCCAGCTGAGCGTCTGGTCGGGCGACAGGCCCACCGCCATATCGTCACCCTCGGCGCCCGCCTCGATCGGCACCGCCGGGCGCGATCCGCAGACCGCTTGCTTCGATTCGATAAATTCGGGCGCTTCGCGCGGAACGGTCAACCCGTCACCATGGTCGAGAATCCAGTCGGTCTTACCGCTCTTGGGATCACGCATCCACACGGTGCTGAAAAAGCCATGCGCCGGCCCCTTCTGCCACGCGCCGGTCGTCGCGCCGCTGTTGCCGTCGCAGCTGACATAGACCGCATGCGGCTGCCATTTGACAGCTTCGGCGGGGTCTTTTTGCGTCTTGAGCCAGTCGCGCGCCTTCACCCGCTGCGGCACAAACATCACCGCGTCGGGATGCGATGTTTCGCGAAACGCGGTCCACTGCCCCTTTTCCTGCGCCAGCCGCGCGAAGCCGATTTCGGCAGCGACAAAGGCGCTGGGGTTCGGCCCCAGCGGGCGGTTGCGAACGTCGTTGGGGTCACCCGCGCATCCGGCGAGCAGCGACAGGGCAAGGGCAGGAAGCAGCAGGCTGCGCATCAAAAGCCCTCCGGATCGGCAAGACCCGCACGGCGGTGCGCGGCGACAAGAGTGTTGCGGAGCAAGCAGGCGATGGTCATCGGCCCGACCCCGCCCGGAACCGGGGTGATCGCATCAGCGACCGCCGCGACCTCGGCATAATCGACGTCGCCGACCAGTCGCCCCTTTGCCGCGCCGTGGGCGGGCGGCAGGCGGTTGATACCGACATCGATGACGATTGCACCCGGCTTGATCCAGTCGCCCTTGACCATCTCGGCGCGTCCGACCGCCGCCACCACAATATCGGCGCGGCGGACCAGCGCGGGGAGGTCTTTGGTGCGGCTGTGCGCCATCGTTACCGTGGCGTTGGCGCCCAGTAGCAACTGCCCCATCGGCTTGCCGACCAGGATCGAGCGGCCCACTACAATCGCATCCTTGCCCGACAGGTCGCCGAGCCGGTCCTGAAGCAGCAGCAGGCAGCCGTAGGGGGTGCAGGGGACCATGCCCGCGATGCCGAGAGCTAGCCGCCCGGCACTGACCGGGGTCAGCCCGTCGACATCCTTTTCGGGATCGATCGTCGCGACCGCCGCCTGTTCGTCGAGATGGCCGGGGAGCGGCAGCTGCAACAGGATGCCGTCGACCGCTTCGTTGGCATTAAGCTCCGCCAGCAGCCCCTCGACCTCGCTCTGCGTCGCGGTGGCAGGCAGGCGATGTTCGAAACTTGCCATGCCGGCGGCAACCGTCGCCTTGCCCTTTGAACCCACATAGACCGCGCTCGCCGGATCGTCGCCGACCAGCACGACCGCAAGCCCGGGTGCGCGTCCGGTCGCGGCGACAAAAGCGGGAACCGCGCCCGCAATCCGGTCGCGCAGACCCGCGGCAAACGCCTTGCCGTCGATCACCTGCGCGGCGGTCTCAACCGTCTTCACGCCATGCCGTTCGCATAAGCGAGGCGCCCGAGATAATTGAGCACCGGTCCGTCGAGAATGATGATGATGATCAGCACCAGCATCGGGGTCAGGTCGAGCCCACCGAAATCGGGCATGATGCGGCGGAACGGCCGGTAGAGCGGCTCGGTAATCCGGTCGAGCACCGTCCACAGCTGGTTGACGAAATCATTGTGCGTGTTGATGACGTTGAACGCGATCAGCCACGACATCACCGCCTGCGCGATGATGAACCACCACAGGACCGTCAGAATGATGTGGACGATCTGGAGGAGCATGAGAACCAAGGCGATTTCTCCGAAATAGGGGCTTGCCGCGTCTCTTAGCGGTGAATGAGCGTGCCTGCACCCCTTGCGGTGAAAATTTCGAGCAGCATCGCGTGCGGAATGCGCCCGTCGAGGATGACCGCCGCCTCTACCCCGGCGTCGACCGCGGCGACACAGGTTTCGACCTTGGGGATCATCCCGCCGGTGATCGTGCCATCGGCTTTGAGCGCATCGATCGCGGCGCGGTCGAGGTCGGTCAGGAGATTCTTCTCTTTGTCGAGCACCCCGGCGACGTCGGTGAGCAGGAAAAAGCGCTTGGCGCCGAGCGCCCCGGCAATCGCGCCCGCCATCGTGTCGGCGTTGATGTTGTAGGTGGCGCCGTCGGCGCCGAGCGCGACGGGCGCAACGATTGGGATGAAATTATCCTTGGTCAGGTTGATCAGGATCGTCGGATCGACCGCGACCGGTTCGCCGACGAAACCAAGATCTACATGGCGCTCGATCCCCGAATTGGGGTCGGGCTCGGTCCGCCGAACCTTTTCGGCGAGCACCAGATTGGCGTCCTTGCCCGAAATGCCGACCGCACGCCCGCCGAGCGCGGCGAGCCAGCCGACGATTTCCTTATTGATCTTACCCGCCAGCACCATCTCGGCGACCTCGGCGGTCGCGGCATCGGTGACACGCAGCCCCCCGACAAACGACGATTCGATCCCGAGCTTTTTCAGCATCGCGCCGATCTGCGGCCCGCCGCCGTGGACAACCACGGGGTTGATGCCGACAGCCTTCAGCAACACGATATCTTCGGCAAAATCGCGCTGCGCTTCGGCATCGCCCATGGCGTGGCCGCCATATTTGATCACGAACGTCTCGCCGGCGTAGCGCTGCAGATAGGGCAGCGCCTCAACGAGCGT
>Ga0265296_1003763_pt1 | contig 13756 bp, 8 predicted proteins | sample MunlanPumphouse1_FD_189073 | JGI IMG/M metagenome (GOLD analysis project Ga0265296, IMG submission 189073) | Groundwater microbial communities from a municipal landfill in Southern Ontario, Canada - Pumphouse #1 | ecosystem: Environmental > Aquatic > Deep subsurface > Groundwater | place: Canada... | reverse complement strand
AACAGCGACGGCGGCCGCCGTGAGGAGGCCGGTCTTGTGGATACGCATTCGATAGATCCCCTTCGATCGAACATGATCGTTACGGGGTTAGACGGCGACCGAAGACGTCCTGACACCTGTCATGAAAACTTGGTCTGAAGGTCGCCTAACCTTCTGAAATTACGAATTGATCCGTGCCCTGACGGGTCAGCTTGAAGCCGTGGAGGCCCACCATGGCGGCCAGGGCGTTTTCCGGGCGGTCATAGGCGAAACGGCCGCTGATCAGGGCGCGCTCCACCGCTGGATCGGCCAGCTTGACCTTGACCCCGCTGGCCCGTTCCAGATCCTCGACCACACTGGCAAGGGGCGACTCGTTGAACTCCAGCCAGCCCTTGGCCCAGGACGGCACGTCAGTCTCGGCTTCTGGCCGAATCTGGGCCGCGCGCTCGACCACGCCGCCGGACACAGTCGCCGCCTCGCCAGAGTGGATCTTCATCGTCATGCCTCGGCCCGAGACGACTTTCACGATCCCCTCGAAAACCACGACCTCTACGACCTTCCCGTCGGGGGTCTGGCGCTCATCGACATTGAATCGCGTGCCGACTGCGGTGATGCGCGCGCCGTCCACCTCGACCGAGAAGGGTCGGCTCTTGTCGGGAGCCACCTCGAAGAAGCCCTCGCCCTTCAGGCGCAACCGCCGTTCACGCTCGCCCAGCACCACCCGCAGCTGGCTCTGGCCGTTCAACCGCACCGCCGACCCGTCCGCCAGCGCAATCGGCGCCGGCACGCCTTGGGTCGTTCCAACGATCAGTTGTCCACGAGGCAACAGCCCGCCGCCGATCAACGCCACCGCCCCGACAACCGCCGCCAGTCCGGCCCCCGCAATCGCCCCGCGCGGCAAAGACCGAAGCCGGTTGCCCGCAGTTCGCGCCCGCGCCACACGCTGCGTCGCCCAGATCACAGCGGCATCGTCAATCAACGCCTCATGCCGCCGCAACAGGTCAGCCCGGTCGGGTCGCCCATCCAGCCATTCACCCAGGGCCGCCCGCTGCTGCGCCGACAAGGTCCCGTCACGCCGAGCGTCAGCCCACAGCGCCGCCTCGCGATCATCCCTCGGGTTCACAGGTCTAGTCGACATGGCGGCCCTCCGCCGTCTGACGCAGCGTTCGAGCCGCGCGGCTATAATGTTTCTGCACCGCCTCGACGGACAGTCTCAGGTCGCGTGCGATCGTCTCATAGGACTGTTCGCCTGCACGACGCCGCACGAAAACTTCGCGGCGCAGCGGGGGCATACTCTCCAGCGCCCTTTGGCAAAACTTCAGCCGCTCGCTCATGTCCAGAGCCTCCAGAGGCGTCGCCCCGCTGTCGACGGGGAGCTCGGCCTCGTCCAGATCGTCGATCTGCAGGTTGGCGACGCGTCGGCCGCGATCGATCAGAATATTGCGCGCCGCGCGCATGGCGTAGGACAGCGGGTCGGTGATCAAGGTCTCGCGCGCCCGTGTCAGGACGCGCATGATCGCCTCCTGCGCCACGTCCTCGGCATCTGCCGCCGTCGCCAGCCGCCTTCGCACATAGGCCAACAGGACGCGGTTCTGCGCCGCCAGCGTCCGCCCGACCTCTTGTTCGTGACTCATCACACGCAACGCCCCCGACGGGGGGTGGCTATAGGCGCCGCTCATGACAATGGCGATGTCCTTTGATGTCTGTTTGATGGCGCTGTCGGCCCATTTGCGTTCGGAGCAGCGAAACAGGACGAACACTATGCGTGGCCGCCAGCCGGGTCGAGGCAGCCGGGAGGTTTGTTGTCAGTTGCGGATGGAGCGGATCAGAAGTCAGCTTGTCGCGCGCCTTCTCCGAAGATCTCTCGAACCGGGAGATCGCAGCCGACAACGGTCCATGTCAATCTCCGGCCGTCGATCTGGGCGCACAGAACTTGTGGGATCATAGACGTCCTTCGGTCTCATCGAAGCGCCGCATTGGCCAGCGTCTGAACTCGCGCGAATGCGGCGTTGGCTCCGGCGACAGCGCGTTCATCTTCTTCCGGCGTCAGTCCGGCGATGTCCAGCGCGGCGGTGAAGGCGCGCCAGTGCGCAGCCGGACCCTCGCGCGCCGGGGCCAGATGCCGGGCGCCGTGACTGTCGGACAGGCCAAGCCGGGCGGCCTCCTTACGCAGTAGAGCCGAGCCCAGGTTGGAACCCTCGGCCACATAGAGCCAGCCGAGCGCCGCAGCTGCATCCACCGTCTGATGAACCTGAAACGCCGGCGGGGCGTCCGTTGGCGGCGGCGCCAGACCCAGGTCAGCCAGATCGGCCTCGATCAACGACATACGGCGACGCCCGGACAGACCCGGCAAAAGAGCCATCAACCCTGCATCGTCGTACAGGGCGTCGATGTCGCGATGGAAGGCCCACTGCATGCCGACGAAGCGGCCGTAACTCTCAAGACTGTCGAACGAGGACGCCTCCATGATCGACTTGTCGAGGCGATCGTGAATCTCGTGCGTCAGCGCCTTTAATCTTTTGGAGCGGGATAGATCAATCATGCGAGTCATCAACGAAAAATCCCATAAGGATGCAATCGGTGATGGGATCGGACTCATGCTCATAGACCTGAGCATTGTGGCCCCGAATTCGCTCCACGCCGCCGAAATGCAGGATGCGCCGTCATATCCAGACGGCAGGCCATCTGCAAAGGCCGGCGGCGCAGGCGGCCACGTCATCAGGGTTTGACGGGTGAGAAACTCTTGTCGAACAGACACGCCGACTCGTAGCGATGACGTGCAGTTTCGCAGAGCGCCGCAACAGAAGAGGCGTCGGGTTTCACGCCCTGATCCACCCACCCCATCAGGGCTTCGAATACCGCTACATATTCTGGCGCGCTAAGGGCGCTATGCTCGGCTTCGTTGGTGAATGTCTGGACCAGGAGTTCCGAACGTCCGGCGGCGGCGACACGCTCTCGATAGACCGCGCTATGCCAGACGAAAGCAGTCGCGTCGTCCTTACCGTGAATGGTCACGGTCGGCGCCACGATCAGGCCGGACAGATCGGCGTCATAGGCCAGACGCGCGACCGCCATCGGGTCTGCGGCGAACCGCTGGACACCCGCGTTCAGGGCCGCGTCGTCGTGTGAACCTTCATAGAGGGTGTCGATATTCGAGAAGGGGTTCAGCCCGTCCAGGCGACGCTGAACCAGATCCTGAAACAGGAAGGTGGCCCAGGCCAGGTGACCGACCAGTTGGTCTTCCTCAATCCCCACGACGGTCAAGATGTCGGAGAGTCTCTGCTTTTGTTCAGGCGTCCGTTCGCCTTCGGGCAGGCCGACGCCGGTGCAGGTCTTCACTCGTTCCGCCAGTTGGGCGCGCGTCATGCGAACGTCCTCGGGCAAGCCCTGCCAGACCGGGTACTGGACCTCATCGGATGCGGGATGGTTCTGGCAATAATACTGATAAACAGCGCGCAAGTCGGCGCGGAACCTGTAGGCCTCGGTCCCGCCAGCCAGCACGCCGCTGGTCAGGACGACGCCGTCCCAGACCACCTGGCCCTCCGCGTCTCGCGCGTATAATTCGGCGGCCTTGGCTGCGACGTTGCCGCCCCAGGACTGGCCATGAAGGATTGTGCGGCGAGGCCGTCCGAAGGCGTCCCAGAAGATCTGGCGCAGGTCGTCGGTGTCTTCCGCGGCCATGCGTACGCCGTAGCCGCCGCGCCGATAGGTCGAACCGGCCCAGGCGAAGCCCTCCTTCACCGTCATGGAGAAGCGCTCCAGATCCTCCAGCGGATCATCGGCCTTGGGTTCGCTCGTGCGCGGCCCGCCGTGGGCATGGACGATCAAAGACCCGTTCCATTTCTCCGGCACGGCGATCCAGTAGTAGCCGCCCTTGGCCGCCCGCCCCGACCAGCAGCGCGCCTGCTGAGGAAGATAATCGGGACAGGCGGCCTCGGTCGGAGGCGGCGAGGCCGGGGTCGTCGCTGTCTGGGCCGATGCCGTTCCGGCGGCGAGCACATATGCCGCCCCAAGAAGAGCCAAACCGGTCAGTCCATGCCGATGCGTCATCGCCGCTTCCATCTTTTGGATCAGAACGTCTTGGAGACGTTGACGTACCAGTAGCGGCCGTAGGGCTGATGCACGGTGCCACGATAGCCTCCGTCAGCCAGCGACGGGCCTTCGTCGGTCAGGTCGCGCACCCCGACGCGGAGCGTCGTATTGGCAGCATCAAAGTCGTACTGGCCATAGGCGTTGGCCACCATTTGCGAACCGACGATCCAGGGGTCGCCCGTGCTGCTGAGCAGGCCGCTCTGCTCGATCTCGCTGACGTACTGGGTCGACAGGCCCAGGCGCCACGGCCCCTTGTTCCAGGTGAAGTTGGCCGAGACCTTCCACTCGGGACGGCCATTCTGGGCGATCAGCTGGCTGGAGTCCGGCAACGGGGTCAGGGGGTCGATGATCCCCTCATCGCGCGCTTCATACAGGCCGTCGATGATGTCGCCCGGTGCGCGCGAGAACTCCAGCAGCTTGGAGGCGTTCAGGCGGAAGTTGAACGAGCCCAGGGCCGTGCGGCGCTTGCGCCAGTTGAAGCTGAGGTCCAGCCCCTCGACCGTCTGCGGCAGCAGGTTGATGAACTGGTCGCTGATCGACGTCACCTGCCCGACCGCCGCCAGTCCCGTGCCCTCGAACAAAAGCTCGTCGTCGGCGTTCGGCGCGGCGCGTACGACCAGCGGATTGGTCCCGCCCTGCACGCGGTTCAGATACTCCAGCGCCAGCGCCGACTGGGCGCCCAGCAGGCCGACGATGTCGGTCTGTTCGATCTTCCAGCGATCGACGGTGAAGGTGAAGTCGCCCCACTCCGACGGGATGAAGCGCGGCTGGAACACCAGGCCATAGGACTGGTTGGTGCTTTCTTCCGGCTGCAGGTCGGGGTTGCCGGCGACCAGCAGGGAGGCGCTGGCCGTGCGGCTGCACTCGCTCATATTGGCGATCGTCCCCTTGCGGATGTCGGCCTCACAACGGGTAAAGTCGGGGCCGCTGGCCAGACGTGCGTACTGGGTAGCGTTGACCTGTTCGAGGTTCGGCGCGCGGAAGCCTTCGGAATAGGAGGCGCGAACTCGCAGACCGTCCACGATGTCCCAGGCGATCGCCACCTTGGGCTTGGCCACATCGCCGAAGTCCGAATAATGCTCGTAGCGACCAGCCAACTGCATATCCAGGCTGTAGACCAGCGGGATGTTCATCTCGGGCGAGACCAGCGGCAGGGCGAACTCGATAAAGGCGCCCGCCACGTCGCGAGATCCCTTGGTGCTGGGGTTGGGGCTGACCGCCGAGACGTTGGACAGGTTGGTTTCGCCCGACACCATATCGGTAAAGGAGATGGTCCCGTTCAGGTTGTCGTCCCGGTCGTCGCGCTGGGTCTCGCGACGGACTTCCGCGCCCACGGCGACGCCCACCGGACCGCCCGGCAGATTGAACAGATCACCGCGCGACAGCTTGATATCGGCCAGGCTCAAAGTCGTGCGCGACACTCGCTTCAGATCGAAGATGACGGCGTCGATCGCGGCTTGCGACGACGGGGTGCAGTCCCCCCAGCTGGGCGTGTCCACACAGCCGCCGCTGAACGGATTGTAGGCGTCCGGCGTCGACAGGGCCATCTGCTGCTGCAGCTTGGTCATGTTGATGTTGGGCGAGATATCCTCGGCTTCAGCCTCGGAATAGACCAGGGCCGTTTCCCAGTCGAAGCCGCGCCATTCGCCGCGCAGACCGCCCAGGATGCGGGCCTGATAGTTGTTGACCTTCACCTCCTGGAATCCGGTGTCCGAAAAGCGATAGTTGCCCAGCAGGACCGGCAGACCCTCGACCGGAACATTGGTCAGGTTCGGCAAGCGGTTGGGGTTCAGCGATCCGTCGGCGAAACGCACCGGGCCGAACGGGTTGTAGTAGTTGCTAGCCGGGATCCAGATCTTGTTCAGATTGACCACCGGCGGCTGAATGGCCGTGCTCTGCGCACCATAATAGCCCACCTCTCCAAAGGCTTCGACGCCTGCGGTCAGCTCGTATCGGCCGGTCAGGAAGACATTGCCGCGCTCGACCGACGGACGGACCGAAGTGCCGTAGCGGGTGTCGTAACGCATGTCGCGGTTGACGCCGCTATAGGCCACGGTTCCGCTGGTCAGGCACAGGCCGGACGGCACGGTCACGCCCGCCGCGCAGCCGAAGCTTTGGGGCTGGACGTGGAAGGCGCCGGCGGCGGTCGTCACGATCGTTCCGTTGGAACGCGGACGCAGGGCCGTGGTCGTGCCGGGAATGCTCAGCTGCGCCCAGGGCGAGTGCGATGAACGACCGTCAGGCACGGACGAGGTCTCATAGCCGGGGAAGCCCGAGAAGAAGTCGCGCATGTCGTCCGAGCGCGTAAAGTCCTGCTCATTGGCCATCAGCATGCTGCGGTCAGTGTAGTTGGCGAACAGGGACAGGTTGCCGCGTTCGAAATTCTGGCCTGCGAACAGGCTGGTTTCAAACTCACGCATGCCCGTGCCTTCGGCGCCGCCGTATTTCGCTTCCAGCGTCACGCCCTCGAAGTCGTTCTTCAGGACCGTGTTGACCACGCCGGCCACGGCGTCGGCGCCATAGATGGCCGCCGCGCCGTCCAGCAGAACTTCCAGACGTTGCAGGCCCGCGACGGGAATGGCGTTGGAGTTATAGCTCAGCACCGGCACGGTTCCCGTGTCCGAGGTGCCCTGGCTGGTCGGGTGCTGGACCATGCGTCGGCCGTTCAGCAGCACCAGGGTATTGCCCACGCCAAGCGAGCGCAGGTTGACCGAGTTCACATCGCCGCGCGCCGAGTTGGACGTCTGGCCATTGTTCGAACTGTCGAACAGGACATCGCCCATCTGCGGGATGGAACGCAGCAGTTCATCGCCCGAACCGGCGCCGGTGGCGGCGATCTCCTCGGCGTCCATGACGACGACCGGCAGGGCCGCTGTGGTCGAGGCGCCGCGAATTTGCGAGCCGACGACGACGATGTCTTCAACTTGAGACGCCTGTTCGCCTGCGGCCGGTTCAGCTTCCTGGGCAAGGGCGGAACCGGCGAACATCACCGCCGAGGCCGTCGTCGCCATCAGGACGAATTTCGATTGTTTCCTCAATGTCTCGTCTCCCATGCGCTGCCTGTTTGTCGGCAGTCGTTTCGTTGAATTTGGTCAGGGTCAGTCGTCGGCGAGGACGAGGTCGTCGCCCGGTCCCGCCGCGGGATCAGGGGCTGCGGCCAGAGGTTGCGGTCCTCCGTCCAGCGCCGCCTTCAGCGCATCGCGGTCCAGCTCGCCTTCCCAACGGGCGACGACGATGGTGGCCACCGCATTACCGATGAAGTTGGTCAGGGCCCGGCATTCGCTCATGAAGCGGTCGATGCCCAGGATCAGCGCCATGCCGGCGACGGGCACGGTGGGCACCACCGACAGCGTCGCCGCCAGGGTGATGAAGCCGGCGCCGGTGATCCCGGCCGCCCCCTTGGACGACAGCATGGCGACCAGCAACAGCAGGACCTGATCCTGCAGGCTGAGATCGATGTTCAGCGCCTGAGCGATGAACAGGGCCGCCATCGTCATGTAGATGTTGGTGCCGTCCAGATTGAACGAATAGCCGGTCGGCACGACCAGGCCGACGACCGACTTGGACGCGCCGGCCCGCTCCATCTTGGAGATCAGGCTCGGCAGGGCCGCCTCGGAACTGGAGGTGCCCAGCACCAGCAGCAGTTCTTCCTTCAGATAGCGGATCAGCTTCAGGATATTGAAGCCGTTGGCGATCGCCACCAGCCCCAACACGCCGACGACGAAGATGATCGCGGTCAGATAGAAGGTGGCGATCAGGGCGAACAGATTGGCCACCGAGGCGATGCCATAGGCCCCGATAGTGAAGGCGAAGGCCCCGAAGGCGCCGATGGGCGCGGCCTTCATCAGGATGGCGACCAGCTTGAAGAAGGCCGCGCTGACCGATTCAAGGAAGGTCAGCACCGGCTTGCCCAGATCGCCGATCATGGCCAGGGCGATGCCGAACAGGATCGAGACGAACAGCACCTGCAGGATGTTGCCCGTCGAGAAGGCGCTGACCACCGTGTCGGGAATGATCCCGGTCAGGAAGCCGACGATCGTGCTCTCATGCGCGGCCTGGGTGTATTGCGACACCGCGCCGGCATCCAGGCTGGCCGGGTCGATGTTGAGGCCACGGCCCGGCTGGACCACATTGGCGACGATCAGCCCCACGATCAGGGCCAGGGTCGAGAAGACCAGGAAGTAGGCGAAGGCCTTGGCCGCCACCCGGCCGACCCGACCGATATCGCGCATCCCGGCGATGCCCGTGACAATGGTCAGGAAGATCACAGGGGCGATGACCATCTTCACCAGCTTGATGAAGGCGTCGCCCAGCGGCTTCAGGTCCTTGCCGAGTTCAGGCCAGAAGTGACCGATGGCCCCGCCAAGCGCGATGGCGATCAGCACCTGGAAATAGAGCTGGCGATAGAAGGGGCGGCGAACAGCCGTCGTCGACGCGGACGCGATGGGGATCAAGGGATGCTCCTGACAGCGAGCCCGGCTCGCGACTTCCTCCGCGCGATCTGCGTCACGCTTGCCGGCAAGTTTGATCGACTGGCGCTGCGCCTCCAACTATATTTGGCACTCTCTCAATCAACTGAATTATATGGATATTTTTTCGAGTTTGGATTTGGACGAGCGCTGATTGTGCCAAAACTCGCCCATCTTTGTGGCTAGTTTGTGCGAAATATCGCACAACTCACGCATGATCGATCAGCCCTCGCGCCCTGCGAAATCAACTGCACGCCTCAACAGCCGACGGCCGCTGTTGATTCTAGGCCTGATCTGGTTGCTGATCGGCTTGGCGGGCGCCTATGCGGCCGGCGAAGCGGCCCGCCGCAACGCCTCGATTGCGTTGGCGCGTCAGTCCGATAACGCCGCAGCGCTGCATGCCGCCGTCCTGCGCAGCGAACTGGAAAAATACCGCTCCCTGCCCCCGGCCATGGCTACGGACGCTGACGTCGCCCGTCTTCTGACTTCGCCGAACGCTTCGAGCTTTGTCGCCCTGAACCAGAGACTGGAAGCCCTCGCGGCGCAGACTCGGGCGTCGGCCATATATGTCATCGGCGCTGACGGCGTGACCCGCGCGGCCAGCAACTGGCGTCAACCGGTCAGTTTCGTAGGGGCCGACTACGGCTTTCGTCCCTACTTCATCAAGGCCATGCGTGAGGGTGCCGCCGAGTTTTTCGCCCTCGGCACCGTCAGCGGCAAGCCGGGCCTGTTTCTGGCCCGCCGCGTCTCTGATTCAGCGGGACGGGCCTTGGGAGTGGTCGTCGTCAAGGTCGAGTTTGACGCGCTCGAGACGGAATGGCGCGCCTCTGGCGAGCCGGCCTATGTGGCGGATCCCGGCGGCGTCATACTGGTGACCAGCGTTCCCGCCTGGCGCTTTCGCACGCTGCGGCCGATGGACGCCGCCAGTCGCAAGCTGACGCTCGCCGACCAGACCCTCGGCCACGGGGCCTTGACGCCTTTGAACTTCCAGACGCCGGGGACCGGCCAACCGCGCATCGTGGAGGCGGCGATCAACGGAAAGCCCGGCCACTGGATGCACGCCTCGTCCGAGACGGCTACGCCCGGCTGGACCCTGCACCTTCTGACGCCGACGCGGGGGGCTATCGAGGCTGCTGTCGCCAACGCCCGCGCCCTGGCTGCGCTGGTCATCACCCTGTTCTTCGGTGTCGTGGCCGTTCTGATGCGTCGCCGACAACAAGCCGCCTCCCGCCATCGGGCCGCCGAAGCCGCGCGTCAGGATCTGGAACGGCGTATCGCCGAGCGCACGCGCGACCTCCGCGAAGCCAACGAAGCGCTGAACCGTCAGATCGAGGAACGGATGCGTGCGGAGGCCAGCCGCGAGGCCCTGCGCGACGAGTTGGTGCAGGCCGGAAAGCTGGCGGCGCTTGGCCAGATCGCTGCCGGGGTAGCGCACGAGATCAATCAGCCCGTCGCCGCCATCCGCACCCATGCGGAAACCGCCGCCGCCTGGTTGGAACGCGACCAAGGCGCCAAGGCGGCGCGGGCGCTCGGCCGTATCGGCGACCTGACCGCGCGCATCGGCGCCATCACCCATGAGCTTCGCGCTTTCTCGCGTAAAAGCGAACCGGGCGTGTCCTCCGTCTCGCTGAACGACGCCGTTGACGGCGCCCTGCTGTTGCTTGGCGGACGACTTCGTCAGGCCGGGGTTCGTCTGATCCGCAACAAGAGCGAGCACGCCGTCGTCATGGCCGACAGGTTCAGGCTGGAGCAGGTCATCGTCAACCTGATCCAGAATGCCGTCGAGGCGCTTGAGGGAACTCCGAACGCCGCCGTCACCCTGTCCGTACAACGCCGCAACGACCGGATTGAACTGGCCATCGCCGACAACGGCCCAGGCGTAATCGAGTCGATCCAGGAGCAGCTTTTCACACCATTCGTCACCAGCAAGCCCAACGGCCTGGGCCTGGGCCTGGTCATCAGTCGCGATATCGTCGCTGCATTTGAAGGCGAGCTGGTTCTCCGCCCCAGTGATGCCGGGGCAACCTTCGTCGTCGACTTGAGGAGCGCATGATGGATTTCCCGCGCCTCGACGCCGTCGCCCTGATCGAAGACGACGATGATTTCCGTGCGGCTCTGGTCGAACGGCTCGAGCTTGAGAATCTGACCGTTCACGCCTTCCGATCCGCCGAAGCCGCCTTGGTCGAGATCGGCGCTGATTTTCCCGGGGTCATCATCACAGACCTGCGCATGCCCGGCATGGATGGGCGACAGTTGCTGACTCGTCTGCAGGCGCTGGATCCCGCCCTGCCCATCATCCTGATTACGGGCCATGGGGATATTGCCGAGGCCGTCGCCGCCATGACCGCCGGCGCCTACGACTTCGTGGCCAAGCCCTTCGCTTTCGAGCGTCTGCACGAGAGCCTGAAGCGCGCCTTGGAGAAGCGAGCCTTGGTGCTGGACAACCGTCGGCTGACCGCCCTGTCCTCCGACACCGGGCTGGAGTTGCCGCTGTTGGGTGACAGCCGGGCGATTCGATCCCTTCGCGCCACCATCGCCCAGATCGCCGACGCTCGCATGGACGTCCTTATCGAAGGCGAAACCGGCGTGGGCAAGGAGGCCGTCGCGCGAGCCCTGCACTATGGCGGTCGACGCCGTCCCCAACCCTTCGTCGCGGTGAACTGCGGCGCCCTGCCCGAGGGTCTGATCGAGAGCGAACTCTTCGGCCATGAACTGGGGGCTTTCGCCGGGGCCATGCGCCGCCGCGTCGGGCACGTCGAGCGCGCCCACAACGGATCGCTATTTCTGGACGCGGTCGACGCCATGCCCCTGTCGGTTCAGGTGAAGATGTTGCGGGTGCTGGAAGAGCGGGAAATCCACCCCATCGGCTCTGACGCCCCCCGGGTCGTCGACCTCCGCATCCTCGCCTCTTCGACGGGCGATCTGGGCGAGGCTGTCGCGGAGAACCGCGTACGCAAGGATTTCTACTACCGGCTCAACGCCGTCCGCCTGCGCATGCCGCCTCTTAGAGAACGTCGCGAGGACATCCCGCTGCTCTTCGCCAGCCTGCTGGCCCGCGCCCAGGTCAGGGCCGACGGCGTCGCACCACCCATCACGGACGCTGTCCGGTCACGCCTCCTGGAGTCGACCTGGCCCGGCAATATCCGTGAGCTTTCTCACTTCGCCCAACGCTTCGCCCTCGGGCTCGAAGGTCAGGAACAGGCAGCCGGCGAAGCCGACAGCGGACTAGCCGACCGCGTCGCCCAATTCGAAGCCCGCGTGCTTCACGACACCCTGCAGACCGTCGCGGGCGACGTCGCAGAAGCGCTCAACCAGCTGAAGATTCCTCGGAAAACGCTCTACGACAAACTCAAACGCCATGGCCTTAAGCCGGCTGATTTCCGCCGCTAGAGACGCCGAATCGCAGGGAGGCGTCGTCGTCAATAACTCAGCCTTACCCCCGCGCTGACCGAGCGTGGCGGGCCAAAGCCCGCGACGCCTGTCCCCGTCTCTGAAACCTCGACCTCGGCGTCGAGCAGGTTGTCGGCGGCAATCCATAGTGAAGTCGTGTCGTTGGCTCGCCAGTCGGCTCGCGCGTCCAGCGTCACGGCCGCGCCCAGCACGCGGCTGTTCAGGTCGTCCTCGAACCGTTTGCTCTCGTAGCGAGCCCGTATGCCCAGGGTCAGACGGTCGTTTGTGCGCCAGTCGGCCCCGGCCGAGGCGCTCCAGATCGGCGCCTGGGCCGGACGCAGGCCCGTCAGTTGCGGCGCGGCCGATCCGCCGTCCAGCCGCGCGTCGGTGATCGACACGGCGCCGGTCAGGTCCAGCCCGCTGCGCAGCGAGTGCCGCGCGCTGATCTCGACGCCGGTCGCCTCGATGGTCCCGGCGTTCTGGCGCTGGCGCAGTACGCCGCCGGCCGGCACGAAGCCAGCGCGGGGGAAGGTCCCCGGCCCCTCGCCGATGGTGACGTTGACGATGGCGTCCTCGATCCGGTTCCAGAACAGGGTCGCGTTCAGCGCAGATATCGGCCCTTCAAACGCCAGCCCCGCCTCCACGCCCTGAAGCGTCTCGGGGACCAGCCCGGCATTGGCTTCGGTCAGGTCGTTGCCTACCCGGAAGGGCCGGTGCAGTTCGTTCAGCGTGGCCGGCCTGAAGCCGGAATAGGCCGCCGCCCGCGCCGCCCAGCCGCCGCCGATCATGCGCCGGGCCGCCAGACGCGCGCTGACCACCTCGCCTGAGCGCTCAGGATCGGTCTCGTCCAGCGTCGCCGCCCCGGTGGCGAGATCGCGTTCCAGCCGTCGCCCGTTCTGGTTCTTCCAGCCGTCCAGCCTCAGGCCGCCCGCGAACAGCCAGGGTCCGTTCTCCACCGACCCCTCGCCATAGATCCCCGTCACCGAGGTTTCGCCGCCTGCGATCCGGTCGCGGGTGAAGGCGCCGTCCATGTAGCGGAACAGCTCGTTCGTCTCGCCCTCGTTGAAGCGCGCGTCGGCGCCGACCTCCCACTCCAGTCTTTGGCCCCACAGGTCGTCGCGGCGTCCCCGCAGGGCGGCGTTCAGGCCCCAGCCGGTCGCCGGCGTCTGATACTGGTCGTTGGCGGGCGTGGTCGTCGCCCGATCCGCTGAGACCGCAGCTGAGGTATTGGCCAGATCGCTCTCGCGCCGCCAGGCCTGCAGCCGCCAGCCGGTGCGGTCGGCGCTTGCCTGCCGCGCGGCCGTCGCCGAAAGCACATAACCGCTGGCCGTCGCCCGCGCCCCGGCCAGACCCGAGCCGCGATCCTCTTCATAGGCGGCGGCACGCAACGACAAGGCGGCGTCGCCTATCGGCACGTCGGCGCGCAAAGCAGCGCTCATGGCCTCCAGATCCAGCGGCGTGTCAGCCGCTCCCGCCGCCGAGCCGCGCACCGGGACATAGCCGTTGCTGGTCTCGTACAGCGCCGATCCGGTCAGCCGCGTCGGCCCCGCGTCGATCCCGCCCGACCCCGCCAGCCGCGCCCCGCCCCGCTCGGCGATAGAGGCTTCCAACACCCGGCCGCGTTCGCGCTCCCTCAACTGGATCACCCCGGTCAGGGCGCCCGCGCCATAGGGGCCGGCCCCCGCGCCGCGCACAATATCCAGGCTCTCGATGCTCTCCGTCGGCGCCTGGCTCCAGATCACCCAACCGCCGAAGGGATCGTTCAGCGGCACGCCGTCCAGCGTGACCAGCGTCCGCCCCGCGCCCGATGGTGCAATGGCGCGCAA
>Ga0265296_1003762_pt1 | contig 13759 bp, 13 predicted proteins | sample MunlanPumphouse1_FD_189073 | JGI IMG/M metagenome (GOLD analysis project Ga0265296, IMG submission 189073) | Groundwater microbial communities from a municipal landfill in Southern Ontario, Canada - Pumphouse #1 | ecosystem: Environmental > Aquatic > Deep subsurface > Groundwater | place... | reverse complement strand
AGAGGCGCCCGGCGAGAATATTGTAGTCGCCGAGGAGCTCGCTCCAGGAAATCCCCCGCGCGAAATGTCCGAAGATAAACTCGAATGCCACCGTGAGCGCGAGCCACATGAAACCTATGGCGAGGGCCCGCCCCGATGAGCGTGGCGGCCAGAGGCGAACGAGCGCCCAGACGTAGACTGCGAAGAGCAAGATCCCCGTGGCGCAAGAAAGCTGATGCGCCCGATGATCGCCGAGTCGCTTCGTGAACAATGCCTCACGCATCGCTCCGTTGGCGATGGCGATGAGAACCATCGGGATCCAGGCGAGAAGGTATTTCCACATAGATTCTTCCTGATCCGCCATCATCGAAAGAGCGATTTAATGGCACCCCATGATTCGTCGCGTGTCGAAATGCGAAAATCGGCTTCTATCACGAGAACCGCCTCGGTCACTGTCGCGACCGGCCAAACGATCGGCGTGCATTCGACCCACGGACAGTCCGGCCCCGCACCGAGGCTCACATGCCCTCGACCCGACGCGAGAAATTCCCAGGTCGCTCCGGCATGCGGATAGAATTGTACCTGATACTGGAACGTCGAGTTTTCCTTGAGCGTCGTAAAGCCCGCATTCCACCAGTAGGAATTCAATGAATCATGCATCTCGGCACCGAACTGCATTGCTATCGGGTCCATATAAGGCGGGGGCCAACCGCTGAAATCGCACCAGAATTGGCCTACGGTCACCGTTCCGGATAAGCGGATCCAGACTCCGTATACCGTATCCGGCACTCTGTCGAGCTGGAAGGATGCGCTTATCCAAGGGATGCAAGGGGGTGCCGGCACAGCCATACGTGCCGATGAAGGAAGGCAGCGGGATCTCAATAATCTCGGCGGCCGCCGCATTGACGGCCACAAGCCCGATAATGCAGGACACCAGAATCGTGCGGAGCATAGAGCATCATCTCCTCTATCATCGGGAGGGTACTCTATCTTTTGGCCGGCTTGAGATACCTGGCGAAGAACTCCCGCACCACGGCGTCGGCGTTCGGATCGTCGAAGCCACCGTGCCCGCCTCCCTTCACGGTGTAGAGAGTGACGGGAATCCCCGCTTTCGCGAGCGCCGCGACGAGCAACTCGCTCTGGTGATGAGGCACGAGCGGATCGCTGTCTCCGTGAACAATGATGAATGGCGGGCAGTCTTTCGTCACGTAGTTGATCGGATTGGCATTCTCCACCTTGTCTCTGTTGTCAGCGATATTCCCGCCGATGAGCTCCGATGCGGGAGAGTCGGGCGTATTGTTAACCGGCCCGCCGGACATGCGGTGCGCATCCATCTGGAGAAAATCGGTCGGGCCGTATCGATCCGCCACGGCCTGCACGCGGCTCGAGACATCAAGATTTTCGCCGACGTCGAATTTCCTCGTCGCGCCCGTCGTCCCGAGCATCGTCACGAGGTATCCGCCCGCGGAGGAGCCCCGCGCGCCGAAACGGTTGGAATCGTATCCGTACTTCTTTGCGTTCGCGCGCAGCCAGCGCACCGCCGCCTTGCAGTCCCCGATCTGGGCAGGGAAAACGGCGTCGCTGCTGAAACGGTAATTGAGCGACGCGACCGCGTAGCACTGCGTGAGCCACTGCGCCGCGTTTTCCTCGCTTTTGTCGCCTTCTTTGAATCCGCCACCGTGAATCAAAATCATGAGCGGCGGGTTCTCCGCGCCTTTCGGCAGGTAGAGGTCCAGCTTCTGGCGCGGGTGTCCGTTCGTCACGTATGCGATGTCGCGATAGACGGTCGTCCCACGGGGGACGGGAGGCACACGGGAGGATCTCCTCAGGAAGTCGCGGCCTATGTACAGCACGAGGGTGAGAGCGGCAAGAAATAGAAAAATGGTAACAACTGCAACTGGTTTTAGAATCATTACCCGCCCCCCAAGGAATGATTGGAGCTACTCGAAAATCTGGACTTCAGAATTGCTCGATCTACGAGAATCTCCACCGATGCGCGCTCATCCACAACAACTTTGCGGTTCGGGTTGACGGCCTTGATGTCGCAGATCGATTTGACGGCGGAGTTGACCGAGCTTTGGGTGGTCAAGCGTTTACCGCTCCCGTTGTTGCTTTTCATATCAGGCGCTTCCCCCGATGAGGCTCATGGTGAGGTTTACGACCGCTTCCTTCTCCGCCGGGTCGCTCTCGGCAATCATGAGGGTAATGGCGACGAGCGCATTGTCCGCGACGCGCTTGGAACCATCCTTCCCATAGAGGAGACCGTTCTTCTCCATGAACCAGAGAAAGAGAGCGGCGGCGATGCGCTTGTTACCGTCCACGAAACTGTGATTCTTGACCAGAAAATAGAGAAGATGCGCGGCCTTCCCTTCGAGGCTCGGATAGAGGTCCTTCGCGCCGAAAATCTGCATGACCGCGGCGAGCGAGCTCTGGAGGCTATCGTCCTTCTCCCTGCCGAATAGGTCCGGCGCATGGAACCTTGTCCGCAGACGGTTGATGATCCGCTGCGCTTCGTCGTAGTCGATACCGCGGGCCGGGGCGATTCTGCCCTTCGTCCGCGTTACTCTTTGATGATCGTAGTCGTCGAGGAGATCCAGGGCGCGGGAGTAATCAGTCACAACGTGGAGCAGGGCCTTGGTCTGGTCGGAGGTCACGTCGTAGCCGTTCAACACCTTCCCGACCAGTTTGAGGGACTGGCGCAGTTCCTTCAGACGCCGCTCGTTGACGGAGTATCCCTTCAGGATGTGATCGCGCAGCACCCGCGTGGCCCAGATGCGGAACTGTGTGCCGCGCTTGGAATTCACCCGGTAGCCAACGGAGATAATGGCGTCGAGATTGTAGTGCTCGACCTGGTAGGTTTTGCCGTCGGCAGCAGTTGTTGCAAAAAATGCAACAACTGAATCCCGCTCCAACTCCTTCGTAACAAACACGTTCTTCAAATGGCGCGAAACCACTGACTTATCGCGGTCGAATAGCGCGGCCATCTGGTCGAGACTCAACGAGATCGTTTCTTGCTCGAGTCGCACGTCCAATCGCACGGCGCCGCCCGGCGCTCGATACAACACGATCTCGCCGCCGCCATGTCCCGACGTGGACTCACGCATAATTGGCTTCCGTCTCTTCGCCGCCATCACAGCTCCTTCGCAAATGCCCGGCGCGGGAACTTCTTTTCGTCTCGGGTGAGCCTTTCCGGCCGCCAGCGCTCGCTCCACCGCGCTCATATGTTTGTGCAATGTGGATTATTTCAATCGGGCTTCCAAGTCATCCCACAGCTCGGGCATTTCCAGGGTTTCGGCAAATTGCCTGACCCAGTAGCGGATGCGTTCCTTATCCAGGCCGGGATGGCTCGCGGTCACGGCTTCGATATCCAACAAGTCTTGTGGTCGATGAGCAACCGCTTTGAGGATGATGAGATCTTCGGGTGTCGGCAGGCGCAGCTGCAAATCGCCAATGGTCACACGCCGGCTGCGGTCCACCATTTCCGATTCGAAGGGCAGAATTCCCAGAGCGATGTCAATATCAATGCCGCTCGCGGTATGGCGCAACAGAATGATACGGTTTTGGCGAGCAAAGGTCTCCACGTCCGCGATGCGCGCCTCGATGCCTCGCGCGGCGGCTTCTTCGAGCAAACGGGGAAGTTCCTCCATCTCAAGCAGGAAAACCGCGTCCACGTCGGCGGTGAAGCGCGGTCTTCCCAACAGACTGACGGCGATGCCGCCAACGATGACGCCACGCTCGCCAAAGGCATCGAGTAGGTCCTGTACCGCCTGCAGCGGATCGAGAAAGGGCGTCAGGCTTTGTTCACCCGACCGGCCTTTTCTTTGAGTCTTGCCCATCGCTCATACCCTCGCGTTTCGTCCGGCTGATCGGAAACAAGTTTCAGGCTCATGGATAGGCTATAGGCAGCATTGAGCTGTCGCCAGCGCAGCTCTAACGTGGCGGTTCGGGCTTCCCGTTTCTGAATCTCCTCGACGGCCCGCCAGCGATGGCGGAATTGTTGCGCTTGTGCTTTATCCATCTCAGCCTCGAGTCTCATTATAAGCCATACGACCCCTCCAGCCATACGTTAATCTACCGGTAGACTTACGAACTGCCGGGCGGTCTTTCACCGAGTTCTGTCCCTGAGGCTTCATTTCATCACAACACGATCTCGCCGCCGATCAGCAGAGTAGAGCGTCCACTCTCTCTTCTTCAAATCATAACGGAACTGCGCGACGACGATCTCAACCCACGTCGTGTGAATTCATCAATCCTGATTTGCAGACGGTCGCGCATTGACCTCTACGCTTCATCCTCGTCCTCGTCGAGAAACGCGATTCTCCAACGCTTTTCAGGATCATCGAATCGAACCGAGTCTGCATCGAAATCCTCCGGATCGTACGAGCCGCCGACCCAGGTCAGATAGCTTTCGTGCTCCTCGTCCTCAGGATCCGCGAGGGCTGCGAGGAACCGCTCATAGCCCCAGACGCCGCCGACGTCTTCAGGAGGACACTTGCGTCTGCCGGCGACGCAGCGCGGGTAGATAGCTCCCGAAACTCGGGGCAGCACATCCTCGACCACGATGGTGTGTTTCCAACCGTCCCCAAAATCATATGTATAAGCTGCCTGAGCGCTCTTGGCTGGCAAGTATCTGAGAATCGGTATCTCCCAGCCGGGCAGGATCGGCCGTTCTCCCGGCCAATTTTCGTCGTCCGGAATGCCGATGTGCAGGGAGCGCCGCCTGAGACCCGGCGCCACTCGGAACTCATGAAGGTGGTAGTCGAGCCAGCCCATCGCATCTTGGATCGCAACATGCAGATCCCAGAAGGAGTAGGACGCTGGCACATGGAGACGTCGCCAGATCGGAGGTCTGATACCTCGCAACGTCACCTTGATCTGGAGGATTCCGTTTCGACTCGTCATCGCGCCACCCTCATGTTAGACGCTTCGTTAGCAAGAAGATCAACGTATGCGTCTTCAACAAGCTGCGACGGCTCCACACCGAGCCGCGCCATAAGTTCGTGAGCTTCCCAGACACCAACCTCGGACGGTTCATTCTCTTCGAGCACAACCTCAAGCTCAAGGAAATGATCTAGACCAGCAACTCTATCGAGATGGACGCGCACTCTGCCAACAATGAAAAGCGTGCGGCGCTTCTGCACACGACCTACCTGACCGTAGACCAATGACAATAACTCGCGCAGAGTCTCCGGCTCGGAAGTGGGTGAACGCAAGTAGAAGGACTCTTTTGGTCCTTGCTGGTTGGCGCGACGATAAAAAATGAGTTCACCCTCTTCCTTTGAAAATGTGCGGAGCTTCAGCCTACCGGTGGCGCACGAAAAGAACGTGTCGTCTTGGATGATCTCGATGGGACCATCGCCTGCAATGGCTGCAGCCTTTGGCGCGATCGCTTCAACACTGGCGATGCGGGCCTTGATCTCTATGTTTCTAGGCATAAGCGTCAACGGCCCGGTTCAGCGGCGGCGCGCAGCGCCGTCCGCTGCAACCGTTTGATACTCATTGCTGCGAAACTATGCAACCGCCTCATTTGGGGATTCTTTTGAGGAACTCGTCCACGTAGGGGAATCTCCTCTCAAGGATTTCGAGCAACGTCGTGCCGACCTGCGTGGTTAGCCTTTTGAGATCAAAGCACTCCAAGATCGCACGCAAATGCTCGTCACTACCCGATGAGAAACCGTGCCGTTCCGCCAAGTACATCGCTACAACTTGCAGCTCGCTCGGTGGAATCTCCTCGAGTGATCGCGGACCCCTGCTTCGCAATCTAATCGGTGGGCTCCCGTTCACTCTGACGACGGAGAAGAGCAGGCCTCCTTCATTCGCCTCATTCTCGGCCACAAGACGCCCTTGTCGAATGGCGTGCGCGAGCGCCTTGTTCATCGCGCTCTTCAATTCATGGCCCATCCGCCGAATGCCGCAACCCCGCAGGTAGATGTCGTAAGTCCGCTTGGCGACTACCGGACCTTCGACCTCGACGATTCGAACGATACCTTCGGAAACCACGATCATATTGACGCTGCGAGGATCGTTTCCGGGCGATCCGGAATACTCCAAGTATTCGCTGAATGACAGACTGCCATTGCGCAATCTGACCGAAGGAACAAGCACTTGCTCTCGGCCAAGGAGATTGCCGTCGTCTGTCGACGGATGGGGCGGAGCTTCTGCTCGAGGCACGTCTTCTCTAGCTGATCTGGATGGTGCTGGCCGTACAACAGGGGGCAGCGTTTGAGCGCTCTCAGCAACTTCAACGGCCATCAAATCGTCTTGGTTCAGCGGCTTGGTGCCGGAGGACACGACGCGGTGCTCTGTATGCACGCTCCTGGGCGCGCCTTCGGTCCCAATCGGTTCGATGCCGCGCTCGGCCAATGTTTTCAAGAGGTCGTCCAGTATGTCCTTCCGCCGGCGGATGAAGGCGGAGGCGAAACACCGCCAGAATGCCCCCCAGCCGGCGCGCCTTATGTTCCCTTCGCGCTGCATGTCATCAGCCCACTTCTCCGGTGGGTGAGACTTGTCGCCGTCGCACTCGATCGCCAGCCGAGCGTCGTTATGTCCCTCCACTACCATGTCGATGCGATATGGGCCGACTTTCACTTGTGGCGTCACCCAGTAGCCACGCTGCGTGAGCTCATCGTACATCTCGCGTTCGAAAGGGGACTCACAAAGTTTGCGCATGTCCTCCGCGCGCTTCTCATCCTGCGCGAAGGGTGCAGCGAAGTGTCCGATGAGGCTGCGCCGCAGGCCGTCTTTAGCCGAGAGGTGCTCCAGTTCCACCGAGCGCACCAAGTACATCCGGTCCCTCGCGCGTGAAGCCGCCACATTGAAACGGTGGTCGTACATGATTCCGGAGAGCGGCTGCGGCCTGGGAACCTCGTTGGGCGCCGACACCATCGAGAGAAACATAATGTCGCGCTCGTTTCCCTGAAATGTGCGGGCATCCCCGCAGAGGATGCGGTAGCGCTGCATGACTTCCGGCCCGAGTTCGTCGGTCAGCCGCTCCCATATCAACAGGGCCTGTTTGTCGGCGAGCAGCGAGACAACCCCGATGGAGCGGCCGGCCATGTTCGGATCAGCCACAATTGCCTTGATTTCATCAACGATGAAGCGTGCCTCGGGCAGATTAACGTCGCCCTTGCGGTACCCGTCTTCCACCACCACATCGATGAGGGGCGGGTCGAGACGCTCAGAGGCTATCGGCACGCGTAGTGGCCGCAGCTCGTGATTGTAGAACTCGCGCTTGGAGTACTCGATGATGGGGGCCACGCAGCGAAAATGCTCTTTCAGCATCACCGCGCTCTTGGCGAACACCACATTGAACAGGTCGTAGATGGAGTTGGCCGGTGACATTTGATCGCGGTAGATCTTCACCTGGCTGCCGAGAAACCTGTTCATGAGGCTACGGATCTTCTCCTCTTCGAGCCCCACACCATCGGGCGAGACCTGCTTGTCATCGCCGACAATGAGCACCTTCTTGGCCCGTAACAGGGACGGCAATGCAGATAGGTCCGATTGTGATGCTTCGTCTATGACGACGAGGTCGAAGCAGCCCAGTTCTGCAGGCAGCGATTCGGACACGCGGTAGTGGGGCATTATCCAGCACGGCACGGCGGGATTCGCTTGGCGCGCCGCCATGCGCGCATTCTGCCGATAGCGCACCGCGCGCTTGCCCTTGCCTTTGTCTTTGCCGATCTTCTGGATGGCGTTGAGGTACGCCTGTAAGGCGGCCCGGATGCTGGGGGAGGCGTTCTCTGCAAGCTTGAGCCATGTGCGCTTCACCACAATGTCCCCGTAGGCACGGGATAAGTCGCTTTCGATGTCGTGGCGGTCTCTCGCCAGTTTCTTCAGTTCTTCGTGTGCGTCAATCGACTCGAGGTAAGTGGTGAGACGCCTCATGCGCCAGGCTTTGCGCCAGCCGTCCGGAAGCAGGCCATCCACGGTGCCTTCCAGCGGTTGCTTGAGTAACGCGGCGTACTTATGCGCCCCGGAGGCCACCACCTTGTCACAGACCTCGCACACGGCGACGAGATGTGTGCCCAAGCCCAGCACGCGAGAGAGTTCCGCCATCAGCGCCGACCATTTGGCCTGCATCTCCGCGTCCGCAACCGTGGGGTTACCCAGCGCCTCACCGAGGAAGTGGCGTAGGTCATCGATGACGCGGCCGGTTCGGCCTTCCAACACCTTCTGGCAACGTTCCTTGTTGGCCCATACATTTGCCAGGCGGTTTTTCGTGAGGTGATGCCGAAGCGCCTTCTCCAGCTCAAATAGGCGCTGCGCGTCATCCGCCACCTCGCGGGCGTGAGGCCAGTTAGGGAAAACATGAGAGGCCGCAGTGCAGAGTTCGCCCTCCGCGCCCACCACGGCTTTTACCTTGAGGTAGAGAGCGTAGCCATGGGCGGCGGCCAGGCCGTCTTCCGGCTTGTCGCCCGGTACGGCTTCGAGATGAAGCTCGTGGGCAAGTGCATTCCAGCGCAAGGCCAGTTCGCGCAGGCGTTTCAACAACGCCAGATGCTCAGCCACATGCTTCCAGCTCTCGGCGTCGATAGGGGGATCGCCGAGAACACGAATATCGTCCAGTTGCTTCTTCTGCGCTGACTTGCCGAACAGCCCTTTCAGACCAAAGGGGCTCTTGCCCTCGGTAAGATTGCTCACAGCTTCCGCGAGCTCGATATCAAGCTCGATGCATGCGGGCGTGGTAACCGGCCGTTCAAGAAACGGCTTGCGCCACTCGACAGCATGCTCAAGCTCGGTGCCGAGGGCTTCCAGCAGCAACAGCATGTCGTCGTCGCCACCGCAGCGCAGCCGTTCGCGCATGGCGACTGGCCAGGGCCGATGTGCCTGTACTACCTCGTCGCGCAGATGCTTTAGCGTCTCGATGTGCGTGAGGAGCTGCTGTGCAAGCGTGAGCGTCTCCTGGCTCGAGTCGGCAAGCGCTGGAACATCGCCGTTTTCCACGCCCTGTTTCAGCTTCTCGAACTGGGATAGGTCTTGGTGGATTTCGAGCAACGCCTTGGAGTCAGGAAACTCGACGAGCTGCGGTAGCGACGCATCGAGGTAATCAATGTCTTTACCCAAAATGCGGCGTGCCTCGCGCAGCTGGACGACATCCGCGTCCGAGAACTGCGGCGAAAACTCGTGGGTGATTCCAAGCGCGTCGGGAATCCACTCGAACTGCCCTGCGCTCTCGGCCACCTCTCGCGCCGCGTCCTGCGGCTCGATTTCCTCAATATCCAGCATGACCTTGGTTAGGTTTCGCCTTGCCCAATCGCCAATCTTGCGGTCGATACCGGCAAGTTTGCAGTGGAGGGCATCAAGGGATTCCTCAAGATGGTTGATGGCTCTCGCGGTGCTGGTGCGGTCAAGGCTCTGCACCTCGGAGGCAATCTTCTGGATGGCGTGTTCGAACTGCTTCATGCCTTCCTGTTCGCTCGTCAGCAGCGAAATGGCGAGCGGACGAATTTCAGGCGGTAACTGCTTCTGCAGCACCGCCAAGGCCGGGTCCTTCATCGAAGTCACGAGCACCCGCTTGCCCTCGGCCAGATAGTGGCAGATGACATTGGCGATAGTATGCGTCTTGCCGGTGCCTGGCGGACCCTGCACGACGACGCCGTCGGAAACATCCAACAGCTGGACGATGCGGACCTGCTCGTCGTTGAAGGGCTTGGGGAAGTAAAGGTCACGCGCCTTCTTGCTGCTCGTGCTGCGCTCGGCGTGATACGAGGCGGAGACACCACGGAAGGACGGCAGCTCGACGACCGGGTTGGTCGTGTCAGGGTCCGTCACGACGGCAGCCACAGCGGGTGGGTATACCGTGGCTTCTTCAGCTTGCTTTTTCAGCTTCTCCAAGTCCTGTAGAAACAGGCTGTTGGTGCGTGGGCGTGCGAAGAGCACCCATGTGTCGGTGATTTTGAGCTTGTCATCGGGCTTGGGCAGCGTCCGGTCCTCCGCCGGCACTTCGCTTGGCCAGAAGATGCCGTTCGCGTCGAGGTTAGTAACCGCCGTGCGAAGCAGCGGCTCAAAGGTGCCGCGGTCGAACGGCGAAAAGGTTGTTGTAGCCTCCCCGAAGAACTCCTTCGCCGCTTTCTCTAGATCCGCAACGCCAGGGTTATCGACGGATACGTACCAGTCGACCTCAATGCGAGCATCGACATCCCTCGGCCGGATTTCCACTTCAGCCGTCATGGGGTTGAGCGACATTTCGACCAGACGTCCTACCACCGGATAGCCTACGGTTGCGCCGTTGGACTTCCAGATGCCGAGGCCCACGCCCCAGACCAACTCGAGTTGCGCTTCGACAATGGCGCCCTCAAGCTGCTGCTTGAGCGTAAAGAGCTGGGAGTAAAGGCGGATGGTTTTGCGGCGAAGCTTCTCTTCCTCGGCCCAGGGACGCCACTTCGTGTCGAGGTAGGTGGCGAACTGGGCCTTGACCAGGGAGGACTTGTCGTAATCGGAGAGCGTGACCGTCGTCTCGGGGCCGATAACAGGTTTGTCTTGCTCCGATGGATTTGCCGAGGAACCATGCGTGCCTGCTGCAATCAGGCTTGCGCCGTCCGTGGCCTCGCGCAGCCGCGGCTCTTCCGTTGGCCCCTGTGTCATCTGCACCCAGGGCCGCAGTACCGCGCTGACAATATCCGGAGGCCTCATCTCATGTAGTCGCCCAACAGAAAGCCAAATCTCGTCCTCGCTCTCGGGGTCGTTGACGTTTATCCGGATGCCCGGCAGCCCTTGGATCTCGTGCTCGTAGAGAGCAAAGAGACCATGTGCGGCGACGGTAGCGGCTGGCTTGCCCCGCAACCACGCGGACTGCTGAGAGAATTCGATAAGGGAAAGAAGCCGATTTCTTTCGACGCTCATGAGACTTCCCCTGTCATTCGTCGGGGCTTTCATACCATCGCATTCTTGCCTGTCGCCCATCTCGCGTCAGGTGCGCAACGTCGGCTTCACCTGCGAGCGTATCCGCTGCTTCAGCGGTTTGTCACGCCGCTTGCCCCTGCAAGCGGCGTGACAAGAGCACTCGTCAGGTGCAAGCAGAGTTGAGTGGTTGTCATATCAACAATCTCCATGCACGCGATCCCACTGTGCCAAGCGCTGAACAGCCTCAACACCCCCAGAAACTGGAGCTCTTACAACGATGCCAAAGCAATTCGATCCGAATTCCTTGCCGAGATCGCGGAAATGCTGCCGAAAATAGTATGCTGCCGCAGCCGCGCCAAGCACGCCGAAGCCACCAATATTGAAGGCTATTCCATCGCCATTTGGTGTCCGAAACGGATTGATGGCTTTCTGGATAACTCCATAACCGTAACCATTCTCTCGCAGGATTGAGGAACCGGAGTGAAGATCAATAATCTGATCTGCATCAACCCGAAAAGAAACCTGATGCATCAAAGTCTGGAATTCGGTGGCTTTTCTAAACTGACTTCCAAGGATTACGACGTGACAATTCCACTCATTGCGATCTTCGCTGGCACGGACGATTTGTATATTGCGCCCACGACCTACCTGCCCCAGCACATGGTAGAAATTGGCCACAGCTTGCGCTTCAACATCCGCCCAAAGATGTTTAACGTTTGGAACGCGTGCATCCCCGGAACTAGGATCACGAGAAAGGAGTATTCCTTCTTCGGAGAGAAAGTAATCCCGCAAGCAAACAATACACTTCTCTTCTTGCACACAGATACCCTGCAATAAACGCTGCGCCGGTCGAGTCATGCGCCACCATGAGCATATTTTGCGAATGATCCCGTGAAAACAAGGGACAACAATGGAACCCAAGATGGCACCGATTATCGCGCCAGCAAGCAGCTGCTTGGTAATAAGATCCTTCAAATCCAAATATACCTCCTAAATCATCCACCCAACTCAAGATAGACAGGTCTGTGTTACGCAGATGGTACCGCGAACGCTTGCTACATGGCAATGCTATCTCTCCCCTGGAGCCGGGCATATTCTACTATCAATCAACATGGTGCTTCAAGGTCGATTAAGGACAAGCCAGGATAGCCTGCGAGCGTCGCCCACCTGTGCTACGCTAGCTTTCTCCTCTTATGCAATTCCGCCCTGAGCTTCCCTGAAGCCCGATCGGGAGCGCATTCCCCTTCGGCCTCTCGGGGCCGGCGCCTCGTCGCGCGCACGCTCGACGGGCCGCGGCACATACGGCTCTTTCTGCAGGAGCGCGTGGAGAATGACAAGCACCGCCTCCTTAATGAAACATTATTTATCCTCTGCTCAATAGCCGATAACTTGGCGTCCCTTTGCCGTCAGCCGGTACTTCTGCAATCGGCTTTTGGGCTTATCGGGCACGGTCATCTCAATTAGCCCTGCGCGTAAAGCCGGAAGCAAATACCTGTCACGGAAGTTGGCCTGCCCCTTAAGCTTCAAGGCACGCTGAAGCTCGTATCGACTCATTGCGGTTTTCGTGACGCGCAGCAATTCCATGACTTCACCCGCGACTTCACCTTTATCTTCACCCGCGACTTCACCCGTGTCTCCCCCGTTCACTTCCCCGGCAGCCGGCGCTAACGGCACCACCGTCGTGAACATATCGTCCTCGTTAAAGGAAGGGGCGCCGGCCCCTGGGGCATAAAACGGCAGGTATTTGGTGACGTTGTTGACACCGGACCCCAGCTCCTCATAACGGCCTAGCTGGATGAGAAATTTGCATATGGTCGGATTCTTCGGATAGGGCGTGAAGTGTGCAGGATCAATGGGGCCGCGACCATGGGGGACGTTGGGATTCTTGAACTCCACCCGATCCCTATAGATCATGATCGTTGCCGGCGCGGCACTCGTGTACTCGCGATGGGCAACGATGTTGGCCACCAGTTCGCGGAAGATGCGGGCGCGCAGGCTGACGGCTGCGGTCCCTTCCAGATAAAACGGATCGTCGAGGTGCTTCTCGATAAAGCCCATAAGCAGGTCGAAGGCGTCAATCAGGTTTGTGCGTACGATTAACCGGTCGTCATACCGTTCGATGTCGCGTCGACGCAGGAGAGCGTCGAACTTGTAGCCGGGCGCGACGCTTTGAATGATCTCGTCCGTGCCGAACATCAAAGCGGCGGCGAGAGTGTAACCGACCTTTCCGGTGAACACGTCTTTTCGGACGAACCCGGCGATATTGAGCAATGCTTCAGGAACGAGATCGGCCCAAGGATGCTGGGGAACGCGCCCGCGCATCAGCCGCCGGCTTTTCTCGAAGAGATCGGGCCGGAGATCGGCCATCTGCAGATGGGGCAGCACGCGCTGCTCGGTGAAGAAGCTGAGCTTGCGGTTGACGAGACCGGCTATGCGATTCAGATCCGTGATTCGATAATCGCCTTCCTCGCCGCGGAGGTACACCTCGCCGGCGCTCCGATGGACCTGGGAGCTTGCCGGCACCTGAACCTTGATGATCCACCGCCCGGCGATCTCCTCGGCGTGCGGAAAGAGCAGGTGCGGCGGCTCCAGCTTGCTGGGATTGTTGGATAGATTGGCGATCTCGATCTTCATTCGATCCACTGCATCAGGGGCAATTCCGACCACGGCCCCGTCATCGGCCACACCCAGAACAATGAGCCCGCCATCGAGATTCAGAAAGGCGCAAACGGTCGCGAAGAAGCTCTTGGGAAGAGCCTCGGCGGCTTCCTTGAATTCCAAAGCCAGACCCTCATGCACGCCGAAAGGATGGATACTTTGTTCTTGCATCATGTCAATCTCCGACGCGTCCACCCGCGCCGCAAATCCCCTATGCTCTCACGTGTCAGATGCGGACGATTCACCAAATCAAGATCAGTTTGCTGCCCCCATCCAA
>Ga0265296_1003761_pt1 | contig 13760 bp, 7 predicted proteins | sample MunlanPumphouse1_FD_189073 | JGI IMG/M metagenome (GOLD analysis project Ga0265296, IMG submission 189073) | Groundwater microbial communities from a municipal landfill in Southern Ontario, Canada - Pumphouse #1 | ecosystem: Environmental > Aquatic > Deep subsurface > Groundwater | place: Canada... | reverse complement strand
GCAAGCCTGGGCGCTGTGGAACTTGCAGTTGCTATTCATTCCGTATTCAATACGCCTTTTGATAACCTGATTTGGGATGTAGGTCATCAGGCTTATGCGCATAAAATTCTGACAGGGCGAAGAGATACCTTTCACACCAACAGAACTTACAATGGTATCAGCGGTTTCCCTAAGATGAGTGAAAGCGAATACGATGCTTTCGGAGTAGGCCATTCATCCACATCCATTTCTGCAACGCTCGGAATGGCAATAGCAGCGCAACTAAACGGAGAGAATGACAGACACCACATTGCGGTAATCGGCGATGGTTCCATGACCGGTGGTATGGCATTTGAAGCTTTGAACCATGCCGGTGTTTCAAAAGCAAATATCCTGATTATTCTTAATGATAACGGCATTGCCATCGACAAGAATGTCGGGGCGTTAAAAGAGTATCTTACGGATATTACCACTTCAAGGACTTATAACAAAATCAAAGACAGAATATGGAACCTGCTTGGAAAGCGTGGCAGATACGGCACTAAAACCCGTTCGTTTGTTCAGAAAATCGAAAATGCAATCAAGATCACGATTTTCAGGCATAGTAACATTTTCGAATCTTTATACTTCAGGTATTTTGGGCCTGTTGACGGACATGATATCTTCAGACTAAAAAAAGTTTTAAGTGACATGAAACATATCAAAGGTCCGAAAATTTTGCACTGTGTTACTGTTAAGGGCAAAGGTTTTGAACAGGCTGAAAAGTACCAGGTAAAATTTCATGCTCCGGGATTTTTTAATAAAACTACAGGTGAGATCATTGAAAGCCCTCATGAAATAGGTGCTCAAAAATACCAAACAGTGTTCGGAAAAACAATTGTTGAGCTTGCAAAGCAAAATCCAAAGATAATCGGCATTACACCTGCCATGTCGACCGGCTGTTCATTAAACATAATGATGGAACAGATACCTGAACGGGCATTCGATGTGGGAATCGCCGAACAGCATGCGGTAACATTCTCGGCAGGACTGGCTGTACAAGGTTTTATTCCGTTCTGTAATATTTATTCCTCATTTATGCAAAGGGCTTATGACCAGATTATTCATGATGTGGCGCTGCAGAACCTGCATGTTGTTTTCTGCCTTGATCGTGGCGGACTTGTTGGAGAAGATGGCGCCACACATCACGGAACGTATGATCTTGCCTATCTTCGCTGCATCCCAAACATGATTGTTGCAGCTCCTATGAACGAAGAAGAATTAAGAAACCTGATGTTTACGGCTCAACATAAAAATCATGGGCCTTTTGCTATTCGCTATCCAAAGGGTAATGGCGTTATGCTCGATTGGCAAAAACCTTTTAGTGAAATTGAAATTGGAAAAGGAAGAAAAATTAAAGACGGTGAAGACCTTGCTATTCTGACAATAGGGCATGTCGGAAATTTTGCGGCAGAGGCAATAGAGTACCTTGAAAAAGAAGATTGCCGCATTGCACTTTACGATATGAGGTTTGTAAAACCTTTGGATCAGGAACTGCTTCATGAAATATTTACAAAATTCGATACTGTGATCACTGTTGAAGACGGTACTATTATCGGGGGTTTTGGCAGCGCCATACTTGAATTTTCTTCCGAAAATAATTATAATGCCCATATTACCCGCTTAGGTGTTCCCGATCGTTTTATTGAACATGGAACACAGAAAGAATTGTACGATGAATGCGGATATCACACCGAAGGAATTATTAAAACAGCAAAAGAACTTTTGGTTAAAATTCACGCAAACCATGTGTCATAATACAAAGATCACTTTTCACTTTATCGCAATTATATGCCTTTCCATGCTTTTTTCATGCGGAGACGGTAAGAATAATAAAAGCGATACTGATACTACAAAGTCGAAAGTAAATGTAAACATCCCTGATTTTAATGCAGATTCAGCTTACACTTACATTGACAAGCAGGTTGCATTCGGGCCCCGTGTTCCAAATTCAAAGGCTCATTCAAAGTGCGCAGATTATTTAATTGCCAAATTCAAAACATACACAAATAATGTTATCGTTCAGGAATCGAAAGTTAAATCTTTTGACGGAAAAGTTTTAAACATCAAAAATATTGTCGCTTCTTTTAATCCCGAAACAAATAACAGGATTTTTATTTCTTCTCATTGGGACTCGCGTCCTTTTGCCGATTACGACCCAGATAAAAAAAATCATTCAAAACCTATCGACGGCGCTAACGACGGCGCAAGCGGTGTGGGAATCATTATGGAAATTGCCCGGTTATTGAATGCAAGCAAACCAACTATAGGAGTTGATCTTATCCTGTTTGATGCAGAAGATTACGGACAGCCGGAGGTAAGCGATTTTCCGAAACAGGAAGATACATGGTGTCTTGGTTCACAATACTGGGCAAAGAACCCGCACAAAACCGGTTATTATGCAAAATATGGAATTCTGCTTGATATGGTGGGTGCGGAAAATGCCACATTTACCATGGAAGGGACTTCAATGTATTATGCTCCTGATATCATGGAGAAAATATGGAACACTGCTGTTAGAGCAGGGTACTCCGATTATTTTCTTTTTTCAAAAACAGGAGAAATAACAGATGATCATTTATACATTAACAAGATAGCAAAAATTCCCACCATTGATATTGTTCATCGCGATTCTTCAACACCTACCGGCTTTTTTAAAAACTGGCATACTGTAAAAGACGACATGAATGGTATTAATAAGAATACACTGAAAGCTGTCGGGCAAACTTTGCTTACAGTGGTTTATGAAGATGTGAATTCATAAGAGCGTATTGGCTAAATTTGCAAGTTCACTTCTTTCCCCTTTCTCAAGCCTTATGTGCGCATAAATAGGATGGTGTTTTATCCTGTCGATCAAGGTTGACAGACCGTTGCTGTGGCTGTCTAAGTAAGGCGTATCGATCTGGAAAATATCTCCGGTAAAAATAATTTTTGTATTCTCGCCTGCTCTTGTGATAATGGTTTTTACTTCATGCGGAGTGAGATTCTGGGCTTCGTCAACGATGAAACAAATATTTGACAAACTCCTTCCTCTGATATATGCAAGCGGAGTAATCACAAGCTTTTCATTTTCCAATAATTCGCCGATATTTTTATATTCCTTATCTTTTTCGCTAAACTGATTCTGTATCATTTTCAAATTATCCCACAGCGGCTCCATGTATGGATTTAGCTTTGATTTTATGTCTCCCGGCAAATACCCAATATCCTTATTGCTCAATGGAACAATAGGCCTCGCAAGATATATCTGTTTGTACTCCCTTTTCATTTCAAGAGATCCGGCAAGGGCAAGAAGGGTTTTCCCGGTACCCGCCACACCCTGAAGTGTTACAAGTTTAATATTCGGATTCAAAATGGCGTGTAATGCAAACACCTGTTCCGCATTTCTGGGAGTAATACGATATGCAGAACGTTTTTCAATATGTTCTATCCTATTCGTAATAGCATTGAAAAAAGTAAGAATAGATGTTTTATCATTTTTCAGAATAAAATAATGATTCGGAATTGGATCGGAAACGCCTATCTCTTCCGGACTGCATGAACCTTCCTGATAAATTTTATCCACGAATTCGGGATCAATATTATTGATAACGGTTTTTCCCGTGTATAGTTGATCAAGGTTTTTAATTTTCCCGAACTGGAAATCTTCCGCCGTAATATTAAGAGATTTGGCTTTAAGCCGCAGGTTCACATCTTTGCTGACAAGAATAATTTTTTTATCAGGATTTTCTTCCAACAATGTAAGAGCGGCATTCAGAATACGATGATCAGGTTTGTTTTCACCAAATAATTTTATAGCATCCATTTTCCCTGATCTGCCGTTTTCGTTCATTATCACTTTAAACTTACCATGTGTTTCTTCAAGCGGAACCCAATTCTGCAAAGTATTATTAAAGGAAAGCTTGTCAATTATCCTTATGAATTCGCGGGCTTCGAAATTAATGGTATCATTGCCTTTTTTAAAATTATCAAGCTCTTCCAACACTGTAATAGGGATGGCTACATCGTTATCATCAAAACTATTGATCGAGTTATGATTGTATAGGATCACAGAAGTGTCCAGAACAAAAATCTTCTTGATTTTAGAGGCTTTTGGAGTTTTCTTAAGCATAAAATATGTTATATGTAAAAATAGCCGTTAAAATTAGTTTTTAAATTTGCTTTTTGCTCCCTTGTTCTGATAAAGATTTTCACCAGGGAATGTTAATAAACCAAATGTAACTAATCAGTGCTGTTAAAAAATATTTCTCGCTGATGAACACAGATAAAAATCGCTGATAATCGCGGAAAGTAGAGAATAGTAAAAAATTGTTTCTGCGTATATCTGCGGAAAAATTTGCGAAAATCTGCGAGAAAACAATACTTGAATAAAATCAACATACTGTTAATTAAGCATTTAACCCTACTGATTAGTTACAACCAAATTTATTCTTTAATATTATAGAATTATACTAAAAACGGGATAAATTTGTATATTTTTCAGAACAATATTTATTTGAGTGGATTGAGCGATTTTACAGGTAACTCTTACGGAATTTAACAGTGTAAAGAGGATTTATTATGAATGAAACGATTCATCACGACAGCGCAATAAAACATGTAACCGGCGAATCCGTTTACATCAATGATATGCTTGTGAATGACCAGCTGCTCTTTGGAAAGGTTGTGTTCAGTAAAAATGCTCATGCAAAAATCAAAAAGCTTGATATTTCAAAATCTTTAAAAATAAAAGGTGTTCATGCAATTCTCACATCAAAGGATATCCCCGGCGAAAACCAAATGGGGCCCGTGATACATGATGAACCCTGCCTTGCAGAAAAAGAAGTTACATTTATCGGACAGGCTTTTGCGCTTATTGCTGCTGAGAATGAAGAAGCATTAGCTGATGCTGAAAAGAATATTATTATTGAATACGAACCGCTTGAAGCTATATTGGACATCGAAACTGCTATTGCGAAGAATAATCTCATTGCCCCTCAGCGTAAGATTGAGAGAGGAAATGCAGATGCTGCATTGGAAAATTCACCTCATGTTTTAAAAGGAGAATTACAGACAGGAGGGCAGGAGCATTGGTACTTAGAAACACAGACTGCGCTTGCTGTTCCTGGCGAGGGGAAAGAAATAATGATACATGCATCTAGTCAGAATCCTTCAGAAACACAGGCTATTGTTGCAGAAGTATTAGGCGTTCCCAAAAACGAAGTAGAGGTGGAAGTAAGACGCATGGGTGGCGGTTTTGGGGGGAAGGAAACCCAGGGAAATCATGTGGCTGCATGGGCTGCCTTGCTTGCCGGCGCTACAAAGCGCCCTGTGAAAATTCACCTGTTCCGTGATGATGATCAGATCATGACGGGCAAACGCCACCGCTATCTTTCAAAATATGAAATTGGCTTTAATGAGAAAGGGAAAATACTTGTTTATAAAGTGGAGCTGAATGCGGATGCAGGATCGTCAACCGACCTGTCAATGGCGATTCTGGAAAGGTCCATGTTGCATGCAGACAATGCCTATTTTATTCCTGATGTGCAGATCATAGGAAGAGCATGGAAGACGAATCACCCGTCGAATACGGCTTTCAGAGGTTTCGGAGGACCGCAGGGCATGGCGGTTATTGAAAATGCGATAGACAGGATTGCAAGATTTCTGAAGAAAGATGCGGCAGAGATAAGATACCTCAATTTTTATCAGCACGAAAAAAATAATGTAACTCCTTATGGAGAAAAGGTTGAAAACAACCACTTGTTTATGATGTATGATAAGCTGATAGAATCATCCGAATATTTTAAACGCAGAAAAGAAATTGAAAAGTTCAATAAAGAAAACGAATTTTACAAAAAAGGTCTTGCGATTACACCTGTTAAATTTGGTATTTCATTCACCACTGTTTTTCTCAACCAGGCCGGGGCCTTAGTAAATATTTACACCGATAGCTCTGTGCTTGTGAACCATGGTGGAACAGAGATGGGACAGGGATTGCATACAAAAATATTGCAGATCGCTTCTGCTGAACTTGGCATTACTCCGGATAGAATAAAAGTGAATGCTACCAATACTTCCAAAATACCTAACACTTCTCCTACTTCAGCTTCTTCCGGAAGTGATATTAATGGAATGGCTGTAAAGAATGCCATTGATATTTTAAAATCAAGGCTGGTAGAAGTGGTGGTGAATGAGCTTGAAAGACTTTATCCTGCTGACAAAATCTTAAAAGAAAATATAGTCTTTGAAAATAATTACATTTTTAATAAAGAAAATCCCGGAAAGAAAATATCTTATGACGAAATTATTAAAACCGCCTATCTGAAGCGGGTGAGCCTTAGTTCTACCGGTTTTTACAAAACGCCCGGCATTTATTTCGACAGGGAAAATGGACAAGGAAATCCGTTCTATTACTATTCTTTCGGGATGGCTGTTTCGGAAGTGATGATTGATACACTCACCGGTCAGCATACATTATTGAGAACGGATATCGTCCATGATGTAGGCGATTCCATCAACGAGGGAATTGATAAAGGACAGATAGAAGGCGGATTTATTCAAGGTGTAGGTTGGTGCACAACAGAAGAATTAAAGTGGGACAAAAACGGAAACCAGTTGACACATTCTCCCGATACATACAAGATACCGACAATAAATGACATTCCGAAAGATTTCAGGGTTGAGTTATTAAAAAATGTTCCTAATCAGGGAAACATCCGTAGAAGCAAGGCTGTTGGCGAACCTCCGTTTATGCTGGCATTTTCGGTGTGGCTGGCGATAAAGGATGCAATATCGGCAGTGGGTAATCATGATATAGAGCCTGATTTCTCTTTACCTGCAACTTATGAGGTGATACTTACAGCTGCTGAAAAATTAAAGGTAAAGAGGTATAAGGTATAGAGGTATATAGGAGAATATATCCTATACCCTAACCCTATACCCTATACCTTATTCCCTTATACCTAAAACAAAATGTACAAATTTATGCCGTGCATAGTATAGATTTTGTATATTTGCGCCTTCATTGTCCTGTGGTGTAACTGGCAACACGTCTGATTCTGGATCAGAAGAGTTCAGGTTCGACCCCTGACAGGACAACACAAACAACACCCCAATCCCCTGAATATCAGGGGATTTGTTATTTTAGGAATGTTGAATGGCGTAAAAACAGGATGTAAATTATGAAAATAATCTTGCTGAAATCCGCACTAACCAAGCAATTGATACAATATTCTATTATTGAAGTTGATTATGTAAATCGATTTCGAATCAATCTTCAATTATAATCTAGTAATTTTCATAGACAGATATCATAAACAACTGTTTATCTGGATACACCGATCAGGTTACCCACATAATTATGATTTATTTTGACTATCATCAAAAAGAATAAAACGTTACTTGAATAGAAAAAGCATTCTTTTCAGAATGCTTGAAACCCTTAATAATCTTTGTGGAGCGTTCCTCACCACTAAAGGAAACCGTAATTATGTTTTTTTATTTTATGATTTAGTCCATATTTAGACCAGAAGTAGATTGTTTTCAGTATTTTAATTCAGTTTCATTTTTCACTAATAATTATCATTTTACCGGTTTCTGCTATATTTCCGGCAACCAATCTGTAATAATAAATCCCGCTTTGTAAATTGCCTGCATCAAAATTAATATTGTATACACCTATCTGTTGTAATTGGTTTATAAGGGTTCTTATTTCTTTGCCTGTAATATCAAATACTATTAATTTTACATTGTTTTTTTTAAGTAATTGATAACTGATTGTTGTATTGTTACTAAAGGGATTTGGATAATTGGTTAAATTACTTTTTAGAACAATATCATTATCATCTATACCTGATTGACCGCCATTAGTAGTTTTGAGAATAGTACCAGCATCACCAACTGCATAACCAGTATTCGCATCGGTAAAGTAAACGGAAGTTAAAATTTTAGTAGTGCCACTTGTTTGTACTATCCAGTCCGTGCCGCCATTAGTAGTTTTGAGTATAGTACCAGCTTCACCAACTGCATAACCAGTATTGGCATCGGTAAAGAAAACGGAATATAAAAAATTGGAAGTCCCACTTGTTTGTGCTGTCCAGTTAGTACCGCCATTGGTGGTTTTGATAATAGTACCATCAAAACCTACTACATAGCCAGTATTAGCATCAGTGAAGTAAACGGAAGTTAAAATTTTAGTAGTGCCACTTGTTTGTACTATCCAGTCCGTGCCGCCATTAGTAGTTTTGAGTAACCGAGTATCTCCAACCGCATAACCAGCATTGACATCAGTAAAGTAAACGGAACGTAAAACATTAGAAGTTGTTCCACTTGTTTGTACTATCCAGTTAGTACCGCCATTGGTGGTTTTAAGAATAGTCCAATCGCCTACTGCATAACCAGTATTGGCATCAGTGAAGTAAACGGAAGTTAAATCATTAGTAGTGCCGCTTGTTTGTACTGTCCAGTTTGTGCCGCCATTGGTAGTTTTTATAATTGTTCCACTATAGCCGGTAGCATAACCAGTATTGGCATCGGTAAAATAAACTGAACGTAAAACATCACTTGTTCCGCTTGTTTGTGCTGTCCAGTTAGTACCGCCATTTGTTGTTTTTAGAATAGTACCATCATTACAACCACCAACCGCATAACCAGTATTGGCATCGGTGAAGTAAACGGAATTAATCCAATAATAAGTTTCGGTTGATTGTGTTATCCAGACTGTGCCGCCATTGGTAGTTTTGAGTATAGCACCAAAATCGCCAACCGCATAACCAGTACTGGTATCGGTGAAGTAAACAGAAGTTAAATTATAAGCAGCACCGCTTGTTTGTGTTATCCAATTAGTCCCGCCATTCGTTGTTTTAAAAATTTCCTCTTGCCCAACGGCATAACCAGTATTCGCATCGGTAAAGTAAACGGAATTTAAAGAATAATAAGTGCCATTTGTTTGTACTATCCAGTCTGTGCCACCATTGGTGGTTTTGAGCATAGTACCAACTCCACCAACCGCATAACCAGTATTGGCATCGGTGAAGTAAACAGAATTTAAACGAAAACCATCACCGCTTGTTTGTGTTATCCAGTTAGTACCGCCATTCGTGGTTTTTAGAATAATATTATTACTACTATTACCACCAACTGCATAACCAGTATTGGCATCGGTAAAGTAAACAGAATTTAAACAAAAATCAGCACCGCTTGTTTGTGTTATCCAGTTAGTACCGCCATTCGTGGTTTTTAGAATAATATAACTACTACTATTACCACCCACTGCATAACCAGTATTGGCATCGGTAAAGCAAACAGAATTTAAACGAAAATTAGCACCGCTTGTTTGTGTTATCCAGTTAGTACCGCTATTCGTGGTTTTTAGAATAATATAACTACTACTACTATAATTACCACCCACTGCATAACCAGTATTGGCATCAGTGAAGTAAATGGAAGTTAAATCATTAGTAGTGCCACTTGTTTGTATTATCCAGTCCGTGCCACCATTGGTAGTTTTGAGTATAGTACCAACATCACCAACTGCATAACCAGTATTCGCATCGGTGAAGTAAACGGAAGTTAAATCATTTCCCTGTGGTAAAGGGTTTTGCCATGTCCATTGTGCATACAACGCATTATTTAAAAATGCGATAAAGTAAAAAAATACTATAAAAAGTAAGGGTTTTTTCATGGTTTTTTGTTCTTTCTGCATACAAAGATATTATTTATTTCCTGCTACATTAATTTCAAAGATTGTTTTAAAATTTTGTTTATTTTCAGGATGATGAATGAAAATGCTAACAAAAAAGAACCAAACTCTTTTAATAAAACTGTTCAACTTATAGGAAGTTAAGACAAAATCTGTTGAATAAATAGTTAATCAAAAAGAATAAAACGTTAATGAATAGAAAAAGCATTCTTTTCAGAATGTTTGAAACCCTTAATAATCTACGTGGAGCGTAGGAGAGTCGAACCCCTGATCTCTAGATTGCGAACCTAACGCTCTACCAACTGAGCTAACGCCCCATTATTTTAATGGGCACAAAGTTAAGAATAATATTTCAGTACCACCCCGACGTGCTCGACGCGGGTCGAGTGCCCAAACATTAAACTTCGTGGATAGAAATTAACTCCGGTTGTTTTTTATATTTCAACAAATTTTACATTTAATCTTACCTGGTATAATTAACTTGGTATTTTTATCAAAATCATACAAAAAAATAATGGTTAACCTTTTGTTTATATATTTTTACACTTAATAAATTATTAATTTCGCGAGTATAAAAAATAGATTTATAATAATATTTTTATTCAATGGATATCTCTGCAACCAACCTCCATAAGCTTATTGTAGTAGGCGACAGGGTGCTGTTAAAACCAAAATCGCTGAACGACCGCACTAAATCAGGATTGTATCTTCCGCCTACTGTTACAGAAAAAGAAGAAATCCAAAGTGGTTATATTATTAAAGCAGGACCCGGTTATCCAATTCCATCAGTTGAAGACGAAGAAAGCTGGAAGAAAGATAAAGTAAAAACTAAATATATCCCTCTCCAGGCAAAAGAAGGCGATTTTGCTTTATATCTGCAAAAACATGCCATTGAAATTGAATTTGACCGGGAAAAATATTTCCTGGTGCCGCAATCTGCTATTCTTCTATTATTAAGAGATGAGGATCTTTTTGAATGATTACCCGTTTTTCATGTGTGTCCAAACAAGGGCTGCAGCTCCAAGAACAGCAGCATTTTTATTATTCACAAGCGAAGGAAGAAGTTTTACTTTGTTACGAAATAGTGGCAGCATGTAATATTCCATGTATTTTTTGGTAGGGACAAATATTAATTCGCCTGCCAAAGCAAGTCCGCCAAAAAGAATGATTGCTTCGGGGCTTGAAAAGGCAACTGCATCGGATAGTTTCATGCCAAGTATCTTTCCTGTAAACTCAAATGCATCAAGGGCAATTTTATCTCCTTTTTGCGCTGCGAGAAATATTTCTTTTGAGTTAAGTTTATCCTTTTCAATATTTCTTAAAAGGCTTGGTTCGCCGGATTGCTCAAGCATTTCGACAATAGTACGGACAATTCCTGTTGCAGAAGCATAAGTTTCGAGGCAGCCTTTTCTGCCACAACCGCATATTCTGCCTTCGGGATAAACAATGGTATGACCCAGTTCTCCGGCAAAGCCATCGTTGCCATAAAGTAATTCGCCATTTACCACTATACCGCTGCCCAAACCTGTTCCCAAGGTAATAACGATGAAATTCTTCATGCCTTTTGCTGCGCCATAGATCATTTCACCAATAGCTGCAGCATTAGCATCATTGGTAAGAACGACTGGCAAATTCATTCGCTTTGCCAACATATCAGCCAAATGAATCGTACCTTTCCATTTCAGGTTTGGAGCATATTCAATAGTACCTCTATAATAATTACCATTCGGCGCGCCCACACCAATGCCTTTTACTTCAAACTGCTTGTCAAGTTTACGAATTTGAGATTTTAACTTTTCGGCAAGCTCATCTAAAAATAGTTCAACTTCGTTATATCTGTCGGTTCTTATACTGTCTCTTGACAAACAATTTCCTTCCCTGTCAACAATAGCGAAATCAGTGTTTGTTCCTCCGACATCAATTCCTATAGCAACTTCTTTTTTCATAAGGCGAAATTTATTTTACAACAAACTAGATTTGCATTCACCGGAACTAATTCAGGTTTGCACCCAGTCCATAGAAAAACAAATTAATTATATTATTTGAGAGAAATTAATATTATTCAAAATTAATTTTTCTTTTTATAACGAATCAAAAGAAAATAAAAAACTTTAATATTAATTATCAGAATTTTTATTTTTTAATATATTTGCAAAAGAAAACCAACCAAAATTCAGTATTATGAAAAAAAAATTACTTCTTATTCTATTTATACTGGGATTTATTTTTAGTGTAAGTGCCCAGTGGATTATACAGGCATCAGGTTTTGCGACACCAAACCGCGGCATTCGATACATCTGTGCCGTTGACACAAATGTAGTCTGGGCTACTGCTTACGACGGCAGCGTACAAAGTGCTCCCGAAATTCAGGAATTTACCCGTACTACCAATGGCGGTGCATTATGGCAGGCACATACCATTACCGGCTATACCGGATGGGGGCTGTCGATGATTTCCGCTATCGATAGTATGACCGCATGGATCCCCACATGGAATGGCGCCGGGGGCGGTGCTATTATTAAAACCATCGACGGAGGCGACACCTGGACCCAGGTCACAGATACTGAGTTCGCTGCACCTGCAGGCTTTCCCAACGTTGCCCACTTCTGGGATGCTAATAACGGCTTTGCCATGGGTGACCCGAACGGCGGATATTTTGAGATATACACCACCTCTGACGGTGGTGATACATGGACCCGCGTCCCGCAGGCTGACATTCCCAATCCAATCTCTTCGGCTGAATACGGAACAACCGGGTTATATTCCGTTGTAGGTGACATTGTATGGTTCACCACAGGTAAAGGACGAGTGTACAAATCGATAGACCGCGGTTATCATTGGACGGTTTCAGCGACACCGAACACCACCGATCAACTTAACATCGACTTCAAAGATGCCAATTCCGGCATTGTGATGTCTAACCAAAGCCCGTTCAATACCTATTATACCATTGACGGTGGAACAACCTGGCAGTTACTGCCTTTTACAGGAACACTTTATACCAATGATTTCTGCTATGTCAACGGGGCAGATTCTTCGTGGGTAAGCGTTGGCGCCGACATCACAGGCGGCAATGCAGGCGTTTCGTATAGCAATGACGACGGCAGTACCTGGTCGGTTTTTACCGGAACCGATACCGCTCAATTCCTTCAGGTTGCATTCCCATCGAACAAAATCGGGTACGCCGGCAGCTTCAACACTGATGCTGTGACCGGAGGTATGTGGAAATATGCCGGCAACGACTTTCCTACTGATTCATGTGCGGGCTTTGCTGCAAATTTTGCCCAAAGCATTGATATGGTGGATATGTATGTTTCCGGCCAGGTAGATTTCACTGACGCTTCCACCGGTAGCATAGCTAATTATTACTGGGATTTCGGTGACGGCAACACATCTTCGCTTAATAACCCGACAAATACATATGATTCTACCGGAACTTTTGATGTGATGCTTATCATCAGCGGACCCGGCGGATGTGCCGACACTGCATATTCGACTGTTGTGGTAATCAATACATCTTTTATATCAGAAAACTTTGAGCAATCCGGCGTAAAGGTTTATCCTAATCCGGCACATAATATTCTCAACGTAAATACCGAATGGGAAACCGGCACCATTGAACTGCTGAACAGCCTCGGACAATGTGTTTATCGTATGGAAAGCACACAGAGCCGCAATGTTATTGATGTTTCAGACTTCAAAACCAGTCTGTATTTCCTGCGCATTAGCAACAGCAAGGGAGCCACAATAGGCACGGTGAGTATTGTAAGGTAATCGGAAAATTCTGCACAACTGTCGCCTCGCATAATAAATTACAAAGCATTACTTTTTAATAACAGAAAGTGCAAATTCTATTCTTTTAATTGCCTCTTCTTTTCCAAGCATACTGATGATTTCAAACAGATCGGGGCCAAGGGATGCGCCTACAATGCAGATGCGCAAAGCGTTCATCACCTGTCCCATGCCAAGCTGTTTTTGCCGTACATATTCCGAAACGCTTTCTTTAAGCAGAGCCGCTGAGAAACCGGAGGCATTGTTAATTATTTCTTTTACTTCAGCGACA
>Ga0265296_1003759_pt1 | contig 13770 bp, 10 predicted proteins | sample MunlanPumphouse1_FD_189073 | JGI IMG/M metagenome (GOLD analysis project Ga0265296, IMG submission 189073) | Groundwater microbial communities from a municipal landfill in Southern Ontario, Canada - Pumphouse #1 | ecosystem: Environmental > Aquatic > Deep subsurface > Groundwater | place... | reverse complement strand
CCTCATCAGCTTGTTTCTATGCCTTGGGCTTATCAATAACCCTTTGGCTTGTGAGGCCGATCCTATGGGGTTAGATTAAATAACTCAAATTCATATTTTTTATGCTTTGGATAACCAACTGGAATGCGACATGGACTTGGCTAACCTCAACGCTTTTATTGCCATCGCCGAGACCGGCAGCTTCTCCGGCGCCGGCGAACGCCTTCATCTGACCCAACCGGCGATCAGCAAGCGCATCGCCGGTCTTGAGCAGCAATTGAAGGTGCGCCTGTTCGACCGCTTGGGCCGTGAAGTCGGCCTGACCGAGGCCGGTCGCGCCCTGCTGCCACGGGCATATCAGATTCTCAACGTGCTCGACGACACCCGCCGCGCCCTGACCAACCTGACCGGCGAGGTCAGCGGTCGCCTGACGCTGGCCACCAGTCACCACATCGGCCTGCACCGCTTGCCGCCTCTATTGAGGGAGTTCACCCGCCGCTACCCACAGGTTGCGCTGGATATTCAGTTTCTCGATTCGGAAGTGGCCTACGAGGAAATTCTCCACGGCCGCGCAGAACTGGCGGTCATCACCCTCGCGCCGGAGCCGCATACTCTGGTCAAAGCCACGCCGGTATGGGACGACCCGCTGGATTTCGTTGTCGCCCCGGAGCATTCGCTGATCAACAACGGTGCCGTCAGTCTGGCGGACATCGCCGGCCATCCGGCGGTTTTCCCCGGCGGCAACACCTTTACCCACCACATCGTCCAGCGCTTGTTCGAAGCCCAGGGCCTGACGCCAAACATCGCCATGAGCACCAACTACCTGGAAACCATCAAGATGATGGTCTCCATTGGCCTGGCTTGGAGCGTGCTGCCGCGCACCATGCTCGACGAACAAGTGGCAAGCATCGCATTGCCGGGCATACAGCTCACTCGCCAGCTAGGCTATATCTTGCACACCGAACGGACGCTATCGAATGCAGCAAGAGCCTTCATGGCCCTGCTGGATGCACAGATCGATCGGCCAGGGATCCCGGCCTGACTTGTGCTACTCCTATAGAGCCGCTCCTGTGCCTAACGCCACTCAGCTCAAGGCCCGCTGACAATGCCGAAATCTGTTGACCGAATTCCGCCGATGCCGCGAATCCAGGCTGTTGATCCGCGCCATTCCGAGCAGAGCTGGGAAAGCGCGCCGCAATTGCTCGCCGCGCTCAACGGCGCGCGGCTCGGTGCCTGGTATTGGGACATCGAGCGTGGGCAGATCAGCTGGTCGCGGGGCACCCAGGCGTTGTTCGGTTTCGATCCACGGCAGCCATTACCCGCCGACCTGGAATACCTCGACCTGTTGCCGCCGGAAGACCGCGCGAAAACCGTGCGCGCCTTCCACGCGGTGATCGCCGGCGCCCCACTGGAGCAGGCGATGCATCACCGCATCCGCTGGCCCGACGGCAGCCTGCACTGGCTGGAGATCAGCGGCAGCCTGCTGCCAGACAAGAACGGCCGGCCCCGAATGATCGGGGTGATTCGCGAAATCACCCACCAACGCCAACGCGAGCAGGCCCTGAGCAGCTCGGAGAAACGTTTCGCGACACTTTTCCACCTGTGCCCGAACATGGTTCTGCTGACCCGTCAGGATGACGGTCTGATCAGCGAGGCCAACCAGTATTTCGAAAGCCTGTTCGGCTGGCCGGTGCAAAGCGCAATCGGCCGCACCACCCTGGAACTGGGCTTGTGGGTGCACCCCGAGCAACGCGCCGAACTGGTGAAGAAAACCAAAGCCAAGGGCGAGCTGATCAGCATGGAAGTGCAGTTCCGCGCCAGCAATGGCCAGGTGCACGACGGCATCCTCAGCGCGCAGAAGGTCGAGCTCGAGGGCCAGCCCTATCTGCTCAGCACGTTCCTCGACACCACTGAACGCAAAGCCGCCGAACTGGCCTTGAAGGACAGCCAGGAACGCCTCGACCTGGCGCTGGATTCGGCGCAACTCGGCACCTGGGACTGGCACATCCCCAGCGGCATGCTTTACGGCTCGGCGCGCGCTGCGCAATTGCACGGGCTGGAGCCGATTCCATTCCATGAATCATTCGAGGAGTTTTTCGAAGGCGTGCCGGGCGAGGAACGCGACAGCATGCGCGACGCGTACCGCAGCCTGCGCGAAGGCCCCGCCGGCAATTATCAACTGACCTATCGCGTGCAATTGCCCGACGGCAGCTCGCGCTATCTGGAAAGCCGCGCGCGTCTCTATCGCGACGACAACGGCGCACCGCTGCGCATGGCCGGTACGTTGCTGGACATCACCGATCAGGTCGAGCGCGAACAGCGTCTGGTGGCTTCAGAAGAGAAATTCGCCACGCTGTTTCAGGTCAGCCCCGATCCGATCTGCGTCACGCGCCAGGAAACCGGGGAATTCATCGAGATCAATTCCAGCTTCAGCCAGACCTTTGGCTGGAGCGCCGCCGATGTGATTGGCCACACCGCCGAGGAAATCGGCCTGTGGGACGCCTCGGCGAAAAGCCTGCAACGCATCGAACGGGTGATTCGCGAACAAGGCCTGAGCAACGTGGCCATTCTGGTTCAGCACAAGGACGGCCAGTCGCTGACCTGCGTGATTTCCAGCCGGCAGATCAGCGTCGGCGACCAGCCGTGCATCGTCACCACCCTGCGCGACATCACCCAGCAACAACGCTCGGAAGCAGCGCTGAAGGCCAGCGAAGAAAAATTCGCCAAGGCGTTTCACTCCAGCCCCGACGCCATCACCATCACCGAGCGCGACACCGGGCGTTATCTGGAGGTCAACGACGGTTTCTGTCGCCTCACCGGCTACCGCGCTGACGAAGTGGTGGGCAAAACCGTTTATCAGGTGGGAATCTGGGCCGAAGAGAAACAACGCTCGACCTTACTCGCCGAGTTGCAGATCAAGGGCCGCGTGCATCATCAGGAAATGCTCGGGCGCAACAAGCGCGGCGAGTTGCTCACGGTGGAAGTTTCGGTCGAGCCGATCACCCTCAATGAAACCGCGTGCCTGCTGCTGACCGCGCGCGATGTCAGCCTGTTGAAGAACGCCGAAGCGCAGATTCGTCACCTGGCCTATCACGACCCGCTGACCAACCTGCCCAACCGCGCCCTGCTGATGGATCGCCTGAGCCAGCAGATCGCCCTGCTCAAGCGCCACAATCTGCGCGGCGCCTTGCTGTTTCTCGACCTCGACCACTTCAAGCACATCAACGATTCCCTCGGTCACCCGGTCGGCGACACCGTGCTGAAAATCATCACCGCGCGGCTCGAAGCCAGCGTGCGCATGGAAGACACGGTGGCGCGCCTCGGTGGCGATGAGTTCGTGGTGTTGCTCAGCGGCCTCGAAGGATCGCGCAGTGAAGTCAGCGAGCAAGTGCGCGCGCTGGCTGACACCATTCGCGAATTGCTTTCGGAGCCGATGTTCCTCGATGGCCAGCGCCTGCAAGTGACGCCGAGCATTGGCGTCGCGCTGATCCCCGATCACGGCTCGACCCCGACCGACCTGCTCAAACGCGCCGACATCGCCCTGTACCGGGCCAAGGATTCCGGGCGCAACACCACGCAGATGTATCACAACACCATGCAGAAAGCGGCCAGCGAACGCCTGCGCATGGAGACCGACCTGCGCCTGGCGCTGTCGCGCGGCGAGTTCAACGTGCACTTTCAGCCACAGGTCGATGCCCGCGACAACCGCATCATCGGCGCCGAAGCCTTGGTGCGCTGGAACCATCCCGAACTGGGTGCGCAGTCGCCCACCGAGTTCATCAAGGTACTGGAAGACAGCGGCCTGATTCTCGAAGTCGGCACGTGGATCCTCGATGAAGCCTGCAACGCCTTCAAACAACTGATCGCGTTAAAACTGGTCGACCCGCTCAACTTCAGCCTGTGCGTGAACATCAGCCCCCGGCAGTTCCGCCAGAACGATTTCGTCGAACGCATCGAACACAGCATGACCAGCCACGGCCTGCCCTGCTCGCTACTGAAACTGGAAATCACCGAAGGCATCGTCATCCAGAATCTGGAAGACACCATCAGCAAAATGCGTCGTCTGAAAAAGCTCGGCGTGAGCTTCGCCATGGACGATTTCGGCACCGGTTATTCGTCGCTGACTTACTTGAAGCGTCTGCCGGTAGACACCCTGAAGATCGACCAGTCATTCATCCGCGATGCGACCACTGACTCCAATGTTGCCGAGATCATTCGCGCGATTGTCGCGATGGCGCGCAGCTTGGAATTGGAAGTGATTGCCGAAGGAGTGGAGACGCCAGCACAACTGGCGTTTTTGCAGGGGCTGGAATGCCATTTGTATCAGGGCTATCTGCACAGCCGACCGGTGGGGTTGGAGGATCTGAAAAAACTGCTGCCCTGAATCGGCGGTCGCACAGACTGGCAACAGAGCAACAATTGCCACGGTTTGCGTCAGCCTGTAGGGTCGCGTTTTTTGCGCCGCTTCGAGATCAACCATGCAGGATGCATCCCTTCCCCGCCCGGCCCTGCTGGGCATCGACCTTGGCACCACCAACAGCCTGATCGCCGTCTGGCGTGAAGGCCGCGCCGAACTTATCCGCAACGCCCTCGGCGATGTGCTGACACCGTCGGTGGTAAGCCTTGATGAAGACGACACGATTCTGGTTGGCAAAGCCGCCCGCGCCCGCCTGACCACGCACCCGGAACGCACTGCCGCCGCGTTCAAGCGCTTCATGGGCAGCGACAGGCAAATCCAGCTCGGCTCTCGCCAGTTCAGCCCGGAAGAGTTGTCGGCGCTGGTACTTGGCTCACTCAAGCAAGACGCGGAAGCCTTTCTCGGCCAGGCGGTCACAGAAGCGGTCATTTCCGTACCGGCATATTTCAGTGACGAGCAGCGCAAGCGCACCTTGTTCGCCGCCGAACTGGCCGGGCTGTCCGTGACGCGCCTGATCAATGAACCGACCGCTGCCGCCATGGCGTACGGCCTGCACGAACAGAAGTTCGAACGCACGCTGATATTCGATCTCGGCGGCGGCACGTTCGACGTCACCGTGCTCGAATACGCATTGCCGCTGATTGAAGTGCACGCCTCCACTGGCGACAACTTTCTCGGCGGTGAAGACTTCACCGCCGCCCTGTTGCAGGCCTGCCTGAAACACTGGCAACTCACCCCCTCAACGATCGATGCACAAGCCATGGCCAGCCTCGGTGATGCCCTGGAACAGCTGAAATGCAAACTCGGCGAAGGCGCGCAGCACTTGAGCTGGCGGTATGCCGAGCAGACATTCGAATGGGAACTGGATGAAGCCGCTGCGGTGAAAATCTGGGAGCCGTTGCTGGCCCGCTTGCGCGCGCCAATCGAACAGGCTCTGCGCGATGCCCGACTGAAACCGCGCGACCTCGACAGCCTGGTGCTGGTCGGTGGCGCCACGCGCATGCCGGCGGTACAGCAAATGGTTGCCACGTTGTTTGGACGCCTGCCTTATCGGCATCTTGATCCGGACACCATCGTGGCGCTGGGCGCAGCGACGCAGGCGGCATGCAAGGCGCGGGACGGTGCGGTCGAGGAATTGATTCTGACGGATGTCTGTCCGTATACGCTGGGGATTTCGACCAATCGTGGCGAAGGCGTCAGTGGCGCGTTCTCGCCGATCATCGAGCGCAACACGGTGATTCCAACGTCACGGGTGCAGCGTTACTCGACGACGTTTGCGCAACAGACTGAAATCCGTATCGCGGTTTACCAAGGGGAACGCCCGTGGGTACGCGACAATATTTTCATCGATTCTTTCGACATCCAGTTCACCCCTAGTGAGCAGCTGCAGAGCCTCGATGTGCGTTTCAGTTATGACATCAACGGCCTGCTGGAAGTAGACGTCACGCTTCTGGAAACCGGCGAACGTTACGGCCACAGCATCGACCGCAGCCCGACCGGACTGGATGAACAGGCGCGCAGAGACAGCCATGCCCGGCTCGCGACGCTCAAAGTCCACCCTCGCGACGCCCTGCCCAACCGCACCCTGCTCGCACGACTGGAGCGAGCATGGATGCAAACTCTGGGCGACGAGCGTGCGCGCATTGCCGAGTGGATGGACACCTTCAACACCGTGCTTGCCGGCCAGCAAGCCAGCGAAATCGCCAGCCACCGCTCAGCGCTGAATGAGGCGCTGGACCAGATGCGTCTTTAACCGTTCAGTTGCCGTAAAGCAGCCTGCAACCCGCCGGACAACATATCTGCCCCACTGTCCGGCGGCACGCCATAGCGGTTAGGCAGTTTGTCTCCCGGAAAGCCGAACAACACCAGCGGCAGGAATGGCAGAAACGGCGACAATCCCAGAAATATCAGCAGTGTCGGTATGCCCCGGCCCATATCGTGCAACCGCCGTAGAACTGCCGCGAACAACAGCAGCACGCCAAGCAAAAAGATGACCATCCCGCCAATCGTCGTGCCCGTTATCAGCCCGGCTATTGGGGTTACCACTACGCATCCCAGGACCTGAGCGATAAAAGCTCTGCGCCCCAGCCGTGATCCGAGGCGCCAGAAAGCTTTCGCTGGTACTGGCTGGACATCACTGTTGGCTAACAGCAACCGCTCCGACCACGACAGCAACGCGCACAGTGCCAAGCGCAAACCGACGCTGTTCTGCACGTCATCCTTACCCTGCTGCAGCTGCCGCAATACTCGCGTTTTCGGCACTCCGGCAGCGCCGTAGCGAATCAAGCTTTTGAGCGCATCCAGCGCCTCATAGGCCAATAGTTTGTCGACACCGAAATCCGTCAACACCTTGCGCGGTGGCCACACCGGTTCGCCCTTGATCAGACCGTCGCGAAAGCCTTCGAACCAGTCATCCTCGCAACTGACCGCTTCAATCGACTGCAACAACGCCCGGTGCTGCTCGGCGCTCAGGCTTGGATCGTGGTAGAGCACGCCCCAGAACATCAACAAGCCCAGCAGGTCATCGCCGCACGCCGCACGGTCACTTTCGACGCAGGTGTAAAGCAGGGTATTGGCGGGCAGCCTGGCGCTGTCGAGAGCCTGCTCGACACTGAACAACTGTTGCACCAGCAAACCGTGCACAGGATCGTCACCCTGCAGCCAGCCGAGCAAACCGGCGCAATTGCCCTGCTCACGCAGCAAGCGCCGCAATAGCGGCTGCAGTCGGCTCAAAGGATGCGCAGGATTGAACGGCAAACGCTCCAGACACTGCGCATCAATCAATTGCAACCAGCGCTCGGGTTGTTCCAGCAATGCCAGCAAAAACACGGTTTGAGCGTGCCAATCCCAGATGGCCGCTCCCAAACCGATCGGCGGCAAACCTGTCGCGCGCCGACTCAACTGGAGCATGAGATCGAGTTGCGACAGGTCATTGCCGTCTTTGACCGCACTCAGCTCGAACGCGTCGGCAATGCGTGCAAGCGCCGTGTCGCTATAGGGCCGCAAGCGCTGCAACCACAGACGACAAACCTTGTGCAGCGCACCTTCGGACAACGCGAGAGGCAATTGCGGTGAAAGTGTTTGCGAGTCAGTGAAAGCGCTCATGGCCTGCGCAACAGGCGCCTTGGCCAGCCAATGCAGATGTTGCCTGGCCTGATACTTCAGGCCGCTCAATACCAGGCATTCCAGCGCGTCCACCGGCAGCGGTTCGTCGACAATCTGCTGCAACAAGGCCGAATCACCACGATGCAGCGCCCAGGCGTGCCGGTACAGACGCAGCAAACGGCTGTCGTGGTTTTCGCCGATCAACTGCGCGAGCAATGGCAACTCGTCGCCCGCCATGCGCCAATCAACAAAGCTTTGCGCCAGTGCATCAAGCTTGAGCCGTCCGACACCCAACCAACGGGTCAAGGTCTCGGGCCGTTGTGACGGACTGCCATACACTTGGCACTCAGCACCCAGTTCGTCCGGCCAAACGGCGCAGTCCTCCAGACGATCGAACGCCTGAATCAGCAACGGCAGAAAGGTCGGCTGACGCTTGGCACACAGCTCCAGCAAGCGACTCTCTGCCGCGGGATGGCGATGTTCGCTCCAGAGCCGAATCCAGCATGGAAACGCTTGATCGTCGTGCCCCAACAGACTGTACTGACACGCCAGCAGGTACAGCCAGTCGACGTTATCCGGCGCGGCATCGTGCTGTTCGGCACAGCACTGCAGGAACGTCGGCGCGCCCATGCCCGCTTGGGTGAACTGCACCAGCAACCGCTTGAGGTACGCGGCATCGTTGGGCAACGGCAAGCACGTGTGCCGACTGGCGAACTCGGCGAACTCGTGAAGCGGACGCTGAGTAAAGATGAAATCGAGGCTACGGGCATACCACAGCGACTCGGTCTGTGCCGGCTCTGACCAGGCGCTCATCAGATCCGTGTCGAACGGGTCGGGCGTCTTGATGCGCTGCAAAAAGCCTTCTACCGCTTGCGCATCGTCGAATGCCAGATCGAGCAATTGCTGGTCCCAGGCCATGCGCTGCGCCAACAGATTCGCACAACGGTAGGACAACGGACCGGCGCCGGACATTCGGTGGTACAAGCCCCAGTTGAGGTCATCAAAAACCTCCAGTGACAAGGCATCCAGCGTCCGGACAAATGCCTGCCATGCCGCGTAGTTGAAGCGTCGCGCGGGATCATCCAGCAGCGCACAGAAATCCAGGAAAGCTTGAGGCGCCCGAACGACATTGGCTTGTGCAGCGTCGATCTCGTCTCCAGCCTCTTCCTCCTCTTCACGGGCCAGACGCAGGGCACTCTCGTAGGCCATGCGTAGCGCTTGAAAACCTTCCGGATCGGTTTCCGGATGATGCGCCGGCAAACGGGCGCGATAGGCGCTGCGAATCAGGGTTTCGTCAGTAGTCGGCTCAATGCCCAGTCGAATCCAGCAACTCATGACCAGTCGAACTCCCCAAGCGATGCCGGACGAGACGGCGGATCAATATCCATGTGCCATGGCAGATCGGCAAGAAAGTGTGGAATGTTTTGCGCAAGGCCTCGGGCAATCCTGGTGTTGAAAGCGCTGGTGCCCTCACGACTCATCTCGACCGCCAGTTCATCATCGCTTCTACTCATGCAGCACCAAAAGGTTCGTCCCACCAGAAAGCCGTTGAAGTAAGCCATCCAGCTGCCGTAATGAAACTGCGCCCTCAACGCCAGACGACTGTGCAACCAGTTGCTCTCGGCCAGATCGATCCATTGATTACGTACGGCGCAGCGCAACAGAAAGCCCATCCGGCCGTAATCCCAGGACAAGATGCCGCCGGGACCACAGCTGCCGAAGGTACGGCTGGCAAATTCATGCAGGACGCGCTCGCGCGGGTTCAGCTCATTGAGCAACGACTGCCATTCACTCGGCAGGCATCGCTGCCACGCCAGATAGGCCCCGCTGAGATGCTTGGCATGGCCGTCGTCGGTCATCCATCCGAGCATGTCGAACAACTGTCGCCGATCATCGATACCCCAACTTTCCTTGAGGTTGATGTAACGATCGTTGCAGAACGCCGGGTCGTCATACCCGGCGCCGGTGTTGAGCGCGGCCATTGGTGCGGACAACGCGCACAGCCAGCGCTGTTGAATCTCGTCCATGAAAAAAGGCTCCAGGCCGACCGCTGGGAAATGGGGGCCGGCAAAACTGCGCAGATTGTAAAGAGCCCCGACAACAGCGGCAAACCCTGCATCGCTTTGACTGCGCGCACAAAAAAGGCCCCGACGTATCGGGGCCTTTCGTTCAGCGGCTTATCGCCGGTTCGGGCGATTGTGTGTCAGCACATGAATCAATGCTGCAACGCCGGCTGCTGCGCTCCATTGATCGGGATGCGCTTGGCTTTCGCTTCTTCCGGGATCACACGGAGCAGGTCGATGCTCAGCAGGCCGTTGCGCAGGGCAGCGTCCTTGATCTCGATGTGATCGGCCAGACGGAACGACAGCTTGAAGGCTCGCTGGGCGATGCCTTGATGCAAGAACGTGACGCTCTCGTCAGTGTCACGCTTGCCGCCACTGATGGTCAGCACACCCTTCTCGACTTGCAGGTCCAGGTCTTCTTCCTGGAAACCGGCGGCCGCAACGACGATACGGTATTGGTCATCACCGTGTTTTTCGACGTTGTAAGGTGGGTAGCTGCTGCCTGGCTCGTTGCGCAGGGCGGTTTCGAACAGGTCGTTGAAACGGTCGAAACCTACCGAGGAACGGAACAGTGGTGCGAGAGAAAATGCAGTACTCATGATTCAAATCTCCTGAAAACAATCAGCAAGGTTTTGTGTCTCCGCGACCCGAATTCGGCATCGCGTAACCCTTAGATAGGGACCGCTGTTTTGATTTCAAGAGATTATTTTGAGATTTTTTATGCGGCCTCGACGAGCGGCAATCCGAGCAGACGCGAGACTTGATCCGGCTCGGTTTCACGGCGCAGAACGGTGAAAAGCTCGGCGGCTTCCGGGTAGTTCCGTGTCAGCATGGCCAGCCATTGCTTGAGGCGACCGGGCGATTGGCGCGCGGTCATTTGCGCCTTGGCCTGCAGCCAGAAGTCCTGAATCAGCGGCATCAGCTCGGCCCAGGTCATCTCGACGACCTCTTCGCCAGCGCGCGCCGCAGCGATCTGCCGAGCGAGATCCGGGCGGGAGACCAGACCCCGACCGAGCATAATGTCTTCCACGCCACTGATTTCGCGGCAACGGCGCCAGTCTTCGACGCTCCAGATATCGCCGTTGGCGAACACCGGCACCTTGACCACATCCTGCACACGCGGGATCCACTCCCAATGCGCCGGCGGTTTGTAACCGTCCATTTTCGTCCGCGCATGTACGACGATGTGCTCTGCCCCGCCTTCCGCCAGCGCCGTGGCGCAGACCAGCGAGCCGTCAGGACTGTCGAAACCCAGGCGCATTTTCGCGGTGACCGGGATGTGCGCCGGTACGGCGCGACGGACATGTTCGACGATCTGGTTGAGCAGCTCCGGCTCCTTGAGCAGCACGGCGCCGCCGCGGGATTTGTTGACGGTCTTGGCCGGGCAGCCGAAGTTGAGGTCGATCACCTCAGAACCGAGTTCGCAGGCCAGCGCGGCGTTTTCCGCCAGGCAAACCGGATCGGAACCGAGCAACTGCACGCGCAGCGGCACGCCGGACGCGGTGCGAGCACCGTTGAGCAGCTCGGGGCCGAACTTGTGGAAGTACGCCGGGGTGAGCAACTGGTCGTTGACCCGAATGAATTCGGTCACGCACCAGTCGATGCTGCCAACGCGGGTCAGCACGTCGCGCAGGATGTCGTCGACCAACCCTTCCATGGGCGCCAGAGCAATTTGCATGGGGAAACACTACTTGAAGAAAAAACGTGCGGCAGTTTACTGGATATCGTGGAAGACCGCAGGACAACACATCTCTCTGTGGGAGCGAGCCTGCTCGCGAAGACGGTCTGTCAGTTGACGCATGCGTAACTGACCCGATGCTTTCGCGAGCAGGCTCGCTCCCACAGGGTGAGATTTACATCGCCTCTGCAATCTGGATCGCCGGGCCATAGCCTTCGATAAATTCCGCCGGCATGCGCTTGGGCTTGCCGGTCGACAGCTCGATGCAGACAAATGTGGTCTGCGCGCGCAGCAGGGTGGCGTTGTCACTGGGGCGTTTGAGCTGGAAATGCCGGGTCATTTTCAGGCGCTGATCCCAATCGACGATCCAGGTCGCCAGTTGCAGTTCATCGCCTTCATAGGCTGCGGCCAGATAATCGATTTCATGGCGGACAACGGCCATCGCCCGATCCAGCCGCCGATACTCGACCAGGTCCAGGCCGAGGCGCTGCGAATGGCGCCATGCACAGCGCTCGAGCCAGGTCACATACACCGCGTTATTGGCGTGCCCGAGCCCGTCGATGTCTTCGGCGCCTACTTGCAGATCAATGGTAAACGGCGTTGCCCGATCCCAGCCCATGCCCCACTCCCGGTCAAAGTATTCAACCGGGGCAGTGTAACGGAGCTCAGGCCGATTGGCGCGCCTGAAGGCTGCGACCGGCAAGCAGTGATAACACACCATCAATCACTCGAGGGTCGGCCAGTACCCGTTGATGACCGCCACTTTCCAGGCGCAGCAGGCGGCTGTCGAACCAGGCTTCGTGAATCAATTGCGATTCTTTGAACGAGACAAAATTGTCGTCCTCGGCATGCACGATCAAACCGGGCATATCCAGTTGATAGTGAGCCACGTCGAGCGTCGCGGCGCGCATGCCGACGTCCTGCTCGACTTGACGGATGAACGCAGAACGCGCGCGCGGCGGCATGCCGACCATGCGCGCAAAACCGCGCAGCACGCCGAGAATCCGCGACGGTGCGGCGATGCTGACCAGGGTTTCGGTGCGCAGACCCAATTGCACGGCGAGCATCGCGCTGGCGCCGCCCATGGAATGGCCGATAACCGCTTGCAGCGGCGGCAATTCGGCAGCCGCTTCAAGCATGGCGCGGGCGAACAGCACTACATTGGCTTCGCGCCCAGGGGAGCGACCGTGAGCCGGACCGTCGAGCGCGACGACGGTATAGCCGGCATCGACCAGAGCATTGATCAGCGAGGCGAACTGCGTTGGCCGCCCTTCCCAACCATGCATCAGCAACACTGTCGGGCCTTGGCCCCAGCGCAGCGCCGACAGGCCGAAGCGCAACGTGATGCGTTCGGAGCTGGCCAACAGCGGCAGCTCCCAATCCCGCAGCGGTAGCGCGCGGGGCGTCATGAACGCCAGACGCATTTTGCTCGCCACCAGCTTCGGTGCAAACCAGCCCAAGGTACCGTTAACGCCACGAACCCACTTCAACGCGTTCATCGCACTCTCCTCAGGCTTGTTGCCTTCAGGTCAACGCACCGTCGACTTGGCGGCGCGCAGCAATCGATCGGATAACTCTCCCGGACCCAGCGCCCTGGCCAAGGCCAGACCACCAACCATCAACGCGACATCGGCCAAAGCCTTGTCGGTGTCTTCAGGGCTGGCGGCCAGTTGCGCGACCATCAGCTCCAGATGCTCGTTCAGCGCGATGCGGAACGACTCCGGCAAACGCCCCAATTCGCCAATCGAGGCCGGAATCGGGCATGCGGCTTCGCTGGAATCCCGGTGTTTGCGTGACAGGTAGAACGCAGCGACCAAAGCGCGACGCTCTTCGCCGGTCAGCTCGGCGTCCATGTCGGCAATCAGGTCGCGACGCCGGCCCAGCAGTTGCTTGAACGCTTCGAGCATCATCGCGTCCTTGCTTTCGAAGTGGGCGTAGAAGCCGCCGACGGTCAGGCCGGCTGCGCCCATCACTTCGCCCACGCTCGGGTCAGCCGGGCCGCGCTGAATAAGTGCGGCGCTGGCAGCCTTAAGGATGCGTTCGCGGGTTTGAGCTTTTTTATCGTTCATCGTTGCCTCCGAATATTACGACTAGAATATTATTCGCATAATAATATTCTGCAAGTCATGAATATGACCGCTGGTCTGAAGCACAGTGTAAGGAAAAAGGAGAGTTGGCCAAACGCCGGACAAACAAAAGGGTCATTCAATAATTGAATGACCCTTATAAAATCCCGCAGAGCGGGTAATCGTGGCGTCCCCTAGGGGACTCGAACCCCTGTTACCGCCGTGAAAGGGCGGTGTCCTAGGCCACTAGACGAAGGGGACACAAACCCTTCTATACAACTGATCAGTGCTGAGAGCTGATCGATTCAAGGCCGGTGTGGCCAGACCTTGAACTGTAAAATTGGTGGAGCTAAGCGGGATCGAACCGCTGACCTCCTGCATGCCATGCAGGCGCTCTCCCAGCTGAGCTATAGCCCCGGATTTTTCGCCTCGCGGCGGAGTGATCTCTTGCAACATCACTTC
>Ga0265296_1003758_pt1 | contig 13771 bp, 12 predicted proteins | sample MunlanPumphouse1_FD_189073 | JGI IMG/M metagenome (GOLD analysis project Ga0265296, IMG submission 189073) | Groundwater microbial communities from a municipal landfill in Southern Ontario, Canada - Pumphouse #1 | ecosystem: Environmental > Aquatic > Deep subsurface > Groundwater | place... | reverse complement strand
TATGATGAGAAGCCTTATTCCGGTGAAAATGTATTCGGGCAACGGCGCTGCTGCAGTTGAACTCCCTTACGGCCGCCAGAATTTCTCGATGGTGATCATACTTCCTGATAATTCATTAGGAGAATATCTTACGGATTTTGACAAAGCGGATTGGAGTAGTATAACTGCCGCTTTGGATGCTATAACGGAGCCTGGGGAAGCTGAAATGATCGTGCCGAAATTTAAATTCGATTATGAGAAATACCTGAACGATCAGTTGAAAACACTTGGAATGATGGATGCTTTTGATCCATACCTGGCAGATCTTTCCGGCATTTCCGATGCGGATATTTACGTGGATTTTGTAAAACAGAATACTTATGTTGATGTGAACGAAGAAGGAACGGAAGCGGCCGCGGTTACAACGATCGGTATCAAGGAAGTAAGCATGCCGCCTTCATTTACCGTTGACAAGCCGTTCATTTTCGCGATAAGGGAAAGGACAACGAATACATTGCTGTTTATAGGTAAGGTTGAGAATCCGACATATTAAAAAAGTTTCTCGCTGATTTTCGCAGATTAAAGACGAAGATTCACACAGATCACTATATGAATGCAGCATCAATAACCATCTTCACCTTGATTTTATTGGTCATGTTTACAGCATGCGAAAAAAAAGAAGATTATATGGGTGAAGGTGTTATTACAGGATTTGACCCCAGGGACTGTGCATGCTGCGGAGGATTGCTGATCAACCTGAACAGCAGTTTCACTGAATTGATTACTGATAGCACTTACCAGGTCGATCATGTCCCGGGGAATTTCAACATTGATGTGAATACGGTTTTCCCGGTTCTCATCAGGTTGGATTATGAAAGGACAAATGCCCTTTGTGGCAAAACGATCGATATTATCAGGTTTGAAATAAAATAATCAAGCTCCCCGGATCATCAATTCTTCCATCTTTTTCGATAGTTCCCAGAGGACAATCCCTGCACTGATAGCAACGTTGAACGAATGTTTCGTGCCAAATTGCGGGATTTCTATGCAGCCATCAACAAGAGGAAGCAATCCTTCCTTTACCCCAAAAACTTCGTGGCCAAATATGAGGGCGATTTTCGACCCTAATTCAGGCTGAAACTGCTCCAGCGGAATGCTTTCATCAACCTGCTCAATAGCATAAACCATGAAACCTTCTTCTTTTAACAAACTGACCGCTGCTGCAACATCCTGGAAGTATTTCCATTCCACTGATTCCGTAGCTCCCAGGGCGGTTTTGGAAATATCCTTGTGTGGCGGCCTCGCTGAAATGCCGCAAATATAAATGCCGGAAACCCGGAACGCATCGGCAGTCCTGAAAATCGATCCCACATTATAAGCGCTGCGCACATCATCCAACACGATAATAACCGGCATCTTATCAGAGTTTTTGAACTCTTCGGCCGACAGTCGGTTAAGTTGAGCCATTGACAGCTTTTTCATAGAATGCTAAATTAATCTTATTTTTGCTTTACCCAAAGAATCCTCATTTTGAGCAACGATCCCGATATCATTGACACCCCGTTGATGCGGCAATATGCCACCATCAAGGCCAAATACCCGGATGCACTTCTGCTATTCCGCGTGGGTGATTTTTATGAAACCTTCGGTGAGGATGCGGTCAAAACATCAAAAATACTGGGTATCGTGCTTACCAGGCGTGCTAATGGCGCGGCTTCCTATGTCGACCTGGCCGGGTTTCCCTATCACGCCCTCGATACCTACCTGCCTAAACTGGTCAGGGCCGGACAACGGGTAGCAATTTGTGATCAGCTTGAAGACCCTAAACTGACCAAGAAGATTGTTAAACGGGGTGTAACGGAACTGGTTACACCCGGGGTTTCTTACAACGATAAGGTACTGGATCATAAGGAGAATAATTTCCTTTGCAGCCTGCAGTTGGGAGATAAGGTCTCCGGCATCGCTTTTCTCGACATTTCAACCGGTGAATTTTATGCCGCCCAGGGTAATAATGATTATATCGATAAGCTTTTGCAGGGTTTCAAGCCCAGTGAGGTTATAATCCAGAAAAGCAAGCGGGAGCGTTTCCAGCAGCTTTTCGGGAACAAATTTTACACTTATACTTTTGATGACTGGGTATTTACGGAAGATTTCGCGAAAGATATCCTGACTGCCCATTTCGGCACCACTTCGCTGAAAGGCTTCGGCGTGGAGGATATGCCCCATGCGGTGGTGGCCGCAGGCGGTGCTTTCCATTACCTGGCTGAAACGCACCACGATAAAATCCGGCATATCGTCAAAATTTCCCGGATTGAAGAAGACAAATATGTCTGGCTCGACCGGTTCACGGTACGCAACCTGGAACTGGTCAGCTCGATCAACGAGAAGGGCAGGACCCTCATGGACGTGATCGACCGGACGCTGACACCGATGGGATCAAGGATGATGAGGCGGTGGATCGTTCTGCCGCTCAAGGAACGCAAGCCCATTGAAGAAAGGCTGGATATCGTGGAATTCCTGATGAAGCATAACGAGTTTGCTGAAACCCTGAGTAAGCAATTTAAGCTGACCGGGGACCTGGAACGGCTCATCTCGAAGGTTGCAGTGAGCAGGATTACGCCGCGCGAAGTAGTACAATTTAAAAGAGCCCTTTATGCCGCTGAAGAGATTAAGAATATATGCGAAAGGACCGGACATGCTGCCCTTCAGAAGATTAGCGAGCAGTTGAACCCCTGCAAGATAATACGTGACCGCATCGAAAACGAAATTCAGGACGATCCGCCTACCGCGGTAAGCAAAGGAGGTGTGATGAAGAACGGGGTTTCGCCCGAATTGGATGAACTGAGGGGATTGCTTTTTTCCGGGAAAGATTATCTTCAGAAGCTACAACAGCGGGAGATTGCCCGCACCGGGATCACTTCGCTGAAGGTGGGCTATAATAACATCTTCGGCTATTATCTTGAAGTAACCAATTCACATAAAGACAAGGTTCCTTCAGAATGGAACCGCAAACAGACGCTGGTCGGCGCGGAACGTTACATCACCGAAGAGCTGAAGGATTACGAACAGAAGATACTCGGGGCGGAAGAAAAGATCCTCGTCCTTGAAAGCCGCTTGTACGATGAACTGATCCAGGACCTGGCCGATTACATCCGCCCGGTGCAGCTAAATGCCAACTGGATAGCCCATCTCGACTGCCTGCTGTCCTTTGCCGTCATTGCCAAAGAAAATAATTACCGCCGTCCTGAGATCAACGACAGTTTTGAAATCGAGATCAAAGAGGGCCGCCACCCGGTCATTGAACTAGAATTACCGTTAGGGGAGAAATATGTTTCCAACGACATCAGTCTTGATCACGAAAAGCAGCAGATCATCATCATCACAGGGCCAAACATGTCGGGTAAATCGGCTTTATTGCGCCAGGCGGCACTGATTGTGCTGATGGCCCAGTTAGGCTCTTTCGTCCCGGCAGAGGAGGCGAAGATCGGGTTAGTCGACAAGATATTCACCCGTGTCGGGGCATCGGATAATATCTCTTCCGGGGAATCGACATTCATGGTGGAGATGAACGAAACTGCCAGCATCCTCAACAATATAAGCACCCGCAGCCTGATCCTGCTTGACGAAATTGGCCGTGGCACCAGCACATACGACGGCATTTCGATCGCCTGGGCGATCACCGAATTTCTTCACGAGCACCCTGCATACCGGCCCAAAGTGCTCTTTGCCACACATTACCATGAGCTGAACGAGATGGCTGCCACACACAAGCGGATACGGAACTACCATATATCGGTTAAAGAGATTGGCAACCAGGTGATCTTCCTGCGCAAATTATGCAAGGGAGGCAGTGAGCATAGCTTCGGTATCCATGTGGCCCGCATGGCCGGCATGCCGCCGAAGGTCATCGAAAGGGCCAATGAATTACTCAAACTGCTGGAGCGTTCTCATAGCAACGACGAACTGGCAAAGATGGCCAAAGAGCTCGCCACAACCGATAAAGACCAATTCCAGCTTTCCTTTATTCAGCTTGATGATCCTCTTTTGGAACAGATCAAGCAGGATATCCTGCACACCGATATCGACAATCTTACACCTCTCGAAGCGCTGATGAAGCTGCATACGATCAGGAAACGGCTTGGAGGAACAGAGACATGAAAAATCGTCTATCGTCCTTATTGATCCAATAGCGTATAAAGCTCTTTCAAGTCAGGGGATAAGATGACTTCAGTTCTGCGATTGCCGGCACGTCCTTCAGCTGTTTCATTCGTTTTTACGGGGTGAAATTCTCCTCTGCCTGATGCCGTGATACGATTCGAATCAAAGCCATTGTCTTTTGTCAAAATACGTACAATGGATGTGGCTCTTGCTGTGCTGAGATCCCAATTATCTTCAAATAGATTTGTTTTAATGGGGACATTATCCGTATGGCCTTCAATCATCACAGTGATGTCTTTGGTACTGTTAAGCACCTTGGCAAGAGATTTGAGCGCTTCTTTTCCTTGAGGATTAACCACATCGCTACCCGATTTGAACAGCAATTTTTCTTCGAGCGAAACATAAACGTTTCCGTCTTTAATGTAAACGTATAGCTCATCAGTTTTATAATTCATCAGCGCATCGGCTATTGAATTTTTAAGCTTGGTCATCACCCCGATAGCTATCAGGATAGAGGGCTTTTTCATTTAAACGATTTGAATCGCTAAAGTGCCATTTTGATTGTACATATGATTTATATTAGTTTGTGAATATTATTCTTTATGCTTCTCCTTATTGTTTTTTGGTTTCCCGAATCACAATCTCAAGCAGGGCATGACGCTTTTTGGCATCCTGAATCAGGGAATCAGCGTTATCCTGACCGATAGCAAAACAGGTCTTGATTGTTTCGCGGATTTGCATACCCTCTTGCAGTAGTTCTTCGGGCATCAATCGCTCAAATTGTTCATGATATTTCCCTGTTAGCAAATCATCAATAGAGGACCCTTTCAGCAATTGTCCCTTGCGGTTAATCCAGCCCATGTCAAGTAATTGGGTAATAAAAGACGGCACTTGTTTATTTTTAAGAAAAGTCTGAAAATAATCCATCACTTTACGGGTGAACCGCCGTCGGATTTCCTTGACAATCAGTTTGACAATCAATTTATCAAGGTCATCGCTCAGTTTTTGATACTGTATTAAATCTGTCGTCCCTTGTTGCGCCCGTTCGAGAACTTCGCTGGGAACAATACGAATTGAAATTTCCATCATCTTTTGTCCTTCATCACTCAGCGCGTATTGAATATCCATGCTCATGCCCTTCATCTCACGGATCAGTTTCCGCCTTTCTTCCGGTGAACAATCCACCGATAGCCGCTCTCCGTGCTTTTCCATGTCCAAAATCGTCTTAACCAAGCCTGAACCCGCTTGCGGGAAGAAAAGATTTGCAACGCGATAAAGAGCAAGTAGTTTTTCCGTGGAAACTTTTTCAGCGTTAAGGTAAAGCGGTGAAAACAGAATAGGATTGGCTCGTAATAACGAAGGTTTCTGAGGCATATTGTTCCACTTTAGGCGTTATAAATTGCTCCAATACTGCGGAATGGAAGGCGATAAATAACATAAGAAACCAAAAAATCCGTTTCAAGCATTTTATCCAAAAGGTGCATAACGCCCATAAAAACAATGGGCAATTCTCCTTTTTGAAGTGTGCTTGTAATACGTTTTAAGATGAATTTATCCCTCACTGTTAGTAGTTCCCTGCTTTTAACCTGGTATTCTGCAATTGTCTCCTTCCGATCCTTATCAGAATTTTTCATCAGTAGTTTATTAAGCAGATCGTATTCCCGTATTAGTAAATCTATGTTTTCCGTGCCCTCAAATTTCGCCTTCTTCTGTATTAAATCTAAAATAAACAAGAAATTAGGACTGCCACTCTCGGCAAGTCGCGTAATTATTTCTAATTCATTACCGCACACCGGCACACCATCCTGATAAATGCGTGTCTGATTCCAGGGTAAGTTTAGTTCTTCTATTTTGGCAGCAATTCCCTCCCACATTTCATCAACTGCCGACAGTTCCTTATCGATTCTTCCTCTTTTTATATCATTTTTTTCATTTCCGTGCAGGATTGAAGCTATGCGTCCTGAATCTTCCCGTGCATGCAGAATAGGCACATAAATAAGTCTTCTGAGATCTTTCATCATTTTCGCTCCTTCATTTAAAGTTCAAGCGCCTTGCTGATTATGTTTACCAAATCTTCATTTTCAAAAGGTTTGCTTAAGTATTCGCTGATATTAAGGTCAGCCGCGTCCCTGATGGTATCAGGACATCCATTCGTAAATTCTTTTACTTCTGTGAAACCAGTTTGCCTGATTGTATTATTTTATTATTGCTGATCACTTTGTAGAAATAAATTCCTGAAGGAAGATTACTTGTTTCAAGAGTGGTTAATTGTTTAGTGAGGGTTGTATTCATCACCTCTTTTCCCAAAACATTATACATCCTCAATTCAACTTCCTTAATTTGCGATGCATCATTTATCATGATGGTTGTGGATGTACTGAATGGATTCGGGTAAATGGTAACTGCTTCATTTGTATTTGCTGCATCAAAAGGAGCAATGCCTGTTGGATTGCAACCGGGAGGCATGGTGGCAGTTATTGCAGAGGTATTTAAAGCACCTGTGGTTGTAAGCGATCTGCCATCAAGTGTAACTCCATTATTTAAGCTGATCGCGCCATTGTTGCAAATAATCGTTCCCCTGAAAACCGAATATTCATTTATGTCCACTGCGCCTTCAACCATCCAATACACATTTTGTTCCTGCGTTCCGTTAATCAAAATAACTTTTGAATACGTGCTTGTTGAAAGGGCACCGTTTATCTGGATAACAAATACAGCATTTGCATTACCTTGTGCATTGAGGTAAAGTGTATCTGTAAATGTTGCAGCAGCGTTCATGAGGTAAGTATGTGGTGTAAGAACCAGGTTGTTACCAAACTGTGCAGGATACAGCAGCTCAATATCATAAGGCAGTGTGTTCAGATAATTATAGACATCAAGCAAATCGGCTGCACATTGTGCTGTAGAAGCATCCGGAATGGGATGAATAGTACCTGTTACTAACAGCGGATCGAAGCCGGTGGTTAAACCGACATTCGTTCCAATATCACCCGTAACATACGTTATACCGGTGTTTGTAACCGGCCCGTCAGAAGAAAATATTGCATAACATTCTGTGGAGGCAAGTGCGGGAGCCGTTGGTCCTGTAAGATAAGGACTTCCGCAACCGATGGGTGTATATGCCAGCACTCCGTCAACAGTAATAGCTCCAGTAGTAGAAAGCGCTCTTCCTTCAAGCGTGTCGCCAGTGTTCATGTTAATTGCCGCGTTGTTCGCAATAACAGTTCCCCTCATGGTAGTTCCTGCAGCCATGCTTACCAAACCTTCCACTTTCCAAAATACATTACATGCCAATGCTCCATTAATTAAATGGACTTTAGAAAAAGCGTTTGTGGAAAATGCTCCTTGTATCTGAAAAATAAATACCGCATTCGCATTTCCTTGTGCATTTAAAGTAAGATCTAAGTTCAATGTTGCTTCACCGGATATGGAGTAGACACCTGCATTAAGAATCTGTCCATTTCCAAGCAAAGGTGCAGGAAAGAAAGTTGGAACGGTACTGTTCAGCTGATTGTAGGCAATCAGCAAATCTGCTGCACATTGCGCGCTTGCACCATCATTGTCGTGCATCACACCGTTCACATTTCCGAAACCGGTGCTGGAACCGCTGTTCGTGCCTACATTGCCTGTAAGCTGCGAAATTCCCGTATTGCTCACTGCCCCAACACTAGAAAAGAGAACGAATTCAGCAGCAGTTCCCAGAGGAGGTGCTTGTGCAAAATTTAGAATTGGTATCAAAGGCAGTATAACTGCAGTTAATACATTGAGTAGTTGTGTTTTCATTTTAATAATTTTTATTTGTGAATAAATTTTCACAGAACAAAGGTCAGCACCTTTAAACACGTGAGTGTTACGCAATTATTGAAAAGAGTTACAACATTCACACATTTTTAAGTGTGCTGCGTTTTTTGCGTTTGAGCGATTTAAAAAAAGAAGGCGTTAAACCTGTTATCTTTTTAAATTGATGGGAAAGATGTGCTACACTGCTGTAATGGAGTTTCCAGGCAATTTCAGTAAGGTTGAGTTCGTCATAAATGATTAACTCTTTTACCATTCAATGTTGTGCGTGAGGATATATTGTTCAATGGTGATGCCTGTTACTTCTGAAAAAAGTTTAGCGAGATAGGTATAGTTGAGCTTCTCACTGAGGTAATCTGAAAAATTTATTTTCGGACGCTCGTTTGCATAATCACAATGCTTAATTAAGGAAACTGCGGGGAAAGAAAAAGAGGCTGGCCTTTGCGGCAGCCTCTTTTGAGATTTTGATTCCTTTAATTTATTGTGGCTGTGTAACAGTATTCATTTGAAGAGTTACCGCAGTTTGTGCCAACATCCTTCCGTTTATTGAACCGCCTGTCTGCAAATTAATACCTGTCATCCCCAAAATGATCCCTTCAAAATGACTTGTCGTTCCGAAGGTAACGGCGCCGGATACCTGCCAGAAAATATTCTTGGCTTGTGCACCTCCGGTCAAGGTAATATTCACCGCAGAACTCATAGTAAGGGTCCCGGCAACCTGGAATATCCAGACATCGTCCGGGCCGCCCGAAATTGTAACATCCGTTGGGATTATAACCGTACTCGTCCATTTATACAGGCCAGGTGTAAGCGTTAAGCCTCCAATATTTCCGGAGCCCAAATTCAAGAAATCCGGGTTAGAACGTCCGGCGGCGTCAGTGTACGCGGCTTCCATATCACTTACGGCCGTGGTTAACATGCTGGCGTTAGTCACTCTGCATGGAAGAGGACCGGCAGCATCGACTGTGTAAATTGTCCCTGTCACTTCTGCACAACTTACTAGAATAGCTGCACCGGTGATTGGACTACTTCCAACATCTCCGGTAATAGCAGATGGAAAGACATCGGTAATTCCTGTTTTTGACAGAATCGCAAAATCGCCCGCAACCCCAAGATTTACCACTGCCAATGCCGGGGCAGGGGATAGGAAGTATACAACCGTAGGCTTTACAATGGCATTGGCATCTAATGTAACCGACTCAGTTCGCGCTAATGCTCTGCCTTCCAAAGATGCGCCTGTAGCAAACGTAATGTTTGCATAAGCCATGATGGTTCCCTTCATTACAGCAGTTGTTCCAAAAGTTGCCGCACTGCCGACTTGCCAAAAAATGTTGGAAGCCTGTGCGCCGCCGATTAGGAAAACTTGGCGACCGGATGTCATATTGAAACTGGATGCTATTTGAAAAATCCAAACAGCATTCGCGTCGCCTTGAGCATCGAGCGTAAGATCGCCTGACGATATTTCAAGCGAGCTGGTGGATTTATAAAGTCCCGGGGGAAGTGTTTGTCCGCCAAGATTTCCGGCTACACCGATAGGATTTGTTCGTCCTGCGGCATCGTTATATGCAGTCGTTAAATCAAGCATTGCCTGAGTTAACATAGTAGGGTTTGTCACGTAACCCGGAGGACCGGCAGCGTCAACCGTGTAGATCGTTCCGTCTATGGTTACTGTTTCAAATCCCGTCATGGAAGCACCGGTGATAGGACTCGCTCCAACATCTCCGGTAATAGTCGTAGGACCGGTATTGGTAATTCCAGCGTACGACAGAATTGCAAATCCGTCGGTCAAACCAAGAGTTACCGGCAATAGACCTGATTTGTAGTTGAGGGGAACTGTCGAAGTCCCCATAGGATCTATGCTGGTCTCAACATCTTTTTTGCACCCGGCAATTAAAACAACCGATACTATTGCAAGGGTTGTTAATAGTTTGCTCGTTTTCATTTTTTTAGTTTTTAAATTGTGACTTCATTATCACATTGCTAAGGTAAGTCCCTTAATTCCGGAAAGTGTTACATAAGTTTGGGGAAAAGTTACATATATCACTGATTCAAAATGGGCGGTTATCGGGGAATTACATCCTCTCCATATACCAGTTCAATTCCTTTTCCATTTTTTGGTAACGGAAAATAGTAGTGATGATTTTTTGCAAACGTATAAAGGCGGTTTCGCTTTTCACAACATAATCAAATGCCCTGTGATGCATGCAGCTTATTGCCACGTCAATTTTATCCTGGGAGGATAGCATCACAACGGGAATATCCGGATTGAATGCTTTTATTTTATCCAGTGTTTCTATTCCGTTCATCGCGTTTTTATCAATGCTGTCAAGAAGATAATCTAAAATGATCACATCAGGACTGTGTGATAAACTTTCCATGCAAAGTTCGCCCGTTGCATATGTTTCAATGGTAAAATCGCCATGTTGAAGGAATTCAATTTCCAAAGATTTTAAAAACAAGGCATCATCATCAACCAGGAAAAGTTTTATTCTGTTTTCGTTTTTCATGTATTGGCTTTTTTAATCCTGACAAACTCTTCAACTTTAATTCATAATTCCGATGTCCTCAATTGGGTTTCGTCTATTGTTCTTCAATTGCTTAAAATGAGAAGGAGAGAGTCCTGTAATTTTTTTAAATTGATTGGATAAATGAGCAACACTGCTGTAGTCCAATTTATAGGAAATCTCCGTAAGATTAAGTTCGTCGTACAACAGCAATTCTTTTGCTCTCTCAATCTTATGAATGATGATGAACTGCTGTATGGTGATGCTCTTTACTTCGGAAAATAAGTTGGACAGATAGTTGTAATCGTAATTTAGTTTTGCACTGATGTAATCGGAATAATTCGTTTTAGGCAATTCATCAGAATAATGAATCATTTCTGTAATCACATTCTTTATTTTTTCAATCAATATAGCTCTTTTGTCGTCCATTAATTCAAGTCCTATGCTGAACAAGGCAATTTTCACTTGCTCCCGCTGCTCCTCAGAAAGGTTTTCCATGATCTCAACTTCCCCTAAATCCACAATGATGAAATGCAGCCCAAGTTTTTTCAACTCTTCTTTCACCGCAATTTTGCAGCGGTTACTTACCATGTATTTGATATATAATTTCAAAAAATATGCATTTTTTAAACGGGGGAGGCGAAGATACGCCTCTTAGTTTCGAAAAGTGTTACATAACTTTTAAAATAAGTTATATAATTCACAGAAATTCTTTCTGGTGATATGACTTTACAGATTATAAATAAAAGAAACCATCCCTTTGGGACGGCCTCTTTTAAGATTTTGATTCCTTTAATTTAGTATGGCTGTGTAACAGTATTCATTTGAAGAGTTACCGCAGTTTGTGCCAACATCCTTCCGTTTATTGAACCGCCTGTCTGCAAATTAATACCTGTCATCCCCAAAATGATCCCTTCAAAATGACTGGTCGTTCCGAAGGTAACGACGCCGGATACCTGCCAGAAAATATTCTTGGCTTGTGCACCTCCGCTCAAGGTAATATTCACCGCAGAACTCATAGTAAGGAGCCCGGCAACCTGAAATATCCAGACATCGTCCGGGCCGCCCGAAATTGTAACATCCGTTGGGATGATAACCGTACTCGTCCATTTGTACAGGCCAGGTGTAAGCGTTAAGCCTCCAATATTTCCGGCGCCCAAATTCAAAAAATCCGGGTTAGGCCGTCCGGCGGCGTCAGTGTACGCGGCTTCCATATCACTTACGGCCGTGGTTAACATGCTGGCGTTAGTCACTCTGCATGGAAGAGGACCGGCAGCATCGACTGTGTAAATTGTCCCTGTCACTTCTGCACAACTTACTAGAATAGCTGCACCGGTGATTGGACTACTTCCAACATCTCCGGTAATAGCAGATGGAAAGACATCGGTAATTCCTGTTTTTGACAGAATCACAAAATCGCCCGCAACCCCAAGATCAACTACTGCCAGACCTGACGTGGTACCAGCGGTTGTGAAACTCCAAACAGTGTTGGCTGCAAGCGCATTGCCAGCTAAGTCCTTTGCCCCGGTAGTTATCGTGGCAGTATATTCAGTGCTGGCTGCCAGGATATTTGACGGAGTAAACGTTGCTGTTGTTCCGGAATAAGCCACCGTGCCAGAAACTGCCGTTGTCCCTTGCTTTAATGTAAATGTCGAAGTGTTAATCGTTGAGGGATCCATTGCCTCACTGAAGGTTAATGCAACTACCGTGTTGTTCGCAACACCTGTGGCGTTGTTGAGCGGGACTGTTGAATTTACCGTGGGCAATATAGTATCTGGTGCATTACCGGTGGTAAAGCTAACAGTATTCATTTGAAGAGATACCGCAGTTTGTGCCAATATCCTTCCGTTTATTGATGCGCCTGTCTGCAAATTAATACCTGTATTCCCCAATATGTTCCCTTCAAAATGACTGGTCGTTCCGAAGGTAACGGCGCCGGCTGCCTGCCAGAAAATATTATTTGCCTGTGCACCTCCGCTCAGGGTAATTTTCACCGCAGAACTCATAGTAAGGGTTCCTGCAACCTGGAATATCCATACATCGTTCGGGCCACCCGAAATGTAAATATCCGTTGGGATGATAACCGCACTCGTCCATTTATACAGGCCAGGTGTGAGCGTTAAGCCTCCAATATCTCCGGCGCCCAATTCAGAGAAATCAGGGTTAGCACGTCCGGCGGCGTCAGTGTACGCGGCTTCCATATCACTTACAGCCGTGGTTAACATGCTGGCGTTAGTCACCCTGCATGGAAGAGGACCGGCAGCATCGACTGTGTAAATTGTCCCTGTCACTTCTGCACAACTTACTAGAATAGCTGCACCGGTGATTGGACTACTTCCAACATCTCCGGTAATAGCAGATGGAAAGACATCGATAATTCCTGATTTTGACAGAATCACAAAATCGCCCGCAACCCCAAGATCTACCACTGCCAGACCTGATTTGTAGTTGAGGGGAACTGTCGAAGTCCCCATAGGATCTATGCTGGTCTCAACATCTTTTTTGCACCCGGCAATTAAAACAACCGATACTATTGCAAGGGTTGTTAATAGTTTACTCGTTTTCATTTTTTTTGGTTTTTAAATTGTGACTTCATTATCACATTGCAAAGGTAAGTCCCTTAATTCCGGAAAGTGTTACGCAATTATTGTAAAGAGTTACAACATTCACACATATTCTTTCTCGCGATATTGCTTTACAGATTATAAAACAGCATTTGCATCCCCCTTGGCATCGAAGGTGAGATTACCTGACGATATTTCAAGTGATCCACTGGATTTATAGAGCCCGGGTGTGAGTGTCAGCCCACCGAGATTTCCGGCAAGAATCACAAAACCTGCGGTTGATTGAAGGTTGACCGTTGCCTGCACGGTAGTTTGAAGAGGTATGACTATTGGTGTTGGACCTACTACAGTATCCTCTTTTTTACAACCCGCTATCAAAAGAAACAAGGGTAATACAGCGGTCAGTCCCGCTTTTCGCGAGACACCGACGAAATGCGTCCATCGGCTTAAAAAACTTACTGCATTTGTTGTATAAATCTTCATAAATTCCTCTATAGTGATTAGTGAAAATAAATAAGAAACCCCGCTCTTGAGAGCGGGGTTTCGATGTTCAGCCATCGATTGGGAATTTAGTCCAACCATTTTACGGCGTAGGCTTTACAATGGCATTGGCGTCTAATGTAACCGACTCAGTTCTCGCCAATGCTCTGCCTTCCAAAGATGCGCCTGTAGCAAACGTAATGTTTGCATAAGCCATGATGGTTCCCTTCATTACAGCAGTTGTTCCAAAAGTTGCCGCACTGCCGACTTGCCAAAAAATGTTGGAAG